>Ga0334900_1001453_pt1 | contig 25390 bp, 18 predicted proteins | sample GraSluR3_MG_2_FD_207231 | JGI IMG/M metagenome (GOLD analysis project Ga0334900, IMG submission 207231) | Sludge microbial communities from methane-producing bioreactor in Wageningen University, Netherlands - Granular Sludge_31_08-R3 | ecosystem: Engineered > Bioreactor > Anaerobic >...
GGTATTTCTTTTTGTTGTTTTCATATCCGGGAGGGGTATAAACGGTAATCCTGCGTTTTTGTACATATTTGTTGGAGGGACTATCGTACCATGTACGGGTAACCGTTCCGTGAGGGACCTTTTGAACTGAGTACAGATCTCCCCTGCCTCCGCCTACAATCACAATATTGGTCACAGTGGCCACATCCCTGATCTGATGCACATTGTTGGGGTCCATCATGCGTAATCCGTCAACCATAAAAGCATAGCCGTACAAATCCGAATCCAAAGGATTTGTGGTATAAGACCATATTCCTTTGTCATCCTTTGTCATAAGCTCGCTTCCGGGCATCCAGCCCTGTGAAGGAATAAAGTCCCCTGTCAGTTTTACTTCTTTGGCATTGGGAGCAAGAAGCCGGAACGTTACGGAATGATCGGGATTCACCTGGGGAGATACAATGTCGGGACCACCCATAAAAAGAGCCTGTTGTGCCGAAAGCACATGGGAGCACAACAGGCATGTAAGTGTCAGAAAAACGATTTTTTTTATCATTGATTCAATTTATTAAAAATAATAGCGAATGTAACGTTTTATGTGTTACCATCCGGGATTTTGCGTCAGATTCTGGTTTACATTCATCTCGTGTTCGGGGAAAGGCAACAATTCGTGTTTACCGGTCTTGAAACCGTAGTCGGTATTGGTAACAGCAACCGATACCGTTCCGTCGTTGTGTAAAGCCGGAATGGTTTTTCCCTGTTGTGCAAGTACCGATGCCGCATCACCCCATCGTACAAGGTCCTGGTAACGGCAGCATTCAAAGCACAGTTCCAGGCGTTTTTCCTTCTTGATGTCTTCCAGGGTCAGGCTGCCAAGTGGTTCCAGTTGAGCTCTGACGCGAACCTGGTTGATATAGTTCAGGGCAGAGGCCTGGTCTCCGGACAAAAGGCAGGCTTCGGCAGCAAGCAACAACACCTCGGCATATCGCATCCAACGGAAATTGTTGCAACTTGAAAACCCCCAGGAATTCGTAACCACTTCATTTTCAGGGAAACGGTGTTTCCATTGCAGGAAGCCCTCATTTCCATATAGAGGGGTTGTGATTTCAATCGGGACATAGACCATTTCATTGGTTTCCCAGTTGAAAGCCCATCCACCGCCCATCTGTTCTTTTGTTTTTATGGTATTGGCTAAACGGTAACCTTCAGGACCTTCCATGTCCACAAAAGCCTCGTATAGTGATTTTGTGGGATTGAAAAATCCCCATCCTGTATTCCAGATCCCTTCGGGCATTCCCGTCAGGTGGTCAGAACGCCAGTTAATCATCAATGAGAAAAGCATAGTTCCCTGATCCCATGCATTGTCCGGATCGTTTATGGCATTCGATTCAAAAATGTTTTCCGGACCGAAATCAGTAGCATCACGCAATAACTGGCTGAAATCATCCACCAGCGCATATTTGTTTGAATTGATAACAGCTTTAAGACTTGTAGCGGCTTCTGCATACTTTTCCTGGAATATCTGTGCTTTTCCCAGGAAAGCCAATGCGGCTTCCTTAGTCAGCCTGGCACCTAGAGCTTCTTGTCCGTTAACACCGTTCTTTGAAGGAAGAACAGCGGCAGCTTCGGTAAGATTTTGCTCTACCCACGCCCACATAGCGGGAATATCCCCGTTAGGCAGCTGGTATTCATCGGCACCAAGAACGTGATCGGCAAAAGGCACGGGACCCCAGAGGGAAATAAGCTCGGTCATGGCCCAGGCACGGGCTGTTTTGGCTTCACCTACGACTCTCGCTTTCATATCTGTATCCGGTTCCACACGGTCAACAATCAGGTTGGACATGTATATAATACTGTACAGTCCGCTAAAAGCACTGCTTACCACAGTACTTGCCGTACTGAACCGGTATTCGTTGATCATTTCAAAATTACTGTTATCGCCTCTTCCGCCACCTCCGCAATAGGTGTCATCGGCAAGCATGTTTTTCAGATAGAACCAGTTAAAATACTGGCCTCTCCAGGTACTGTAAACGGCGGTAATGGCTTCCATTGCCTGTTCATCGGTTTGATAGAAAGTTTCCTCGGAAAGGACTCCCCATTGATCAATATTCAGACGTTCGGTACATGAATTAAGTACCAACAGACCAAAAATCAAAGTGATAATATATTTTTTCATGGCTGTATTCTTTTAAAAGGTGATGTTTAAACCGAACATAGTCTTCTTGGACATGGGATATGCCCCTTTGTCCAGACCCATTCCATAAGTAGAACCGTAGGATGCTGCCTCGGGGTCCATTCCGGGATAAGAAGTAAAACAGAACCAGTCGTCAAGTGATACATAAAAACGTAACGAGTTTACTGCGATCTTATGCATCCATTTTTGAGGCAACGAATAACCAAGCTGTATTTGCTTTATCTTGAAATATGATCCGTCAAACACATTGGCATCCGACATCCAGAATTTATCCTCATCATTACTGCCGGGACGGGGATACAAAGCGTTTGTATTGTCAGGTGTCCAACGCCCGTCATAAAACATAGCCAGTTTGTTTCCCTGGGGACGGTCCACCCGGTTGAGCAATGAAAAAATATCATTCCCTTGTGAACCTGCACCAAAGAGCGTCAAATCCAGTCCTTTCCAGGACATGTTCAGGGTTATCCCATATGTAAAATCAGGCAAGGCGCTTCCAATCATGACTTTATCATCATCACTGACCAGCCCGTCGCCGGTATGGTCAACAAATACAGGATCACCTGTCTGGGTATCAATATGATCCAACTGGTATCCGCGCATATACCACACGGGGTACCCGACTTCAAAGGCCGTTAACCCGGAGTACGTATGGTAACTGCCGCCTGAAATACGACTGATGGATGGATCCAGGTAGGTTACTTCATTCGTAACAGTGGAAAGGTTCCCCCTGATGTTGTAATTGAAATCCCCGATGTTGCCTGTGTAGCCCAACTCAAATTCAAAACCGTGATTGTGTACGTTCCCGGCATTGACAGTAGTGCTGCTTACTCCGGTTTCGTAAGGAGGTGTCGTAGCCACCAAAAGGTCTTTGGTTTCTTTGGTATAAAAATCTGCCGTGAAGGTCAGACGGTCGTTGAACATCCTGAGATCCACACCAATATCTATCTGTTCGGAAGTTTCCCATCGTATATCCGGGTTTGTAAGACCGGTAGGTGCCGAACCAATATTGTAGGCAATTTCATTAAAGAACGGATACGTATAATTGGATGCAATGGAAGTCCTGTAACGGAATCCTCCCAGGGGTCCAATGTTGCCGTTCTGTCCCCAGCTGGCACGCAACTTCAGATAAGACAGGATAGAATTTGCCTGCATAAACCCTTCTTTGGAGACGACCCATCCGGCCGATATCGAAGGAAATGTTCCCCATCTTTTTTCAACCGGCAGTATTGATGCATCAAAAGCGTCCCTGCGCAATACAGCCTGAAGCAGGTATTTGTCTCTGTAAGAATAGGAAATACGTCCGAAATAGGACATTTTGGCCGATTTTCCGAATCCCCCTCCTATGGTTCTGTTTGCCGTTGGATCAGAATAACCGATGTCGCGGAACAAGGGAAGATCTTTTGTAAGTTTATCCGTTCCTGCCGATGCATAATCATTCCGGCTTTCAGCAAAGGAGACCCCGGCCATGAAATTAATGCGGTGATTGTCCAATTCCAGATCGTAATTGGCAAAATTTTCCCACTGGTAATAGACGTTGTTGCCTGCACTGCGGCTTAAGGTCATTTTACTCCGGTAAACCATGTCGTTGGCATAATACAACCCGCCATACGTTTTACTGTTGTTGTACCCCAACCTGTAACCGAGTTTTGAAGTGATGGTCAGGCCTTTTATTGGTGTGAAATCGGCGAAAAATGTTCCCAGCAGGTTCGCTCCCCAGGAATCGGATTGGGTAGCATCCCTCATGATCATGGGATGTACCTGCTCGGCGGTAACAAACTGGGAAACTCCGTAATAATCCCCGTTTTCATTCTTCAGGTAATCATTGTAAAGTGCCACCCATTCGGGATCGTTTTGATTGTTTTTCATGAACTGGGGCAGTTCGGAAGGACTGTAAAGGTTGGGAGTAAGAGGGTCCATCGCCAAAACGGCGGCCAGCAAACTCCCGTACTCCGAACTTTCACTGACTGACCGTGTATCCCATTTCTCTATGGAGGAAGTCATCCCCACACGTAACCATTTTTTGATCTTGTAATCTGCATTTACCTGACCGGTAAGACGGTGGTAAACATCTGCATCTCCGGCAACGATTCCGTTCTGATCCAGGTAATTGATTGAGGCAAAGAAACTGCCTTTTTCACCTCCGCCCTGGAACCCCAGGCTGTGACGTTGCATAAGGGATGTTTCAAAAGCCACATTTGCCCAGTTGGTGTCGGTCACTCCATCATATTTTTGGTCGAACTCGGCTTGAGTAAATGTACCTGCTTCCACCATGTAATCCATGTACTGAGAGGCATTCATCACATCGGGAACCTTGGCCAAATCGTTTAGCACATATTGAAAATCATAAAAGATCCTGCCATCCCCTGCCCGTTTGCCCGAACGTGTGGTTACCAGTACTACCCCGTTACCGGCCTGGGCTCCATATATGGCGGCAGAAGCTGCATCTTTAAGGACTTCGATGGATTCAATATTGTTGGGATCCAGGTATCCCATATCGGAAACCTGCAATCCATCCACCAGGATAATGGGATCTACAGAACCTGAATTGGAGCTGATTCCGCGAACCCTTATATCCATACCTTTTCCGGGTGCTCCGGATGTTGTAATGATCTGCACGCCGGCGGTTTTTCCCTGAAGTGCTTCTTCTACACGAGCGACCGAACGGTTTTCAAGATCATCTGTATTGATCTTGGCAATGGCACCGGTAACGTCGCTTTTGCGTTGCACTCCGTACCCGATGACCACAACATCTTCCAGGAAAAGCGCATCCTCTTCCAGTATTATTTCAAACACACGACGATCTCCAACAGGGATCTCAGCCGTCTTAAATCCTACGTAAGATACAGCAATCGTAGCATCTTGAGGAACTGAGAGATCAAAATTCCCGTCCTGATCCGTGCTAACTCCCCGTTGCAACCCGACGGCGGTAACGTAAGCCCCGGGTAAAGGCAGACCGGACTGGTCTGTCACAGTGCCACTGATCCTGACCTGTGTATCCTGGGCTGTAACACTTGCCGGAAGTATCAGCAAAAAGCTGAACACCAGCAAGGCAAACCTAATCACAGGACCATAAATAAGTTTTTTCATAAAAGATTGGTTTTGGTTATTAATTAATGGTTAGATAGTTAGTTTATTGATTTTTTGTTCATTTCAAGAATAAAGCTGATCAATTCCCTGTCGTGATGGTATTCCACCCGGCAATGATTGTCAAATATCATGGTCGCTCCCGTTCCCGGATCGTATGGTTCCCATTTGGGCAATGAAGCAACGTTGGGATTTCCACTGCGGGCAAAATTGATCCATGCACGGCTCATCTTTTCTGCAAGACGTTGAGCATTTTCGCCACCTCCGGTCATGTGCCGGCTCCTGAACACATTATTGAAAACAAAAGGGAGTTCCATGCAATGCATCGCTCGCAGTGCCCCATCAAGAACCGGGGATTCCCAGCTGAACAAATACATATATACCGGGGCTCCTTTCTGACGTACTTTCACTTCTGCCTGGAGCAACGCTCCCTGACGAAAGCGGGTATCAATGTCAAACAGGTCTGAAGGGCGGAATCCCGGGTACACTGCAGCAACAGATTCTATAAAAGCATCCGTTTTATTTCCATACTTTTTCTGAAGTATCTCCCGTGCCTTTTTTAGATCAATATTTCTCAGATCAGGCACAAATGTACTGGCAGAAAATTCGTGCAATGTTGTACCTATAATCATAGGTATGTTTTTTGCCTGTTCAGGCGCATTATGACTAAAAGGCTGTTCCGGCAGAACGATCCCGTCTATGGTCGGCGCCCATCCGAAGATCAGGGACTGAATACCATCGGCTTCAGCCTCTTTTCTCACTCTGTCCACTGCCTTTTCTCCTGCCTCAAGTAATGTACGGTAAGGGATGTCTTTAAGCTGTTCAACCTGTGATGGCTGCAACCCCAGTATTCGTACAACTTCAATTCCTATTTTTCGTGAATATTTTGGTTCCATGGCCGATATCATGGAACCGCTTTGTACTATAGCCTTGTGAAATAAGCCGGAAGCCCTGGGCGTTCCCAGTAATGTGGACACTTTTCCCCCTCCGCCTGATTGCCCAAATAGCGTTACATTCCGGGGATCTCCGCCAAAGTTTGCGATGTTGTCCCTTACCCATTCCAGGGCCGCAATAATATCCAGAATACCTAAGTTTCCCGTCAGACTGTATTTTTCTCCGAAAGCCGACAAATCCAGAAATCCCAGAATATTTAACCGGTGATTCAGGGTGACGACCACAACATCTCCGGACGAAGCCAGAGATGCCCCGTCGTATGCAGGCAATTCCTGTCCCGATCCTGCCGAGTAACCTCCACCGTGCAACCAGACCATGACAGGACGTTTTTTTCCGTCATGCAGGCCGGGTGTCCAGATATTCAGACGCTGACAATCTTCTCCCGGAAATCCGTCATCCCAGTTGAAAGCAAAAGCCTGCTCATCACTCTGCCAGCCGGTCCTTACTGCCTGTGGACATACCGGTCCGTAAGCACGGCAACTGAGTATACCATCCCAGGGGGTTGGTTGCTGAGGCAATTCAAATCTTTGTGCCATTGCATAAGGGATACCTTTAAAAATAAACAACCCATCTTCAATGTATCCGGCGACTTCACCGGCGACTGTCTGTACAACTGCTTCAGTGGAAGAAGCCTTAATCAGAGAAGATTTTTTTTCATTATGCACCTGATTCCCTGACCCCTGTGAACATCCGGTAACAACAGATGCAATGAAGAGTGTTATAAGACAGACTGTAGATTTCATGAGTATAAGATTTTGGTAATACAAAACTACAGACACACTTTCGTAAGGGTTTTCCGGATTTATTACATTTTTTCTTAATTTGTTCGTATACACTATGCATTTGTTTCTTGTTTGTTCATTTTTTATCACATTTTATCATAATTATCAAATTTTACTTTGAATTGCGTATTTTCGTCTTGAATTCAAGTTTGACCGGAATTATGACGATCCAACGTCTGATTACAACATTAGTTTTATTCCCTATTCTGCTATGCGGATGTAAAGGCACTACTTCATCGACTGAATATGCCGGTGAGTCTTTTTCACTTTCATCAAGTTTATCCAATCAGAACATCAGGTGTTTTGGAGAAGACAAAGACGGCTATATATGGATAGGTACCGGAAGGGGGTTGAACCGTTTCAACGGTTACGAATTCAGCCGATATCTAAGGAGTGGTGACAGTACCGCCCTGGTTGACAATCAAATACAGTATATTTTCAAGGATTCACGAAACGGGATGTGGTTCCTGACGGTAAACGGACTGAGTCTCTACGGTTCTGACGGGCATTTTACCAATTTTCCGGTAGAAGGTCCCAACCGTAATTGCATTCAACTTCTTGAAAATTCAGAAGGAACATTGTTTCTGAGTCTGGGTTCTTCCCTTTCTGTTTTTGACCAAGAGAGCAAAACGTTCCGGCATGCATTGAATTTTGAATTTTCCGGATTCCCGAATACATTTCACATGGACCGTCTGGACAGGTTATGGCTTGTAACTCCGGCCAAAGTGTTTTGCTACAATTCCAAAACACTTGAGTTGACAGCTTCGTGGAAAACGCCGGGATATATTACGTATTCCCATCTACGAAATAACGGAGAACTCTGGCTTTCTGGGGAACATTTTCTCTCAATATTGGACACCAGGGCCGGTAATTATTCTTCATTACCCAAGGGGATTGCCGACAGCCGGGTCCTGATGAATTCCAAAATAACAATTATTCAGCCGTACAACAGGAATTCAATGTTGATCAATACTGCCGACCAGGGTTTGTTCCTGTACCTTCCATTTACAGACATATTGATCCATCAGAGTGACAATGATTTTCCTTTTGATGTTCCGGATGCAGAAATCACATCCTTATATGAAGATTCACGTTCCAATATTTTTATAGGAACTTATGACAAAGGTTTCTTTGTAAGAAATCCATCCCGCAAGTCCTTTGGCGGAAATAACTTACTGACCAAAAGATATAACGGCAAAAATATAGTTTCATTAGATACGGACAGCGACGGGAATGTTTGGATATCTGCGCGAAGGGAGGGTGTTTCTGTTTATGACCGGGAAACTGATTTAATAGTGGATCTATCGGATAGAATAGAAATCGTGGCTCCCGGATTTTTGAATGACCCTTTGATCAACATCCATGTAGCTCCCGATAATACGGTCTGGCTCTATCATTATACAGAACTGATAGCCCTGAAATACATCCGGGATAAAATCTTTCTGGTAAAACGATATACATCTCTTCCGTCCATCCTTTCAGTCACCTCGGACAAAGAGGGAACATTATGGATAGGTACTTTCAGCCACAAGATCTTTTTCCTGGAAAAAGGGTCCTTTGAAATAAAACACCTGGATTTATTTTATCCCGGATTTGTGTATATTCCTCATGTTCTCCCCCTATCCGACGGATCCCTTTTTATTCCGGGGTTCAAACAGAATCCAAGGATTTTGTATCCGGAGGATATGCGTTTTGAAAAACTGGATATCCAATACCTTTTTCCGGATCTGCCGCTGATCCCGTCTGCATTAATGGAAGATTCGGCCGGCATTATATGGATGGGGACTGTCGGGAACGGCCTGATTAAGTATATACCTGCCACAGGAGAAATAATCCCGGTCAGGGATTTGGCTTGCAATGACATAAGTGGCCTGTTAGAAGACAACACCGGTCAGGTATGGATCAGTACCCAATATGGATTGATCCGTTACGACAGAACCATAGATCGATATTATAGCTATACGGCCCTGGACGGTATATCGGGAAACCAGTTCAACGAAAGGAGTGCCGTCAGACTGCCCGATAACACATTGATGTTTGGCGGAACACACGGTATCACTCATTTCAATCCCATGGACATTGCTCAAAAAAGATCTGTTCCGTTATGTTTTGAATACCTTAAGATCCACAACAAACTGGTTATCCCCTCCGAAGACGGACCCATAAAAAGCTCCCTGACAGAAACTCCGGAAATAGTACTGGACCATACACAGAACAATTTCAGTATATCCTTTGCCGCATTGGATTATCACAATGCAGCCCCGCGTGTAGAATATTGTTACCGTTTATCGGGTTTCGATAAAGAGGATATTTCAGCCGGCCAGCACCGGGAAGCTTATTATTCCAACCTTCCTGCGGGTAAGTATAAATTTACCGTACAGATAAAAAACCACGATAACACCATAGCAGAAACTTCACGATCAATTTCAATAAGAGTAAAAAACGCGCCCTGGTTCTCCTGGTGGGCATGGCTCCTGTACGGGTTGTCGGGTGCCCTGATACTAGGAAGCATACTTGCTTTATACCTGAGGATCAAGAGAAACAGAATACGAACCCGGCAAATAGAAATGGAGCGGGAACGGGAGATCCGGCAGAATGAAACCAATATGAAATTTTTTTCTAATATTTCACATGAATTCCGCACCCCTCTGACCATGATAGCCGGCCCTATTTCCACATTAGCCCATGACAACACGATCACTGAAGAAAACAAGCAATTGGTATTTATCATTCAGCGCAGTGTCCGCAGAATGCTCAAGTTGATCAATCAGTTATTGGATTTTTACAAACTTGAAAACGATACCCTTAACCTGCGGGTCAGAAAAACAGACATCATTGAGCCGGTAAACAAGTTGGTGGATATTTTCAGAATCAATGCTTCCGAAAAAGACATAACCCTGCGTACCAAAGGGCTGGAAGACACATTCCTTACCTGGATTGACGAGGATAAAATTGACAAGATCATTGGAAATCTGTTGGCCAATGCGGTGAAATTTGCCACTCCCGGAAAAGGACGTATAGAAGTGACATTTGATGTGATAGACGGTAAAGATGCTGCAAAGAGCTTTGATATTGACCAAAGCGCAGCGCCTGTATCTTCCTGGTATATAAAATTATCAGTTGCCGATAACGGTCCTGGATTTGACAACAAAGACCTTGCAAAGGTGTTTACCAGGTATTACCAGATGGAACGTCAGAAAACCGGATTCCTTTCCTGGGGAACCGGAATAGGATTGTATTATTCCAGACGTCTGGTAGAAACACATCACGGATTGATTAAAGCAGAAAACAAACCCGACGGGGGCGCCATATTGACTTTTATCATTCCCGTGGATGAAACCGCTTACGATCCTTCAGAACTGGATTTCTCGGACACTCCGGCTGACACAGATACTACCTTAATACCACCCGGATCCTATAATAACAATATTGAGGCAGAAAAAGAAAAAAACATAGAACTGCCCGTGATCCTTTTGGTAGAAGACGACACAGATATAGCTCATTACCTGAAAATGCTTCTGCGTCCTCATTACCACGTTATTCATGAATTTGACGGACAAACAGCTCTGAATACCATGGAGACCACCGTTCCCGATCTGATAATCAGCGATATCGTAATGCCGGGTATGGATGGTTTTACATTTTGCCGAATTATTAAAGAAAACATCAGTTACAGTCATATCCCCGTCATACTGCTGACAGCCAAAACCACTACTGAAGAAAAAGTCACCGGATTTGAAGCAGGGGCAGATGCCTATATTACAAAACCGTTCGAACCGCCTTACCTGGAAGCCGTTATCAAATCACAACTCAAAAACAGGGAGAACCTGCATCGCCTGCTCGAGAAAACAACAAGACCACCCCTTGATGTTGACGACAAAGAGTTGTTACCCCAGAACAAACAGTTTTTAAAAGAACTGTATGAACTTATGGAAAAAGAACTTTCCAATCCGGAACTCAACATTCAAAAAATGACGGAAACACTTAAAATCAGCCGGACAAAATTTTATTATAAAGTAAAAGGACTTACCGGTATGAATCCCAATGTTTTCTTTAAAAAATACAAATTAAACCGGGCCGAAGAATTATTGGCTACCGGCAAATACAATATTTCGGAAGTGGCTGATCTTACAGGATTCAGCACGCTTTCCCATTTTTCCATCAGTTTCAAGAAGCACTTTGGGGCTGCCCCCAGCGAATACCACCGCAAATAAACGCCTTAACAGGTCAAGCCTGCAGCTTTTTGTATTTAAACGGTTTAATCTCTGTTCCCAGGCGCCGTTTCCGGTTTTCTTCGTACTCACTGTAGGAGCCTTCAAAGAAATACACCCCCGAATCGCCTTCAAAAGCCAGTATGTGTGTGGCAATACGATCCAGGAACCATCTGTCGTGGGATACGATCACGGCACAGCCGGCAAAATTCTCCAGACCTTCTTCCAGGGCACGAATGGTATTGACATCTACATCATTGGTGGGCTCGTCCAACAAAAGGACATTGGCATTTTCCTTAAGTGTCAGGGCCAGATGCAGGCGGTTTCGTTCCCCGCCGCTCAGAATTCCGCATTTCTTTTCCTGGTCGGCCCCCGAGAAGTTAAAGCGGGAAACATACGCCCGTGCGTTGACCTGCCGGTTTCCCAGCTGTACATATTCCGAGTTCTCGGCAATGGTCTGATAGACTGTTTTATCCGGATCGATTTGTTTGTGCTGCTGATCCACATAGGCAAGACGGACCGTCTCCCCTACCCGGAAAGAGCCGGCGTTGGGTTTTTCGGTTCCCATAATCAGGCGGAACAGGGTGGTCTTCCCGGCCCCGTTGGGACCAATGACTCCTACGATACCGGCAGGAGGCAATTTGAAATTCAGGTTCTCGAAAAGCAGTTTTTCTCCGTAAGCCTTTGAAACACCTGTGGCTTCGATCACATTGTCTCCCAGCCTGGGCCCGTTGGGAATAAATATCTCCAGGCGTTCTTCCTTTTGCCGCCCGTCCTCGTTAAGCATTCTTTCATAAGCCGATAAACGTGCCTTGGATTTTGCGTGGCGGGCTTTGGGCGCCATACGCACCCATTCCAGTTCCCGTTCCAGTGTCTTGCGCCGTTTGCTTTCCTGCTTTTCTTCCATGGTCAGACGAATGGTTTTCTGTTCCAGCCAGGAAGAATAATTACCCTTCCAGGGAATGCCTTCACCACGGTCCAGTTCCAGGATCCAACCGGCTACATTATCCAGAAAATACCTGTCGTGGGTAACCGCTATCACCGTTCCTTTGTATTGCTGCAGGTGGGCTTCCAGCCACTGTACACTCTCGGTATCCAGGTGGTTAGTGGGCTCGTCAAGCAAAAGCACATCGGGTTCCCTGAGCAAAAGGCGGCACAATGCCACCCGGCGCCGTTCCCCGCCGCTCAGGTGTTTGACAGAAGATTCGGCCGGGGGGCATTGTAAGGCGTCCATGGCTCGCTGCAGTTTGGAATCCAGGTCCCAGGCCCCGGCGTTGTCTATCTGCTCGGTCAACTCGCCCTGGCGGATGATCAGATCGTTCATCTGCTCGTCGCTCATAGGCTCGGCAAACTTCAAATTCACTGCTTCGTATTCTTTCAGCAGGTTTACCACATCCTGTACCCCTTCCTGTACCGTTTCCATGACGGTTTTGGAATCGTCCAGATGCGGCTCCTGTTCCAGGTATCCCACAGAATAACCGGGAGCCCAAACGACTTCTCCTTCCGTCCCCGATTCGATCCCTGCTATGATCTTCAGCAATGTGGATTTCCCGGATCCGTTCAATCCTATCACACCGATCTTTGCTCCGTAGAAAAAGGACAGGTAGATGTTTTTTATGATGGTTTTGTTACTTGAAGAAAGGATCTTGCTGACCCCGTTCATTGAAAAAATCACTTTTTCATCTGCCATGGTCAAAACTTTTTAACGCGAAAATGACAATAGGGATGGTGTCCCGTTTTATCGTAATAATGTTGATGGTATTTTTCGGCAGGCCAGAAACGGGAGGCAGGGGTCAGGGCGGTATTTACCGTATGCCCCTTGTCCCTGAGTGTATGCATCAGTTTTTGTGCAATTACCCGTTGTTTGTCGTTCAGATAAAATATCTCTGAACGGTATTGGGGTCCTATGTCAGGTCCCTGCCCTCCAATTTGTCCGGGATCGTGGATCTCGAAAAACAATTTACACAACTCCTCAAAATCGGTCAACACCGGATCAAATTCCACTTCCACCGCCTCGGCATGGCCTGTTGTGTGTGCTTTTACTTCTTCGTACAAAGGGTTCTCCTTATCACCTCCGATGTACCCGACTGTTGTATTTATCACTCCGGGAGCCCGGTCCAGGTAATGTTGCACACCCCAAAAACAGCCTGCTGCAAATATTGCTTTTTCCATGGCGCAAAGATAAGAAAAAGGAGTGTTATCTTTGCAGCATGCATCCACTGGAAAAAATGATCCGGGAAGGGGAACATGCCGGGCAGGATTTCAAATATTTTCTGAATGATGCCAAAAAGATCGCCCGTTCCCTGTCTGCCTTTGCCAATACCGAAGGAGGAAGGCTGCTTGTGGGAGTGAAAGATAACGGGAAAATAGCCGGACTGAAACACAAAGAAGAGGAAGTATATGTGGTAGAAGCGGCTGCCCATGTTTTTTGCAGACCTGTGGTGAAATATGAAACACGGTTTTGGGAATTTGAGGGCAAAACCGTTATGGAAGTAAATATTCCCAAAAGCATGAAAGCCCCTCACACCGCTCCTGATGAGACAGGAAGGTATGCGTGTTATATCAGGAAAAATGATGAAAATAAAGTGGCCTCTGAACTTGAGGCCACCGTACTGAAAATGACACATTCTGTCAAACCGCTGACTTTTACAATGGACAGCCGCCACAAACGATTGCTGGAAGTGTTGCGAACGTATGACCACAGCCTTGGTTACGATATTGAAGCATTGTCGCGGTTAAGTCTTTTGACCAGAAAGGAATGCATAGCTGCCCTGGCAGGGTTGATCGCCAGCGGGACCATTCACACGTCCAGGTAACCTCTGATCGCATCTACGTATACTCGGAACGCGTCCACCCCCTTTTGTGTTATCCGGCATACCGTCCTGGGTTTCTTCCCTTTGTAGGTTTTCTCTATTTCAATATATCCCGCATTCTGAAGTTTATCCAGCTGAATGCTCAGATTCCCCGAAGAAGCGCCTGTCCTTTCCTGCAGGTATACAAAATCAGCTTCTTCCAAAGTAACCAGGACCGACATTACAGCCAGTCTTAATTCTGAATGCAACAGGGGATCTAACTGGTTAAGCATTGTTCCTGCGATTTTTATTGGAAGCATAATGTAAAATGTGACCCGGAATTACCATCATAACGGCAAATGCAGCAGCAATGACAACCATACCGGTAATACCCGTGAACCAAATGAGTGCAAATGAGGTAAGCACACCCAGAATACCGCATATGATCAACGGGGCATACCGTACAAGCAGACCCGAACAACTTACGCCAATGGCTGCCAGAAGCGTCATAACAAATGATGCCGGAAATCCGCGTACCAGAAATGAAGGCACCATGCACAGCATCATCACACCGGCCAAAAAGATCCATATCTTTCCAATGAGGGATCCCATATGGGATTGTGAGACACCCTCTCTTCGGGTACGGGCACTCCCGGCCAAACCGTAAATAAGCCATCCGATCACGGGAATGGCTATCCATAACAGGTGGAACATGTAATTTCCAGTTTGTGTAATGGCAAGCCAGACGGCCAGGGTTGTCACAATACTGGTATAGCCGAATATCAGCATCGGTAATGCTGCGTTTTTTTCTATTCCCTTGCGGGTGTTGTCGATCATCCTGGTGATCAACTCCAGACTTTCTTTTTCATTCATAATTTTTTCCATGCTTAAAATGTTATGTTGCCACAAATATAAAGTACTTTATTTTATAAACCTAATATTTTTACAAAATCTTTATATATTTGCATTGTGATATACTTGTTTCACATATCCTCTATGATAATGCGAATGCATCTTTAAGATGCAATTCCGCCCGGGACATTTTCCCTGTCCCACCCCAATTTCCTTATTTATAACTATAAATTTCGCGACATAATGTCTGTTTTTGATCATTTTGAGACCTTGCAGGTCCATGCCGGACGTATTTTGGATCCGGCCACAGGTGCATGTGCCACCCCCCTGTACCAGACCTCGGCTTTTCGTTTTAACGACATGGCACAGGCTGCCCGTCTTTTTGAACTGAAAGAAGACGGGTTTATTTATTCCCGCCTTTCCAATCCCACGGTACGTGTACTGGAAGAACGGGTCGCGGCCTTGGAAGAATGTGTGGCAGCCGTGGCTACTTCATCGGGACAGGCTGCCCACTTTCTGACATTTCAGAACCTGGCCGTGCCCGGCGACAACATCATAACCTTCCCGTCATTGTACGGCGGAACACATACATTGTTCAGGGACCGTTTTCGTAGTTTTGGGATAGATTTCCGCTTTGCCGTCGGCAAACAACCTTGCGATGCAGAAACATTGATTGACGATCGCACCAAAGGTTTGTTTGTAGAGACCATAGCCAACTCGGATTATTACGTTCCCGAGTTTGAAGCTTTGGCAGAAATTAGCCAAAAACACAACATCCCCCTGATCACAGACAATACTTTTGGAGCGGGCGGGTACCTGTTTCGTCCGGCTGCTTACGGAGCAGCTGTTATCACCCACTCGGCCACAAAATGGATAGGCGGCCACGGGAACAGCATTGCCGGCATAGTGGCAGATGCAGGGACTTTTAATTGGGATAACGGCCGTTTCCCGAATTTGACAGAAAACTGTGATTCTTATCACGGATTGAACTTTTGGAAAACATTCGGAAAGAAAACATTTTCTGCCCGCGCAAGGGCGTTAGGATTGCGGGATTGGGGCTGTTGCCTTTCACCCTTTAACGCCCTGCTCATCCTCCAGGGTATAGAAACATTGTCTTTGCGTATGCAGCGAGCTATGGACAACGCAATGGAACTTGCCTGCTGGCTTGAAAAACAAGACAGGGTCGCTCATGTCAGTTACCCGGGATTGAAATCGCATCCTTCGTACCTCAATGCTAAAAAATATTTCAAAAACGGGGCGGGTGCCGTACTGAGTTTTACTTTAAAAGGAGATCGCAGCACTACAGCCCAATTCGTAGAACGGCTTCAACTGATAACCCACCTGACGAATGTCGGAGACAACAAAACCCTGATCACGCACCCGGCTTCCACAACACACGGACAATTATCGGACAAAGAACTGGAACAGGCAGGCATTGGTCCCGGTACATTACGTATTTCCGTTGGTATAGAACATATTGACGATCTGAAAAAGGATTTGTCCGGATCATTAGCAAAATGCGCCCGATGAAAGAAAATACGTTTTTCTATAAAGATCCTTTCAAACTGGAATGCGGAGATGTACTTCCCGGCATTAAGATCACGTATCATTGCAGTGAAGGTTCCCCGGAAGGAAGAAAAGTCATCTGGATATGCCATGCCCTTACAGCCAATTCCAACCCGCAGGAATGGTGGCCGACTCTGGTTGGTCCCGGCAAATTTTTTGATCCCGGCAAACACTACCTGGTCTGCGCCAACGTACTGGGTTCGTGTTACGGATCAACCGGTCCCGATGCAGCCGGATTCCCCCTGATCACTATCAGAGACATGGTCAACGCCCATGAATTGTTACGCCAACACCTAAATATCACAACAATCCATCTGCTGATTGGGGGCTCAAGCGGGGGTTACCAGGCCCTTGAATGGAGCATCATTCACCCCGATCTCATTGAAAACCTCTGCCTGATAGCCTGCAATGCCCGGGTCAGTCCCTGGGCGACCGCCTTGAACGAAGCGCAACGCATGGCGCTCCGTGCTGATCCCTCTTTTGGGCAGTCAGATGAACCCCGGGGAGGAAAACGGGGACTTGCCGCCGCCCGTGCCATCGCCTTGTTATCCTACAGATCTTACGAAGGATACGGGAAAACACAGGCCGAGTTATCGGCAGATGCGCTATTGGCCTCCAGAGCCTGTTCTTACCAGCAGCACCAGGGCGAAAAACTTACTAGTCGCTTTTGCCCGTACAGCTATTATTCCCTGACCCTGAGCCTGGATTCCCACAACGTGGGACGTGGACGCGGCAGCGTGGAAGCCGCGTTGTCGGGGATTTGTGCACGAACGCTTTGTATAGGTATAGACAGCGACCTTCTTTTTCCTTTAACCGAGATAAAATATATGGCCTGTCACATACCCGGAGCCGTTGCAGATATCATATCGTCTGACTTTGGACATGACGGTTTTTTACTTGAACACGAACAAATTACATCATCATTATGCAGGTTCTTAAATTCGGAGGCACATCGGTAGCAGATGCCTATTCCATCAAACAGGTAATGGAGATCGTCAAAAAATCTTCCGCCCGGGATAAAACAATAGTTGTGGCTTCGGCACTGAGTGGTGTTACGGACGCCCTGATAGAAACAGGGAACCTTGCCGGCCGGGGGGATGAAACTTATCTACAGGCGATCGTGGAGCTTGAAAAAAGGCACCGATTGCTGGTTACAGACCTTGTTCCGAAAGATTTCAGGGACGACGTGCTGACAACACTTTCGCTGCTGTTTGAAAAACTCAGGGATGTTTGCCGGGGAGCCTGCCTGATCAGGGAGATCAGCCGGTCTACCTCGGATCTTATTTCGGGATTCGGAGAGTTGTTTTCTACCCGGATCCTGGAAGCAAAGTGCAATTCCATGGGGATGAGCTGCAAGTGGATAGATGCACGGCAGATCATCCAAACAGAACCAGCGTCCCACCGGGCACTGGTAAACGTCAATACGGCCGTTACCTTTAAAAACATCCGGGAGATGCTGCTGAACAATCCGGCCAAGATCCTGATCCTGCCCGGGTTTATTGCCTCTGACCCGGAAGGAAGGACCACCACACTGGGCAGGGGCGGTTCCGATTATACCGCTTCCCTGCTGGCCGTTGGAGGAAAGGCCCGGATGCTCTGGATATGGACAGACGTAAACGGGATGATGACCGCCGATCCCGGAATTGTGCCCGATGCCCGCACCATAGAGCATATCTCCTACAAAGAAGCATTGGAAATATCCCATTTCGGGGCACGTGTAGTATATCCTCCCACTATTCAGCCGGTTGTAGCTAAAGGAATCCCTATTATGGTGAAGAACACGTTTGATCCCGACGGACCCGGAACACTTATAGAGGGGAACCCGCCTGAAGGACAGGATAAGATCAGGGGCATCTCAGGGAGCAACCGGATAGCCCTTCTTTCCATGGAAGGCAGCGGAATGGTTGGCATACCGGGGTATTCAAGTCGATTATTCAACACCCTGACGCAACAACAGATCAACATCATCCTCATCACACAGGCGTCTTCTGTACATACCATGTTGGTGGCCATTGACGAAAAAGATGCCGAAAAAGCACGCCGGGCAGCCGATGAAACCTTTGCCTACGAAATCTCCTTGCATAAAGTAGAACCCCTGAAGGTGGAATGCGGTTTTTCCATAATAAGTCTTATAGGAGATGATATGAAAAACCAGTCGGGAGCGAGTGGCCGCATGTTCGAAGCCATAGGCAGACGTAATATAACCATCCGGGCCATTGCCCAGGGATCTTCAGAAAAAAACGTTTCCGCCGTAGTCGGGACATCTGATGTCAAAGAAGCCATTGGGGCGGTACACGAAGAATTTTTCGGGTCCCCCAGAAGGCAGATCAATTTATTCATCGCCGGCTGGGGCAATGTTGGAAAAAGTCTGACCCGGATGATCTTCGATCAAAAAGAAGCCCTTATGCAGGAAGAGAACCTGGTCCTGCACATAGCCGGTATATGCAACAGTAAAAAAATGGTATTTCAAAAAGAAGGGAACAGTTCCTTTGACATTTGTGAAGCTCTCTCCAAAAGCGGGATGCCTAACAGCAACGGCAGTTTCCCGGACACCATGATAGAAATGAATCTCAGGAACAGTGTTTTTGTGGACTGTACATCCGATCATTATATAGCTGCACGTTATGCGGACATTCTGGAAGCAGGCATTGCGGTAGTCACGTGCAACAAAATTGCCAATTCACTGGATATGGATTATTACAAACGATTACGGTGTGCATCACGCAAGGAAAACACGCCTTTTCTGTATGAAACCAACGTAGGAGCCGCCCTTCCGGTAATTTCCCTTATAAGGCAATTGCGTCGCAGCGGCGATACGCCGCACAAAATTGAAGCCTGCCTGTCCGGAACGCTGAATTATGTATTCGGAAAATACGACGGGTCCGTTCCTTTCCATGAAATTGTGGAAGAAGCTTCCCGACTGGGATATACCGAGCCTGACCCCATGACCGATCTTTCGGGAACCGATGTCTTGCGTAAAGCGCTGATCCTGGCCCGTGAATGCGGTCTTGAAACAGAAGAAGAGCACATTGTAACTCAAGCTTTCATACCCTCTGAATGGCCCAATGAGGATCATTTTAAAAAGCTCCTTCATAAAAGCCTGAACAGTGGGAGTAAATTGCGGTATGTTGCCCGGATTGAAAACGGGATCATTCAAACAGGCCTTGAACAGGTTCCCGCATCGCATCCTTGTAGCGATCTCCGCGGAACCGACAACAGTATAATTCTGTACAGCAGGCTTTACCCGGACGGAGTACGCATAGAAGGAGCCGGTGCCGGTGCAGAGCAAACTGCTTCCGGGTTGTTGAACGATATACTTCAAACAAAATGAAAAAAAAGGTAATGGTTGCCGGTGCCACCGGGCTGGTGGGCAAGATAATGACAAAAATTCTGGAAGAAAGGAACTTCCCGGTAGACAGCTTTATTCCCGTAGCCTCGGAGCGTTCTGAGGGTAAAACGGTCGTTTTTAGCAACAAGTCTGTTCCCATTCTCGGCTTTCAGGAAGCTCTTGCTCTCAAACCGGATATTGCACTCTTCTCGGCAGGGAAAGAAGTCTCCCGCGTCTGGGCTCCCCGCCTGGCCGAAACAGGCTGCCGGGTGATTGACAATTCTTCCTGCTGGAGAATGGACCCCGATATAAGGCTTGTGGTGCCCGAGATCAACGGGCACCTTCTCTCGGCAAAAGACAGGATCATTGCCAATCCCAACTGTTCCACCATACAGATGGTAATGGCTTTGACTCCTCTTCACCAACACTACGGCCTTCGCAGGATAGTGGTTTCCACGTACCAGTCTGTGACCGGATCCGGACAGAAAGGATTGGAACAACTTCTGGCAGAAAGAAACGCACGCATGACGGATCACAACACGGACGTCCCGCTTTCAGTATACCCGCGTCCCATAGATTTGAATGTGATCCCGCAAATCGGAACTTTTCTGGAAAACGGGTACACGGAAGAAGAAATGAAAATGGTGCAGGAAACACAAAAGATCCTGGACGATCCCGGGATCAGGGTCTCTGCAACAACCGTGCGGGTTCCTGTTAAGGGGGGGCACAGTCTTTCCGTAAACGCATCTTTCAAGAAGTCTTTTAACATGGAAGAAGTCTATGCGCTGCTGAAATCATTTCCCGGGTTGAAAATCAGGGAAAACGGGACAGATCCCGGCTTTGTAACTCCCATGGAAGCCGAAGGCAGGGATCCTGTATTCGTGAGCCGGATACGACGGGATTTATCCTTGGATAACACACTGGATATGTGGATTGTAGCCGACAACTTGCGTAAAGGGGCTGCCCTCAACGCCGTACAAATAGCAGAGAAACTGTTGTCATTCTGATCCAAAGGGAAGAAGCGGCCATGTATACCTTAATGACCGGAGTCGTTCCCTGGTAAGCGAATCGATATTATCGGCTGAAAAAGGTACTATGTTTACGTCTCTTGTAAAAACACCGGGATCACGTCCGTATTTGTAATCATAAGAGAACCGACCTGCAGAATCCAATATCCAGTTAAGACCGGGATCTTCAAGAGGAACAGAAATGTAAAAAGCGGCTTGAGTCTTCCCCATTTTTAATGTGAGCAAACTGTCTTTTACCAAAGTGGTATATAATTCCCGGGCAGTCTCAAATGCAGGATCAATAAGAATTACCTTTTCATCTATAAGGTCCCTGTACGGGTATTGTCCGCCTTCGTTGTATTCCCTTAATTCAGATAACATCAGTGACAGGGTGTGGCTTTCATACGGGAAATGGGTGCAGCCCAGGACCAGGTATCGCAACGGCTGCGGATTCTTTGAGTTTCTGAGTTTCTCTACCAGGCTCAATAAATGATACCGGGCATAATTTCCTGCACTGTTCAGTTGCAAATCATAAGGTTGATCCACACTTCCCCTGTATAACATATGATTGGAGGAGAAGTCGAATCCGTAAGCCGTCAACAGGTTGGCGTCTATCTTGTATTCAGGGTGCCCGGAGGAAGGGCCCCGGTACCCTTCACGTGGAGCAACGGCCTGGGGATCAACGAAATCATTTTCCGAGTCCACCGCCTCGGCAAATCCTGCCGCCCCGTGGCTTATGATCTGCAAATCACCGGTATACCCACGTTCTTTGGCCAGGGCTTTGAACGTATTTTCATACCCTCCCGAGGCAATGGTTCCGACCGTGGCAAGCACCCCGATCGCCAAATCTTCGTTGCGATCTATCCTGTCCAAAGTAGCATTAACTCCCGCATTGATCACTCCTATGGCTTTGATTCCCGATCCGCTTTTATCCAGAAAATCCGTTATATCTTCCAGTCCGTAGGCAGTTGCCGTATTGCACGCAACAACTATTATTTTGACCTGGTGGCCCAAAAGAAACAACGCGTCTTTTATGATCAGTTCGCGCAGGAAATCAGTTTTTCCTTCTGCGGGGTAATTCCCGTAAGGCATATTGGCCTGATCTGCCAGGTATATAAAATTTTCCCCTTCCAGCAAGCGGCTGGAAAGTATTGCCTCCAGCACAGTCAATCCGCCGGTACCCGAATCAAAAACTCCTACCGGTAAGTGGTTTCTTAATGGCGGGTAAGCCGAAAAGTCTGTATAAAAAAAGGAATTTGTATCATTCAGAGCCGCATCAACTACCGGAATATATGCCGGTTTGCCCTGGCAGGCGGCTACAAGTACCCAAAGGATCAGCAATACATGTTTTTTCATACGATTAAAATGAATTATATCCATCACTGTTAATTATCAATGGCGTAAAAAACGGGCTCTCTCTTTTTGTAGTAAACACCGTAACGGAATCCGCAATGTTTCAGTACCTCAGAATAATATTCAAAATTCTCTCCTATCCTTTCCGGCGAATGGGCATCGGATCCCAGGCTTACGGCGGCCCCTCCCAATTCCCTGAACCGTTTGAGGATGTTGACATCCAGCACAGGTGTTCCGTGTGCGAAGGACTGGTAGGTTTTGGTATTGATCTCGAACGTTTTTCCGTTCTCAGCCAGAATACGCAGTATGGGATCCAGGATATCTCCGAATGTTTTGAGTGAGATCTCGTGTTCCTTGTAAGGTGAATAACGGGCTATATAATCAAAGTGCCCCAGGATGTCAAAATCCCTGAAAGTGCTGATACAGTCAAAAATATCCTGTAAATAGATACCGTAGGCTTCCCGGAATGCATATCCGTCATAATACTTCCCGTGATAGGGGTCATGCCCGCGGACAAAATGCATAGAAGCGATCACGGTATCGAATGTATGCTTTTTCATAAACTCTCCTATAGCCTCCATACTGACAGGCTGTATCCCAACTTCCACTCCCTTGAGGATTTCCAGTCCGGGATAGGCTTTTTTCAGGTTTTCGATTTCCGATTGTTGACTTTCCACATGAAAAGTAAACCTGTGGATTCCCTTTGGAGGATCAAAATCATAATGATCCGAGAAACAAATCCCCCGGAAAGACAGTTCCCTGGTCTTTTCCGCAGCTTGGTACATATTCATCCGGCTGTCGGGAGAATGATGCGAATGGGTATGATTGTCAAAAAGGATCATATTAAAAGGATCTTTTTTTTAAAAACGGCGGGAATCTCTGTTGTCATACAGGACTCCCGCCGGATAACAGTATTATGTCAACTATGGGTCATCAGGCGTTTTTGAACGCTTTGAGACCGGCAAAATGAGACACTTTACCCAGCTCGTATTCAATACGCATCAGCTGGTTGAATTTTTCAATACGTTCGCCGCGGCAACCGCTTCCTGTTTTGATGTGACCGGCATTAACGGCTACCACCAGGTCGGCAATAAAGCTGTCTACGGTTTCACCACTGCGGTGCGAAACAAAACAGTTGTAGGAATTCTTGTTGGCCAATTCAATGGTCTCCAGTGTTTCGGTAACGGTTCCAATCTGATTCAGTTTAATAAGAATGGAATTGGCCACCCCGTTTGCTATACCTTTTGCCAGGATGGTTTTGTTAGTACAGAAAAGATCGTCTCCCACGAGCTCGATTTTATTTCCTACTGTCTCTGTAAGGTTTTTCCAACCTTCCCAGTCGTTTTCGGCCAATCCGTCTTCTATGGAAACAATGGGATATTGCCTTACCCAGTCTTCCCATATCTTTACCATTTCTTCACTCGAAACGAGTTTCTGTGAGCTCTTGAAGAATTTGTATTTTCCGTCTTCCCACATTTCGCTGGCTGCAGGGTCCAGGCAAATACTTACATCTTCACCGGGTTTGTAGCCGGCTTTTACGATCCCTTCCAGGATCATTTCCACTGCCTGCTCGTTCGTTTTCAGATCCGGAGCAAAACCGCCTTCGTCCCCTACGCCTGTGCTCAGGCCTTTTGCTTTCAGCACACTTTTAAGGGCATGGAATACCTCGGCACCCATCCTTATGGACTCACGGAATGAGGGGGCATTGTGGGGAGCAATCATGAATTCCTGAAAATCAACGGTATTATCGGCATGTGCCCCGCCGTTGATGACGTTCATACAAGGTACGGGCATAAGGTAAGCATTGCTGCCGCCCAGGTATTGGTATAGAGGTATGTTCAGACTTTGTGCACCTGCGCGGGCAAAAGCCATGGAGACACCCAGAATGGCATTGGCACCCAATTTGGCCTTGTTGACCGTTCCGTCCAGGTCTATCAAAAAGTAATCCAGATCCCTTTGGTTAGTAAAACACCTGCCTTCCAGGGCTTTTGCAATAGTGCTGTTTACATTGGATACGGCTTTCAGGACTCCTTTTCCGCCATAGCGTTTTTTATCGCCGTCCCGCAATTCAACCGCTTCCCTTTCACCGGTGGATGCACCGCTGGGAACCATAGCTGTTGCCCGGGCTCCGTCATCAAGCATCAGATTTACTTCTACAGTTGGATTGCCTCTTGAATCTAATATTTCAATAGCTTCAACTTTTTTGATTTTCATTGTTCGTTCCTCCAAAATTAATGTTTTTGTATCCGGCAAATTTACAGTAAAAAATGAATCCTAAAAAAGAACCCGTAAAAAACCCGTAGTTTCTTATCCATTTTTTAAATGAAATCTGTCGCCTGGTAAACATATCGCCTGGTAAACATGTCGCCTGGGAAACATGTCGCCTGGGAAACATGTCGCCTGGGAAACAATCTGTCACCTGGTGAAATCGTTGCCAGATAAACGGCGGGATAGATGTTTCAACTTTGGCCACGATCAATCCGCGCCCTATCAACTTGTCCGGGTTCCCTATCAACTTGTCCGGGTTCCCTATCAACTTGTCCGGATATAGAAATATGAAACAAAAAAGTTTCAGAATAGAAGCCATAAAGAGAAACCAGCAGTTAGAAATCCATGAAATCAGAAGTTGGAAATCCGTGGAAACAGTTTGCTTTTATTGGCGTGACAGGGATATTCTTCCGGGCTGCTCGTTCCAGTCAACCCCTGACAGGGATTAGACTTGGTAAGTAAACCAGAATCATGGATAACAACCTGAAGTCAACAAATATCAGTTATAATTTATAAACCGAGTCAACTTTTCCCAGAGATAAGACATCCAGGCAGTCAACCAAAATCAGGAAACTACAGATGGCAGAAAATCAGGGTTCTGTCCTCAAAAACAGCCTTATATGAGGATGGATAGCAGAAAAACAACGTTCTGTCCTCAAAAACAGCCTTATATGAGGATGGATAGCAGAAAATCAGGGTTCCGTCCTCAAAACAGGGCCTAAACGAGGATGGATGGAAGAAAATCAGGGTTCCGTCCTCAAAAAAAGCCTTATATGAGGATGGATGGCAGAAAAACAACGTTCCGTCCTCAAAAACAGCCTTATATGAGGATGGATAGCAGAAAAAAACGTTCTGTCCTCAAAACAGGGCCTAAACGAGGATGGATGGCAGAAAATCAGGGTTCCGTCCTCAAAACAGGGCCTAAACGAGGATGGATGGAAGAAAATCAGGGTTCCGTCCTCAAAAAAAGCCTTATATGAGGATGGATGGCAGAAAAACAACGTTCCGTCCTCAAAAACAGCC
>Ga0334900_1001456_pt1 | contig 25291 bp, 17 predicted proteins | sample GraSluR3_MG_2_FD_207231 | JGI IMG/M metagenome (GOLD analysis project Ga0334900, IMG submission 207231) | Sludge microbial communities from methane-producing bioreactor in Wageningen University, Netherlands - Granular Sludge_31_08-R3 | ecosystem: Engineered > Bioreactor > Anaerobic >...
CCGGAAGCCCATGCGCCGGGCAAGATGGGTATACTCGTCGGATTCAAAATCAGGCAGGTAGAGGTCCCGGGCGGAACCCCGGAGCATGCGCAGGGCATTAATCAGGCGCCTTAGAAAGCGATAGGCCCAGACGATTTCCTGGGCTTCGGTGGCACGGATAATCCCCAGGCGGGAGAGTTCCTCCAGGGCCTGGTGTATGCTGGGGGTCCGGAGGCTCAGGTATTCCCTGCCGTGTTCCACCTGGAGAATCTGTACCGTGTACTCCACGTCCACCAGGGCGCCGCTTGAAAATTTGGCGTTGAAGCTTCCCACCCGGTTTTTCTCCTCCAGCTGCTTCTGACGCAGGTCTCTCAGCTCCTCAAGATTCAGGGAGCCGTCCACGTAGACAATCTCGTCCCGGATGATTTCGACGCGCCGGCCAAACTCCCGGTCCCCGGCTACTCTCCTCAGGCGCACCAGGGCAAGGCGTTCAAAAGACCGGGCTGTTTCCCGGTAATAGGATGTAAAGCGTTCAAGGCTCGATGCATGAGGGCCGGCGCTGCCGTGAGGCCGCAGGCGCATATCCACCCTGAAGATGCCCTCCTGTTTCGTTCTGATTATCCGCGCTGCCTCCTTTACCAGGCGGTCAAAGAACTCCGGGTTTGAAACGATATGTTTACCGTCGGTGTTCCCGTTATCGGAGTAGACGCAGAGAAGCTCAATGTCCGAAGCGTAGCCCAGGGCCTGTCCGCCGAACTTGCCGAGTCCCAGAACCGCCCAGGGTACCTCCAGTCCGGCTACGGTGCGGGGTTTTCCATAGCGATTCTTCAGCTCCTCCTCCGCCAGCAGAAAAGCCGTGGAAACGACCGCCTCCGCCAGACGGGTAAGATGATGGCTGAAGCGCAGAAAGTCTTCCCCGGGTTCGAGGATCTGCCGTAGATCCAGTTTAAATATTTCGTCATCCTTGAAGCGGTTAAGGCAGTCTATCTTCTCTTCGTAGCCGGAGATTCTGGATAAGGCAACCTGCAGCCGGTATTCAAAATCTTCCCGCCTTACCGGGGCATCGAATCCCCTTCCCGGCGTCCGGGGAGCGGATCCCAGAAGGGGAATGATATTTTCGTACTGCAGGCGGATAAAATCCTCCCACAGAAAGTCGCTCATACCCAGCAGCTTTGCCAGTTCCCTGAGGACGTCCGGGTTATCCAGCAGGTCCTTCCACTGTTCCTGATCCGGGGAGCGGGAGAGTTCTTCCAGCAGAGACTCAAAGCGGATTATCGCGGCATAGGGAGCCGGTGCTTCACCGAGAAAAAAGGTGAACTGCTTTGTTAAGAGTATCGAGAATCGCAGCAGGTTCAGGGTCTTCTCATCATCGATCTTTTTCCCTTCAAGATCCAGAAGACCGAAGCGGTCGTGGATCCTGCCGCTGACGGTGTTTATCTCCACCCGCTCAACCGACAGCCCCTGAAGGGTCAGGGCGGTGGTCACGGAATAGAGGAAGAAGGGACTGTCCTGAGCAGTCAGTTCTATCCAGGTATAATCCGGAAGGTCCCTTCGCAGTACCAGCTCGACCGGCAGCAGGGTCGATTTCCCCGGGCTTTCCAGGCGTGACACCGCCGACGCGACCCATTCGTTCACTTTACGCCTGGCCGCCGCTGCCCGGTCCGGACCGGTACTGCTCAGCATGGGAGGGATCAGCTCCCCCAGTCGCAGGTTTACCCGTTTCTGAAAGGAGGAAGCCGTCTCTCCTTTGCCTGTTCTGCCGGAAAAACTGTCCATGATTCCCCGGACCGGAAGGGGAATGCCTTTTTTGTTTCTCTTCTCAGCTGGAGAATCCGGAATATCCAGGGTGCGGATCCAGGCGGAAGATATCTCCATTTCCAGGGACGAGAGCACTCCGGTCAAAAGGGAGAAGATGGAAGGGAGGTCGAAGGTGGCAATGCTGATCTGTATCTCCCCGCCTGAGGTGCTCCGGGCCTCGGTAATGAAGGGATCCTCGGGGCTGAGTGCTGTAATCAGTCGTTCGCCTGTCACGTTTAATCCTCTGGTCTGTCGGCAGAGCCTGCATCATGTCGCGTAATTGATTGTAGCCCCGGTTCGGTTTTCCTGAAAAGAGGAAATGTTGAAGGACTCCGCCCCCTTTCCCGGAGGAAGGTGGGAGGGCGGAGTATCACGAAGGTTATACTCAGATGTCGTAGTACAGGGCGAACTCCCAGGGGTGGGGACGCAGATCGAGTGCCTTGACCTCGTGCTCCATCTTGTAGCGGATCCAGGTATCCACCACATCCTGGGTAAAGACGTCACCTTTAAGCAGGAACTCATGGTCAGCCTCCAGGGCCTCCAGGGCGGCCCGCAGGGAGCCGGGAGTTTTCGGTACCATGGCAAGTTCCTCCGGGGGCAGATCATAGATGTCCTTGTCCAGGGGGCTGCCGGGATCTATCTTGTTCGCGATGCCGTCGATGGCGGCCATGCACATGGCGGAGAAGGCCAGGTAGGGGTTGCTGGAAGGGTCGGGACAGCGGAATTCGAAGCGCTTGGCCTTTTCCGACGAGGAGTACATGGGGATTCTCACCGAAGCTGAGCGGTTCCGGCTGGAGTAGGCCAGGTTGACCGGTGCCTCAAAGCCGGGGACCAGGCGTTTGTAGCTGTTGGTGGTGGGGTTGGTAAAGGCGAGCAGGGCCGGAGCGTGCTTCAGAATGCCGCCGATGGCCCACATCGCCTCCTGGGAGAGTCCTGCATAGCCGTCACCGGCAAAGAGGTTCCTGCTGCCCTTCCAGAAGGACATGTGTACATGCATTCCCGATCCATTGTCGTTGAACAAGGGCTTCGGCATGAAGGTTACCGTCCGGTTGTACTTTTTGGCGGTGTTCTTGATAATGTACTTGTACTTTAGAACGTTGTCCGCCATCTCCACCAGGGGAGCGAAGCGCATATCGATCTCACACTGGCCACCCGTGGCGACCTCGTGGTGCTGGGCTTCGATGGGAATGCCGATTTTCTCCATTACCAGCATCATCTCGCTGCGGATATCCTGCAGGCTGTCCGTGGGGGGAACGGGGAAATACCCCTCCTTATAGCGCGGTTTGTATGCCAGGTTCGGGTTCTCGACGCGTCCGGTATTCCAGCGTCCTTCGATGGAGTTCAGATGGTAATACCCTTCGTGCTCGTTCTGGTCAAAGCGGACATCGTCGAAAATGAAGAATTCCGCTTCCGGCCCGATAAACACCGTATCGGCAATCCCGGAAGCCTGCAGATACGAAACGGTTTTGCGGGCTATATTCCGGGGATCCTTGGGGTAATCCTCGCCGGTAATGGGGTCGCAGATGTTGCAGACCATGACCAGGGTTTTGTGCTGGAAGAAGGGATCGATAAAGGCGGAATCGGCCACAGGCTTGACCAGCATGTCCGACTCGTTTATCGCCTGCCATCCCCGGATACTGGAGCCGTCGAACCCGAGGCCCTCGCTAAAGGTATCCTCATCGATTTCATGGGTGGGGACGGAAAAGTGCTGCCAGAGCCCGGGGAAATCCATAAAGCGGAGGTCCACCACTTCAACGTTTTCCCGCTTCATAAGTTCCAGCACGTCTTTCGGGGTTTTTATTTCACTCATACAACTTCCTCCTGAAGGGTATAATGATCGACGCAGCGCGTATCTGCGGCGCGTATTAACAGGGGGCCCGAAACGGGCGTCCCGTATTAATCCGAAGTCCGGCTCTATAGCCTGAAGAGCAGGTCCTCATAGGTCGGGAAAGGCCAGTAGTCCCGGGCTACCATGGTCTCCAGGGCGTCTCCATGGGCCCTGAGCTCCTGCATCTTTTCGAAGACCCGGAACCTGAAGGCCTTACCCATTTCGAAGGGATCGGAGGCCTCCCCGGCTTTCACGATCTCCTTCTCGAGCTCGTCGGTCCTGCTCTTCAGTCCGCGGATCTCGGCGGAGATTTTCTTCAGAACCTCGGACTGGGCTGTTGAGTCCCCGCCGGCGCTCTTGATGGATGCCGCCGATTCGGCCAGGACCTTTGCGTAAGCAGTGGCAGCGGGAAAAATCTGCAGATTTGACATCTGGACCATTACATTGGCCTCGATGTTGAGCTGCATGCAGTATTTCTCCAGGTATACCTCGTAGCGGGATTCCAGTTCCTCCCTGGTAAACACCCTGTGCTTCTCGAACAGGGCGATGGATTCTTCGGATATCAGTTCCGCGATGGCTTCCACGGTGGTCTTGATGTTGGGAAGACCCCGCTTCTCCGCCTCGGCGATCCATTCGTCGCAGTAACCGTTTCCGTTGAATACAATCCGCTTATGGGCCTTCCAGGTCTCCTGAACCAGCTTCTGGATTACCGCAATTTTGTCCGCTCCCTTTTCCAGCTCTTCCGCAAACTCCGAGAGGACCTCCGCCACGGCAGTATTCAGGACCACGTTGGGTCCGGCGATCGATTCCGAGGAGGGCACCATGCGGAACTCGAACTTGTTTCCCGTAAAAGCGAAGGGGCTTGTCCGGTTGCGGTCGGTAATGTCCTTGGGCAACTTAGGCAGGGTGCTGACGCCGAGCTCCAGTCTTTCTCCGCCGTTGCCGGCCGAGGGGCTTCCTCCTGCAAGTTTTTCCAGAATGTTCTGGAGCTGATCCCCCAGGAAAATCGAAATAATGGCCGGAGGGGCTTCATTGGCCCCAAGCCGGTGATCGTTCCCCGCGTTGGCAGCCGCCATGCGCAGGACCCTGGCGTACTTGTCCACTGCCTTTATGGTTGCCGCCACAAAGAGCATGAACTGCGCGTTGTCCTGGGGGTTGTCTCCGGGTTCAAGGAGGTTCTGCCCGTCGTCAGTTCCGATGGACCAGTTGTTGTGTTTTCCCGATCCGTTGACTCCCGCATAGGGTTTTTCATGAAGAAGGCAGACAAGCTTATGGCGGCTGGCAACCTTCTTCATTGTCTCCATGACCAGCTGGTTGGTGTCGGTGGCGACGTTGGATGAGTTGAAGATCGTCGCCAGTTCGAACTGACTGGGGGCTACTTCGTTGTGCTGGGTTTTGGCGGAAATCCCCAGTTTCCAGAGTTCGAAATTCAGTTCCCGCATAAAGTCTGCCACCCGCTCCTTGATGGAACCGAAGTAGTGGTCGTCCATCTCCTGTCCCTTGGCGGGCATAGCGCCGAAAACCGTTCTGCCTGTGAGCATCAGGTCCGGGCGCCTGTTAAAATACTCAGCATCCACAAGGAAATATTCCTGCTCCGGCCCTACGGTGGTAATGGCCCGTTTGCTGGTTTCATTCCCCAGGGCTCTGAGAACGCGGATGGTCTGCCGGTTGATCGCCTCCATCGAGCGAAGGAGGGGTACCTTTTTGTCCAGGGCCTCTCCGTGGTAGGAGATAAAAGCAGTGGGAATGTAGAGGGTTACACCGGTGTTGTCCTCCTTCAAAAAGGCGGGAGAGGTCGTATCCCAGGCGGTATATCCCCGGGCTTCAAAAGTCGCCCGCAGGCCTCCTGACGGAAAGCTCGAGGCGTCCGGTTCTCCCTGGATCAGTTCCTTGCCGGAGAACTCCATAATGACCTTTCCGTCCGGGGTGGGCGAAATAAAAGAGTCGTGCTTTTCCGCGGTCAAACCGGTCAGGGGCTGGAACCAGTGGGTGTAGTGGGTAGCTCCCTTTTCTATGGCCCAGTCTTTCATGGCATTGGCTACTACCTCCGCCACTTCGAGGCTGAGTTCGGCTTCGCCGGTCTGGACCTGTTTGATACTTTTATAGATGCTCTTGGGAACCCGTTCTCTCATAACCGCGTCGTTAAAACAGTTACAGCCGTACAGTTCGGTCAGGGGGTTGCTGGTAAAATCAATCTGCGTGCGCTCCACGTTACGCTCCTTGGTGAATTCTTGCTATTATTAAATTGCAATATTCATGCCATCTGATTGCCGGAGTGTATAATTGATTATCTTGTAATGAATTAGTAAGGATGCCGCAAAGTTGTGGAAAATTGAAAGCGTTGTCTTTCCAACAAAAATGTAGCTAAAAAAAACCGGAGCTACCAAAAGGTAGCAGCCGGTTTTCTGGTCTGCTCCGAAATCCGGGATTACAAGCGAAAAAGCAGCTCCTCATAGGAGGGAAAGGGCCACAGCTCCCTGGGAATCAGGGATTCAAGCTTGTCTGCGTGGAGCCGGAGCTTCTGCATGGCGGGGAAAACAAGCTCATGATAGGCTCTGGCATTCGCTTCACATCCGGATATTCCATGGGCCTTATTGAGGGCTGCTGTCAGTTTGTCGCAACTCATTTTCAGGGCCCGGGCTTCGTCGTTGACCTCCTTGAGCAGCTCGAAATGCTCCTCCACTCCCAGGGAGGGACAGGTCTCCTTCAGCGCCCTGATGCTCCCGGAAAGACGGTGTATATACTCCATGGCGGCCGGATAGATCTCCGTACGGGCCATCTCCAGGGATATGCTGCCCTCGATATTAATCTGCTTTGCGTATCGTTCAAGATATATTTCGCAGCGGGAATGGAGCTCCTCGGACCGAAAAACCCCGTGGCGTGTAAAAAGCTCGATGGAGGCTTCGCTTATGATCTCCGGTATTGCGTCTACCGTGGCGGTAATGTTGGGCAGCCCCCGGCGTGCAGCTTCCGCAACCCATGCTTCACTGTAGCCGTTGCCGTTAAAGATTATCCGCTTGTGCTCTCGGTAGGTTTCGGCGATCAGAACGGAGACCTTCTTCCGGGGGTCCTCCGACTGTTCCAGCTCATCGGCAAAGCGGCGCAGGATTTCCGCCATGGCGGTGTTAAGCACCACATTTGGCCCGGCAACCGACTCGGAGGAGGGAACCATGCGGAACTCGAACTTGTTTCCCGTAAAGGCGAAAGGGCTTGTTCTGTTCCGGTCGGTAAGGTCCCGGGGAAGCTTTGGAAGAGCGGCGACCCCGGTCTCCAGAAGGCTCAGAATGTCCTTCTGCTTTTTCTTCGTCTCATCCGCCAGTTCCTCCAGCACCTCCGTCAGCTGGTCCCCGAGAAAGATGGAGATGATCGCCGGGGGTGCCTCATTCGCCCCCAGGCGGTGGTCGTTTCCGGCGTTGGCGGCGGACATGCGCAGAATCGGGGCGTATTCGTCCACAGCCCGGAGGGCGGCGGCCAGAAAGAGAAGAAACCGCGCATTCTGCCGGGGGTTTTCTCCCGGTTCCAGGAGATTGATACCGTCGTCGGTGGCAATGGACCAGTTGTTGTGTTTACCCGATCCGTTGACCCCGGCGAAGGGTTTTTCATGAAGCAGGGCAACCAGGTTGTGTCTCAGGGCTACCCGTCCAAGGGTTTCCATGACCAGCTGATTGGTATCCGAGGCCACGTTGGAGGTATCGAATATGCAGGCTATCTCGAACTGGTTCGGGGCGACCTCGTTATGCTGTGTCTTGGCGGAGATGCCGAGTTTCCAGAGCTCAAGATTGAGTTCCCGCATGAATGCGGAGACCCGCTCCTTCAGTGCGCCGAAGTAGTGGTCTTCCATCTCCTGTCCCTTGGCGGGAAGACAGCCGAATACGGTACGCCCGGTGAGCATCAGATCGGAGCGCTTATCGGCATACTGCTTGTCAACAAGGAAATATTCCTGCTCGGCCCCTACCGTCGTGATGACCCGCCTGCTGCTGGTATTCCCCAGGGCACGGAGTATCCGCATGGCCTGTCTGTTGATCGCTTCCATGGAGCGCAGCAGGGGCACCTTCTTGTCCAGGGCCTCGCCGTAGAAGGAAACAAAGGCGGTGGGAATATAAAGGGTTACTCCCGTACTGTCCTCTTTCAGAAAGGCGGGGGATGTGGTGTCCCAGGCGGTGTAGCCCCGGGCTTCAAAAGTCGCCCTCAGGCCGCCGGAGGGAAAGCTCGAAGCATCAGGCTCCCCCTTGATCAGCTCCTTGCCTGAAAACTCCATCATCACCCGTCCGTCTCCTGTGGGTGATATAAAGGAGTCATGCTTTTCCGCGGTCAGCCCTGTAAGAGGCTGGAACCAGTGAGTATAGTGGGTCGCTCCCCGTTCGATGGCCCAGTCCTTCATGGCGTTGGCCACAACCTCGGCCACCTCCAGGGTAAGCTCTGCATTGCCCTCCTGAACATCCTTGATGGCCTTGTAGATGCTCCTGGGAAGGCGCTGCTTCATGACAGCGTCACTGAAAGCGTTTATTCCGTACAGCTCAGGTATCGCTTTTTCCGATATATCCGGGGGGGTCATATATCCGCTCCTTTGTATTTCGACTATACCCCGGATATTCCCTTCATGTTAATACGTGTATGTTCTATTCCTGGGGACAGGGACAGGTCGGATCGATATACACCCGGAATTTCTTTACAAAACCCGTCGGCCGGTAGGTCATTTTTGCCTGCCTGAGACCCGGATCCCCCAGGTCCTGTTCTCTGTTGATAAAGGAAATGTGATGAGGAAGTATCGATGCAAAAGCCTTGTTTATAAACTGGTATATTCCTTTGTAGCTGCCTATGGCTTTTTCAAAGTGGACCACGAAACCTTTTCCCCGGGCTATGGGTTCTCCCAGCACGTAGGCCGCAGGAACCCCGTCCACATAATAGAGATATCCGCAGAGATCCAGAACCTCTTTCAGCTCAAGGGCTTCAATGGCGGCCTCGGTGTCTCCGGGATCATCCTTTTCCTTCGCCCATTGCCGGGCCACGGAGAAAGCGTCTTTGATATTGGCAGGGTTTATCTTGACTTCGGAATACTCATAGTTGTTCAGGAACTGTTTTACCAGGTTTCGCTTTTTATGGTATTTCTTTCCCGGAAGATGGGCCAGATCTTTCGTCAGATAGAGGTAGTCAAAATTGTCCCGGTCCTCGATTACGCAAAAGCCCTTCCGCTCCAGGTCAATCTGTCCCGATACGGCAAAGGGTTCGGCCAGGTTCTTGAGGTACAGGTGATCTGAAAAAAGGCTGATCAGTGTCTCGTCGTCCGGGAGGCCGAAAGGAAGCATGGCGAAATTCTCGCCCCCCTTGATTCCTGAAATAACGATTCCTCCGTCATCCAGTCTGCTCAGGCGGTAGTTGTAGGTTCTTCGGAACAGAAACAGATTGGCAAAAGTAAATTCCGAAATACCGAATTTGAGCTGGGACAGGCGGGGATGAAGCTCATCCCTCATCTCGAGTTCTACAGGTGCGAAATCAGGATAGCCGGGTATCTGCATGGCATCAATATAGAGAATCACCTACTAAAAAGCAACTGATCATGATATACTCGCTCCACCATGAAACAGACTGAACGGATTGTCCCGGAAAAGCTGCTTGAACGCTTTATACGTTACGCAAAGATCTGGACCACGTCGGACCCTCACAGCACGAAATCCCCAACCACCGAGAGGCAGTGGGACCTTCTGCGATTGCTCTCCGATGAACTGGAGCAGCTCATGGTTCCCGTCGAACTTGATGAGAACGGTTTTCTTATCGGTCGACTGCCCGCCCGGGGTGTCGGCCCCCGGGTCCCTACCGTGGGATTCATGGCCCACGTGGATACCTCTCCGGATGTTTCCGGTAAGGGAGTCTCTCCCGTAACGCACCCCAACTGGCAGGGAGAAGCGATTGTGCTCAGGGATGATGTGGTCCTTGACCCGGCCCAGATGCCGGAGCTCGCCGCGCGAAAGGGGGATACCATTATCACCTCCGATGGTACGACCCTGCTCGGGGCGGACGACAAGGCGGGGATTGCCGAGATCATGGCGGCGGTGGAGTATCTGCAGGCCAATCCGGAGCTTCCCCATGGTCCTCTGGAGATCATCTTTACCCCCGATGAAGAAACCGGCAAAGGAATGGACCGCTTTCCTCTGGAGAGGATTCAGAGTCGCTGCTGCTACACCCTGGACGGGGATGAGCTGGGGACCCTCGAGGCCGAGTGCTTTAACGCTTACCGGGCGGATATCACCTTTTTTGGTGTTTCCGCCCATCCGGGACGTGCTCGGGGCAGACTTGTCAATGCCATAAGCATGCTGGGAAGCTTTCTTGGGATGCTGCCCCGAAGTGAGAGTCCCGAAGCTACCGACGGGCGCTACGGTTTCTATCACAGTGTGGAAGTTTCCGGACATACGGAAAAGGCGGAGCTGACCCTCATTCTGAGGGACTTCGAGCGGGACGAAGTAGAGCGCCGGGTAAAGGCCCTGCAGTCTTTCGCCTCTGCCATCGAAGCCGCTTATCCCGGGGGAAAGGTAAAAGTCTCCTGGGTTAAGCAGTACCTGAACATGCGGGAGGCCTTCGGCGAAGATCCTCTGGTTGTTGAACTTGCCCGGAAGGCGATATCCTCCCTGGAAATCATTCCGGTTCAGACATCCATCCGGGGCGGAACCGACGGTGCCCGCCTCTCGGAACTCGGGATTCCGACCCCGAATCTCTTTGCCGGGGGCCATAACTTTCACAGCCTCTCCGAATGGGCCTCCCTGGAGGTCATGACCAGCGCTGCGGAAACCGTGCTTGCCCTGGCGCTCCTGTGGGGAGAATTTGAAAGCCCGGTCCCGACGTGATAAAATTCACCAAGAGGTCGGCGATGGCGACCGTGTACCCGAACGAAGGGACGGTTGTGCCGGCCCCGAACGAAGCAGAGCGGAGCCGGAGAACGAAAGTCCGAGGGCGACCGTGTAAAAGTGAAGGGACGGCTGTGCCGGCCCCGAACGAAGCAGAGCGGAGCCGGAGGACGGAAGTCCGAGGGCGACCGTGTAAAAGTGAAGGGACGGCTGTGCCGGCCCCGAACGAAGCAGAGCGGAGCCGGAGAACGGAAGTCCGAGGGCGACCGTGTAAAAGTGAAGGGACGGCTGTGCCGGCCCAGAACGAAGCAGAGCGGAGCCGGAGGACGAAAGTCCGATGGCGACCGTGTAAGAGGAGACAGGTAATGAAGTCATTGGATGAAAAACCGGGAAAAAGAACAGTACTTTTGACCGTCGTTCTGTTGTTTCTTCTCTGTCCCATTCCGACCTTCGCCCAGGAGATCGGAAGAATAGAGTATCTGGACGGAATCGTGGATATTCACCGGGGAGGCGAGATCGTCGAGCTCTTTCCTTCCGACATAGGTTTTCCCCTGGAAGCCCTTGATACCATCCAGACGGGACCGGACGGCCAGGTGGAGTTCTCCCTTTCCACCCTGAAACGCCGGGGAACCAGCGTGAGGGTGGGCAACAATACTACCTTCCTGGTGGAAACCAGCCTGGAGGCCGGCGGGGCAAAGACCAGGATCGAAGTCTTTACCGGCTCCCTGAGTCTCAAGGTCGCCCGTCTGACCGGGAGGGAGTCTCTTTCCGTTACAACCGAAAGCGCCGTTATGGGAGTGCGGGGAACGGAGTTCGAGGTGATAACCGCTCCGGACGGCGGGGTGCTCGTTCTCTGTGAGGACGGCAGCGTAAGCTGTAAGGATCAGAATCAGCGGGAGATAATCGCATCTCCCGGTACCGGGGTAGAAAAGGTCCCCGGCACGAGCATCAGTTCCGTGGATGTTGAACCTGAAGACTTCGAGAATTTCAAGCGGCAGTGGCGGGAAACAAGGATGGAGATATTCCGTTCCGGGGCTCCGGTTTTTTTCCGCGCCTACATTCAGCAGTTCAGGCGGGTGGAACCCCGTTTTTCCGAGGCCTACGCTGAGCTGTCAGTCTTCGATTCCAGGTTGAAAGAGTATGCCCGCCGCAGCAGCGAAGGGTCTTCATCCATCGGAAGCGGAGAGCTCTACCGCTTCCGGGCCGAGATTTCCCCCGCCCTAGCCCGGATGCGCAGCATCATCCCCCTGTACCGGCAGACATTTTTCCGCCTCTCGGAGCTGCTGCGTTACTACCAGGAGTCCGGTATCGCCAGAGACGAGATAATCGATGGAACAAGGGTATCGGATTTCTTCCGGAATTTTCAGCGGCGTCTGCGTCAGGATCGAGAGCGGATCGCCCGGGTGGAACACTGGTTCAAGCTGTATCGGGGCCTTGGCGGTGAAGGCCGGGAGAGCCTGATGGATGAGTTTTTCGGACCCGGAGAGGGCAGCCTGCTGGATGAGTTTTAATCCTCCTCCGGAAATAGTATATTTACAGTAAGGACAGAGGGGATCCTTCGGAATCATGAAAGAGCGTTGGAAAGGACCAGGCGTATCCTCGATCGCCCTGGCTCTGATGTTTGCTGTTCTCCTGGGCGAATGCGGTGAATCAGGGCTCATGGATATTTATGCAGTTTCCAACGCTATCCGGCTGAGTACCATACCCGCAGGTTCGGTTCTCGAACCTGGAGATCAAATTCCCCTTAGCCTGACAGTGAATTCAGGTTCGGCGCTGCCCGAGACCCTGGAGGTTCGGATATACAGAAATGCGGATTCCCTTGTTTCAACCAGCGACTATAAGGTCGAATCCTCAGTCGTACTGGTTGAAACCGATGATCTGCGACCGGGTTTCTACAGCCTGACTGCTTTTCCGGGAAACGCGGAGGGCACCGAAGCGGAACTGGAGCTTCCTTTTTTCATCTCCTCCGGTGCGGGCAGCATACAGCGGATCAGCACCTATCCATCCACGGTTCTCCCGGGAGAGGGAATGGTACTGTTTGCCGACTTGACTGCGGCTGCATCGGACGATCCCTATATTCGGTGGAAAGCGGGCGGCCGGACAATTGCAGCCGGACGTGTTGCCCATGGGGCTCAGCTGGCTAACTGGCAGGTACCGAAAACGCCGGGGATTTATCCTGTTACCGCGGAGTATTTCCCCTTTCCTCCTCCGGAAAAGGGAGACTTCCTCTTTCCCGGAGCTGAAAAACGCAGCGAGGCTTTTGTCTCCATGGAACAGCGTACTCCCCGGGGTGAGCTGGGACCCGCGGAATCATACAGTTCCCTGTTCCATTTTCGGGGTACCTTTGAATCCAACGGGTATGCGCTTGTCCCGGAACCCCGTATCGAGGGTACGCCTGTCCTTGCTCTGGAGGATGAAATCTTCGGTTACAGTTTCACGGAACATGACGCCCTTGTTTTTAATACCAGCCTGATTCCCGTCAGGAACGGTATACCCGAAGCCTTTGTTCTGGAGTTGAAGGGAATCTTTTCCCGAAACGGAAATATCCTTTCCGTGCGGAACCAGCGAGATGTCCTGGTATTATCCCTTCAGAGGAGTGATGAAGGTTTTCTCCTGGCGACAGACAGTTTTCAGGTCCCCCTGGCTCTTCCTGTCAGTTTTATACTGCCGGAAACCGCTGTGCCCCTCTATCTGGCAATTGTCGTCGAGCCCGGTTCTCCCTCGGGAAAACTTCGCTGGTATCTGAACGGGGTGTATCAGGGAAGCGTTGCACTGCCCGACCTGACAGGTTTTGGCGGAACAGGATTGAGGACCATTATCGGTGGAGGTTTTCATGGTCTCCTGGACGAGTTCGGAATCCGAACGCTTGAACCGGCCCAGGAGGGGGGAATCTTCGGCTTTGCCATGCGGGAACGCTATGGACGATCCCTGGTGATGGCTGAGGGATTTGATGTTCCCTGGCCGGATAATCTGCTCCTTCAGGGGAGTGTCGGCACTGGGGATAGCAACGAGGAGAGCATCCTGCTCATAGAAAAAGGCGGCCAGGCGGGCTTCGCTGTTCCCATGCAGGGAGCGGAGGGACGTATAATCCTCTCCTTCAAGGAAGCTCCGGCAAAAGCCGGTATCGGCTTCAAACTTGGCGAGGCAGAGTCCGGTCCCGTAAGACTGATCCCGAGGGCCGACGGGAAGGCGACCCTGTTTATCCTGCGCAGAGATAGGGACATTAACATCCGTCAGGGTGAAACCATCCTTGCCTCTTTTACTGGGGATGACAGCGACGGGGATCTTCAGCTCTGGATAAGGGCTGAGGATGAATCCCTGCGGCTGGACTCGATTCTTGTAAGCCGGGGAACTGAGCGTTTCAGTTTTCAGGCGGTCGGGGCGGAGGTTTCTCCTGAGCTCTGATTATTCGGAGAAAACCGGAGCCCCTTTCCCCTTTGCTCTGATTCTCCTGCTCATGCTGATTAATTTTGCTGTTGAAGCCGAAGAGAAGACGGGAGCACCTGCTGTGCTCCATGTCCGGGAAGGGACGATTGTTTTTTCTCTTTCCCCCGGTATGGATCTGAAGCCGGGAGATGAATTGACCGCTTCTTCCGCGGACACTGAGCCGCTGCTTGCAAAAATTACGGAATTGTATCCTGAAGCCGGAATTGCCCGGATTATCTATGGAAAACCGCAGCCGGGGAATGTCCTGTCGGTTCGGCCTATCCGGGGGCTGGAAGTGCAAAGCTATGCAGGAGGGCTTTTTACTTTTTCCGGTACCCTTTCTGCAATTCCCGGGATACGGATTACCGGAAGCCGGGGCTTTTCAGGACTCTTCCCGGTGGCAGGACTTGAGTTCCCTCTGTCGGCAAGCTCTGTTCAGGGCTTCCCGATGTTTCCCTATGCGGGAATGCAGCTACAGTGGGACATAGGGAGGATCCAGATAATTCCCTCCGGTGTCTTTGGATTGGGATTCTATCTGAGCCCCGGAGTCAGGGGCTCGTATTTCGCGGATTATCTTGGAGGAATCGGCGAGATCGGTATAAGTTATCTTGTTCATGATTCCTGGCGGATACTGCTGGGCCTGGGCTACAGTTCCTGGGTGGGCAGGGTCGGGCTTGAAGAGGATGACCGTTACGGTTATAACGGAATAACCCTGAGAGGGGGATTGGTCTGGAAGATGTAATACTGTGAGCGCTGCTCGCAGCAAGGAGTTCTGAATATAATGGCGGCTGGAAAACTCGTATCACTACAGAGCTTGCTGGTTCTGGCAACGCTTTTAATCATCTCCTGTACAAGCCTTGAGAAAAGCGCTTCGACATTTCATGAGGAAGGGCATACGGCACCTCTCCCGGAAATCCCTGCGCCCCTTGTCTATGGGCGGGGCCTGGGCGAGACGGTGGATCAGGCTCTTGAGGCAGCTTTGCGGGACGCTGCGCGTAAAGCCGCGGAAGCCCTTCTGGGACCGGGAGCTGTATTGAAGAACCAGGAAGTTCTGGACCGGCTCTTTTCCGAATCATTCTTCCCTGTCAGAGAAGCATATCACAGGGACAGCATTGAAATTCTCGGCAGTGAAGAGCCGGCAGACTCTGAAGGCGCTGCCGCAGTTGTCCGTGGAAGAGTCGATCTTCCTGTTCTTGTAAGCAACTTGCGTCAGGCGGGAGTACCTGAAAATCAGCTGCCGGAGAATCTTGAATCCGTCGTACTTGCCGATGAAGCTGCTCCCGGGTACGCCGAAGCATATCTGGCGGACAGACCGATAGTAAAGAAGCCTGAGCCCGAGCCCCGCGCTCCCGCCGCGTACGAAAGCGAATCCCTTGATATACGTGACCTGGGGCGCCTCAAGCTCAACGATTCGGAAAAAAAGCGGATGGGCAGATATCTGGGTAATCTGAGCTTCATGGTTCACTCCGTTCGGCCCATCGAGGCCGAGGACGCCTACACGCGGGAAGCTGCCGTTGAGTTGTCCAGGGTCCTGAATCGCTATGGGTATGCCTGTCATTATCCCGATCAGGTGGATGAAATTCTTGCGGGGCAGGAGGAGACTTATCGTGACGAGACCGGAGGAGATGTTCCTTTTCTGCAATGGACGGGAAAAAAGCTCGGAGCAAATATATTCGCCCGGGTGGAATCAGATATAGACATTCGCCGGGATACCGGGGGGTATTACGCGAGTGCTTCCGTCAAAATCGTTCTAATCGATACCCAAAGCTGGAAAGAGGCTGTTTCCCTTTCGTCCCGGGAGTCTGTCCCCGCTTTCAGCGCTGTTTCGGAACAGGAGGCCGTCAGTTTTGCACTGAGGAGCGTCATGCTGGAACTCGTGCCGGATGTTGTATCCTCGGCCAGAGAGGCCTACAGCAGCTCTTTGCTCAAGGGTATTCCGTATGAGTTGATACTGCTGAATCCGCCTGAACAGAGGGAATTGCGCCGGTTTATTGATGCGCTGCAGGACGATGTCCGCAGGATCAGCCGGATCTCATCTTCGTCCGAAGAAGAAAGGTTCGAATTGAGGTTTCTCGGTACCATCGAAGAGCTGGAATCTCTGCTCTTCGATGTCGCAGGGAGTATCGACGGCCTGGATGATTTTTCTCCGGCCTATCAAAAAGGAAACACCCTTGCTTTTTATACCGGCCTCTTCTGATTTCATGCAAAGAGGTAGCCGCCGATGGTACGCTGGATTACCCGCTTCTGTTTACTTCTGTTCATACTCATAACGAGTTTTTCCTGGTTTTCCGGCTGTGCTTCCTCATCCAGGCCGGAGTCACCCGCCGACTACAGAACGGATCGCCATGTCTCCGCTGATCCCGGCGAGCCTCGCAGGGCAAGCGGGGAGGATGATGGCCTGAACCGGGCCGCACAGGAAGGGGATCTTCTCATGGCTGAAGGCCGGCCCTATCGGGCTCTGCGAAGATATCTGGCGGCTCTGGGAGAAGAAAAATCCCGCTCCCTGATGAACGAAGAAGAGCTGAAGGTTCTTCTGGAAAAGAGCCGCAGAATTGTGGAAAAAATCAGCATTGAACCCCTTACCGCCGGAATGACGGTGAAAATGGGACGACCTTTTTCATCCCCTTTTATAGCCAAGATCATTTTCGATGGAGGGGAGAACGGTCTTCCGGATGTGCGGCTTCTGGTTCGGCATAAAATTCCCGGTGAGTCTGTTGCTCCTGGAGAATCTCTGCTGCGCTTTGTATCCGACGAGACCGGAAGCATATCGTACAAACCCTCGGTCTCTTTCTTCGCAGGAAACGGAGCTGTTTACATATCCCTTGATCTTGCGGGGGAACTTGAGGAAATTGAAGCGCATCCCTTTTCTCAGCCGGATACCCTGGAGAAGTATCGGGCCCTCAAGCGTTCCATCAACGCGGTACAGGCGGTTTTCCCCTATCGGGTGGAGGAGACCAGGGACAGGATGATGCTGGGGATTTTGATCTTTGACCGGGACAGTGCTGGAAATCCCACCGGTGGAAACTACACCGCTTCAGGTTTCGCCGGAGTTTTCAATTCCGCGCTTTTTGATGTACATATACTCGAAGCGGATACGGAAAATCCGGACGAAGACCCCCGCGAAACTGCCCGACGCTTCGGGCGTGAACATGTACAGACAGGATGGCTCATATACGGCAATTCCAGAATCTCGCAGTATGAGGAGCGGGGCGGACGGATCCATATTACCGTAATCGGCTCCGCCCGGGCGATTCCCCTGGCTCCGGAGAGAACGGGCTATGCAACGGGGGAGATGAAAAAATCGCTTATCGGAAGCAATTCCAGGAGCACCGTATTGTCAGCATACCGGCAGCTCGGCAAGATACTGGGTTCTGAACTGCTTGATCATCTTGAGTAAAAAAGATCCTCCGGGCGGTTGGATATTATTCCCGCTGCCCCGGCGGCACAACAGCGTGCGGCCTCCTCCGGACTATCCACTGTCCAGCAAAGAACAGTATTCCCGGGCTTGACCTTTTCTCCGACCATGTCCGCTGCGGGTTTCAGGAAATCCGCTCTGCTGTAACGGCAGACTGCAGAAAGAGGCAGCCGGGAGGGCAGGGAAGTCCTTTCGTATATGAGCCCCGCGGGAATCCGGGGGAGAACCCGCTTTGCTCTCCGAACAATCCGCGGATCAAAGCTCGATACAGCAACCTTTCCAGGGTTTCCCGTTTCTTCCAGCAGCATCCCCAGAAGGCGGGGTATTTCCAGGGCCTGCCGGAGGCGGTAGTATTTGATTTCGATGTCAAAGAGGATCGATCCTCCGAAGGCTTCAAGGACCTCCCGAAGCGAAGGAATGCCGCTGCCGGTATACTGCGGACCCTTCCATGCCCCCGCGTCCATAGCCTGCAGCTCCTTTATGGGGAAATCCCCGATGGTGCCCGGAATACCACAGATCCGGTCGAGCCTTTCATCATGAAATACTGTCAGCTCTCCGTCGGCGCTGAGCTGAATATCCAGTTCTATTCCGGGAATCCCCTTTCGTACCGCCAGTTCAAAAGCGGGCATCGTGTTTTCCGGAGCACGGAAGGAGCATCCCCGGTGGGCGAAGATAAGAGGTCTGTCTATGCCGGGAAAGAGCTCGGTTTTCATGCCCCGCAGTATAGAGGTTTTTCTCCCCTTGCGGGAAGCTCCCCGAAAAGGGTATGCTGTTGCACTTATGAAATCCATCTCCTATGATACCAGTGATCCAATCATCGCTCTGGCAAGCCCCTGGGGCGAAAGCGCTGTAGCGGTACTGCGAGCCTCAGGAAGGGCTTGTATCTCTCTGATAGCGGGCTGTTTTTCCCGTTCCGAAGCTTTACGTAGCGCTCCGAGCCACAGCCTGGTTCACGGTGTCCTGATTAATCCGTCCACCGGTGCTGCAGTCGATGAGGTTGTATGCGGGGTGTACCGGGACGGCCGGGGGTATACCGGAGAAGAAGCGGTTGAAATATTCTCCCATGGCAGCATGCCGGGAATCCAGCTCATTCTGGAAACCCTCCGTGCCCAGGGCTTTCGTGATGCCCGGCCGGGAGAGTTTACCCTCAGGGCTTTTCTGAACGGGAAAATGGACCTTACCAGGGCGGAAGCTGTGGGAGAGATTGTATCCTCCAGGAGCAGGGCTGCCCACACTATGGCCCTTCACCGCCTCGAAGGAAGCATCTTTCGCAGGATCGATTCCTTCAAGGAGGGGCTTAAGAAACTTCTCGCTGTTATAGAGGTTCAGTTGGATTACCCCGAGGATGAGGTCTCCGGGGAGGAGCTTATAGCGAAAGAAGATATACTTCAGTTAAAGGGGGAGCTCGAGACCCTGGCAGCCACCTTTTCCACCGGCAGGCTTTACCAGGAGGGGGCCAGGGTTGCCCTGAGCGGGCGGACCAATGCGGGGAAATCCTCGCTTTTCAATCTCTTCGTCAAGGAAGACCGTTCCATTGTTTCGGATATGCATGGAACAACCCGGGATTTTGTTCATGAGCAACTGAGCATCCGCGGTATACCTGTAACCCTGTATGACACCGCGGGCCTGCGCCACGGTGAAACCGATGATACGGTGGAAAGGGAAGGAATCCGGCGCAGCGGTCTTGTTTCCCGGGAAGCGGATCTGGTCCTCTATCTGGTGGACGGAAGCATCGGGATTCAGACCGGTGAGCTTGAGGGACTCGATCTAAGGAAGACGCTTCTTCTCTGGAACAAGGCCGATATTGTCGATGGCCCCGCTCCGGAAGGTTTCCTTTCCGTCAGTGCCGTAACGGGAGATGGTTTTTCTTTACTCGAAGAGGAGATCTGTCGGAGACTCTCAGGTGTGGAGATCGGTGCCGACGAGGCGGTCATCGATTCCCTTCGGCAGCGGGACCTGCTTCTCCGCGCTGTGGAATCCCTCGCACAGTTCCTTGAGGGGCTGGATGCGGGTATGCCTCTGGATGCTCTGGCTGTGGACCTGCGGGATGCCATGGACGCTCTGGGGGAGATAAGCGGAGAGGTAACCAGCGCCGAGGTCCTGGAGAACATGTTTTCCAGATTCTGCCTGGGCAAGTGAGGAGTCCTATGGACCATGAGATAATTGTTGTCGGCGGGGGACACGCCGGAATAGAAGCTGCCCTGGCCTGCGCCAGGCTGGGCTTCAGGACCCTGATGATTACCCAGCACCTGGATGCTATCGGACGCCTCTCCTGCAATCCCGCCGTGGGGGGACTGTCCAAAGGCAATATCGTCCGGGAGGTAGACGCTCTGGGGGGTGAAATGGGTCTGTTGATTGATGCCAGCATGATTCAGTTTCGTATCCTCAATCGACGTCGGGGGCCGGCGGTACAGGCCCCCAGGGCCCAGGCGGACAAATACCTTTACGCCCGCCTGGCAAAGGAGCATCTTGAGGTCCAGAAGGACCTGGATTTATTTCAGGATACCGTTACCGGACTGGTGTACAAGGGCCCCGGCAGCCCTGTCAGGGGGGTGGTCACCGAGAGGGGACGCCGTTTCGAGGCGAAGGCTGTTGTGCTGACCACCGGGACCTTCATGGAGGGAAAGATTTTCATAGGACCCTACAGTGCTCCCGGCGGACGGCTGGGCGAGCCCGCCGCCCTGGGGCTGGGAAGCTACCTGCGCTCCGCCGGTTTCAGCGTCAACCGGCTGAAGACCGGTACCCCCGCCAGGGTCGCCCGTTCCAGTATTGACTTCAGCAGGGTGGAGGAACAGCCTGGAGACGACGAGATGCTTCCCTTTTCGTTCCGTAACGACTCTGTCTCCAGGCCCTCCGAATCCTGCTACATCACGTATACCAACCAGCGAACCCATGATGTAATACAGAAAAACATGGAGTTCTCACCCCTCTATTCCGGCAAAATCGTCGGGGTCGGACCCCGATACTGTCCTTCCATCGAAGACAAGGTGGTCCGCTTTCCCGACCGGGAACGGCACCAGGTATTCATTGAGCCCGAAGGCTACATGAGCGAGGAGATGTACCTGAACGGGATTTCCTCTTCTCTTCCGGAGACTGTTCAGGAGGAATTCCTCCGCACTCTTCCGGGCCTTGAGAATGTGCGGGTAATGCGTCCCGGCTACGCGGTGGAATACGACTTCCTCGACCCCAGGCAGCTTTTTCCAAGCCTGGAAGCCAAAGCGGCTCCAGGGCTCTTTATCGCGGGACAGACCAACGGTACCTCCGGCTACGAGGAGGCGGCCTGTCAGGGACTGATGGCGGGAATAAATGCTGCCCGTAAGCTCCAGGGAAAGGAGCCGATAGTCCTTTCCCGGGCGGATGCCTATACAGGGGTTCTTATCGACGATCTCGTGACCCTGGGTACGGAAGAACCCTACCGGATGTTTACCTCCCGGGCGGAGTATCGCCTCTCCCTGCGGCACGACAACGTGGACCTTCGCCTTGCGGAGGCGGCTGGAGACGTCGGACTCCTGGGATATGACGCCCTGGAGCTGCTTGCAGAAAAGCGCAGCGGAATTGACGAGATTAAGGAGCTGCTTCGAAAACGACGGTTAGATGAAAGGATGCTTGATTCCCCTGATTCCCCCCTGGTGCAGCATGTCGGAAAGAGCCTTTTTGCAATCATGAAAACCCCGGAAGGGGAACCCGGGCTGCTGCACTCCATGGATCTGCAGGCAGCCGGGCAGGCTGAATATCCCCGGGAGTGGCTGAATATCGCCGCCCTGGATATTAAATATGAAGGCTACATTCAGAGGCAGGAGCGGCAGGTGGCGCGCTTCCGGAAGATGGAGAACATCCGGATTCCCGACAGTTTCGACTATACAGGCGTGGAAGGCATATCCACCGAATCCAGGCAGAAGCTGATGCATATCCGGCCGGTCAGCGTGGGACAGGCTTCCAGGATTTCCGGAGTCAGGAACAGCGACATAGCCGTGCTTCTGGTTTATCTCGGCCGGAGAAAAGAGCTTTAATGGACCATAGAGAATCGCTGGTGGAGGGGCTCGTATCCCTGGGCCTGGAGTACCGGGAGGAAGAGCTTGTGGCTCTTCTTGGGTACATCAGGGAGCTCATGTTCTGGAACAGTCGCTTTAACCTTATCCGGAGTCCGGAGTCTGAACTGGTTCGAAGGCATATCGTCGATGCCCTGGCGGCGGTCCCGATTATACGCCGTTCCATGGACAGGAAAGTCCGCTTCGCGGATGTAGGATCCGGTGCCGGGATCCCCGGAATTCCTCTGGCGATCTTTCTGCCTGAAGCGGAACTGCTGCTGATTGAGCGCTCGGGAAAACGGGCGGGATTTCTACGCAGCGCCCTGGTAGCTGCGGGCCTTGCCGGACGCTCAGAGGTGATCCACAGCGATGTACGTTCCTGCGGGGTAGAGGCCGACGCCGTGCTCATGCGGGCCTTTAAACCCCTGCCGGAGGCACTTCCGCTGGTTCTTCCCGTCATGCGACCGGAAGGGAGCATATTCGCTTTTCATGGACGCCGGGAGACCATTCAGAAGGAACTGGAGGATCCCCTGGTACGGGAATTCCGCTGGATTCTCCATTCCCTGCCTTCGGGGCCTGAGGGTGAAGAGCGGCATCTGCTGCAGGGAAGCTACGGCGCTGACTGATTTTCTATAAACCTGAAAGATCGAATCCTCCCGCCGCGATCAGGGCTGCGGCGACTGTCCCGATCCCGATGAAGGGACCAAAGGGTACCCGGAACCGTCGCCCGATGCGTCCGCTGAGCAGCAGGGGCAGAAAAATGAGCAGGGCAGACAAAGAAGCGATGCTGAGCGCCGGAAGCCATTGGATACCCGGCAGCAGGACCCCGCTTGAGGCAGCGAACTTGACGTCCCCGAGGCCTATACCGCGGGATGTCAGTCCCCGCAGGAGCAGAAGAAAACCTGCCGCCGACGCAGCGCCGAGAACGGAAGGAATCCATGGACGGCAGCCGGAGAGGATCATCAGGACCATGAGGCTGAACAGACAGCCGAAGGATAATGCATCCGGAATTCTTCGGCGGGTAATATCGAACCACGATACAGGCAGAAGCCAGAGGCTGTAGAGGATCAATCCCCGGACAAGACAGTGCTCCATCAGGGCTGCCTGTCCCCTTTCAGGTGGCGCTGCGGGAGTGCCCCACCTGGTTCATGCGCTTCATGAGATCCTCCTTTTCAATCAGGTCGATCAGCCGTGCTTCCACAAACTGATGGGCCCCGTCGGAGAAATCACCGGCGCTGAGGCAGAATCCCCTTCCGGCCTTTACCTCCTTGCTGCGGGAGTAGAGGTCCCGAAGAGTGAGTTCTCCCACCGTGTTGGTTGTACGCACAAAGCGGAAGAGGACCAGGTCTTCCCATTTTGCTGTGCTTACCTCCGCCAGGATATCGGCGTACTCGCTCTTCTGGACTGAAACATCCACAATCTTGACCTTCGCCTTGGGAAAAAAGGTACTGACCACCTTGCGGCAGAGGGTAACAAAATCGGAGGTCCCTGCTATCAGGTAAGTCTGCAGATTCTGGTTCCCGTGAAGTTCACGGTACTTGCGCAGCAGGTTCGGAACGTCCCGGTACACCGGCTGAACGGAATGGATCTCTTCCAGAAGCCGCAGGGCCGAACCGATCTCCTGCTGGCGTATGTAGGCTGATGCCAGACGGTATTTCAGCTCCAGGAGGGTCTTTTCCGGGATATTCTGATGCCGCAGCCCGATCTCGAAGTCCAGCATGGCCTTGTCGTACTGGTGCTGGTTCATGCGGATACTGCCCGCAAACAGGGCTGCGCTTGGCCCCAGGCCCGGGTCGGCCCGCAGATGGGTAAAAATCTTGATGGCGTTATCGTTCTGCCCCAACTCATGATAGCACTGGGCAATGGCAAAGAGGGATTCCTTATCGTCGGGTTCCAGATCGATGGTCTTGCGGAGAATCCCCACCGCCTCATTAAACTTGTTCAGTCGAAAAAGGCTGTGTCCCAGGTATCGCAGGGTGGGAACGTGCTCTCCCTTCTCCTTGCGTGCGTTGGTCAGAAGCTGGACAGCTTTTTCATAGTTTTTTTTCAGATATTCCAGGTATCCCAGGTTGTAATTTACCTCGAACACCTCGGGGTTCATGGTCCGGGCTATTACCAGGCTTTTGTAGGCTTCTTCGTAATGCTTCATCCGCAGGGCTGACAGGGCGTACTTCAGGGTTATGTCGAACTCGTCGAGCTGTTTGTTGGTGGCGCAGAGATCGATCAGTACTTCGAAGGTTCGCATGGCCTTATCGAAAACCTGTTCCGAGAAGTAGAGTTCCCCCAGGGCCAGCAGTGCATCGGCGTCTTTAGGATTCTGGGCTAGTCGGCGATTGGATTCCTTGATGATCTGGTTTCTGTCCCTGCTTCGGACTTTACGGCCGGATTGTCGTTTTTCCGCCTTGCCGTCGCCTTTGGAAAGGACCAGGAGAATTCCGGCACCGAACACAACAATAGTAAAGGGTATCAGGAAAACAAGGACATCCATATGAGACCCAGTATGTATTGACCTGTCGGGGATGTCAAGAAATGAAAAACGATTGACAAAACACCCCGCTGCGGCTACGCTTTTATCCATGAGTTCCGTAAGTGATACAACTACCGGTACAATCGGGATTAAAGTCGCTGATGGCGCGTATTATCCGATACTGCAGGAGGGAAGTTCGGCCAAAAAACGGCTCGTGCTGACCACTGTAAAAGACAATCAGCCCAGTGTACAGATCGACCTGTACAAGGGGCGGGGCGATGAAATAGAGGACGCTGTTTACATAGGCAGTCTTGTAATCGAGGATATAGAACCGGCTGCTGCCGGGGAACCGGAAATTGAACTTACCCTTGGCCTGGACAGCGAGAATAACCTTTCCGCCACCGCCGGCGACAAATCAACCGGAGATACCCAGTCCCTGAGTGTCAGTCTTGAATCCCTTGACAACCTGGGGATATACGATATTCCGGAATTTGACCTGGGAGAGGAGTTCCGCCCTGAGGATGTTCTGTCCCGGGAGGAAGAGACCCGTCTGCGGGATGACTATTCCGAGGACGAAGCTTCCAGTCTGCCCCGGGATAGACGGAGCAGGCTGCGCCTGCTGGCCATGATACTCCTTTTTCTCGGTCTCGCCTTATTGGCTGCCTTTCTGCTGTACAGCTATTTCCAGACCAGGGGAAACGGGGCGGAGAATGTTTCTCCTCCAGCTGTCGAAGAACCCGCCGCCGAAGCAGCCCCTGCGCCGGTTTCTCCTCCTGTGGTTGAGAAGGAGCCCCCCGATGAGCTTGCCCCGGAAGCTTCCGTGCTTCCCCGGGAGCCCTCTGATACTGCCGGACAGGGTGTCTGGTATCAGCTTCAGTGGGGGGACACCCTCTGGGACCTCTCCTCCAGTTTTTATCGTGATCCCTTTCGCTACGGTCAGATCGCTGCAGAAAATGAAATCGAAAACCCTGACCTTATCTTCGCCGGCCGGGATATCTACATACCCGATCCCCGTCGATAATCACCCCCCCTTTCTCCCGTATATTCGAGTACCCTATGACGCCCAGCATCGATTCTGTAAAGAACGTTCCCTCTAATCTGATCAGTCTGCTGTTTTTACTGTTCCTGTTCTGCATATCCTGCAGCGGCTCCCCCACAATATGGGGTTACCCCGTACAGGATTTTCGCAGCCGTCTTGTTTCCGGTACCCTGCCTCAGCTTCATGAAGAGGACGCCTCTCGTCTCTCTCTTTCCGAGCTGGGGCATCTGGGACCCGGCGCTCCTCTGTTCCTCTCCTATTTCCCTTTCGCAGATACCGAAGCACCTTTGCGGCTGCGTATTTATCAGGCACAACGCGGGGAGGAACCCTATTCATCCTTCGCGCTTGAACTCCTTGTCAGTGACCTGCTGTCAGCGGAGGATTACCGGCGCATTCAGGACCTCGAGGATGAAATCTCTCCCCGTTACCATGACTTCTACCCCTGGCGTCGGTCTCGGGTGAGTGCAGCTTAC
>Ga0334900_1001472_pt1 | contig 24967 bp, 22 predicted proteins | sample GraSluR3_MG_2_FD_207231 | JGI IMG/M metagenome (GOLD analysis project Ga0334900, IMG submission 207231) | Sludge microbial communities from methane-producing bioreactor in Wageningen University, Netherlands - Granular Sludge_31_08-R3 | ecosystem: Engineered > Bioreactor > Anaerobic >...
CTTTGACGGTGCTGACCACGTAGCGCCCGTCGGGCGACACCTGGGATAGAAGGCCGAAGGTCGGATCGCCGTCCTCACGCCGGTAGTCGCTCCAGGTGATGATCGCGTCCTTCTCGAGCGTGATCTCGCGGTCGACGGCGGCGATGGCGTAGGACCCCTTGTCGTTGGCGTAGTCGATGTCCATCCCCAGCAGGGAGCCATCGGCCGAGAATGAGTGGCAGTTGCCGCACACCGGCAACTTCTCGAGCACGATGGGCGGCGGTCGTTTCGACGCAATCGAGCCAAACCGCCAGCGGATGTGGGCCGCCGGATTCTTCACGGCCTCGATGAACGGCAGGTTCACCTCGCGGAAGAACACGGGCGCCCCCACCGCGTGGCGCGACGTGCTGATCGTGACGCAACCGCGAGAGACCACCGTTTGCCCGCCGGCCTCTCGAATGCCCGAGATGGCCACTTCCACTTCCTGCTCGCGCGAGCGCTCCTTGACGGTCTCCCATACCTCATCGGGGACGGTCCAAGTCGCGCTCTGGCTGCGGTATTCCAGGTAGTCCGCCCTGTCGAAGAACCGGAAGGCGACAAGCCAAGCATCCGGGTCCGCGTGGCGGTCTTCCCACCGAAACGTGGGGGCGGCGATCTCCGGCGGAAACACCGCTCCATCGGGTGGGTAAATAATGTCCACGCGAGCCGGGTTCGCATCGGCCACGTCGAGCGCGATTCGAGCATGGCCTCGGCTGGCAGCGGCCCCAGTCGCTGTTTCCTCTCGCCGTGACGGGGAACAGCCCATCATCAAAACCAAGAGAAACGCAACGAGTATTCGCCGTTTCGACGCCGCTCGAAGCTCTCGCATGATCATCGGCTCATCATTTCGGGAGGCTCAATAGCGAAGTAGAAACAAGTCGCGCCCCAAAGACAAGCCGCAGGGAGGCATGAGTCTCGAGTCGCGTTACTACCCCTCTGACGAGGCGTGCAGCAGACGTGGCAGCCTTGACCTCCTGGCGGGCGAGTCCATTCTAGCCAACAGGACTGCATCGACAATATTTCACCGAGACCGAAAAGAATCCTGCAAAACTATTGCGTTGCGGTCACGGACTGCTATACTGATCCCTGCTCTTGGAGAGAGTTGGGGTGCGGAGCGGGGAGGTCTTTCGGATGGCCCTGGTTGTCCGATAGGTAGGCCGTGGGTGCCTCTCCTCTCGAGCGACTTCTTTGGCGTAATCTGTCGGGAACCTACTACTGAGTATCTTAGGAGATGCGCAATGATGCTTCGAGGTTTCAAAGGGCAACTGGCAGCGATGGTTACCGGTGTCGCCTTGATCGGCTGTAGCGGCGGAAGCGATCGCGTTGAGCCGGCCCCGTCGCCCGAGGGTGTTCGAGTCCAAGAGGCCCAGGCCGACGATGACGTACGCCAACTCGAAGAGACGGGCGCCGACGCGGGCCTGCCTCCCGAGCAACGGACCCAAGAGTAAAGCTCAACGTGAACCGTAGACCTTTTCGGGCACTGGGGCCCGGCGCGCCGCATCAGCCGGGCCAGGGCCGTGCAACTCGTTTCTGGTGAATTTGGCAATGTCGCCCGCTTGTCGGCGCGGGGCTGGTCGAGTCCGACTCCGGAGTCGCTGAGGCTTTCTTTTCCCACGTTACTTCATCAAGAAGGGATGAGACGATGCACCGGAAGAATCCCGTGCAGGATCGGAAGACGCTTCCCCCAGGGTTTACCTTGGTGGAACTGCTGGTAGTGATCGCGATCATCGGCATCTTGATCGCTCTGCTGTTGCCCGCCGTGCAGGCCGCTCGCGAAGCGGCTCGGCGAAGCCAGTGCAGCAACAATCTCAAGCAGCTTGCCTTGGGACTGCACAACTATCACGACTCGTACAAGGCGTTCCCCTACTCCACCTCGATGAAGGGCTCGTGCACTTCGGGTAGCGCCATGCCGGGTCCGGGACAGATTAAAAACCATCGTGGGTGGGTGGGCGTTTTGCCGTACATTGAGCAGAGCCCACTGTACGACAATTTCGACTACAGCCAGGCTTCGGGGGCATATGATCGGGGAGGGACCGGCATTACCGGCTCGCCGACGACCAGCGGTAACCACCTGGTCGTCTCCCAATCGCTCAGTGCGTTTCTCTGCCCGAGCGACCCCGGCAACCCGAAGATCACAACCACAAGCACCGCCTACCAGATCGACCCGGCCAACTCCTCCGAACAGGGCGCCAAGACGAGCTACGACTTCAACGCGCATCTGGAGACCTCCGGGTGCACTCTGTGGTCGAATCGCTCGATAACCACGCGTTACATGTTTGGCGTCGAGTCGGTTTGCCGCATCCGCGACGTCCTCGACGGCACGAGCAATACCGTTATGCTCGCTGAGACTACCTTGGACGTCAAGGACGGTTACACCGCGCCCTGGGGATACAGCAACTGGACGGCCGCGGGGGTGGACATCGGTTGGCGCTCCGGCACCGGTGCGTGCAACCCCATCCTGGGGTTGAACGCAGACTGGGGGATCAACTACTGGCCCTGCTGCTCGTGGCACGCCGATCCCTGCGCCCTCGTTGACCGGGGGAGGGTTGCCTACTGGGGACGTCCCGGCAGCCTGCATCCCGGCGGCTGCCAGGTCGCCAAGGCCGACGGCTCGGTGCGTTTCATCAGCGAGACGACCGCCTACGCGACACGCTTGGCCATCGCCCGAATGGCCGACGGAGTGGTCGTCAGTGACTATTGAGCGTTCTCGGTGTCGATGTCGTCGGGCCGGCCGAACCAATACCGGGCTTGTCCTGGCGAATCAGCGTCGGATGATTGCGGGCTGATCAACCGGGCCCCTGCCAAGGCAAACTTGGCACGGGGCCTGCGTTTTTTCGATCGCCACCACACACAGAACGCGCTTTCTCACGGCGTGCCCGTATGGGCTCAACATCCCCCCCGGCGTTCGTTCGACGGGATGCGGTACAGGTCGTACCGGAACGTCCGCTCGCCCTTCACGAAGACCTCGGCGACCTCGGGCGGCACCACGACCGAGCGGACATGTTCGAGCCCCTCCAGTTCGTACGCCGTCGAGCGGGCGAGCATGATCGTCTTTCCGGCGGGGAGCTCCAGCACCAAGTCGGGGGTGTCGGTGCCAGGCAGCGAACGAAACGTCTTCGCCTGGCGGTCGTAGATCGCCAGGAGGCCCTTGACCAGAAAGAAGCGTTGCGAGAACATCAACTCCGGTTGATAGACAGCCGGGGCCCGGTCGTTCACCGTGCCGGCCATCGGGCGACATCTGGCAAAGCACAGGTCTCCGTCTTCCCTCCGGTAGTCGCTCCAGGTGATCAGCTTGCCCTGGTCCAACAGGGCCTCTCGTCTCCCATTCTCCGTCCGAGGGGGGCCATTGCTGAGACCGACGGGAGGAGTCGAGCGGGTTGACGATTTCGAGCCGAGCGGGCCCCAAGAGGCCGGCCCCCGTTCTTCCGCAAATCGCCCTTCTGGGCGACGGCTTGGTTTGGCTATAATCCGCGGCCCACCAACCTCGGCCGCGTCCCTGCGGTGGGAGCGACCGACACTCCTGGACGGTTCCTTCGCGAATCGCAGCAGACCATGCGATATGGATGGCTGGCGGCATTCCTGCTGGGCGGTGCCCTGGCAGGATGCGGCACGACGAATTGGACGGACACGCGACGGTCGGCGACCGAGCAACTGCTGATCACCGACGCCATGGACCGTGCCGTCAGCCATATCGACTTCCGCGTGCTGGCCGGCAAATCGGTCTACCTCGATTCGGCCCCGCTGAAGGGGGTTACCGACGAAGCCTATCTGGTCAGCGCGCTGCGGCAGCATTTGTTGGCCAGTCGATGCATCCTCAAAGACGCGAAGAACGACGCCGACTACGTTGTCGAGGTTCGGGCCGGCGCCGTCGGCACCGACCGGCACGACGTGTCCTTCGGGGTGCCGGGGGTCGACATCCCGGCAGGCCTCCCCACCCCGGGGGTAGGAATTCCCACGAGCATTCCCGAGATGACCTTGGTCAAGCGCACCAACCAGCGGGCCGTGACCAAGCTATCGGTTTTCGCTTACAATCGCGAAACGGGTCGTCGCGTGTGGCAGTCGGGAGCGATCCCCGTCGAAAGCTCAGCCAAGGCGCTTTGGGTCTTCGGCGCCGGGCCGTTCCAGCGAGGCACCATCTACGAAGGCACGGAGTTCGCCGGCAATCGGCTGAAGATCCCCTTGGCCGATCTCCGCGGCGATGATGACGATCCCGTCTCGGTCGCCGACGAAGCCTACTTCCGCGAGAGCGACGGCACCGAGTTGGCCACGAATGCCGACCCTCCCGATTCGCCGCCGGAGGCCGAAACGGCCGAGAAGCCGCCCGCGGCAAAGGTCGTCGCGGCCGGGCACGCCAACGAAACGCCACCAGCGAAGCCCCCCGCCAATAGCAAGCCTCGGGACACATCTTCAGAAGGGGCATCGCCTTCCCAAGACGGGCAGCAATCCAAAAGTTCGCCCGCCGACCCGACCCAGCCGATGCCCGGACCCGAGGCAACGACCGAGGCGCCCGCTCCTCCTGCCGAGGCCACACCGCTCACTCAGCCGGCGCCTTTTCCGCCTCCAGCCGATCCGCCGAGCCTGCTCCGTGGAATCTGACTCTTCGGCGCAACCGGCGCACGGTCGCGAGGCGACATGGCGATCCGTCCCAAATCGCTTCGTTCGAATGCGGAGGTCAAGAAATCCATCCGCCGGGGCCGATAGCAACGACTATAGGCCCTTTTCTGTGCGGAGGAGCGAACATGAGGGTGCCGACGCCCCTGAAATGCGTAGTCTTGACCTTGTGCTGCTCTGGTCTGGTCCTACCCCAGTCGGTGCTTCTCGCGGCCCAACTGCCGGCGCAGCAACCCGTGCCGCCAGGACGCATGCCTGAAGTGCTCGACGTGGCCCTCGACTCGCATGAGACGTTCGGCGGGCAGGTGCTCGATCCCCAGGGGGCCACCGTGGTCGGCACCCCGGTCACGCTCTTCGAGGAAGCCGGTCCGGTCGCGACGACCACAACCGACGCCCGGGGTCGATTCGCCTTCCACGGCCTCCGGGGAGGTCTCTACGGACTGGAGGCCGCCGGAACCGTGCGCCACTATCGCCTTTGGGCTCCCCGTACCGCGCCCCCGTCGGCCCGCGACGGCGTGCTGATCGTCGCCAACGGCCCCGCGGTTCGCGGGCGACTCAATCCGGTGGTCAACCGCCAGGGAGCCATTTACAGCTGGATCTCCGAGCACTACCTCATCACGTACACGGCGATCGCCGCGGCGATCGCCGTGCCGATCATCGTGGTCAACGAAAACCGCGACAAGCATCCGGCATCGCCCTGACGCGGGCCGCTGGTTCGCGTCGACCCCATGCGCCCCGGGCCGCCGATCGCGGTGCCGAAAAACCGCGTCACGTTGCCGGATGGGCCCCCCACGGGTCGATCTGACGCAGGCGCTTCGTCTCCAGCGCCCGGTAGCAGTCGGGCAGGTCGAACTTCTCGAGCACGTCGGGCACCAGACACGACAGCGGCCAGCCGTAATCTTCCGACTCGGCGATTTCGCGGTACGACGTCAGGGCGTTCTTGAGCGTCACCTGCACGACCGCCTCGGAGAGCACCGCGGCCAAGGCCGCCGGAATCGCCCCCCAACCCTTGCCCGCCAGGTGGATCTCCCGGTGCCCGCATCCCTCGAGCCAATCGAGCACCGCGAGCACGTCGTGGGTCTTCTGGCCGACGTAGGGGTAGTCGAGCATCATGGCGTGAATCGCGTAGAAGAAGTCGTTCCCGTACGCCTGCAGGAACGTATTCTCGCCGCAGGTGTTCGGCTGCGACTCGCCGATGCCGCGCACGTCGCAGGTGAAGAAGGCCGATTCGGGCTCGGCCTCGATGAGTTCGCCAATCAGCGGCTCCTCGCGCAGCTCGGCATCGCTCGAATGGTGCGACACGTAGAGCACGGCCCGATCGAATCCTCGCGGCGGGCGCGAATACAGCGGCTCGTCGCAGAGCCGATAGACCACCGCCTGAACGCCCGGCTCCGTCTCGACGGCATAGGTCGCGAAACGCGGCTTGGGATACTTGCGGGAACGCAACGGCCGCAGAATGCGATACTCGGGCACACCCCTTCGCTCGGGCAGCCTGAGCACATCGCGCACCGTCTCGGCCAGCGCGGCCCCCTCGAGGGGCTTTCGCTTTTCGGCCAGCACTTCGGATTTCGCCCGGGTGAACGAGAACACGGTGCGCGATCCGAGTTCGGCCACCTGCCCCTTCGGCGTGCACCAGAGGGTCGCATCCTTCTCGATGACCAGCTCGGGCTCGGTCTGAGCGTCGGAGACGCCCGTCACCCGGTTGAACCACCGGTACATGGCCTCGCGGTTCTCCTGGGTGTATCCGTGATAGGTGGGACCGATGAACATCGCGACGTTCTCTTCGGCCCCCAGAAGCCCGTAGAGACGCTTCAGCCGATCGTACGCTTCTTCGAAACCCCGGGCGTCGAAGTAGTCTTTTTCCTTGCCGAGAAGGATGATCGGCTTGGGCGCCAAAGCGGCCAGGAAGTCGCTGTGGTCGAGCCCGAGCGCCAGGGCCTTGGGCGGGCACTGCTCGGTGTCGGCGGGAAGCTCGTTCTCCATGTTCCGGCGGAAGGTCGTCACGAAGCACGACGGGGCGGCCATGGTCCAACGCTGCTCGACGCCGCAAAGCCACGTGGTCATGGTTCCACCGCCCGAATTGCCCGTCACCCCCACGTGGTTCGGGTCGACTTCTTCGCGGGTAAGCAGATAATCGAGCGCGCGCATGCCGTCCCAGGCCCGCCAGGTGCCCAGGAACTCGCCCACCAGCGACTGCTGGTTGCCCGCGTAGAGGTGTTCCCGCACCCCCACGCCGATTCGCGACTTGAGGTTCTCGTCGGGATATTGGAGGCGCTCGCCCTGGCCGATCGGGTCGAAGATCAGCACGACGTAGCCCATCCTCGCCAGTCCCTGGGCGAACGCCTGGTAGGCTTCGGCGCACTTGCCGTTGGCCGAATGGCCGCACGTGCCCACCACGCCCGGCAGGGGAAACGACCGCCCCTTGGGCACGTAGAGATTCGCCGTCACGAGAAACTCGGGCCGGCTCTCGAAGATCACCTTCTCGATCTTGTAGACGTCGCGGTCGACCACGCCGGTAATGCGCGGATTCAACGGCGTCTTGTCGGGCAGGGGGCCGAAGCTCTCGCGGATCCTCTCCCGCACGCTGCGGACGTACGCCTCGGCGTCGGCCTTCGTGTTCAGGGCGGCCCGCGCCCGGTTGGCCGCCTGCTCGGCCTGCCGTACCCGGCCAACGAAATACTCCTGCGTCATGCGAGGGAACCGGTTCAGCGGGGCCATCGCCTCGCTCGCCGGCTGGCCCGCCGCGCGCAACGGGCCGACCAGCAGCCAGTTGGCCACGGCAAGCCCCAGCGCGTCGGCCCCGGCCATTCGCAGCATCGCGCGGCGGCTGATCCCTCGCAACGTTCGATGATGGGTCGTCATGGAAGAGCCTCCGACCGTGATTCCGACAGTCTCCCCAAGTGGCGTATTCTCCGGCGATTCGGCGGCTTGTGTCAAGCGGGCGGCGGAAAATGGCCCGCGCGACCCCCGCCAGCAGCCGTGCCATTCGTTTCGGGAACCATTTCGCCGTCGTTTCGCCCCGGACCTTGACACGAACCATACCCCTTAGTTCCCACCCGGGCCCCGCCTGTTTCGCCCGGCGCCCGGCGTGCCTCCGCACAGCCTCGCTCGCGTTCTCGACGGCTGCCGCGTATTTCCCACAGCAGGCAACTTTGCCTTCGGTCTCGTACCCAAGCTCCCGCTTGGCAGCGGCGGCGTGGCACCGTCGACGCGTGCCACTGGCTCGGCCAGTGCCCTTGCTCAGGCTCCGCCCAAGGAACGTCCTCTCCGCCGTGTACGATGCCCCAGGTCCGCCATCTCGACGACGCAGCGCCCACGCGCCCTCCGCACTGGCAAAGCCAGTGGCACACATGCGGCAAGGGCGGACGCGGCTGTGAATCTCGGAAAGTCTGGCGCAGGTGCGCACTGCTGGACAAGCCAGCAGTGCCACCCGCCGCCGATCGTTGCTCGAACGGGGCGACGAATGGGGTCAGGCCGGCGTTAATCATTAGGCGAGCGCTGCTATTGACTAACGGCGCTCTGACCCCAGATGTCCCCAGATGTCCCCAGATGTCCCCAGATGTCCGGCAGTCGAACCTTTTCGGTCAACTTGGCCAACGGACGCTACTACTGCCACAAGTGCCACAGTCGCGGCAACCAACTGGAACTCTGGGCGGCGGTCCACAAGCTCTCTCTGTACGACGCTGCCGTCGATCTATGCCGTGCCTTGGCGCGCGAGGTCCCCTTGTTTTGCTCCCGAAGGACGTTGAGCTTTGCGTATGTGCTAGAGTTTAGCACATCCCGACAGGAGAAGCTCGATGTCGAAGCGAAAGCATTTTACGGCTGAACAGAAGGTGGCGATTGTGCGGCGGCACCTTTTGGAGGGGGTCCCGGTCTCCGACTTGTGCGACGAACTGGGCATCCATGCCACGCAGTACTACAACTGGCAGAAACAGCTCTTCGAGAACGCTGCGCAGGCCTTCGAGCGGCGGCCGAACCAAGCCAACCAGCGCCGGCAGGAAGCCGCGGCCGAGCGGAAGATCGCCGAGCTTCAGGCCAAGCTGCAGAGGAAGAACGAAGTCGTGGCGGAGCTGCTGGAGGAGCACGTCCAGTTAAAAAAAGAACTTGGGGAACCCTGAACGGCGTCTGGGTTCCCCACGAGACGCGCGACACGGTGGTCGATTACGTCCGCTACTGGACCGACCAAGCCGAGACGCCGGCCAAGCAGATCCTCGCCTGGATGGACGTGCCCGAGGGAACGTACTACAAGTGGCGAAAGCGATACGGCCAGGTCAACGAGCATAACGGCTGGATCCCTCGCGACCACTGGCTGGAAGACTGGGAGAAGCGGGCGATCATCGACTACTACGGCCAGCATTCTTTGGAAGGCTATCGCCGCTTGACCTACATGATGCTCGACGCCGACGTGGTGGCGGTGAGCGCTTCGAGCGTGTATCGGGTGCTCAAGGGGGCCGGGCTGCTGGGTCGGTTCCGCGGCAAGCCGAGCAGCAAGGGAAAAGGCTTTCACCAGCCCTCTGGCCCTCACCGCCACTGGCACGTGGACATCGCCTACGTGAACATCTGCGGCACGTTCTACTTCATGACCAGCATCCTCGACGGCTACAGCCGCTACATCGTCCATTGGGAGATCCGCGAGAAGATGGAGGAGATCGACGTCGAGGCGATCGTCCAGCGGGCACGCGAGAAATTCCCCGGCGAGAACCCGCGGATCATCACCGACAACGGGCCGCAGTTCATCTCCAAGGATTTCAAGCAGTTCATACGCATCTGCGGGATGACCCACGTGCGGACCAGCCCGTACTATCCGCAAAGCAACGGGAAGTTGGAGCGTTATCACCGCACGATCAAGTCGGAGTGCATCCGGCCGCAGGCGCCGCTGTCGCTGGAGGACGCCCGGCGGATCGTGGCGCGGTTCGTCGCCCGGTACAACGACGAGCGGTTGCACAGTGCGTTGGGGTACATCACGCCGCGCGACAAGCTCGACGGGCGTGAGCAGGAGATCTACGCCGAGCGGGACCGGAAGCTGGAGGAGGCTCGGCGGCAGCGCCAGCAGCGAAGGCGTGAACGTCAGCGGGCGCGGTGCTATACTGGAGATGCCTGGGCGGAGGATAGGGCAACGCAGAGGTGCGACCCGAGCGCCGACCCAGGTCCGGAAGCACGGGTCGGCGGCGCCCCAACCGGCGCCGTCGCCCCCTTCCCACTTGCTTCTGGCCCAATGCGATAAACCTCAGGGGGTCTGGGGGACTGGTCCCCCAGTCCAGAAGACACTGCCTTTAGTCCACTCTCAACTCGCTAACTCCAGCACGCCCAAACTCAACGTCGCGCTGAACCAAAACACCCTGGGTCCACCGCTGGTGACGCCCCCACTCCAATCGGAACAGAAGAGAAGAGGCACCGGTACTTTGAACCATCAGGAAACGTTACCTTTCCCAACACCCGTAAGCATTCGGACTGTCCGTGAAACTGGCGCCATCTCACTCTTTTCCCCAGTGAGATAAAGGTCCAGGTTGGTGGCGAAGTCCGGCGGTGCCTCGATCCGGACCTCCCGGAGTTTCGCCATGATGCCAGGCCGTGCCGAGGCCGCTTTCGCCCCCGCGAAATCCCGGATCAGGCCATACAACTCGTCGAGGCGATCTTCGGGAATCTTGCCAATCTCGGCTTCGATCCGCTCTCGTGTCGTCATCGCGTTGGCTCCTGCAACGGGGACCGCTAAGAGTATTATACGCCCCCCTGCCCTAAGCCACAACGATGGTCGGCTGCGGAAAAGCCGCGCGCCCGTTCGGCACCGTTGTCATCGCCACTGAGGAGTCTGAACGAACCTGGCCGCCTCGTCGTACGGCAACTCGGTCACCGCGGACGTTTCAGGATCGGCGCGCCACCACGTCCGGTTCGGCGTCGAGAACCCCGTTCAGGGTCTCCTCCATCGATTGCCGGATCTACTGGTCCACGTGCCCTCGAAGCTCCGCCTCATCGATTCGAGTCACCCCCGGAATACTCCCGACCTTCGTTTCGTCTGCTGCGCTTGTCATAGCGGTTCTCCACTTCTGGTAGTGGTACGACAGATCACGCAGCCCCGACCAACTCTAGAACCGCTTTTTCCATTGGCGCGCATGAATTCCCACGTTCTCACGGCGGATCGGCATGTTGGCGCCGGTTGTGCCACGGCAATAAGGCTCGCCCTGAAGATCATCAAGGGAGGATGGTTCGTAGTGCCGGCTTCAGCCGGTTCCTCCGAGGCTCACGGCGAAGACCGCCTGAAGGCGGAACTACGAACGGGCCGGCCCTGCCTGCCGATCGCGCGGGGTGGCACCGTCGAGGTGTGCCACTGCCGCGGCCAGTGCCTTTTCTCAGCCTCCGCCCAGTGAACGTCCACTCCGCCGTGTACGATGCCCCAGGTCCGCCATCTCGACGACGCAGCGCCCACGCGCCCTCGGCACTGGCAAAGCCAGTCGCACACATGCGGCAAGGGCGGACGCGGCTGTGAATCTCGGAAAGTCTGGCGCAGGTGCGCACTGCTGGACAAGCCAGCAGTGCCACCCGCCGCACCATTTTGTCAATACCAGTATTGTGTCCCCGGATTCCGAAGCGTCCGCGAGCGCCTCGGCGGGCTGCTGCGCCATTACGAGCGGAAGGCGGCCTGACGCACCCGCGGGAGCCGATGGCGATCGCGAGGGATTGATGGTGAGTCGAGCCGGTCGTATTCTTGGTCCGCGAGCAGGGCATCCTCTTGACAGTCCATTTCGTCGAGCAGGTCGACAATGCGAGGCCCTCTTGGTGTGCCGTAACCTGTTGCAAAGGGACGGGTTACGGTGTGACAGGGTTTTTGAACACGGCGGGGGCCGCCGCAACCGGTCGCGGGCACCCGCTGCTGCCAACCATGCCCCCTCGTGCGGCGGGTTGGGCCGGCGGAAATTCCGCCGCCTGCGCTGCTATCATGCCAATGCAGACTTTGCTAGACTTAGGCTTGTTTCGAATCCCCGTTTGAGGTGGGCCACCAACCCATGACCAAACTAAGCGACTACGTGAAGACGGCCGAGGCGGCCGAAATACTCGGCGTTGCACAGAATACCCTTCGCAAGTGGGCTGCCGAGGGAAAGATCCCGGTGCATCGCAACCCCGCCAACGGCTACCGGCTGTTTCGGCGGGCCGACTTGGATGAGTTCCTCCGGAAGACGGCGCAACCGGTGGAGCCTCGCCACCCAGAAAACCGCGGTGAAGGGAGGCGTTCTTGCACAACGAGATGAAGGAACTTCAGCCCTATTGATAGCGGAGATTGCATGGCTCTTCTGCAAGAAGGACAAGTTATCAGAGACACCTACACCGTGGAGCGCTTCCTCGGCGAGGGGGCGTTTGCTGAGGTCTACCGCGTTCAGCATCGTTTCCTCGGTCGCCAGGCGATGAAGGTTCTGAAACTGTCCGGGGCCAGCCTTGAGGAAATCGAATCCCTGTTGGCTGAAGCTCTTCTGCTTTCTCGGATCGGCCACCCCAATGTCGTGCGGGTCTTCGACGCCAATATTCTCGAGGTCAAAGGCGCTCGGCACGGCTTTTTCACCATGGAGTACATCGCCGGGGGCAGTCTTGATCGGTTCTGGCGGTCGTATCGAGATTCGATCATGCCCGTTTCTGAAGCGGTCGAGATCATGAAGCAGGTATGCGCTGGAATTGCCGTTGCGCACTCAGAGGACCCGCCGATCGTCCACCGGGACATCAAGCCGCAGAACATCCTCGTCGGTTATGACGGGGCCGGACTCAGGGTGCGCGTGAGTGATTTCGGCCTCGCCAAGCACGCCAATCCGATGACACTGCTGGTGAGCGCCAAGGGCACGCTGAGTTTCAAACCGCCGGAGTCCCTTCAGAACCACGATTCGTCGGCAGCAGATGTCTGGGCGATTGGGACGACGTTCTATCTGCTCTTGACTGACACGCTGCCGTACCCGGACCTGGATGAGCGCGACATCGCCGACGCCAGCAGGTTCGTTAGACCACTGAGACCGGCCAGCGTTTACAACATGAATGTTGATCCAGCACTCGATGCCATTCTCTCGCGATGCCTGGCTGCCCAACCAGAGGATCGCTACCAGAACGCGACCGAGTTACTGGAGGAGCTTTCGCGGTGGCGTGCTGGGCGATCCTCAACGATGACCTCCTCGACTCCTTCGCAGGGCGGCACCCAAGGCAAGAGCATCTTCGGGCAGCGGTCGTCGGACATCGACGCGGCGAGACGGATGATCAATGACGCCTTGGCGGCGTCAAAGAAGCCGGGCAGCCTTATGAGTGCGGCGGATTTGCTCGAGGAAGCAATCAACAAAGCACCAGAACTGCGTGACCAGTACGAGAGTCAGCTGAAGCTGTGGCGACGTGGAGTATGCATGTGATGTGAACGGGGAACTGCATGGCGACAGCATCGGGACATCACGATTACCTTCAGCACGACATTCTGCGAGATGTCGCGACCCCGCAGCTCTACAGGGTAAACGCCTTCCGAGTGCTCCGCTTGTCGGTCACTGTCGATGGCACACAGATCAGCCGCCAGCAGAAGACCCGTGAGAAGATGCAGAAATTGGGCATCGCACCTCCACCGGATCATTCCGGCCCGTTGCCCCTGACGCCGCCCCCTGACGCTGAAGACATCCGCAAAGCCGGTCAACGCCTTCACGACATGCAGTCCCGAATCGTCGATGAGCTGTTCTGGTTCTGGCCAGCCGATCACAATGACGGTGATGCGGACGCAGCATACAAGGCGGCATGTGAAGGTCAGATCCGTTATGCGCACCAACTGTGGCGTCAGCAGAAGGAACAACCTGTAACGGAGGCCGTGGCCGCCCACAATCTCGCGGTATTGTATCACGCCCTTGCTCTTGATTTCGAGCACGCCTCGACTAACGAAGTTGCACCGGCAGACCCGAAAGCTCAGGCGCGCCGCGACAAGTACTGGGCTCTCGCCTTGGAACACTGGGGGGCCTTTTCAGGCAACGAGTCTGGCTGGAACTACATCCTGTCCCGGGCCGAAGCCCTTGACGATCCTCGGTTGACTTCCGGCTTCGTCAGGCGACTGCGAGACTCGCTGCCCGAGGCCATCTTGTCCATCAACATCAACCTGGCGGTGCGTGCCGCAAAGCGTGGTTGCGTGGATGAAGTGAAACGCCACCTTCTGTACATTCGGAAGAGCGGTTTCGACCTCCACTTGGCCACTTCCCTGCTGGAGCGTGGGGCGTCGCCGCTGGTGGAGCAAGTTCGTCGCATCTGTGAGCCTGTTTCTGATCGCTCCAAAGCCTCACCCGAAAAGGCGAATCAACTGGCGACATCTGTTCTCCGCGATTGCCGGATTCTGCTCACAGGCATTCGGGCGCTCCTGGGGAAAGAACATCACTTGCGGCAGGCAGCATTCGATCTCGTAGCTTCGACAGTTCGTGGCTGCATGATCGACTACGGAAATGCCACTGAGGACTGGAGCGGTTGTGTGCCGCTGTTGGAGCATGCGGCAGGATTGGCTCTTGATGAAGGTTTGCAGGCTCGCCTTCGAGAGGACGTTGAGCAGGTCCAGAAGAATCAGGCCGAAGAGCAGCATGTCGATGAGCTGAAAAAGGCGGTGACCGCTGACCGTGTCTACGAAGTCACCATCCATGGCGGCCAAATACGCATGGCGAATCTCTGCACATGCTGCTTGGGACCAGCAACCCGGGAGCAGCCGGTCAGCTACGAATGGGAAGAAACACGCGGGATGACGCGGTATAAGCTGTCCCGCTCCTTCAAGTTCCCGATCTGCAATGCCTGCTTACAGCATCAGGCAGAATATTCGCTCAAGCGAGCCGTGCTCGTCCTCTTGGCGGCAGGCATTTCAATCGGCATCGCGTATCTTGTTGCCGGTGGTATCGAGATGCCCGAGTGGCTGCAGTTTGTCCTTGGCGGTGGGGCACTCACCCTCGTATTAGCATTTATACTCAGCGCGATGATTCGCCTTCGAGTGTTGCCGGAGGAGCACGCCTGTCGTGATGAAGCAGTGGAGATGCCTGAGGCGTCTCGCAACCGTGTGGTGTTTCGCTTCCACAACCCTCTCTATGCCGAAGCCTTTGCTCATTCAAATGGTGTGTCTGTCAAGACACGCCAGATGAGTAAACCTACACGTGGTTCATATATCCTGGCCGGAAAGGGAGCGGTTTTGTCACTCATCGTGGCTGTGATACTCGGGGGAATCGGCCACTCGATCATCTACGCGGTCAGGGAAGACGACTGGCAGCGGAGCCCTTCCCGTCCTACCCCCAGTTACTCGCCCCCTCGATCCTCGACGCCTTCACCAGCCTACACGCCTCCAAGACAGTCAACGCCCTTTCGATCCTCTACCGGTTTGTCGAGCCGAATAGATGCCGGTAAGGCGCGTGCCCGAGCATTGGAATCGGAAATCAGCCAGATGGACTCCCAGCTTGGGTCGCTCTCCTCAAGCATCGGTCGATACAAGCGTGAGATCGAAGGCTACGAGAGTCAGGCCCGGTCAGGACTGCGCGTTAACCAGTATTCCTACGAACAGGCATTGGCAAACCACAATCGCCTGGTTGAGCAGTACAACGCGCTGCTTGTGCGCCGGAATGCAAAGTGCAGCCAGTACGACCAGGAAATCGATTCTGTTAATGACATGGTGGAACGCTACAACCGTGGGGAGCGATAGCACGACATGATGAGTACAGACGAACCAACGAAACCGAAGAGGCGGCCAATGAAGGACCTGCTCCAACATGGGATGGACTCCATGCGGCAGTTGATGCGGCCCGCAGCGTTCCGAATTGCTGCTCCTCAGGAGTCAGCGCGGGGGGCGGAGTCGCAGAGCCTAAACGATCCAGCACCGGAATCGGCGGATGATCAACTCACTGCAGCCCTGAAGACCATCGCCGCTGTTGCCACAGCAGTATGGCGAGCGAAGAGCAAGCTGGATGCCGAGCCGGATACAGTCCTTCCGGATGAACTGCGCAATCTGCCGCGCCATATCCAGTCGGCATGGGACGCCCTCGAAGCTGGCAAGATTCAGGTTGATGACCCTACAGGGCGTCGGTATGTCCCGGGGATGGCAGTCAACACTCTGACAATCCAGCCCCTCGACGGCATCACCTGCGAAGTCATCCACGAGACGATTAAGCCGTCCGTGTACTTCAACGACGCGTTGATTCAACGCGCCGATGTCATCATTGCCAGACCGACCGGCGAGACGATCCAGGACGCTGTCGGTAATGATGCTGATAAAGAACCAGATTCGGGCGATCAAGAAGCCCCAGAACAAAAAGGAATGAACGCAGATGGCCCGAACGACAATTGATTACGGAATTGACCTCGGAACGACCAACAGCAGTATCGCCGTGCTTGCCGACACTCTTGCGGAAGTGGTGCCGAACAAAGATGGCTCGCTGATGACTCCCTCGGCGATTTGGTATGACAAACGAGGCAAACTCTATGTCGGAAAGGATGCCAAGGCGCGTCATCTCGATGACGAAGAGAATGCTGCCGTCGAGTTCAAGCTTCGCATGGGGCAGGACTGGCGCAGGCCGTTTAGGCGGAGTGGCAACTCGATGTTACCTGAGGAAATGTCCGCTGAAGTTCTTAAGTCGCTCAAGGCTGATGTGCATACGAACAAGGGTGAAGACCTGCACGCGGCTGTGATTACGGTTCCGGCGGCGTTTGAGCTTCCGCAATGCGAGGCAACTCGTCGCGCTGCCACTCTTGCTGGGCTTACAGTAAGCCCTCTCCTGCAGGAACCCGTTGCCGCCGCGTTGGCCTACGGCTTCCAGTCGGCATCCAACAAGGTGTTCTGGCTTGTCTATGACTTTGGCGGCGGCACGTTCGATGCCGCCGTGATTCAAGTTCGTGACGGCGTCATTCAAGTCGTAAATCATGCCGGTGACAACTATCTTGGCGGCAAGAACATCGACTGGGACATTGTCGAGACGCTTCTGGTCCCACAGCTTACTGATGAGCGCCGTCTGTCAGACTTCAATCGGACGAATCCGCAGTGGCGTGCTGCATTCGCCAAGCTCAAATATCACGCTGAGGAGGCCAAGATACAGGTATCGAGAACAAAAGAGCCGATGGAGCTGTGGATCGAGGATCTCTGCGCCGATGACGCTGGCGACAGCCTTGATTTCGAATTTACTCTGACCCCATCAGCGCTCGACACCATTCTGGAGCCGTGGATTGAGCAATCCTTATCGCTATGTAGGAAGGCGTTGGGCGAGAAAGGCTTGTCCGGCGGGGACATCGAGAAAGTCATCTTCGTCGGTGGCTCAAGCCTGTTTCCGAGCGTCCAGGAGCGTGTGGCGGCTGCTCTGGGCACGGCAGTCGAGTTCAGTATCGATCCGATCACTGTTGTTGCTCGTGGCGCAGCAGTGTTCGCAGGTTCACAGACACTTGAAGCCCCCGCACAGCCCGCAACTGGAGGCACTTATACACTGCAGTTGGAGTACGAGCCCGTTGGCAGCGACGTCGAACCCATGGTAGGCGGGAAAGTGGCTCCCCCTGCAGGGGCGTCGGCACACGGACTTCGCGTGGAGATCGTTGACGTGCGTAGCCAATGGCGAAGCGGCACCATTGCTTTGGCCGAGAACGGCACATTCATGACAGAGGTACACGCTGAGAAAGGCCGGAAGTGTGAATACGAAATCATCTTGTCGGATGCAACGGGAAAAAGGCTGCCCTGTAGCCCCGACCGCTTTGCCTACACCGTTGGCATGGTCATCACCAGTCCGCCGCTCACTCACAGCCTCGGCATCGCGGATGCCAATAACAATGCCATATGGCTGTTCCGCAAGGGAGAAGCTCTGCCAGCTCGCCGCACCACGGTTGTTCACAATGTTGTGTCACTCCAGCGTGGTGCGCCGGTAGCCGATAACAACATAATCCGCATTCCACTGATCGAGGGCAGCAATCACAAGGCGGACCGCAATCGGAAGCTACGGAGCCTTGAGATTCTGCCCAATGACCCAAAGGTCAAGCGAGATGTTCCGCTGGGGTCAAATATCGAGGTCACCATTGCCATAGATTCATCACGCACGACGCGTCTTGAGGCATTTATCCCACTTCTCGATGAAGTGTTCACACTGGAGTGCAATCTTCGGACCGCGGTTCTGCCTCTCGAAGAACTGATTAAGGAGGCGGAAAGTGAACTGCAGCGCATGCGCGACTTAGAAGCAAAGGCCGTCGCCGCCAGTGACTCGCGTGTGAAAGCGGCATTGGATCGCGTCGAGCGTGAGCAACTAGTTCCCGCGGTGGAAAGGCAGGTGGCAGCAGCTCAGGGGGATCCTGATGCAGCGGGCGAAGCGGATCGTCGGCTTCTGGACCTAAGAGCCGCAGCGGATAGCATCGAGGATGCCATGAAGTGGCCAACCCTTGTTAGGGAGGCCGAGGAGCAGGTACGGGCCAGCAGGGAGGTCGTGGAGACGCACGGACAGCAGAGTGAAAAGGACAGGTTGAACAAACTTGCGGCTGACGTGGGAAAGGCGATTGAGGCTGAACGCCTGGAGCCTCTCCAAGCATGCCTGGAAGACCTGCGCGAACTGGGCGCCGGAGTTGTTGTGCGGCAGCCCGATTTCTGGGTGGGATACCTTCAGTATTTGGAGGAGCATCGCAGTCACATGCGAGATCAAGCTGCTGCTGACAGGCTGTTCATGCAGGCGCATAGGGCAATCACTGGTAATGACTTCGAAGCTCTGAAAGCCGCCGTTCGACAACTGATCGGGCTGCTTCCCGCAGATGAGCGGGAAGCCGCAGAAGCACGAGGTCGGTTTGGCGGAACGGTTGTATCTGGATAGCGAGGACAGCAATTGCGAGTAACTCACGAGCAGTACGAACGCATGATCGGCCTCGTCGGCCGAGGGTCTTCATCCTCGCGCCCTGCGCCCGGAAAGATACAGGACACGCTAAATGCTGTTGCTCGCATGGCGAGGAAAGGGTGTCTCGGGGAGGCCGAACGGATGATCGCCGGGCTTCCTGTAGATGGGCCATTGGGACCAGCGACACTTGACTTGAAGGCCAGAATCTGTGCCCAGCAGGGCCGGTTGATCGAGGCGCAGTTCTGCTGGATGGAAGCTGTGCGTCAGTCACCAGGAAATGAAACATACCGGCGGTCTTTGGATTACGTCACCCGCAGTCTTCGCCCATCGCGATTTCCTTTAGTCCTTTATTTCGTCCTCATGGCATTGTGTGCCATCCTCGTAGCCATTGTTTTCGGGACAGTTGGGGGGCGGCCATGAAGCAATTCAACGATGTCGTCGAGAAGATCGACCAGGCAATCATTAAGTCACGACTCAATAGTCTGACAGTCATGATGATGACGGACCGATCAGATTGCATTAGACCTTAAGCAAGCGACTTCTTCACGCGAATTGTGCAAGAAAACGCGAAACCTTCCGTGTTTTCAGGCGTCTAAGGGGTAGGGAGAATCCGGGGGAGAATCCGGGGACGAGAATAGAATCCGGAGACACAATACTAGTTACGGATGCTTGGGCAGCTTGCAGGGACGGCCGCCTTTCTGGGGACGAAGAATACGCCCGACCATGCCCTCCAAACGCTCCATAACCCCAGGGCTTCCCAGCGGCCGGCCCGTGCGGGCGTGCTGGCGCAACTCCCGGAGTTCCGCTTCGGGCAACGCACCATTTTGTCAATACCAGTATTGTGTCCCCGGATTCGCCGTCCCCGGATTCGCCAAGAAGGACTTCACTGCCGACGACGGTGAAGGCCAACCATCGTGAAAAAGGGTAATTCGTTGGCGGCGCCCACCCTACTTCCTAGAACCAGTAGAAAGGCTGATACTACGCCGTGCCAGCCAATTGCAGAAACCTGTCGAAGTCGCCTTCGCACCCCTCAAGTGCCTCACTCACTCGCGCGAACGGAACGCCAAGCTCGAAGCGCCGCTGTCTTCCTGAACCTCGGTATTGTACCTCCACCATGATTCGATGTTCCTTCAACGTCGGCAGCAGCTGATCAAAAAACGCCGGCGATTGCGTGCCCAGCCGCTGACGAAATGTGTCGCTGTTAACACCAGTAGACCGCATGAAGGCTCTAAGAACACGCTCCACAAGCTCAAGCCTTTGATCTACCTGCGCCGGCTCCTCCGAACGGCCTTCTTCAGCCATTCTAACCTGAATGCCCGTTTGTAGCAGGAGGTGACGAACTTGTTGGGGAGCAAAGACGACCGCGTCACTGCTGCCGGCCACGATCGACCTGCAGGCGCAGTTTTCAAATACCACCTCCTCCACCTCACTTACATCCGCGAAGTCCAGTCGTTCAAACTCGCACGCCCGGAATGAGCACTTCGCCAGTCGCGAATGGGCAAGCGTCGTTGCTTGAAAATAGCAGTCGGCGAACGTCGCGTGGCGAAGGCGACGGCCCGTTAGGGAATTCGTTGGAAAAGAAGCATGACATACCGTCACTGCGGCACCGGCCTTCTTCTGGAAGTCGATGAGGCGGATCACAAGGCCGCCGAGATTCTCTCTCGCAAATGAGGCTCTGGGCTCCGTTTCACAGATGCCGTTAACCATTTCCACAATCTTCTGCGTCGAGACCGCCTTTCGAAGTACGAATCTCGCGGCGGAATCAATTGCCAGGTCTGGAAAAACGCCCTGTCGAAACATGTGCCGTATACTGTTCTTATCCTCGTGGTAAAGCATCTCTCCGACCGATTCACCAAGAAAAAACTGGTAGAACTCTTGGTGGTCGAAGCAGAACTTCCGACCATACTCGTCAGCCTTCACAATCAACGCATGTTGCTTCAGCCGTTCGAGGATCTGGTGCGCAACTGCCTTGTCCTTACCTTTGCCCTCGGCGAACAAGTCACCAACCAAATCGAGCACTTCACCTCCAAGAGCCTCTGATTGATTCGACCACATCTCGCCGGCTACAGCCGCAAGCAACTGATAGTGTTCCTCTACCGTAAGGAGAGGTTGAGCGGGCTCGCCAACCTTGTCAATCCATTTCTCCGTTGCCTCGCGTGTAATGATCGACCCCACGAATTGGCGAAAGTAGTCATCAGGGTCGCTTTCGATCTTCTGCAACAAGGAATGCCGCGCAGCGCCTTCGGCGGCAACATCCAGAAGCTGGCGAACCAATACTGCGCGAGTGAGTAGCGGGTGTTCCTTAGATAGCTTTGCGCTCACTTCGCGATAAATGTCCCCCCCGCTCGGGATACCTCGCTTTTCGGCGTACTGCAAGAAATGCTGTTCATTCCAACGATTCAGCGCGATCCGTGCAAAGGATACGGCTTGGCCTCCGAGCGAATCGAACAACTTGGCCTGGTTACGTAACCCCTTGTATTCGAAGAACGCCTTCCGCGCGGCAATCAGGACTGTGCCCTCAGACTGCAAAGTCTCCATTAGATTTCCCAAGGCGGAAATCGCGTCCCCGGCTGCACCCTCGACGAACATTTCCTCAAAGCCGTCAAGAGCAGGAACAAGCACACCGAGGCGCACGAGTTCGATGAATGCATCATAGTACAGCAGCTGAAACCGAAGTCTGTTGACGAGCGCTCCGATGATTACGTCGTCGAAGCGCATGAGGGTGCGGCCACCAAGCGATACCGGCACCAAAAGCCAGTCTGTCTGCTTCTCCTTGTAGAGTTGCGCCTGTCCCCGCGCAATCTCGGAAATCAGGGTTGTCTTGCCTTCTCCTGCGTCCGACGTCAAGTACAGGACGGAGGCTGTACCCGCTCGGCGACGGCCGAGGACCTCCACAGCCGTCTTTCCAGCATCGGCAACTGGCTCCTCCTGTTCTACTGGGGTTTGCTCAAGTTCATCAAGGAGTGAGCCACTCGGACGCACGAAATACCGCTCCTTGGGGACGTGGGTAAGGATGCGATCTGCCAGTAGCGGAACACGGGCAACCCTCCGAATGATCCAGGTCGTCCCATTAAGCTCTTGCCCCTGTTCGTTTACGAATAGGCTTCCTTCGGCTGTGCGAATTGAAGCTTCAATAATCTCATCACGAATCTCGACGAGCAACTGTCCTTTCGAGATATCGATGTTGGCGGGGCTGTCTGCAAAGGCCGTAAGAATTCGCTTGAAGCGGTCGATATCCATCGGGTGTTCCTCACATTGCCAGTTGGACGTACCTGTTGCCGAGACCCTGGCAGTAGTACGGACGGGTTGAATACCCAGTACGTGTGTGGATCTGGATTACTGTTGCACCGAGTTGAGTTGCGGCTAGTATCGCTGGCCAGATGTCGTCGTCCGACGATACGACGGCCAGAGTGGGTATTCGGCTAAAGGCCAGATAGAAGAGATCTGCAACCAGCATCGTGTCCACCAGCTTCTGCTCGGATCGATACACCACGTCCGAGAGGCGGGCTGAGCACCCCGCCTCGGGGCAGCGCCCAGTAGTGAATAGATGGAAAACCGATATGAGCGGGCAGTGCGAGGATGTACAGCCAACGTCGGAGGGATGACGACACTTGACATTACCCGCAGTTTGGCGCTGGCGGTATGTGTACCAAAGGTGTCGGGTCGGCGCTAGTTTTAGGCTGTACGCCAATTCAGCATTAACGATGAGAGTACGCTTCCGTCCTTCCACTTTGATTGTTCTCGTGGTCGGGAAGTCTCGAAGAAGGTGTGCCGCGATGTGTTGTGCTTGGTGCGTCAGATGCTTGGCTTCGTACCACCCGTCATACAAGCGGAATGTGGCTCTGTTTTCGGAAGCGAGATACTTTGGCCCAATTGCGGAGACTATCTTGTCAAGAACAAAACGCACACCTTTGTGACGATCCGTTTCATGGATATTGTTGTAGTCCACGAGAATGTCCATTCCTCAAGCCTTTCGGGAGCTGAAAGGGGAGCTGAAAGGTGTCAGGAACCTTTTTCTAGTCGCACAACCCCGGTCGTGTTCCTGGCGGGTGTGGCCTGAGCATGCGAAGTAAAGGGAGGTGACATGCATTCCCAAGCCGGAGCTTGGAACGAGGAAACCGGGCGAAAAACGCCCCACCAGCCGTCAGGGTACCACTCGGGCGGGGCGTGTCAAGCGGGCCTGTACGAAAAACAACGGCGCGGGTGCTCCGAATCGGCGGCTCGGGGTCTTCTTGCGTGGAGTGCTCTGCGCGAGCACCGGGCGAGCGCGCCCTTCTCGCTGCCCATCAACCGCGATCCGCGCGAGACTGCTTGAAGAATGTCCCTCGAAATTGGGCCAGCACCTCGGGTAAAATGGCCCGCGGTCGGACGGGAACCGCGAAATGAACGAAATGCACGAAAAAGGGGGGGCAGGCATAACGACGTCGGGGGTGTCGTTGGGTAGGCAACGAATTTGGGGGGTGGTCGGCCGCGACGGGGACCGTCCCGCCGTGGGCGCGGTTGGGGCCGGGCGAGCCGCGGCCGCGTCCAACGGGAGCCCCGGCGCGCGGCGCCGGGGAGATGGCCCGGCGCGCATCGGGCACAGCAGCCCAGCGACACGGACAAAAAGGACCTGGCGGGATGGAGCGGCCCGCACGAGAACCACGTCCGCCGGCCGACCGAATTGGAAAAACGGCCCGGCGGTTGACCAAGAGACTCGTCGCACGACGATCGGTACCACGAACGGTGGGGCGAACTGGAAAAACGGCCGGTCTGTTGACCAAAAAGCTCTTCGCACGAGGATCGATACCACGAACGGTGGGCCGAACTGGAAAAACGGCCGGTCTGTTGACCAAAAAGCTCTTCGCACGACGATCGGTACCACGATTGGTGGGGCGAACTGGAAAGACGGCCGGTCTGTTGACCAAAAGGCTGGTCGCACGACGATCGGTACCACAATCGGTGGGGCGAACTGGAAAGACGGCCGGTCTGTTGACCAAAAGACTCTTCGCACGACGATCGGTACCACAATCGGTGGGGCGAACTGGAAAGACGGCCGCGCGGTTGACCAAAAGGGTCCCCGATGGAGGTCGGAACGGCATGGGGCGGGAAGTTGGCGCCCATGCTCTTCCGCCTTCGGGGTGCGAACCGAACGTGGCGGGCCGGTTGGCGCCCACTCTTCCCTTCCGATGGGGACGGAAAACGCGAAAACGCGCCGCTTGGCGCCCACTTTTCCCCTCCGACGAGGGCGGAAAACGCGAAAGCGGGCGACTTGGCGCCCACATTTCCCCTCCGACGGGGACGCAAAACGCGAAAACGCGCCGCTTGGCGCCCACTTTTCCCCTCCGACGGGGACGGAAAACGCGAAAGCGGGCGACTTGGCGCCCACTTTTCCCCTCCGACGGGGACGCAAAATGGGAAAACGCGCCGCTTGGCGCCCACTCTTTCCGTCCGACGACCGACAGTGCGGGAACGGGCCGCTTGGCGCAGCGCGGGCCGCTTGGGAGGGGTGAGCCGGTCGAGCGAAGCAGCCTGGGGGTGGATGCAGGGGAAGCGACGCGCCTTGCGACGCGGGGCGAGGCGGTCGCCGCCGGGGAATGGGGCGAGCGCAGAGCGGTGGTCGCTCGCCGATCGACGCGCGGGCACCGACCCGAAGGGCGGCGACGGCCGGGGCGCCGGCTGTTTGCGCGACGGAGTCAGTCGCCCGCCACCTGCAAGTCGCTGAAATCGGCCACGGCCTGGTCCGTGCAGAAGCCGACGTGGGTGATTTGTTTCAGGGGCTCGGCGAACTGGGCCTCGACGGTCGTGGCGCCGGCCGCGAGGGTGACGGTCTGCCGGTCGAGGTCGACGCGCACGGTCAGGTCGACGGGCTTTCCGACCGAGGCATCGACGTCGGCCGCGGTCGACCGGGTGCTCGCCTTGATCGCGCCTTGAATGATCGTGGCCTTGCCCGTGCGGAAGCGGATTCCGCACTTGACGAGCCGCTCGTCGGCCGCCCCGTCGCCGAAGGCGATGAAGCCGTTCACCAGAAAGCCCGACGTGCCGGGCACCGACAGCGTCGACGTGAGCGTGGCGCTGCGCACCAGAGGCCGCTCGAGCTTGCGCAGGGCGAGGCAGGTTGGCCTGGCGTCGCCGGGCGTCAGGCGGTAGCCGAGGTCGCACTGAACCACGCGGCAGCGGGTCACCCGGTCGAAGTCGCCGCTCTTGTCGACCTCGGGCGGTTTGAGGTAGTCGGGCTCGTCGGGCTCGTCGGAGATGACCTGAACCGGCTCGTCGGGCTCGGCGCGGGGCAGGGCGGCCGATCCTTCGCCGCCCAGGGCGATCACCGAGCCGTCGAGCGTCGAGACGAACAACCGGCCGCCGGCGGCGGCCATGCCGTCGAAGACGGGCGGGCTTTCGAGCCGGTAGCGGGCCGCGGGGCGTCCGTCGGCCTTCGACACGATCCACAGCAGGCCCCCGTGCCGTCCCTCGAGCGCCTCGGCCTGAAGCGTCAACTGCCGTTGCACCTCGGGATCGTCGGGCAGCCGGTACGCGCGGCGCTCGTCGAT
>Ga0334900_1001485_pt1 | contig 24845 bp, 24 predicted proteins | sample GraSluR3_MG_2_FD_207231 | JGI IMG/M metagenome (GOLD analysis project Ga0334900, IMG submission 207231) | Sludge microbial communities from methane-producing bioreactor in Wageningen University, Netherlands - Granular Sludge_31_08-R3 | ecosystem: Engineered > Bioreactor > Anaerobic >...
TGCGATCAACTGGCTGACTCTGAGCCTTGCCCTTTACAACGGAATTCCCATTGTCATGGTGGTGCTTTTTGGGCTCGTCCTCATCTACACCTTTATTACCCAGAAAACCATCTTCGGCCGGCACATCTATGCCCTGGGGGGCAACGAAAAGGCCGCCAAACTGTCGGGTGTCAAGACAAAGAGGGTCATGTTCCTGGTCTATACAAACATGGGACTGCTTTCCGCAGTGGCGGGTATGGTCGTAGCCGGTCGTCTGAACGCGGCAACCCCCAAAGCAGGAACCATGTTCGAACTCGATGCCATTGCAGCCTGTTTTATCGGCGGTGCCTCCGCCTCGGGGGGTATTGGGACTGTAGTGGGAGCTATTGTCGGAGGCCTTGTAATGGGCGTTCTGAACAATGGTATGTCCATCATGGGCGTGAGTGTCGACTGGCAGCAGGCAATCAAGGGAATGGTCCTTCTCGGTGCCGTATGCTTTGATGTGTACACGAAATCAAAGTCTCAGGCAGACTGATTCTCGTTCACATACCACCTCCTTTTCTGGTGCTGTCCGGATGACTCCACGGACAGCACCCTTTTTTACCCTTCTCCCTTCTTCGCCGGCGGAACAAGCATTAGCGTCAGTAGGACAAGCCCTCCAAACCCCACATAGAGCAGAGTAAAAAACCAGACAGGGAACTCGTAAAACAGCAGCATTCTGACCAGCCTGCCAACAAAGGATATATCCTCCTCGGCGGACTGCCCCGCCGCCGTACGCAGGCGATACTCCCACAGGGTCAGGGGACACCAGATGCCCAGCAGGGCTTCGAAAGCGACAAAGAGAACCGCCAGAAGATGCAGTGTCCTGAACACGCGGTTGCGGACCCAGGTCCAGCCCCGAAGCCAGCCGATCAGTATGCTTATCTCCCCGCCCACGGTAAAACCGAGGTAACAGAAATGTATCAGGACAACGAAATCCGCGAGAAGAGCAAAGAAACCCTTATTAAAAAGGACCGACATTCCTTGTGAATTATACACCCTGATTCATCACCGGGACAAAAAAACCGTGAGGGGATCTACCTTCCCCCCACGGTTCCCACACAAGAAATGTACAAAGCTACTCAACTACAATGAACTTTCCCCACATTCCCCGGGCACGGTGATTACCGACACTGCAGTAGAACTCAAATTCACCGCTTTTGTCGGCAACGAACTCGATGGTCTCGCTTCTGCCTGCGGGAATCTGCCTGGTTGCGGCATCGAACTCATCAATTACCCAGTCGTGGAAGCCTCCCCCGTTGGTAAAGGTCAAACGGACGGTATCTCCCTTTTTGACCCGAATCTCCCTGGGGATAAAGTCGAAGCCCTTGTTGGTGACGCTGATCTCCTTTACACCGGGGCCCTCGCCGGAGAGATCAACAACTTCCTGGGCCGCGAGAGGTACGAGCGCTGCGCTTAACAGCGCGATAAATAAAAGCTTTTTCATGTCTTAAACCTCACTATTATGATCATATATGTCAAGTATTATTTATTCGGAACCAGAATCAGCATGCCTCCGCTGCCCGCGGCAGCCGCTATCAGGTACTGATAATACAGGAGACCGGGAATAAAAAGCGGCAGCAGCCCCGCTGCAATCTGCACTACCCCGCCGATAATGAAAAGCCGGGGCGTCCACCAGCGGGCATTCACCAGAAAAGCGGAACCCATAAGCAGCAGCCAGAATACCCCCAGATAGGAGATCAGCCACATGATCTGCGGCAGCATGAATACCAGAAAAGAAACGACCATGCCGAAACCCACGGCAATTATCCAGAGAAACATGATCTTTCGCAGTTTAGCGGACTTCATGGGCATATAGAGAACCATGGGGATAAATCCGATAATTGTCAGAACAAGCCATACCCAGTTAACCCGCGGGTCAGGCCAGTAATGCGTTGCAAGCCAACCGACGAGTTCAACAAGAGCCCAGGTAACAAAAACGATACGTGGTTTGGTCCAGAAGCGTTTCATGGGTTTAATATAACTAATTTTGTAATACAAAGAAACTTTTCATTTTTTTTGTAAAAAAATGAAAACCGTCCTATAATGATAATGGGGGTAGTTATCATGAAAACATTCGTTTTTCTAATGATCTGCTGCGCCCTGTTAATTCCATCATGTGAAACCCTTACCGACATCGAACAGGGAGCATCGAAAATCTCGGGAACCATGTCTAAAGGTGCTGCTGCAGGCGGCAGTGCATCAAGCCTGGGATCCGTGGACTTCCGCAAGGATGAGGTCCTGTGTTCAGTCAGCGGCAATGAAGCACAGGAAAAGGCCCGTTATCTTCCGGCAGTGATCCTGACAGCACCTACGGCGGCTACAGGCAATCAGGCGGAGGTAATGTATCCTGATGGGAAAAAGGACTGGACCTACATTGTTCTGCCCTCCCGCAAGGCAAACGACGCTGACCTGCTAATCGGAGAATCCGTACTCTATATGTACCACCAGAGCGACGACGAGGATATGACCCAGGAGAAGTACCGCAACAATTCCTGGATTTTCGGTACCGTAACATCCACCGACGAGATGTTCAAAGGAGTCGTCGAAGTTGACGGCCGTCCCATGCTGGTTAAATGGGTCAGGATTGCCCAGTAGTCTTCAGGGATTGCAGTCTCCCGGGATATTCTCTATATTCAGCCCATGATCCCTTTAGGTGTTCCCGTTAAAGCTGTAATTAAATCCATTGGTTCCGGCCGCTGCATGCTGCTGGTTGAAGGGCGGGAGGTCCCGATGAATATATGGGAACTCCCTCCCAAAAGCAAACCCGGCGGTGAACTGGAAGTTACCGTGTACAACGATGCCAAAGAGAGTCTCAAGGCGACTGTTCTCAAACCCTTCGCAGGTCTGAATGAGTTTGCAGCTTTGAAGGTAAAAACCGTCAACGACTGGGGCGCTTTTCTGGAGTGGGGGATTCCCAAGGACCTTTTTCTGCCCAAAAGGGAACAGGCACGTCCGGTCCGCCCGGGAGAGAAACTCGTTGTTCGGGTCATTCTGGACCACGAACAAAAAGGGCTTATTGCGACAAGCAAACTGGACGCCTATTTTAATTATCGCCCCGAAGAGATCAAACCCCAAGATCAGGCTGAACTGCTTGTTTTTGAGGAGATCAAAATCGGGTACGGAGTCGTGGTTGAAGGACAGTATCGGGGAATGATCTACAAAAACGAGGTATTCCAGAAAATCGAAACCGGTCAGCACCTGACGGGAACAGTCAAAAAGATCAGGGAAGACGGTAGAATCGACTGCAGCCTGAACCCGGTGGGTTTCAATGCCGCCATGGAAGCGGCCAAGGAGACCATCCTCTCTGCCCTGGAGGAACAGAGGGGTTTTCTACCCCTCCACGACAAAAGCTCCCCGGAAGATATTGCCTCCACCCTGAACATGAGCAAGAAGAACTTCAAGAAGGCATCGGGGATTCTCTTCAGGGAAGGAAAAATCAGCATCGAGGATCAGGGGATCCGACGGAAGAAGTATTCTCCTGGGGGAAGACGAGGCTGAAGCGCGTTCCCTGCGGACCGGACTGTACGCTGAGTTCCCCCTTCAGCTGTTGGGCGAGTATTTCTATCAGCAGAAGACCGAAGGATTGACGCGCTTTCAGTGGGTCAAAACCCACTCCGTCATCCCGGATTTCCAGCAGCTTTCTACCGCCATCCTTCAGGAATCTTACCCAGATGTTACCCTTTCCGCTGCCCGGAAAGGCGTACTTGAAACAATTGGTCAGTATTTCATTGATAATTATCCCGCAGGGAATAACCTCGTCATCTTCAAGGGGCACGGGATCGATGGCGGAGTGTATCTGTATGTCCCTGGAAGCACTGACTCCGTGAATATTGCTTATCAGCTCATTCAGGTATTCATCGATTGAGAATTTCCTGGGGTCCCCGGTTTTGTACATCTGCTCATGAATCAGCGCCATGGAGTAAATCCGTTTGTTCAGATCTTCCATCAATTCAGCCGGATCGTTATGGTCCTTCTGCAGATTAAGCTGGATCATGCTTTGGATCATCTGCATATTGTTCTTGACCCGGTGGTGGACCTCCCGGACAAGAAGCTCTTTTTCCGCGAGGCGGTCCCGTGCCTCCCGTTCCCGTCCGGCAAGACTTACCAGAAGCCGCTCCTTGTAGACCGCGTAGGTCCGGACCAGAAGATAGACGAGAACGGTGGTAAGTACCACATATATCCAGCCCTTCAGTGTCTGGAACCTCCTGTAAAGCTCGATATCCTGGAAGATCATCGCCAGAAGAGAATCCGATAGAAGGATCCAGAGAAAACCGAACAGAAAGTAGATGCCCGCTATCAGAGCCGGGGCCCTGAAGAACCTATTATTCGACACTTTTTTACCTCATAAAAAAACTCGTTCCAGGAATGATATGATCCGCGGCCTTTTTTGGAACATCAGCTGCCGTATAGGAATCCTCCAGGGGAATCCACTCGGAATGCCACATACGCTGCTTCCATTCAGGGTCCCGCAGGGCTATGCGCCGCAAACGCTCCTCCGGGCTTATATCAATATAGATTCGAAGGTCATAATAATCCCGCAATTCCTTCCGAAGAGAAGATACCCCTTCGATAATCACTGTCCCGGAGAGGTCATACTCCACCGGCCCGGAATACTCACCGGCGGAACAGTCGAAATGACGGGTGACGGCCCGGGGATTCCCGGCCTGCCGAAGGATTTCCCCCTCCAGCCGCTCCCATTCAACATTTCCCATGGGGCAGTCTGTCATTCTGTGATGGGTACGCAGGGAAAAGGGAAGAAAGTAATCGTCCACATGGATCAGTTCGCCCTTCAGCCCCCGGGCCAGTTCCGCTCCGAGGGAGCTTTTTCCGGATGTCCCGATACCGTCGATGGCTATAAGGAAAGGCCGCTTTGTCCTGGGACCAAGAGGAGAAGGCAGGAGCCTTAGGGGTATGCCGGCAAAGTCAGTCATGGAACCTGTATACTCCGGTAAAAAGCATCTTGTAAAGCCTTATGAATTGTATATACTACAGCCAGAGTATGCAAATTCTCCCTTCCAGGAGCAGACATGGAACGTACATGGTGGAAAGAGGCTGTTGTCTACCAGATATATCCCAGAAGCTTTAAGGACAGCAATGGCGACGGAATCGGCGATCTTCAGGGAATAATCGAGAAGCTGGATTACCTTTCTTATCTGGGGATCGATACCATCTGGCTGAATCCGGTTTACAAGTCTCCCAATGACGATAACGGATACGATATCAGCGACTACCGGGACATTATGGATGAGTTCGGCAGCATGGAGGATTTCGACGAGCTTCTGTCGGCAGTCCATCAGCGGGGCATGCGGCTCATAATGGACCTGGTGGTGAACCATACCTCCGATGAACATTCCTGGTTTCTCCGGAGTCGGGAGTCTCAGGATAATCCCTACCGGGATTACTATTTCTGGCGACCCGGGAATGCCGGGGCCCCGCCGAACAACTGGCGCTCCTTTTTTGAAGGCCCCGCGTGGGAGTACGATGAAAAAACGTCCCAGTGGTACCTGCATCTCTTTACCCGCAAACAGCCTGATCTCAACTGGGACAACCCGAAGGTCCGCGACGAGGTTCGGGGAATAATGCGTTTCTGGCTGGAAAAGGGCGTGGACGGCTTTCGCATGGATGTCATTAACCTGATCTCGAAACATCCCGGGCTGCCGGACGGCAGGGACAGCTCAAACCTTTTGGGACACGAACACTTTGCCAACGGTCCGAAAATCCATGAATACCTCCGTTTTGTCAAGGAGAGTCTGGAAGGCCGCGACATAATGACCGTGGGCGAAACCGTAATCGCCGATCTTGACACCGTAGCAGGATATGTCGACAGAGAAACAGGCAGCCTGGACATGGCCATCAACTTCGAGCATGTTACCCTGGATCGGGGAGTAGATTCCTTTGACCCCGTTCCCCTGGACTTAAAAGCTCTCAAGGAGTGCTTCTCCCGCTGGCAAAAGAAACTCGACGGCAGGGGCTGGAACTGCCTCTATATGAGTAACCACGATCAGCCCCGTCAGGTCTCCCGTTTCGGTGATGACGGGGTTTATCACCGGGAATCAGCGACCATGCTGGCAACACTGCTTCATACAATGCAGGGGACACCCTTTATCATGCAGGGGGAGGAGATCGGCATGACGAACGTTGAATTCCCTTCCATAGAGGACTATCGCGACGTGGCAAGCCTCAACTATTATCGCGAGCGTCTGGCTGCAGGGGACAGTCCGGAATCGGTACTGAAGAGGATCCGCCAGTGCAGCCGGGACAATGCCAGGACGCCGATGCAGTGGAGCAGTCAGGAGAATGCAGGTTTCAGCGAAACAGCTCCCTGGATCGGAATAAATCCGAATTTTCACTCCATCAACGTTAAACAGGAAGTCGAGGATCCCGAATCGATTCTGAACTATTATCGCAGACTTATCTCTCTGAGAAGAAAATACCCGGTTTTTGTTTACGGGAATTTCTCGGAGATCCGTCCGGAAGATCCCCAGGTATTTGCCTATCGACGAGAGTTCGAAGGAACAAAACTGCTGGCTGTCATGAACATGAGCGGCAAGGAGCGCAGGTTTGAACTCCCCGAAGAAAGCTCAGGCAGGCTCCTTATCGGCAACTACGGCGGAAGACAGCACATTACGGGAAGCCTCGCCCTGCGCCCCTACGAGGCCATGGTGCTTATCGCCGAATAATGGCCGGAATCCCGAAAGCCTTTTCTTCACACGGGGAACCTTCGCCGGAGGGCTGCAAATATGCTACAATCCCCTGGTAAATGAGTCGAAAGAGACGGGTCTCCCCGCAGAGCTATTCCCTCGCCCGGCTGCTGTCTAAACAGCCCAAAAGCCTGGCGAAACACCCCATGTATCTCCGGATGCTTCAATATTACAGGCTTTCAGCACGGCTCAGGACTCTGCGCTTCAGCCGACGCTGTTACTCTCTTCTCGACCGGGCGGTAATTTCACCGGAATATCTGGAGAATTTCTACCGGACCTACCGCCTGCCGAAGGACCCCTTTTTCCCCCTGTTCTTCACCATAAAGCGGGACTACCTGAACCACCGAAACGAACTCAGGCGCCGCCGTGAAAGCTACATTTTAGCGCGAGTGCGGGAGCTGGATCCGCAGGTTCTGGGATTTATCCGCTACCTGGGAAAAATGGAGCAGCAACTGAACGCCGCCGGAAGAACCCCGGTATGGGAGCGGACAATTTACCCGGGAAGCAAGAAACGGGCCGATGAATATCATCGCTGCAGCCTTGACCAGTGGATCGAAATATTTAAAACCTTTGGCGATGGCCTGCGGAAACGCTACCCCCGTAAAGCCCGGGAAGCGGACTGGGAACAGATCTTTGCCGCCTTCATTCTTGAGTGTCCGCCGGGAAACAGCGATTTCCGCCCCCCCGACGAGACGCTGGTAAAACGTCAGTACCGGAAACTGTCGAAACATCACCATCCTGATTCCGGCGGGAATCCGGAACATTTCAGACTCCTGAAACAGGCCCGGGATATCCTGATCGAGGGCTTCACACAGTGAAGAGCATCAGCGGGGAAGGACACAGACTGTCAATTACCGGCAGGTCCTTCGCTGAACAGTAGCCCCTGGAAATAAAATCCCGCTCCAGGCCCTTTTCCGTAAGGATCTGCAGATGGGTGTGATGAAACCAGTTACCGTTTTCGTTAAAGTCCCCCACCCGCGCAAAGGCCTCTCCTGCCTTTAACGCTTCACCCCGGGGAGGCAGGGATGCAAGGGCAAGATGTCCGTAGAGACTGTAGAAGGTCTGAAAACGATCAGAGGAGTGCCGGAGCAGAACGAAGCCGCCGTAGTTGCCTTCCCCCTCTTCATAGCCCTGGATTTCAACCACTGAATCCAGCGGAGCATGCAGGACCGTTCCGGCTGGAACGATAATGTCCAGTCCAAGATGAAAGAATCGCCCTTCCCGCCGCATCTGGGGACAGGAGGAGAGAAGTTTTCGCCGGTCCTCCATGTAGGATGCGAGTCCCCAGGAGCAGGACCCGGACATCTGATCATCGATGATGCTCTGGTAACGCCTCTGGTCCCGGGGATCGACCCCATCAAAGAGGCTGCTCTCGCTGGACAAATCCAGAAGACAGGGTTCTCCCCGAAGGCCGGAAACAAGAGGGAAGCGTTTGACCTTTTTTCCGTAGAAGATATAGGGGTATCTCAGTTTTGTTGCCTGGTCCGTCATATGGGGAACGCCGTGGAGCTGACAAGGCCGGAAACAGGAATTACAGGTTTTCCGTCCTCTCCGATTTCAACATTTTCCGGGAGCTGATACTCCGGATACATATCCCTGAAATAGGGCAGACTGTAGCTGTCGAGTTTTACCCGGATTCCATCATCACCGTGGATAAACGACGAGGTAAGTCCGTAATATACCTCTCCCAGAGGGGTCTGTAGTATGTAGCGGGGGCCTTCCCGGCCGCTTCCCTCTCTGCGGATTTTGGAAGCGATATCGATTACGTCATACATATCTACTGGATGTTCCCTGTTCCACTCCCGCTGCACAGGATGGCCGGCCACATACAGGTGATGAAACTCGATTCCCGCTTTACGGTAGGCAAAGGTAAGTCCGCATATCTCGTCGGGAAAGTCGTTTATTTTCCCCAGCAGCGGGGTATTGGCATACACGGTGATTCCCCGGTTTGTCAGACGGCGGGTGAGCCGAGCGTGTTCATCGCTAAGCTGTTGGGCGTTAAGAAACCAGGTTTCTATTTCCAGGCGCAGAGGGTCGGATACCCCAAGACGGTTCATTTCCGCCAAAGAGGAAACGAGAGCCCTGGTAAAAACTTCAGGGGCAGAGGCGAATTCACTGCTCCGAATCCGCAGTGCGTTTACATGACCGATTTTGCGGAGTTCCCCGGCTATCCTTCTGAGACGGTAGAGGGCCTCGCGGATCCCCGATTCAGGACGGACAAGTACATCACTTATGGCAGGATTCCCACGGATATATTCGAATTCTGCTGCGCCCGCAGTACAGTCGATCTCTACCCTGGTTTCATGAACCCGGTCCAGGCCCCGGATACCGGTGGGAACGATGGACTCACCCCGAATCAGGGAATGAAGGGAAGGCCCCTTCAGGGTATCCGGGACATCCAGGGGTACGGAAACATGCTGTATCCGTAAGGGGCGGGAGCCCAGAAAGTAGGCATCCTTGCCCATTTTTGCCATATACTGAATGTCCAGTGTGCCCTCCGGGTTTACCCGGATATTCGGCAGCTCTGTTGCCAGGGGGGCGAAGGATTTAAAATAATCCGGAGTATAGGGAGTCCTTATCCAGATAAAGTTCTCCTCCCCCTCCACGGGCTCCACCGCCCATCCGCTGGTGTACCATTCCATCTTCCCGATGGGGGTGGCGGTACAGATTTTCGGTACGCTTCGGTCGGAGAGGTGAGCCCTGAGATACTCGGCCACATCGATTCCATCAGAAAGGGGAGACCAGTAGACGCTGTTTCCGTGAATCGGACTGCAGGGAATATAGATATAGTGCATCTCCGCACCGGCACCCCGCAGCAGCTTGAAGAGCCGTACCAGTTCCGGCCCCTGATCGTTGCAGTCTTTCAGGAAGGGAGTCTGAATGTAAACGGCAATACCCGATTTTACAAGCTCCGTTATGATCTCCAGACTCACCGGAGAGACCTCGTCGGGATGAATAAAATGGGTGGCGATCTCCATCCGCTTGCCGTGAAGCTGTAGTTCGTAGTTCTTGTGCTTCAGGAACCTCATCCAGGATTCATCCTTCCGGAGGAAAAGATCGGGATAATAGGCCACCGAGCGGGTTGCAAGGCGAAGAGTCTGTACATGATCGATGGTCATCAGTCCGTCGATGGTGGCCTCCATGTTGCGACGGCTCAGAAAAGGGTCTCCCCCGGTAATAACGATCTCCTTTATATCGGGAGAACAACGGACATGCTCTATGGCCTTTTCGACATCCTCTACCGTGGGATTGACTTCGTTTCGGGATTCCTTGTGTTTGCGGAAGCAGAACCGGCAATAGACCGGACAGCTCATGTTCAGCAGATAGATTACCCGGTTCTGGTACATCTGCTCCAGAAGCCCCTGGTGGAACTGGCCGATCCAGGTGTTGGCGTGGCCCACCGGATCAAGTTCCTCAACGAAGGGCATATATTGATAGGCAACATCCGGCGAAAGCATCATCTGTCGCACTGTATGATATGACAGACGCACCGGGTACATATCGATCACCTTCTGCAGGTCACCGCGCTGATCCCCGGGGACTTCAAGGTTGGTCAGATCCACCAGGCTTTCCACGTCTTTTACGGATACATAGCCGTGTTGAGGAATACAGACCTCGAGCAAAGCAAGCAGATAAAGATAGGGAAGAACGATACCGTTCACTCCGGGATTCTTCGGTTTAGAACCGTCAAAGACCGGAGAAAGGGCATTGAAGAACCCCGCAGGATTATTCCTGTAGCCGCAAGCTTCCAGCAGCCTGTCAAATTTTTCAACCCCGCTGCCCGTCCCCGTGATCCGGAGAAACTCCTGACCCGCAAGATCAAAGGTGGCAAAGTGTTCAAGAAACTCCCTGCTTTTGTTCGTCAAAGCATCTACAGGTATATTCAGCTCCCTGCCTGAGTTCTTTAATATGATTCTCACCTCATCCGTTCCGCTCTTCACCATACACAGAAATCCTTTTGATGTTTTCAGGACCCAGTATACGGTATGTCCAGGGGGATAACAAGGAAAGGAATTACCAACTGTGCCGAAGGTGGGTCATGACCGGCAATTTCACGGTCAACGGCATTCGAACGAACAGCAGGAAACTCGAACCGGTGATTTTTCAGGAGACCGGTGTTATAATAAGGATGGAGTTGAATAATGCAATCACAAACCTCATTATTTCAAATACCTTTATTTCTTTGTATTTTGATTCTTTCAGCAATTCCGGTGCATTCCGAAGACACTGTTCACCAGGATTGGCATCGTTTCATGTTGTGCGGCAACAGTATTGTTATTCCTGATTGGGGAGCCTCGTCTGTCCTTGAGTCCGACGATATTTTTTTACCCTCCCGGTACGGAGCGGAAAAGGCCCTGGACGGGGATACTGCCACATCATGGGTAGAGGGAGTCCCGGGTCCCGGCATTGGAGAGAGTTATACCCTGGCACTGCCATCATTACCCGAAGCTCTGGGATTTCACAACGGGTATGCGAAGAACAGCGATCTTTTTGGTTGGAACCATCGGGTAAAAACGATGAATGTCAGCATATATGCCGCTGTAACGGTCGACGCCCTGAGCACCGAACGAGCCATAATCTATGATGCGCAAATCATATCAGAGATGCACACGATTCACCTGACCGATACAATGGCCGCCCAGAGGGTCCCGCTGCCGTTTTCCAGGACGATGCTTATCGAAAAGATGAAGGCTTTCCGTGAATCCGAAGCCATTGAATCCTGGAGATTCCCTGTGGCTACTGAGAATGGGGCCAATGCGGAGTCGGGGCTTTCATACGATTTCAGATACCTGATTCACCTGGAAATCGCGGATATCTACCCCGGAACACGCTGGGAAGATACCTGTATCGCCGAATTGTGGGCCGATTACGGCGACGCTGTCGGGGTCAGGGAATCCGAGAACATGCGGTCCCTCGTTATTACCAAAGCAGATAACGAAGAAATCATCGTATACAGCCCCTTCGAGTACCTTGTAACGCTGCTTGAAACAAACAGCTCCAATGAATGGGCCCTCGTAATCCTCGAACCCTATTATCATGACGGCGGCAGGATCGAGACCAGGTATGCTGTGATTCACCTTCCAACAGGCCGTGATTTGAGCGGAAAGACACTGTCCAATGTACTTCCCGTTGGATTCATGGAAGATGGACCTGATACCTATCTGAAACATGAAAACGGCGTTTCAGGAAAAGGCGGCCGAATTCCCTGCAGGCTCTACCACGACTGACAGTGAACGGTGCAGCAGAATAGAATAATCATCATATGAAACGCAGATTTCTGGTCCCCTGGTTCTCCTTCGAGCAGTATCAGAATCATGATCTTCTTGTTCTGTTCCACCATGCCGTAAAAATATGCTATTCTGAATCAGAAAATGGTTCATATCACAAAACCGCACTCAGACGATCCTCTCTGTTCAGCAACCCTAGTTATATCCCTGGTACTTCACGCTTCAGCAGCCCTGCTTTTTCATCATGCCCAACTCCGTTCAGGGTCTCAGTATGTAATCCTGCAGGAGTTCGCCTGGCATTTCAGAATTCTGCTGGTCCTGTCCGCGGGTCTCTCACTTCTGCTGCGATTTTTCCGGAAGAATGCCCCTCTGCTTCTTATCTTCAAAATCGGCCTTTTTTTTCTTATCACCTACCCCCTGGGGCTGGAGCTGGGTATTTTCCTCATACTGCTTTTTGCAATCCTCACGGATATCTTTGCCTATCTGCCGCTTAAGGCAGCACTTGCATACAGTGTATTGAGCCTTGTAATCGCCGGAACCCTCGGAAATCCCGGATCGGCTTTCAACTACCCCAGATACGGCGCAGAGTTTGAGGAGCTGCTTACAGTCGGTATTACGGCCCTTGTCTACACCTTCGTCCTGCTGATGTACAGACAAACAGCCACAAAACTTACAACCGCCAACAGCAAAACCAGCCACCTGGATTCCGTCATCACCCAGCTCTCGGATGCCAATCTCGATTTTCAGCGCTATGTACACAGTGTGGAATACTCGGCTGTTCAGTCGGAGCGCCGGAGAATCAGCAGCGAGATTCATGATACAGTCGGTTACTCCCTGACAAACATCCTCATGACCCTGGAAGCAGTCAGTGATCTGATAGACAGGGACAGCCAGCGGGCACATGAGGCCCTGGGACGCTCCATTCGGGAAGCCCAGAACTGCCTGGAAGAAACCCGCCGTTCGATGCAGGAACTCAGATCAAAGGAACAGAATGAGGCGGTGGGACTGCAGGCTCTGGCACATCTGGTCCGCTCTTTCAGCGAGGCCACGGGAATCAAGGTCAACATGGAATTCGGAAACGCACCCACCAGTTTCGGCAGCAGAGTAGACCTGGTGCTATTCAGGATTATTCAGGAGGGGCTGACCAATGCCTTTCGTCATGGACAGGCGGATACAGTGAGAATTGCCCTGTGGATTGAAGAAAATCAGCTGGTGGTCTCAATCCTGGACAACGGCCGGGGCACATCGCAGATTGTCGAAGGGATAGGTATAAGCGGTATGCGGGAACGGGTCGAGAAGATATACGGAAAAATCAGTTTCAAGAACTATCCCGACGGTTTCAGCGTAAGGGCCGTTCTTCCACTGAAGGAGGATAACAATGGACAGGATACGGGTGGTTCTCGTGGATGATCAGGTTCTCTTTGTGGAGAGCCTGCAGACCGTTCTTGAACTCAGGTCCGACGACATCGAGGTCGTGGGGACCGCCCATAATGGAGAAGAGGGCCTTGAAGTTATCCGCGCCAGCAGACCGGATATAGTCCTTATGGACGTCCGTATGCCTGGAATGGACGGAGTTGAAGCTACCCGCAGGCTGCATCAGGAACATCCGGAAATAAAGGTCGTCATGCTCACGACCTTTGACGACGACGTCTACGTCCGGGAGGCCATGCAGTACAGCGCCGTGGGGTATATCCTCAAAAATATCCCGGCTACGAACCTTATCAATTCGATCCGGGCTGTCAGGGACGGCACAATACAGCTTTCTCCCAGCGTTATGCACAAGATAGTCAGTCCTGAAATCGAGGCTGCGCCTTCCGGACGCAGCTCAAAGAAAACCGGGACAGAGCTCCAGGCTTCGGACTTCAGCCGCAGGGAACGGGAGGTCCTCTATCTTCTATCCAAAGGTCTGGATAACAGAGCCATAGGAGAAAAGCTCTTTATCGCGGAGCAGACGGTTAAGAACCAGATATCCAGAATATACGGAAAAATCGGCAGCCACGACCGCTTCAGGGCAGCGGAAATCGCCCGGCAACTCGATATAGGCCGGTATATTTCCCGGGATGACTAAAGCCGCGCAACAACCTTGTTTTCATGAGACTGCATAAGCCGGTTAATAAGATGCTGAGCTTCCCAGGCTTCCCGTATTGGAACCTTCGCGGTCGTTCCTGTCTTCACGGCATCGAGAAAATCCACGAGAGCCCTGCTTCGAAGATCTGTTTCCGGCGGGTATTTCTCAACAGCCCTCTCCTTCGATGTAGTCCAGCGAAGTGTTCCAGTTTCCAGAGAGGAATATTCGGCCACAAGCCGGGAGCAGACCAGGCGAAAGCTTGCTTCCCAGCTGCCGGGGACCGCGCAGTTGGAGGATGCCAGAGAGACCAGAGCCCCTGACTTCATTACCAGGCAGGCCGCCGAGGTATCCTCGATGGAATAATCCGGTACCTCACGATGACAGATGTTGTCCTGGAACCCGACGACCCCGGCGGCCGGACCGAGAAGGTGCAGAACGAGGTCGAAGAGGTGGATTACCTGTTCCAGGAGCTGTCCGCCGGAGAGTCCAGCCCTCCTCCACCATGATGCGTGAAGCGAATTACACAGATAGGCTCCCTGCAGCAAGGAGGGACAACCCGCCTCTCCGGCTGAGAGAAGCTCCCGGAGGCGCATAATCAGGGGATGAAAGCGGTGTTGAAAATCCACCTGGGTAATTACGCCGGCAGCCTCCGCAGCCTTGACCATGGCCTCTGCCTGATCCGCTTTGACCGCCAAGGGCTTTTCCAAAAAGAGGTGGATTCCTCTCCTGGCAGCCTCCTCCACCTCTCCCCGGTGGGCCCCCGGAGGAAGACAGACAAAGAGAGCCTCCAGTTTTTCCCGGTCAAGCATACTTCGGTAATCGGTGTACACCGGTATCTGCCTGCCCAGCCTGAAAGCCAGGGCTTCGGCGCTTTCGAGGCGGCGGGAACAGAGGGCTGCAATTTCGGCCTTGCCGCTCGCTTCGGCGTTAAGCGCATGGGTCCTGCCCATGGAACCGGTTCCGATTACAGCGCAGCGCAGTCTATTCATCCTTGTCCCTCCCCGTCCCCGATTCCGCAGCAGGGAATATTACTCCAAGTTTTATTGCCCGGGCCGGCTCTTCCATGCACATGCGGTACTCCTCCTTCAGCTCCGCGTAGGGAACAAGCCGGTCAATAAGGTGATGGCCCGGTATGAGCCCCTGCCCTATCAAATGCAGGCATTCTGCCTCGATGCGGCCGGCACTCCAGCGGGGGTGGTCCCTGTTGGGGTCGCTGGTAGCCCGGGAAAAGATGATCTCGGGGCAGTTCATGTGGGCCTCCGCTCCCAGGTCCAGTCCGGCACCCCAGGGGGGCGGAAAAGCCCCGCAGACGATCCTTCCCCCGAAGGCTACACCCCGGAGGGCCTCCTGGAGGGCCTGCCGGGAGCCGGACATCTCAATAACTCCGTCTGCCCCCCTGTTCCGGGTAAGGAGTTTCAGTTCCCGGCCCACGTCTTCAGCGCCCGGGTCCAGTACCTCCGTGGCGCCCATCTTCATGGCCGCCGCCCTCCGCCCTTCCAGGGGATCGAGGGCAATAATCTGAGTTGCCCCGGAGAGAAGGGCCATGCGAACACAGATAAGCCCGATGGCCCCCATACCGAATACTGCGACCCTGTCCCCAAGGCGTACTCCGCTGTCCCGCACAGCCCCCAGGGAAAAGCGAGCCGGGTCAAGGCAGAGAGCGGAGCGCCAGTCGTTCTGCGACAGCCGCCACAGCCTGTTTCGGGGAATTACCGCGTATTCACAAAAGTGGGAGAAGCCGAATACATGCTCCCCCACTGCCAGATCCGTCACGTCCCGACCCAGAGAGGATACCCTTCCCGAAACCATATTGCCCGCGAAAAAGCTGTTTTCTTTCTTCTCTCCCCTGTCATGGGCAGGCGTTTTTTCATGAATCCGGAGCTCTTCGTTCCATTTTCCCCGCTGCGACGGGTACCCCTGGGCCATGGAGAACTCGGTGCCGTGCTTTATGGCTCCGTACTCCAGCTCCACCAGGACCTCTCCCGGACCGGGTTCCCCGCGGGGGAACTCTTTCCACTCCAGCTTTCCGCTGCCTTCCCGGACCTGCAGGACCCTGTTCATCGTATTATCCTGCAGTAGTCGCCGTGGGCGGTGAGCATCTCATTGCAGAGAGATACAATCTCGTCGATACTGAGTTCCGCCGCCGTATGGGGATCCAGGAAGGCGGCCTGATACAGGGCATCCCGGCTTCCCTGCAGGGCGGCCTCGATGGTCATGAGCTGCACATGCACCGCCGCGCTGTTGAGGGCGGCACACTGGACGGGAAGTTCCCCTGCGTAGACCCCCTGAATGCCGTTACGGTCCACCAGACAGGGGACCTCTACAACAGCTCTGGCCGGCAAGTTGGGAATGAGGCCGGTATTCTGCACATTTCCGTGAATCCGCCGGGGGGTCCCGGAAACAACTGAGTCCATTATACCGGCCGCGTACTCATAGGAGAGGCCACTGGATTCGGCACTGAAGTCCAGGCTCTTTTCCTTTTCATTTTCCCACTCCCGGATCTGCTCCCTGCAGCGGCGGGGATACTCATCCAGGGGAATATGGTACTCCTTTATGAGTTCGGGATGAGTGCGTTTTATCCAGTACGGACTGTACTCCGCATTATGCTCTGAAGACTCCGTTACGTAGTAACCAAAGCGCCGCATGATCTCGAAGCGCAGCCGGTCCTTGTGTTCCCTTAAACCTGAAGCCCGTTCCTTTATTTCCGGGTAGAGGTCTTTGCCCTTGTGTCTGATCTCCAGCAGCCAGGCCATGTGGTTAATACCGGCAATTCTCCATTGGACTTCCTCCGGGTCGATGTCAATTCCGGTGTACTGCAGGAGCCGGGGCACACAGATCTGTACCGAGTGGCACAGACCGACGGTCCGGATCCCCGAAGCAGCCAGAATCCCGCCGCTTACGATGGAGAGGGGATTTACATAATTCAGCAGGAGGGCTTCGGGGCACTCCTCCTCCATCTCCTTCACTATCTCGAACATCACCTGCAGGGTTCGTATACCCCGGAAGATCCCCCCGATCCCCAGGGTATCCCCGATGGTCTGCCGCAGCCCGTAGCGGGCGGGAATTTCGAAATCGATTACCGTTGCCGGCTCGTAGCCACCCACCTGAATCGCATTTATGACAAAGTCCGCCCCCCGCAGGGCAGCAGCTCTCTGTTCCTCTCCGCAGAAGCCGCGAAGACGGGCCAATCCCGCATTCAGCCCCTGGTTCAGTCGACCGATAATCTCCAAGGACTCTTTCAGTCTTCGACTGTCGATGTCATACAGATGAATCTCCGTATCCCGCAGCGCCGGAGTTTGAAAAGCATCTCCCAGAATATTACGCACGAAAACAGTGCTTCCGGCCCCCAGAAAGGTAATAATCATTTTCGTTGCCTCCAGGTCCCATGCTAGGGCATCTGTTTTCCGGGGTATATAGCAAAATGTGGAAAATGAAGTCCGGTTCCGAGTTCTTCAACACCATCGTTCCTTCCGCAGACATCAACCTTCTGTTCACCGGATACGAACAGTGCCCCCCGGAAAAATCCTGCGGAGGCGTCCGTTCCCATTTTCTCCTTCATTACATAGTGTCCGGCAGCGGAACAGTACTCACCGGCGACAAAACCTTCAAGCTCAACCCCGGAGACCTCTTCTGCTATTCTCCCGAACAGCCCCTTCACTATACGGCGGATTCCCTGAGACCCTGGAAGTTCGCCTGGGTCGGATTCACCGGCGCGAGGGTCGACGAGATACTCAAGCCATTCACCGGCGGAGCTCCCCTGACCATCCGTACCCACCCTTCCCCGTTACGAATGGAGGGACTCTTTGAATCGCTCTTTCGACAGCAGGAGCTCCGCAACGAAGGCTTTAACCTGGTTTCCGAAGGTATTCTTCTGGAAATTCTGGGGGAGTTGTGCCGGGCTGACTGCAAATTTCCGGAATCGGTTCAGGTTCAAGATACCCCGCCCGGGATTGGAACCGGGGACCTGCAGTCCTTTTATGTGCAAAAGATGAGGCAGTTCATCCATTCCAATTACCAGAATGCCATAAGCGTGCAGCACGTGGTGGACTACATCGGGATTGACCGCTCTTACGCTTCCCGAATTTTTCATCGCCTGGAAAAGCGGACCATTCAGCGTTACCTTATCGATCTTCGAATGAAAAAAGCAAGGCAGCTGCTCGAGGAAAAAAGACTCTCCATTGTAAACGTCGCTCGTTCCGTGGGGTATCAGGATTACACCACCTTTGAACGAAGGTTCAAACAGGAGCATGGCAAATCCCCCGGCTCTTTCCCGGATACGTAAAACAGGTACGAAATCGGTACTTTCGTACTATTGTTGCCCAATAATACCGGCTTTATTCTGATAAAACGAACTCAACTGTTTCAAGGAGGTAGTGACGTTATGAAAAAGTTGACCGTTCTTATTATGGTCCTGATTTTGCTTGGTACTTCTGCCTGGGCAGGCGGACAATCCGCGGCTCCAGTGGAGGATGCAGATGTATCCGGACCGGTATCCATCGATTTCTGGACCACCCAGACACAGTCGGACCGAATGTCCACAATTCAGGTACTCATAGATACCTTTGAGGCACTGAATCCGAACATTTCAATCAACCTGGTTGCAGTGGATGAAAACGACATGGCCACCCAGCTGAACACCTCAGCCGCCGCCAACACCCTGCCGGCCCTGATTGAATGTGCCGCGGAAAACGCCGTCGCCTTCGGCTCCGAGGGACTGCTCAATGCAAAAGCCATTACCGAGGTAATCGAAGGGATCGGGAAAAACAGGTTCTATGCCGGAACCCTGCGCCTGAATGAAAGTGCCGAGAAAGGCAGGTACTACGGTGTCCCCTATCACGGATGGGTCCAGGGCATCTGGTACCGGGCCGACTGGTTTGAAGAGGCAGGATTGAATCCGCCGTCCACCTGGGATGACATACTTGAGGCTGCCAGGTATTTCTATAAACCACAGGAAAACCAGTATGGCATCCTGGTGGGAACCAAAGCGGAAGCCTATGCAGAGCAATGTTTTACCCAGATAGCCATGGCCAACGGAGCTCAGCTCTTCGATGCCCGTGGGAATCTTATCTTCAATTCTCCGGAAATGCGTGAGGCTGTTCAATACTACGCTGAACTGGCTAAATTTAATCCTCCGGGCCCCCAGACCTGGCGCGCCAGGGACTACTACCTTCAGGGGAAAATGGCCATGTTCTTCTATTCCACCTACATCATGGACGATCTGGCCATCGAATCTGACGCAAAGGACTCACTTACCGGCGAGCACTTCACGGAGCTTAGCGGCAGGAATTTCGATCCCCAACTGGTGCAGAATACCCGGCTCGCGTCGATAATCAGAAAAACCCAGAACGCGGGCTATGGTACAATTGTGAGCTTTGGCATTCCGGATCATGGAGATCCGCTGAAAACTGCCGCAACACAGCAGTTTATCAGATACCTCTTCACCCCCAACGCCTATATCACCTGGCTGCATATGGCACCGGGAGGGATGAATCCGGTTCTGAAAGAAATATCTACCAACGTGCGTTTTCAGAACGATCCCAAAGGTATCTTTCAGCATTACGGCACGGAGAAAATGGCGGAAATCATCCAGGGCCTGGACAGCATCGAGACCTTCAGCATTGTGGATGGAAAGCGAATGGCCGCGGCCAGTACGATCTATTCCAAGCAGATCATTCCGCAGATGCTTTACAAGATCACCCAGGAAGGAATGAATATCGACGCAGCCATGAAATGGGCCGAAGCCGAAATGAAGAAACTTATGTAAAACTCTTAGCGCAGGGAGAGACAGTATGAATATGCAGCATACGCTACAGGCAAAAGGACTGGATCTCAGACAGCGCGAAATCGTGCTGGGATGGTCGCTTGTTCTTCCATCGGTTCTGATCATCCTGGCACTTATTCTGTATCCGATTGTCTACAACATATATCTCAGTTTTTTTGATGTAAAACCCCTGGCAGACAACACATATATAGGGCTGGAGAACCACAGGAATGTTGTTCTTGATCCTGGTTTCTGGAATGCCATTGTTTTAACGGTCATCTATGTACTCTTTACTACGCTGGGTACGACCCTCATGGGTCTCTTTGTGGCCCTGGTCATGAACAAGAAGTTCCCTTTCAGAGGATTCGTTCGCAGTCTCATCCTTTTTCCCTATGTTGCTCCCGTAATCTCGGTCGTTTTTGCCTGGCAGTTCATCTTCGATCCGGTGAACGGCATATTCATGGACATCGCCTATGAACGGCTGGGGATCTTTTCCAGCCGCTTCAATCTGATCGGATCTCCCTCGACCGCAGTGTGGGTAGCGATTATCTTCAGTATCTGGAAGAATTTTCCCTTCTCTTACCTGATGATACTTTCCCGACTTCAGGCTATCGACCAGAACCTCTACGAGGCCGCGGAGATGGACGGGGCTTCCGGCTGGCAGAAGTTCCGCTACATTACCCTGCCGGAGGTCTATTTCGTCATGGGGGCCATCGTCCTGCTCAGGATGATATGGAACTTCAACAAGTTTGAAGAGATCTACCTGCTCACGGACAACGTACGGGTGCTTTCGGTATACACCTACTTCAAGGCATTTGTCGGCACAATGGAACTCGGACAGGGTGCGTCCCTGGCGGTAATACAGTTCCTGCTGCTCATCGGTTTTATTCTTTTCTATGTAAAACGGGTACTCAAATGGTAAGACGTAACAGTATTTTACGACGAGGCGGTTTTGCCCTACTGGTACTGGCAATAGTTTTTTTCAGCATATTTCCATTTATTCAGATGCTCTCCATTTCCCTCAAGTATCCTGGAGAATGGGGCGATCCCGGACTTGTACCGGACAAGATAAACCTCGAAGCCTACATGGAACTACTGAATATCGGCCAGAGTGCAAAGAATGTTCCCGAATCTGTTCTGAACCTTCTGAATGAAACCCCGGATCTGACAGATGAACAGAGGCAGGCAATTTTGCAGAAATACAGAAGTACGGGAGATGTTTTTCCTTTTCTGCGGTACTTTGCAAACTCCTTTCTGCTCTCCTTTTCCGCGGCCTTCATTACAGTTATATTCGCCATATTCGGGGCCTATTCCTTCAGCCGTCTGAGGTTTCCAGGACGCTCCCTTATTCAGCGGGGGGTTCTGTTCGTCTATATGTTCGGTGGAATCCTTCTTCTGATTCCTCTCTACAAGATGTTCGTCAGTATGGGCTGGATACGCATACCTCCGGGAGCCTTTTTAAGTCTGCTGATAATCTACGTCGTCCAGACCCTTCCGGTCTCCCTCTACATGCTGGGAAACTACTTCCGGACCATCCCCTACTCGATTGAAGAGGCTGCCATGATTGAGGGATCGTCACGGTTCGGAACAATCTGGCGGATCATCATTCCCCTTTCCGTTGCCGCAATCGTAACCGTCTTTATCTACTGCTTCATGATTGCCTGGAACGAGTATCTGTTTGCCTCGGTATTCCTGAAGAATTTCAAGGACCTCTACACCCTTCCCATGGGGCTCAAGGCGCTTTTTACCTCCAAGAATGCGATATGGGACCGGATAATGGCTGCCTCGGTACTGACTGCGACGCCGGTAATCATTCTGTTTATCTCGATTCAGAGGAACCTGGCGGGGGGAATGGCCGCGGGGGGCGTGAAAGAATAAGGGCTGCCCGTATACGGACAGCCCCCTTGTTGACAATGGGAAACTGGCGCTGATGAATCAGCGCTTTGCTCCTGCAAGAGCCTCTTCCACCAGGGAATAGAAAGTATCGTAGGTAATAGTCGCTCCGGTGATTGTGTCAGGAGCAGACGTGTTCTGACTCTCCATGAAAGCCTTCTCTACAGCCTGAGCCTGTTCGTGCCACTCTTTTGTAGCATTAGAATTGGCTACCATACCGTATTCCCCGTCCCTGGAGCGCTGAACCTTGCTGGTTCCGCCATCTTCCGCAAAAGCATCCCAGTGGGCGGAAACCACGTACCCGGATGTTACCGTAAGATCCACAAAGTACTTCCATCCATTGTGGTACTCTTCATCCGAAGCTGAGTATGTGCCGTCCTTATAGGGACCGTAGCCCACAGGGCCCTTGGACAGAGCTTCAGCAGCAAGTTCGTAGAACTCATTATAATGGATGGTAGCTCCGCTGATGGTATCGGGCATTTCGGTTGATGGATTCTCCTTGAAATACTCCTCCACCGCAGCGGCCTGAACATGCCAGTCTGCCTGGGCTCCCCCCTGGGCAACCATAGGGTAATCTCCTGCTTCGGAAACGGAAAGCTTGTCCGGCCCTGCGTTGATGTTGGAACCGTTCCAGAGTACTTCTGTGAATTCTCCACCCTCGACCTTCAGGGTCAGGTTATATTTCCAACCGCTTCTGGGAAATTCCGTCTGCTGGGCAAAATAGATACCGTCTTCATAGCCCGTTCCCTTCGAACTGCAGCTAACAAAAAGGGCGGCAGCGAGGGCCAGTACAACGGTAATTCTTACAATGTGTTTCATTGAAACCTCCAATCCTCTCATATTGGCCTTTTAATATAGCACAAACAATATACTATCTTATAATGGATTTGTATATGTTTTTCAATATATTTAACGCATATTATAGATATAATTCTTTATTATCTCGGATAAGAGAGCTTTCTTTCAGCTAAAATTCACAAAATACAAAATAAAATCACAATAAATAATTGACAGTATCTTACTTTACTTATACTGTATTCATGTTATATAAATTTTTCTTGATATTCTGTCTCCAAAACAGACAGAGACAAGGGAAAAGGAGAACGGCATGAAGATAATCCGTTTGATGGTAATTGCACTGGTACTGATCCTGGTATTCGGCGCCTGCAGTGGCAAAGCCGCCGGAGATAAAAAAGAAGAAAGCACCGTCGAAACAGCTGAACCTGCCAAGGGTATTACCCTGGAGAACGCCTTCTACTATACACATGTGGACGGGCACAAGAAGGAGACCCAGATTCCGGCGGTTGTTCTTTTTGAATATGAACAGCTGAAAACCGTTCGCTACCAGATTGCTTATATTGCCTGTACCTGCCGAGGACCGGAAGTAAACTACTGGTCCGTGGCAAATGTGGAGATCAACAAATCCAACCTTACTGTCGACCATATTTCCTACTACGAGGATTCAACCGAGCACTATGTGGCAGGGATGTACGGCGACAGCACCGAATCCTGGGATGGAACACCGGTAAAAGAACTTTTCGACGGTTTTATCCAGGACAGTATTCTCGGCAAATCTGAAAGCGAGATAGACGCTTATGTACCCATGCACGGGAAGGTTGACACCTACACAGGTGCCACGGTTACTCCCAATAATGCCATGCGTATGCTTCAGGGACTCTTTGAGTACCATAAAGAACACTACGGCAGCAACTAAGAACTTCTGCCAAAAAATAGAGGAATAGAACTATGATCAAGAAGACAACAATTATACTGTTTACCTTAATGCTGGCTCTCTCCATTGTCTCCTGCGGCAAGTCAGGTGCTGACGCGGGGCTTACGGGAAGTGAAGAAATCACCATGGAGAATATCGATCAGTACCTCGACAGGGATGCCAGATTCATCGATCTGCGGAATTTCGCCGACATGTTCAACGGCGGCTACATCGCAGGCTTCGAGGTTGTACCCTTTTTCCAGTACCTGGAAGGCCGCGCCCTGGTCCGCAACAATGGCTGGGAGTTCTCCGAGGTCGACGTAATTGAACCGGCAATGCTGGAGAACATCTTCGGTTCAAAGGAAGGCGTAATCATCCTGATGTGCGGTTCCGGAACACGGGCAGGATATGTAATGGACGCCCTTAACAGCCTGGGCTACACCAAGGTTATCAACGCCGGAGGAATCCGGGATTACAAAGGCGCAAACAAGGTCCTTGGGGACGGCAGCTATGCCGGTCAGATGGCCCTTCCCGCAGAGGTCACCATGGAAAACATTGACCAGTACCTGTACAGGGACGGGGCCAAATACGTCGACCTGCGTAATGTTTCCGATATGTATACCGGCGGATACATTGAAAGCTTCGAGCTCGTCTCCTTCTTTGAGTACCTCGAAAACAACGCCCTGGTCCGGAACAACGGTTGGGAGTTCTCGGAAGCCGATGTAGTTGAACCTGCAATTCTGGAAAACATCTTCGGCTCCAGGAACCGGGAAGTATTCCTTATGTGCGGATCCGGAACCCGTGCGGGTTATGTAAAAGATGCCCTGGAGAACCTCGGCTATACCACCGTATACAACGTAGGCGGGATTCGGGACTACAAGGGAGACCACAAGGTCTTTGGTGACGAGTCATTCAGCCTGAAGATCCAGTAGTATTCAGATTATTCACCCCGGCTCGGGTCCTTTATAAACAGGATCCGGGCTTTTTTATGGAATCAGCTGAATTCCCGCCAGAACCTGGTGTCCATACGTCCGAATCAAGCCCGGATAACCCATTTGATCCGAGCCTATGCCGTAAATTCCAAAACTTGCGTTCCTCGGACTGTAACGATTTTCCAGGAACAGGTTCCAGGAATCTCCAAGCTCCTGTTGGTGTACCCGGGCCTGGGAAAACCCCGTACGGAACCAAACACCAGGCATTCCGCCCCCAGTGCATGCCTGATACTTACCGCTGTTTCGCTGTCCACAGCACCTGAAAACTGGTATTCCAGTTCCTCCGTTATCCGGTCAATATTCTCGCGCTCAACGACCGCGATGCCGGCGCGTATAAATGCCCGGGTTATTTCGTCGGCTACGAAACGGCTGTTTTCCGCCTGTCCGTCCGTATTCATCTCGGCTACTGCAAGGGGGGAAGTCCGCGGAAAACCACTGAAACAAAGATCACGCACAAGCGTATCATAGAT
>Ga0334900_1001490_pt1 | contig 24798 bp, 24 predicted proteins | sample GraSluR3_MG_2_FD_207231 | JGI IMG/M metagenome (GOLD analysis project Ga0334900, IMG submission 207231) | Sludge microbial communities from methane-producing bioreactor in Wageningen University, Netherlands - Granular Sludge_31_08-R3 | ecosystem: Engineered > Bioreactor > Anaerobic >...
TTCAATATTAGCCTCAGCTAAAGAATCATAAAGTTTTTCTAAAAACTCAATATCTTCTTCTATTCTAGGAAAATATTTTAAGATTTCATCTTGAGTAATAAAGCCCCTTGATTTTCCTCTATCTATCAACATCTTTACACCATCTGATACTTTTTTATCCTTAAATTCTTTTTTAATCTTTGGAACTATTTTCTTTTCTTTCTTTCCTTTCTTTACTTTCTTACCTTTCTGTAATTTCTTTTTTGAAAATTTGGTACTAACTTTTTTTTGAACCTTTGTTTTAGGCTTAACTTTTTTAATTTTTTTTACGCTCTTTGCCTTCAATGTGTTTTTAGTTTTTTTAATATTCTTTTTCTTTATTGGTTTTTTTTGTTTTTTCATTTTTTAAATATTAATTTTTTAATAGTCGTCGACCAAATTTTAATTTAATAATTGTTTTGACAATTGACTAAATTTTCTCATCAATTCTTCTAACAATTTTTTATTATTTTCTTTTTCTGCTATCTGAATTTCTTTTTCTATCTCCGTTAATTTATTTTTTATTGATTCTCTTTTTAATTCTTTTAATTCTTTTAGCAACTCTTCTTCAAGAGAAACTTGGAATTTTTCCACTATCTCTGTTTCATAATCAGCTCTTAAAGCTAGTTGGTTTATTTTCTCAACTATATTTTCTGATAAACTTAATCTTCTAAGGTTTTCTCCGCTTAATTCTTTTGAACTAGAAATGTTTTTAATTATTTTAAAAATTTCTTGATAACTTTGAGGAAAATATTCTTCATAATCCAATGTTTCTTTTTTAAGTGCTGGAGATTTTATTAAAAAAGAAATAATTCTTTCTGCTATTCCTTCTATTCGCGGTTGAAGCTGGGTAGTCGGAAATTGATACAAAGACTCATCTTTATCTGAAATCTCTGTTGGCAAACCTTCTTTTGAAAGCTTATTTAATTCATCTCCTAAAGCCTGCTCAGAAATGTTTAGAAAACGAGAAAGTTTGTTAAGCCAGAATGATCTATCTAAGGCATTGGTTAATTTTTTAATCTTTGGAAGAAAATATGAAGCAATTAATTTTTTTCCTTCAATACTATTTTGATCCCCTATCTTTTGAGCTCTTTCAAAATAAAAATCCATTATTGGCTCAATTTGATTCATTAATTTACTTTTTTCTTTCTTCTCTTTGCTTAAAAGATAATCAGCTAAATCTTTTCCTTCTTCTAATCGAAGAATCTTTATATTAAATTCTTTAGCTAAAGCCAATTCAATAGTTCTTTCTGCTGCTCTCTCACCTGCTTCATCCATATCAAACCCTAAAATTAATGTACTATTATATCTTTTAAGAATTTTAAGTTGATAAGGAGTTAAAGCTGTTCCAGAAGTGGCAATTGTATTTTTAATTCCTTCTTGCCAAGCTGCCAAAAAATCCATCTGGCCTTCTACTAATAAGGTCTCTTCTTGAGAATGTAAATAAGGCTTGCTTCTAGAAAGCCCATAAAGAATAGTACTTTTATCAAAAATCAAAGTTTGCGGACTATTAACATATTTACCTATTCTTTCAATATCCTTAATAGTTTTTAATGATTGTTTCCCTTGAAAAACTCTACCTGTAAAACCTACTGTTTGCTGAGAAGAATTATCTATTGGAAACATAATTCGAGCCCGAAAACGATCATAAATATCTTTTTCTTGTATTTCATAATTTACCTTCTGAGGTTTATTATTAATGACTATTGGCTCTTTTTTAGAAATAGCTAATCCAGCAGCCACTATTTCTTCTGGTTTAAATCCTTTTTTAATTAAAAAACCACTAAGAGCCTGCCAATCATCTAAAGCCCAACCAAGGCAAAATTCTTTTATTGTTTCGTCTTTTAATCCTCTCTGATGCAAATATTCAACCACTTCTTTGTTTTGATACAAATTTTTTTCAAAAAAACTAGCTGCTTCCTTATTAATATCAATCAATCTTTGTTTTTGAGAACGAGCTTGAGAACTTTCATAAGATAATTTTATTCCTGCTTTCTTGGCTAACATTTCTAAAGCTTCTTTAAATTCAATATTTTCAATCTTCATTACAAAAGTAAAAATATCTCCTCCTAAATTACATCCGAAACAATGCCAAATTTGACGCGTTGGAGAAACAAGAAAAGAAGGAGTTTTCTCTTTATGAAAAGGACAAAGAGCTTTATAATTAGCTCCTACTTTTTGTAATTTCAAATACTGGCCAATAACTTCAACAATATCCAACTTGTTTTTAATTTCTTCTGAAGGGGACAACATGTTATAAAAATTAAACTCTTAAATTAATGCAAAAATTTTAGGAAGAAAAATTATCGCTCCAAATATTAAAGCTGTTAAACAAGCAATAAAAACTGAGCCCGCAATGATATCTTTAATTTGTTTAATTTTTGGAGACTTATTCGGCTCTATAAAATCTAAAGTTGTTTCCATCACTGTATTAAGCATTTCTAAGCTAAGAATAAAACCAATTACAATAATCAAAAGCAACCATTCAAAATATGATATTTTCAGCCAAAAACCAAAACCCAAGCTTCCAACAGCTAAAAGAATCATTAAGAAAAAATTTTGTTGGGAAATACCGTATTTTATTCCTTCAAAGGCATTAAAAACACTCCAAATTAATCTTTTTAAATAAATTTTCATAGGTCAACAATAAATGAATATTCTGTGTTTATTAGTTATAAGAAAACTTAAGCTTATTCTTCTCATTATGACTTTCTATTGCTAATTGTACAAGACTATCCAATAATTTAGAATATTTTATTCCAGAAACCTCCCATAATTTAGGATACATGCTAATCTGAGTAAATCCTGGAATTGTATTCACTTCATTTACTATTAATTGGTTATTTGGCTTTAAGAAAAAATCTACTCGCGCCATTCCTTTTAATTCTAAAGCTTTAAAAGTCTGAATACTTAATTTTTGAATCTGAGTAATTAATTTTTTATTTAAAGGAGCTGGTACTAATAATTTTGCTTCGTTTTCATCTAAATACTTAGCTTTATAAGAATAAAAATCAACAGATTTAATTTCACCAGGTGAAGAAGCTTTTGGTTTATTATTCCCTAAAACCGAACATTCAATTTCTCTTCCTTTAACAAATTTCTCAATCATAATTTTAGAATCATATTGGAAAGCCTCTTCTATTGCTTTTTTAATTTCTTTTTCAGACAAAACCTTGAAAACACCAACTGAAGACCCTAAAGATACTGGTTTAATAAATAAAGGAAAATGAAATTGCTTTATTGCTGTTTTAATTTTTTCCTGTTTTTCCTTTGGAGAATCTACTTTTTTTATAACAACAAATTTTGTTATCGGAATTTTTTCTATTAATAACAATTTCTTTGTTATTTCCTTATTCATACCAATGGCTGAACCAATTACATCAGCGCCTACATAAGGAACATTCAAAAGCTCTAAGAATCCTTGCAAACAGCCATCTTCACCATAAGTTCCATGAATTAAAGGAAAGAAAATATTTATCTTTGTTAATATCCTTTTTTTCTTTAAACTTAAAACCTGACTACCATTTTTAGATTTTAATAGAACAACTTCTTCTAAACGAGGTTTTAATTTCCATAAAAGGCCCTTGGTATTAACTAAATCATTAAAATTACGACTAAAAAACCAATTACCTTTTTTATCAATTGCTAAAATTACTACCTGATATTTTTTCTTATCTAAATTATTATAAACATAAAAAGCTGAGCGTAAAGAAACTTCATGCTCACCACTTTTCCCTCCACAAACAACAGCTATTGTTTTTTTCATTGTTTAATTATCTTTATTAAATATATTTTGAATTATATTTTTAATTTCATTTTGTTTAGGCTGTGCTTTAGCTCTAGGTGGTTTTATTGATCCAGATGTTGAATTTCTATTTTGCGTTCTTTTTATTTCTCGAAAACAATCCTCACAATAAACAGGTCTTGAGGGATTAGGCTTAAAAGGAACAATAATTCTTTTACCGCACTGAGAACAAGTTGCTTCCCAACCTTCTTTAATTCCAGGTTTTCCACTCCTTGACCCAGCTTCTTTACTAAGAGAAAAATCCAAAAGTTCCCAATGAGCAATATTCCTCTCCACTTCTTGCCGAGGAGCAGAATATTGATTTCGAGAATATTCTACTATTTCCTGCACATAAGATTTTTGAGGTAAACTGGCTGGTGGAATATTCATTGCTGAAAAACTTTTAGATAATACTCCATCAATCATTAATTTAATATAAAAATTATAATTTGGAAGATTTATTAAGTCTTCTTTAACAAATTCAGGAGCAAAATATTTTTCTAAAAATTCTGCATCTTCAGGTCCTAACCTAAAAGAAACTAAACTACCAATATTACCAAAAATTGAGTCTTTAACTTTTTCATTAAGTTGAGCTATATATTGATGAGCTAAAACTAAATTTAAACGATATTTTCTAGCTTCAGCAAAAATATTAGCAAAGGATTCTGTAGAAAAATTCTGAAATTCATCTACATACAAATAAAAATCTTTTCTTTTTTCTTCTGGAATTTCAATCCTTTCCATAGCTGCTAATTGTATTTTTGTAATCAGAAGAGCACCTAAAAGAGTAGAATTATCTTCACCAACCATTCCTTTAGATAAATTAGCTAAAAGAATCTTTCCTTCATCCATGCTCTCCCTAATATCAATCTTTGGTTCTTTTTGGCCGATAATATTCCTAATCAAAGGATTGGAAATAAACTGACCTACTTTGTTTTGAATAGGAGCAATTGCCTCTGTGGCAAAACGAGTATTATAACGAGCAAATTCTCTTTTCCAAAAAGATCTTACTATTGGATCAGTCACTTTCTTCATTACTGCTTGACGAAAATCTTCATCAGCAAGCAAACGATTAATGCTTAATAAAGTTGAATCTGGATATTCTAATAAAGCTAATAAAGCATTGTTTAAGATATATTCCATTCTTGCTGACCAAACATCAGGCCAAATTTTCTTAAAAACTCCCATTAATCCAGCCACTACTAAATGACGATGCTCTAATGGAACATTTTCAATAACATTAAAAGCGATTGGCCATTCAACATCACCAGGATTAAAATAGATTACATCTTTTATTCTTTTTTCTGGAATAAAATACAAAAGACGATTAACTAACTCTCCATGAGGGTCAATCACTCCAAGTCCTTTACCATTATTAATATCCTGAATGATCATATTTTCCATCATCGTTGTCTTCCCAACTCCACTTTTTCCAACAAAATACATATGCCGACGTCGATCGTCAGGCTTAATTCCAAACCTTTGATATTCATCTCTAAAGTTTGTTATTCCGATATAGTTTATATCTTCCATAAAATTAAATTTTTTATCCTGTTGGTAATCCTATTGGCGGTTCCCCTTTCTTACTTAAAACCCTAGTTAAAGTGGGAGTTTTCATTTGCAATGCAGGAAAATGATAAATTGTTGCCAATTCTTCTGAAGTTAAAATCATTGATTTTTTTTCTTGTTTTCTTTTAGAAGCTGCCTGATACAAATTCCTTTTTTTTAAGAAGATTCTTCTTGTTTTAAATAATTTTGCCTTACTTGCTGTTGTAACTTCTTTATTAACCTTAAAAGCATTTAAACTTTTAGAATTAAATTGTTTTAAAAAAGCCATAAAACCAATTGCCTTTGATTCATTAAAAATGTCCTGTGGAGCAACATAAAGAACTCTAATTCCTGTTTTAAAAGATAACTGATTTATCTTTTTCTCAATAGCATTGATTATTTCTTTTTTCCCTAAAGAAACTTCTTTTGGAGAATCTTCCTTTTTTTCTCCTTCTCCAGGCCAAACTGGAGCTACTGCTATTGCCACCACAAGGTTTTTAAAAAAAGCTGCTATCCATTCTGGCCAAGTAACTGATTTTTTCTCTTTACCTAATAGTTTATCAATTTCTTTTTTCCCTTCTTCTGCTAATTTCTTTTCTTCATCTTCAGACAAAGGTTTGAGAAAAATTTGAAAGATACACCATTCTGATCTTTCAAGGGTACCAAAAGTTTCTGCTAAACTAGCCATGGGATCAATCCTTCTTTCTTCTTTTTTTTCTTCAAAGTAAGAATAAGTTTTAATAGGATAACAATTTGGTTTATTAAAAATAATTTCTGTTCCCCATAAATTGAGCTCTTTGTTTGGCAAGTTAGGAGAAACGCTTGAAAAATAATCATCAATTTCCTTTATCTCTATTTCTGGATACTGAGAATAAAATTGAGAAATTACTAAATTTTTATACTCTTTAGGAGCCCGAATAATAAAATGTATTTCTCGATTAATACCAACAATTTCTAAACAAATACATCCTTTTTCAATAACATTCAAACTATTAAATACTTGCTCCATTGCTTTTGGAGTTTGTAAAATCTCACGATTAATCTTTGCTTCTAAAACTACCCAATCTTTCACATCTTTCTTTTCTTGTTTTATTTTCTTTTGATGTTCTTTCCTTAAATTAATATAAAATCGCCCTAAAATAATCAGGGCAATAAGCCACCAGAATTCACGAAAAATTCCTAGGAAAAAAAATAAAACTTCTCTTAAAAAGTAAGGCATTAAACCTCAAGTATTTTATACGATTTCACTAAAGTATAACACTTATTTGGCAATTTCTTAAAATATTCCTTATTATGGAGATTAAGAACAATCGTATTGTCTTTAGCCATTCTTCGTTTTTTTACTTCTTTAATAATGTCTTCTTGTTTTAAAGGCTTACCTGCTTCTTTTAAAACATCTTGGATAACATCAATAATTTTACCTGGCTTATACCCTCTTTCCTTAAGAGCATAAATACCTCTACCAATCAAAACAAACCTTGAATCTCTAATTAATTCATTGTGCACTGTTTGAACACAAACTTTTTTCTGCCAAGAATGAGAAGATAAATGAGGATAAACCGGAGATTTATTTATTTCATTTAATAATTTTGTGATCTTAGAAAAATGCAATGGTTCTTCTGAATGCTTCATTACTAAATATGCTCTATCTCGAGCTCCTGAAGGATCAATCTCTGCCCAATTAAACAAACCATATTCTCCAAATGGATTCATTCCTATTTTTTTTGATACTCGGAAATAAGCTTCTAGTTCTTCTTGATTCATGCTAGAAGAGATATTTTTTTTAGCCCAAGACAATACTTCATTTAATAAGCAAGCTTTCTTTTTTTCTTTTAAATATTTTTCTAATGCTTTAATATTTTTATTAATCTTGTCTTTAGAAATTTCTGTAAAATGCCAAAAACTATAATTTAATCCATCTTCTTCTTCTCTTTTAAAACTAGAATCAAGTGTTAATAAAAATTTAATTGCTGAAAGATTTTTTTCTCCTTTATTAAAATCTTTATCTATTTTTTTAAGAAGCTCTTCTTCTTCTTCTAATCCCCCGCTTTTTTTTAAAAGTGATTTGCTTGTATTAATAAAACCGCCAATTATTTCTGAAAGCGGCTGTTTTTTAATAGTTTTTAAAGATGTTTCTATAATTTGCCTTACTCTTTCCCGAGTAATTTTATAATCCTGACCTACTGCTTCTAGAGTTTTAGGCTTGTCATCATCTATACCAAATCTTTTTCTCAGAATACTTTGTGTTCGGGAAGGAAGAATATCAATAATTTGTAAAGATAATTGTTGAGGATTTTTTTGATTTAAAGATTCTTTGTTCATATTTATTAATTAAAGCAAAATTTAGCTTAAAAGTCAACCCTATTTGACCTATTTTTGCCTCTTTTTAGTCCTTTTTTATAGACCATTCATATAACAAAGGAGCAGCAAGGAAAACAGAAGAATAAGTCCCAATAATAACACCACTAATCATAGCAATAACCAATATTTTTATAGAAAGAGGCCCAAAAAGACAAAGCATCAATAAAGGAAAAATAGTAGTTAAAGAGGTATTTAAAGACCTAACTAGAGTTTGCTGAATACTTGAATTAACAATATTTTCTAAGCTATCTTTTATCTTTAACTTAAAATTCTCTCTAATCCTATCAAAAACAACAATAGTATCATGAACAGAATAACCAGACACCACTAACAAAGCTACCAAAAAATCAGAATTTACTTCCCAACCTTGAAATTTTCCTAAAACTACAAACAATCCTATTATAAAAATTGCATCATGTATTAAAACCAAAACTGCTAAAACCCCATATCGATAAGAAGGAACCCTTAATGAAGAATGGCGAAAAGCGTACCAAAGATACGTTAAAATTCCTAAAAATACTAAAATAATCGCCCAAATAGATTTTGTTTTTAATTCTTGGCCAATAGAAGGTCCAATAGATTCAAATCTTTTTTCTTCAATAGAAGGAATTATTTCTTTTAATCCTCCTAATAATTCAACGTGTTTTTCTTCTGAAATATTTGAAAAACGTAAAATTAAACTATTTTCACTTGTTGTTTGAATATTTACTTGACCTAAATCACTTTCTCCCAAATAATTATTAATTTTTTCATTTGATTGACTTATATCTTCTGCCATTGATAATTCCCAAAGAGAACCACCAGTAAAATCTATTCCAAAATTAAACCCCCAAACTAAAAGACTTAGCAAAGAAGCTAAAATCATTATTCCTGAAAAGCCGTAAAAAAATTTTCTCTTTTTAATAAAATCCATTATTAATTTCTATTTATTATTAATGCTTGTAAAAATATTCTTGTAATATAGATGGCGGTTAATAATCCTGCCCCCACTCCTATTGCCAAGGTAAGAGCAAATCCTCTAATCATACTTGAAGTGAAATAATAAAGAATGATAGCTGAAATGATTGTGGCAATATTAGAATCACGAATAGCTGGCCATGATCTTTGAAACCCATCTTCCATTGAAATCTTCATTGGTTTATTTTTTCTCATTTCTTCCTTAGCATATTCAAAAATTAAAACATTAGCATCAACTGCCATACCAACAGAAAGAATAAAACCTGTTACCCCTGCTAAAGTAAGAGTTATTGGAATAAGTTTGAAAATACTCAAGACTAAAATGACATAAATAATTAAAGAAATTGAAGCTAACAAGCCTGGGAAACGATAAAAGATAGTCATAAATAAAATAACTAAAAGAAAACCAAATAAAGCAGCTTGGCTAATTTTTTCAATTGATTCTTCTCCTAAAATAGCACCAACAGACTGCTGAGAGATTAAATTAATCGGCACTGGCAAAGCTCCTTGATTTAATCTTGCTACTAATTCTCTAGCTTCAGCTAAGGTAAATTGCCCTGAAATCTGAGCAATACCTGAAGGAATTTCTTCACGCACCACTGGAATACTAATTGGATGATTATCAAGATAAATAGCTAATGGATTACCAACATTATTCTTAGTTAATTCAGCAAAAATCTTTGATCCTTCATCATTAAATTTCAAATTAATTACTGGCAAAGAAGTCGTTTGATCAAAATCTATATCTGCCCTTTCTAAATATTTTCCAGTTAAAGCAGTTGCTTTAAAATATGGATCAACATTTTCTGATTCTTCATCTTCTAATATTGCTTCTGTTTCTTCTTCTGAACGAATTTCTTTAAATTCTAAATATGGAGTTTCCCCTATCATCTTTATCGCTTCTTGAATATCTTTAACACCAGCTAATTCAACTGTTAAACGCCATCTCTCTCCACTTTTATTCACTGTCACCCGTGGCTCTCTCACTCCTGAATAATTAATCCTTCTTTCAATGACATCCCTTAAACCAGTCATGGCTGAAGAATAATCAGCTGGATCAATATTGCTTAAATCAGCCTCATAAATTAAAAGAGTACCTCCAGAAATATCTAACCCAAAATTAAATCCTTTATAAAAAAAATCAGGTAGTTTTATTCCTCTGGCTGTTATTCCCTGAGGATAAATAAAAACTCCCATCAATACGGTCGCAATAAAAATACCAAAAATAATTAATATTCTTTTATAATTCATCTTGATTATCCTATCAAAAAATCTTATTTAAAACAACTATTAATCTCCATTTATTTCTTTTTTAATATTTTTTATCTTTTCATCAATAAGCTTTTCTGAATTTTTGATTGCTTTCTTTAATTTTTCATCAATTTCTTTCTCTCTTTCTGATAGAAGATCATTACCATCAAGCTTGGCTATCTCTTTAATCACCTCCTTTCTTAAATTATCAAAAGCCTGCCTTATACAACATTTCTTCTGCTTCAGTTGTTTCTTTTTTTAATTAATCCTTCAATATTCTAAATATATTTAACTTAATTAACTAAGACTAAAATTAACTAACTCCTTTTGTATTGTTTTATTATTAACTTCAAACCCTTTCAGATAATCAATTTCTTCTTCATAATCAATATCTTTAAAATAAGCTAATTGTTCCCTAAAGAGTTTTTCATTGAATTCGTTACCAAAGATTTCTTTTCCCTTTCTGGATATTTCACTCACAGAAAAATAGTCTTTTATAATAAAATATAGGTCAACATAATCTTTCCACTTTGCTCTCCTGCCCAAGGTGTAAGCTTTCATTGCTGCCAGCGTTAATAAGTCCGGCATTCTCAATCTTTTTTCAAAATGCTCTGAAAATTCAATTTTAAATGGATAATGAAAAAAAGTTAGCTGCACATTATTCACAAAAAAAGTGAACTGATCTATTTCGTCTTTATATACTTTGTTGATATTCTATCCATTTTCTATTATCGTCTTTCTAATTTTGTTGTTATCAAATTCTTCAGCCGAAAACAAATCAAAATCAATCGACCGCCTATGGCCAATCTGTAAAGCAATAGCGGTTCCGTCAACTAGACCGAAATCTTTAATAAATTTCTCTACCAGTGGCAATAATTTAATTTGTTGATCAGTTAATATTTCTTTATGCATACTTATTAAAGTAAAGAGTAAAAAAATGTTTTGTCTTACTGGCATAATTCTGTCTTCCTATTTTAGATGGCTTTGATTTTTTTTGAAAATTTCAGCGGTTTTTTTATACCCAAAATTTTTATCATTTCCTGAACATCATCCCAATCACCATAATTTAAAACATATTCCACAATTGATTCTTCGGAAAGTTTATTTAAATCCTTTACATACCATACCAAGTACGGTCTTTTTTTAATAAATTGGTGAATAGTCATTATATTATTCTCACTAAAAAAGATTGCTGTTTATGAAATATTATTAAAATTATACCATAATTTACAAAACCGCTAAATACCCAGTGGTTTTTAATCAACTCTATCTATACTAATCTTGCTTTTAAAAATATTAATGGTTTCTTACTAAAATAAATAAGAGATATTCAATACCCAAGCGAAAATAATTAAAAAGACAACAAAACCTCTTGTTTTTTTATACAAATCCATTTGCATGATAGATATTTCGAATGGATTCTCCCTTTTTAATTAATGTTCAAATCCCTATCTTCTTTAGAAACAAAATCCCTGCTTAAACTGTTCATATCTCTATTATTTATTTTAATATAGTTTAATATTAAAATTGCTAATTTTTTTACATATCGACCTAAGACCCCACTGTTAATATAGCTAAATAAAAAAACAAGCACAAGTAAATTGTGCTTGTAAAATTTAAAAATTTTGAAGTGCCCTCAGCGCGACTCGAACGCGCAACCTTCTCCTTAAAAGGGAGCTGCTCTACCAATTGAGCTACGAGGGCAATACTTATTCTTGTTTTTTATCTTGTATTTTACAAATCCTATCTTCAACTTTCTTTTCAATCGGTAAAACAACAATATTAATAAAAACAACTAAAAAAGCAGTGAGAATAGCCAGCCAATACAACCCTAACCCTACTGTTGCTCCAATCGCTGCTGTCACCCACATCATGGCTGCTGTTGTTAAATTTCTAACCACTCCTTCTTGAGTTCTAAAAATAATTATTCCTGCACCTAAAAATCCAATCCCCACAATAATCTGACCTAAAGTTCTTGAAGGATCTAAGCTTGAAATTCCTAAATATTGATTAAAACTTAATTGAGAAATGATTATAAAAAGAGCTGAACCTAAACTAATCATTGAAAATGTTCTTGTTCCTGCCTCTTTTCTCGCCCACTCTCTTTCTATTCCAATCAAAGCTCCAAGGGCTGTTGCCAATAATAAACTTTTAAAACTTAAAAGTAAAACACTTGACGAAATATCCATTAGATAATACTATAGCATTAGAAAAAATAAAAATCAAATAAAAAATATTATGATCTCAACAACAGATTTTGAAAAAGGTATGGTCCTTAAAATTAATAATGAACCCTGGCAAATTATTAATTTTGAATTCTATAAACCAGGTAAAGGAGGAGCAGTAATGAGAACTCAATTAAAAAATTTCCAAACTGGAAAAACTTTAGAAAAAACATTCCGTTCTGGAGACAGGTTTGAAGAAATTGAAATTGATTATCAAGAAGCTCTCTATCTATATGCTGATAGAAAATCAGCAGTTTTTCAATTAAAAAAGACTCAAGAAAGAATTAGCTTTGATTTAGAAAAAGTACAAGATTTAATTAAATTTATTAAAGAAAAAACAGAAATCTCCATAATTTTTCTTGATGAAAAACCTATTTCTATTAAAATTCCTATTAAAATAGAATTATTAGTCACTGAAGCCCCAGAAGCAACAAAAGGCAATACTGTCAGCGGAGCTATTAAAACTGTTACTTTAGAAAATGGATTAAAAATAAATACTCCACTTTTTATAAAAGAAGGAGATAGAATAATTATTAACACTGAAACTGGTCAATACGTTGAAAGAGCTAAATAAAATTATTTAACAGTTACGCTCTTTGCTAAATTACGAGGTTTGTCAGGATCAATACCTTTTTCAAGGGCAATGTAATAACTTAAAAGCTGAACTGGAAGAACATTCATTAAAAGAGAAAAAATTTCCGAAACTTCTGGTACTGTAACAAAAAAATCAAAATCTTTTTTCTCTTCTGGACCAATACCAATAATATAAGCACCACGACTTTGTAATTCCATTGCATTAATCAAAGTATTCTCCTCTTCTTCGCTTTTAGATAAATGAATAATGCATGGTGTCCCCTTTTCAATCAAAGCAATGACCCCATGCTTTAATTCTCCACCAGCAAAAGCTTCGGTATGAATATAACAACCCTCTTTAATTTTTAAAGCAGTTTCTAAAGTAGTCGGATAATTATAACTGCGGCCGATAACAAAAATATGATTAGCTGAAGATAATTTCTTAGCTAATTTTTTTATCTGGGTAATGAATTTTTTATCTTCTAATAATAAACCTATTTGACGACTGATTTTTTTTAACTCTCTTTCACCTTCACTGTGCTTACCTAAAACAGCAAAAAGAATTAATAAGATTAAACTTAATTGAGATAAATAACTCTTTGTTGCCAAAACACATTTCTCTGGTCCAGCATTAATCATTAAAACATGATCACTGATTCTAGTTAAAGTCGAGCCCATAACATTAACTAAAGAAACAACTTTAATTCCTTTTTCCTTAGCTCTTTTAACAGCTTCTAAAGTATCAATAGTTTCTCCACTTTGAGAAACTGCAATTAATAAAGTATTTTTATCTAAAGCTGGAAGAAAATTATTAAACTCACTAGCTACGCTAAACCCAGTGCGTCTTCCTAATAAAGAAGAAAACAAATACTGACCAGCTAAACAAGAATGACCAGCTGTGCCACAAGCGACAAAGAAAACACTTGAACTTTTTTTAATTAAATTAGCTACTGATCTTAATGTTTTTTTATCTTGCCAGGCAGCTTTCTTAATCGCTTCTGGAGTTTCTCTAATTTCTTTAATCATAAAATGTGGATGCTTTCCTTTTTCTGCTTCTTCTTTAGTCCATTTAATAATATTGATTTTCTTCTTCAATCTCTTCTTGGAAATTAAATTCTTAATTGTATATTCCTGGTCACTAATAAGATGAACCATATCTCCATCATCTAAAAAGATAACTCTGTTTGTTTTATCCAAAAAAGCAGGAACATCAGAAGCTAAAAAAAGACCTTGATCACCTATACCCATTACCAAAGGCGAACCTTTTCGAGTACCAATGATTTCACCAGTTTCTTTATCTAAAACTACAATCGCAAATAAACCATCTAATCGATTAAAGGTTTTTTCACAAGAAGCAATAAAACTATTCTTTTTTCTGTATTCTTCAATTAAATGAGGAATCACTTCAGTATCAGTCTGGGAAACAAAACGATGCCCTTTCTTAATCAACTCTTCTTTTAAGCTTTCATAATTTTCAACAATTCCATTGTGAACCACAAAAATCTTTTGATCACAAGAAGGATGAGGATGAGCATTTGCTTCTGTTACGGCGCCATGCGTTGACCAGCGACTATTGTGAGTTAAAATACCGTTTGCTAAAAAGTTATGATTTCCTTTTACCTCTAAATCATAAACGAATTCTGTATCAGCAGAAATTCGTTGAATATCCTTTACGCGAGTTAAAATTACTTGATCAGAAAAAGGATGAATTTTGAAACTGAAATGTTTATTACCAAGCAATTTGATTAGACTATTTAATTTATCCTGTTTCTGCTTGGAACCAAATGATATATATTTTTTAAATAGTCCTATTGATTCTTTATTACTAATATTTATTCTAAATGTTTTATTAGGTTTGTTATTCTCAATCCTAGATGGTTCTATTGCAATTGATGGAATAATTCCAAAACGCAAAAGCCATAACTGTAAAGAACGAATTAGAAATTCATCAATCATTCCAATAGATAATTGCCTTGAAATTAAATTTACATATCCTTCTGCATCAAATAAACCTTTTATAAAAGAAGCAAGTTGATTATCTGGCAATTGTCCAATTTTTGAAAGAAAGCCACATTTATCTTGAGTAATATTTGTTTTTAACCAATCACATAAATAAGTGCTATTACATTCTAGAAGCATTGCCTTGGTATCATTTTGAGAAACAATTCTGCCTTTTAAATTAAATTCTTTTTCTATAAACTTTTTATATGTTTCTAAATTATCTGTATCCATGTCTTTAAATCTCAACGATTTTTTTCCAGCATAACCATCCCCTATAAAATAACCTAATATTTGCATTAATTGTGCGTTGCTACTTTCTGGTAGTTTTATAAATTTTCCATGAATTGTGTTTACTGGTTTCAAATGAGGAAATTTAGTATTACAAGAAACTTTCTGTAACTCCTCGCCAAAAAAATTATACAACAGCTCTAGCTGATCTTCCCTAAAATTTCTATCATTACTCAAAATATGACTTAAGTAAGAAGAAGACACAGCAACGCTACTTGAAATATTGCTTGACCCAACGCTCCTTATTTTATTTTTTAAAAAAGATGCTCCGCAAGGAGTGAGCTCATAATATTTCTTACAGAAAATTTGTTTAAATTTAAGAGGTTCTGTTTTAGTAATTTTAATTTCTTTGGGAAAAATTAACAAATCTTTCTTCTTTATATCTTTTGTTAATTTTTCTACTATTTTATCTTTTTCCCAGACTAAATTTTTATGATTTGAAGTGCTAACAAAATTTGAAAGAGGTGTCTTAATTTGATAAAGATAAAATGGTGCTTTATGTTTAAAAACCTTGACTTCTCTATTTTCCAATAACAAATTATTCGTATTTAAATTAACAACTTTTTCATTATTAATAATGTCTTTAATATAAACAATTCTCCCGTTAGAGAGCTGTACTAAAGTATTTGGATGCAAACAATGCCCCACCCCAATTTCTCCATCTAACATTTTATTATGAGCTTGTTTCTTTTTAACTTCTTGCAATAGAACATCTACCTTGCCTGTTTTTTTAATTAAAAATGTCTTGTTTTTTGAAACTACACAAAGACCAGCAGAATCATATCCTCTGTATTCAAGATGATTTAAACCGTCCATTACAATTTGGACTGCATTCTCTTTTCCTTTATAAGCAATAATTCCACACATAATTATCCTCTAGGATCAATTTTAATATTGTCTTTGAAATGGCGCGGGATGACATGAATATGAGGACGATGAACAATACCAGATTGAGCTGCCTCGCCTTGGTTAATTAACAGATTATAACCATCAGCCTCTATTTCTTTAACATGTTTTTCTGCCAAATCACGAGCTAAAGAACAAATCTTTTGCCATTCTTCTTCAGGCATTTCTCCAATATTGGCATAATGATTTTTAGAAAACAAAACAAAATGTCCTTCACTGATAGGACTAATATCAAAAATAGCCAAAAAATTATCATCCTCATAATATTTCTGTGAAGGAATTTCTCCTTTAATAATTTTACAAAAAATACAATTTGGATCTAGCATAGTTTTTATTATTTATATTATTTAATTAAATTCTTTAATTCATTTTTTAAATAACCATTAATATTCTCCATTGTTGTTATTAAAATATTCTCCAAAGCCTCTTTTGTATTAAAAGCATTGTGAGGAGAAATAATGACATTGTCCAAATCAATAAAAATATGATTAGCTAAAAGAGTTTTTAATTTTTCTGTTGTGATATCTTGCCTTTCTGCCAGCATTCTTTGTTCTTCTTTCAAATCCCCTTCTTCTTCTAAAACATCCAAAGCAGCGCCAGCAAGATGATTTTTCTTTAAAGCCTGATAAAGAGCATCGGTTTCTATTATTCCTCCCCGAGCAGTGTTAATGATATAGACGCCCGGTTTAATTTTAAAAATATTGTCTTTATTAATTAAATGATGGGTTTCTTTGGTATATGGAACATGCAAACTAACCACATCTGATTGGGCTAATAAATCTTCTAAATTAACATATTCAAATCCTAATTCTTTAGCCAGTTCTTCTTGTGGATATTTATCATAGGCAATTACTCTCATTGAGAATCCTTTGGCGATCTTTATTACTTCCCGGCCAATTTTCCCTGTACCAATTATTCCTAAAGTTTTATTAAATAATTCCTCTCCTTGCAATCCTTCTAAAGAAAAGCTTCCGGTTTCCCTTACTCGATGATAAGCATTGTAGACTTTCCTTATTAAACACAAGAGCAAAGCAAAGGTATATTCTGCCACTGTATGATCTCCATAATTAGGCACACTGGAAATTAAAATATCATTTTCCTTACAATAATTTAAATCAATATGGTCAAAACCTGTCGAGCGGGTAGCAATAAACTTCAAATTACTTAACTGATTTAATGTCTGTTGAGATAATTGAGAACCAATAAAAATTGAAACAACTTCATAATCCTTAAATTCTCCAGCATTTTCAGCAGTTAATTTTTCTTCACTAAAATCAACTAAATTAAAAAAATCAGGATATTTTTGAAGAATATCCTTTTCTTTTTCAGTTGTCTCAAAAAAGATTATTTTCTTCATCTTTGATTATATATATTTACTAGCCTATTGTATTTTACCATTCTTTCCTCTGATTGGGGAGCCCCAGCCTTTAAAGCCCAGGCCTTGCTTGCCCAAGCTAAATCAGCAATAAAATCATCTTCGGTTTCTGCGCTTCGATGGCTAACAATAATCTTTATCTTGTTTTCAATTGCCAAATTAATTGTCTTTAAAGTTTCTGAAATCGTACCAATCTGAGTTGGCTTAATAATCACTCCATTGATAGCTTTCATCTTAATTGCCTCTTCAACTAATTCATAATTAGTTGCTGTTAAATCATCACCAATCACTATTGTTTTTGACTTTCTAACAGCCGCTAATGCTTTAAAACTTTCCAAATCTTTTTCCTCAAACGGATCTTCTAAAGAAAGAATATCATATCGAGATATTAACTTTTTATAGATTTCCAATAGTTCTTTTTTAGAAACCACTTTATCTTCTTCTAATAAATATTGTTCTTTATCTTTATCATAAAAAGAAAGAGCGGCCACATCCAAAGAAAATTTGATTTTTCCCTTAAGGTTTAATTTATCTCGAATCTCTTCAAAAATCTCTAAAGGCTGTTCGTAATTTTCCCCGGGAAACAACAAACCTCCTTCATCACCAAATCTATTATCTCCAAATTCTTTTTTAAAATATTCTTTTAAACCAGCAAAAAATATCTGGGCAGTTTCTAAAGAAACTTTTGGGCCATCGACTTGAGGAACAATCATGTATTCCTGAATCCTAGGACCATAAGGAGCATGCTGGCCTCCATTAATTAAATTAAATAAAAACAAAGGGACTTGTTTTTTATCATTAACAGAAAGATATCTTTCTAAATACTGCCAAAGCTCTATTCCTTCCATCTTAGCTGCTAAACGGCAAAATGCCTGAGACAAGACTAAAATCAAATTTCCCCCCAGAACACTCTTAATCTTTGTGCCATCTAATTCCATTAGAAAATGATCAAAATCATTAAGATCAGCAAAATCAACCTCAATTAACCTTTCTTTAATCAATTCAAACTTTCTAATTGCCGTATGCGGATCCATAACAAAAACTTCCTTTTCCCCTTTGCTTTTTCCATGAGGAACACTGGTACTTACCTCAATATTCCCACTCTTCATTACAGCTCTCAAAGTTTCCTCTCCCCGGGAATCATGAGTTATTTTAATAAAAATATCATCTATCCTCATTGTATTTTTACTTCAATTTGCTAATTTCTAAAATTGTCTTAATGACTGTATCTGGATTCAAAGACATGCTTTCAATTCCTTGTTCTGCTAAAAACTTTGCAAACTCCGGAAAATCTGACGGCGCCTGGCCACAGATTCCAACATATTTCTTTCTTTTTTTACAAGTCTTAATTACTTCTGCAATCATCTTTTTAACAGCTTCGTTTCTTTCATCACCTATTTTTTGTATAACAGCATTATCTCTGTCTATACCTAATACCAGCTGAGTTAAATCATTACTTCCTATGCTCATCCCATCAAAAATATCTAAGAATTCATTTACTAAAACAACATTGGAAGGAATTTCACACATTACATAAAGTTTTGGCGGATTTTTACCATCTAACAAGCTAGATTGCTTAATTAATTTCTTTGATTGTTCTGCCTCTTTAATTGTTCGACAAAACGGAACCATGATTGAAATATTTGTTAATCCGAAAACTTCCCTCGCTCTTTTAATTGATGCGCATTCCATCAAAAAAGCTGGCTTGAATTGAGGATCAATATATCGACAAGCTCCTCTAAATCCTAACATTGGATTAGCTTCATCTTCTTGTTCAAAAAACTCTCCGCCGATAAGATTACGGTATTCATTTGTCTTAAAATCAGAAAACCTGACAATTACTTCTTTGGGATAAAAAGCAGCTGCAATCTGGGCAATTCCTTCTGCTAATTCTTTAACAAAATATTCTTTCTTATTCTTATGTTCTATTGTCATCTCATCAATTTTCTTCCCAATCTCTTTTAATCTTTTCTTCTCTTCTGAAGTTTTTCCCAAAGAACCATCTTTAATTTTATTGTAATGATACAAAGCTAAAGGATGAATTCTAATTTTTTCAGCAATAATAAATTCTTCTCTGGCCAAACCCACTCCTTCATTGGGCAAAAAGGAAGATGAAAAAGCTATTTCCGGAGCACCAATATTCATCATTATCTTAGTCTTAATCTTAGGAAACTTCTTAAAATTATATTCCTTAATTTCAAAAGGAACTTTTCCTTCAAAAATCTTACCATCAAGCCCTTGGGTACAATCAACTGTTATCTCCTGCCCATTCTTTAATTTCTTTGTTGCTTCTCTAGTACCAACTACACAAGGCACCCCTAACTCTCTTGAGATTATAGCCGCATGGCAAGTCTTACTTCCTTCATCAGTAATAATAGCTGAAGCCATGGGAAAAGCTGAAGTCCAATCAGGATCAGTCATTTTGGTAACCAAAACTTCTCCTTTTTGAAATTCAGAAAGCTTAGAAGCATTCTTAATAATTCTTGCCTTACCAATACCAATTTTATTACCAATAGCAGTTCCAGTTAGAATCGGTTTTTTTGTTGTTGATAATTGATATTCCTGGTAAACATTTGTTGGTATTGAATGAACAGTTTCAGGTCTTGATTGAACAATAAACAACTCGCCTGTTTTTCCATCTTTCGCCCATTCAATATCCTGAGGCATCCATTTTTTATTAATTTTTGAATAATAATCTTCAATAATAACCCCCCATTTTGCTAAAGTCAGAATCTCTTCATCATTCAAGGAAAATCTTAATTGGTCTTTTGGAGAAACTAATGCTTCTTTAATTCCCCTCTGTCTGTCATAAATATGTTTCTTCGTCTTTCTGCCAAGATCCTTTCTGATGATTGCTTTAAATCCTTGTTCTAAAGTTGGTTTAAAAACATAAAATTCATCAGGGGTCACTTTTCCTTGAACAATCATTTCCCCTAAACCAAAAATGGAATTAATTAAAACCACATTTCGAAAGCCTGATTCTGTATCCAAGGTAAACATTATACCTGAGGAAGCTAAATCAGACCTAACCATTTTTTGTATTCCAATTGAAAGAGCAAATTCAAAATGATTAATTTTCTTTTCTTCTCTGTAAGAAATGACCCGATCATTAAAAGATGAAGCCAAGCATTTTTTAACTGCCTCCAAAACTTCTTCTTCTCCTTTAACATTCAAAAAAGTTTCAAACTGACCAGCAAAAGAATCCCGAGGAGAATCTTCAGCCATCCCAGAAGACCTAACGGCTGTTTCACAATTTTCCCCGTATTTTCTTTCTAACTTTTGATAAGCTTTTATAATCTCTTTTTTTAAATCTTCTGGAAACTCTCCAGTTAAAACAAGTTTCCTGGCCTTCTTACCAGTTTCCTGCAAACTCTTAATACTTTTTGGATTAAATTCAGTAAAGATCTCTTTTAACTCTTTTTCAAGCTTATTCTTTTTCAAAAAATACCAATAAGCAGCAGTGGTAAAAGCAAAACCATCTGGCACATTAATCCCTTTTTTAGTCAGGCGATTATACATCTCGCCTAAAGAAGCATTTTTCCCGCCTACGCGAGGAACATCTTTAATGCCTAATTCTTTGAACCATAAGATATATTTTTTCTTCATATTTACATTTTATCATTAATTAATTTTTTTCCTATTGGCATTATATATATTGGGGTTTCTTCTGCGCTCAAATCCAGTAATTCTGCCATCTTATCATCATGAAAAGCACCTACAACTACAGTGCCCAAGCCTAAACTTTCAACCTGTAAATAAACATTTTGGGCAGCATGACCTGCTTCAAGGTAAACATAACGAATCCCCCTTTCTCCGTATTGAATAGTAACCCTTGAATAAAAAGCAGTGATTATTAAATTCATTGGTGCCTCTTCTATCCAAGTTTGGTTAAGTCCTGCTACAGCTAATTGCTTATTGACATCTCCTTCTAAAATCTTTTCCAACTTATGCTCTTGAGGAGAGTAATGGTAAACTCCTGGTTCTAAATCCTCAACCTCTCTCACCGCTATATAAAGCTCTAAGGGATAAAGACCTCCGGCTGAAGGAGCAGTCCGTCCTCTGCCTGAAGATCCTGTTATTCCCTGTCCTGCCCACAAAATTTGAGAAACCTCTTTTAAAGTTAAAGACTCTTCTTTGTATTCTCTCACGCTCCTTCGTCCTAAAAGGGCTTCTTCAATGGAAACCTGGCTTGTATTTTCTGGCTGGGGCAGACTTATTTCTTTTGAATCCATATGTCTATTATTCATTAAATCTTGTTCATTCACTTTGCTTGGGAATAAAACCAAGACTAAAATTAAAGCTAAAGAAATAATGATTAAAATATTTAAAAATTTCATTTTTTCTTTTTAAAATCTTCTGTAAATTTATCAAAAGAACGATCATAAGTTTTTTCTGTCTCCTTGGAAAAACAACAGGCTGGCAATTCTTCTCTTTCCAAATGATAGGCCAAGCATTCACAACAAATCCCTTTCCTAGGACAGGCTGAATAAGTACAAGGGCAATTTTTTAAATTTTTATCTTTTTGACACTCCATATTAAGTTATCCACATTAAGAGTTGACACGAATAATCAATCTTTGCTATAATGAGAGTGCTACTGTTTAGAGAGATTAAATAGCTTGCTATCTAATTTCAACGAGCAGTAGCATTTTTTTATTGAGTTTTATTCTTCTAATAACAAAATCTCTGCTTCTTTTTTAAGGGCGGAGATTTTTCTTTTAGAAATCCCCAGTTTTTTAGAATATTTTTCTGGATCTATAGCTAATAAGTCCTGGGCTAACATCAATCCCTGCTGGGAAAATACTTCTAATAATCCATCTTTAAAAGAAGGCAGAATGGTAATCGGATAGAATTTTTCTGTTTCAATGATATATTCTAATCCTGTTCCTCGAGGATATTTCCAGCCTAATAAATCAAGTCCAACACATTCTGCGTATTTTAATAATTTACTGGTAAATTTACTATTAGTTATTATAATCGGCCTTGGTTTTAAATTCTTTAATTTTTTTTTAAAATAGTCACCTACTTGGATATCCAAATAACGGGCATAATGATGCAAGCCTATTTTTAAATCAACTCTACCACCAGGTATAGTATGATATTTGCATTCACCAATCAAACAATACTTTTTTTCTTTAGCTAAAACATCTATTTCATGAGTTACACACGATCCTTTAATGAATTGATTAATATTAACTTCAAAACCTAATTCTTGTAATACTCCTCTAATATATTTCTCAAAAGGAAAACCGCTCGGACCCAAAGACATCATTGCCTCTTTAAGACGAAAACGAATTCCTCCTTTAGGATATTCTTTTTCTAGCATTTCTTCTACTTGATCATATATCTCATTAGTGGTCATTCCAGGATAAACTTTTTTTCTTATCGTCGTTGCTATTTCTTTTGCTAATTTATTTGAGGCGCCAACTTTACGAGCACTATTATAAACCTTTTTTTCAGAAAAAGGCTCTTTTTCCCCTCTTTTATTAATAATATATATTTTTTTCATACCCTAAGTTTTTATTATTTTATCTTACTACCTGGAGGCACTTCACCTTCAGGAATTAAAAGCACTGGCCCTTGAGGAGAATCAACAGCCAAAAGCATGCCTTGGCTCATTTTCCCTTTTATCTCTCTGGGTTCTAAATTAGCAATCATAACTATTTTCTTTCCGATTAATGATTCCGGCAAGTATTCTTGGCCAATCCCAGCAATTAATTGCCTTTTCTCTTCCCCTAAATCAACTTCTAAAACAAGGAGCTTGTCAGTTCCTTCAAATTTTTCTGCTTTTAATATTTTAGCTATTCGCAAATCTAATTGTTCAAAATCTTTGTAATTGATCATCTTTTTTTCCATAAATGGTTTTTTAAATTGAATGCGTTTTCTAATTTCATCTTCATTTAAACCAAAATGATGACCTATTTCGTGCCAAACTGTTTCTTCAATAACTTCTTTTATTCTTTGTGCATTATTACCAGCTGCTCTTTCAATATTTTTTTTAAAAAAAGTTATCTTATCTGGAGCAGCCCTGTTATAATAGCCTCTCTTAATCTGAGGCACTCCTTCATACAGTCCTAAGATACAACCGCCTGAAGAATAACCTGATTTTTCTTTTTGAAATTCAGTTGGCTCATCCTGTGATACTATAGCAATATTTCCCATTTTATTCAAAAAATGATAGGGGATTTTCTTTAAAGCTTGACTTATTAATTCTTCAAATTGTATTTTATTCATTAATTCTTTTTCATACTTTTTATAATCTCCTCAAAAATATCAGGGGGAATAGGAATTGGATCTCCAGGCTGAGTCACTCCAGGATATTTCCAAGCACTGATAACTTTTATCTGATTATGCTCTTGGCCTTTAGTTAATTGATACATGGTCCAAATTTCATAAGGATGTTTTTTAGACCCGGCTTTTTGCATTGAAGCCAAAGTTTTCGGAGCAATTCCTTTTTCCACTCTCAGAGGATTTCTAATAACTCTTTTGACCCTGCTTTCTGAAAGCATGTATTGTTGCATCTTTGCCTCTGAATGCTTTGTCCAGGAAAAAAATCCATTTCCACTTTTCTTTTCCATCTTTTTATCTAATTGTGAACTCTTTAAACCCATGCTCGTCTTCTTCTCTTTCTTCAATCTTATCAATATTATTCTTAAAATATCTTTTTAGATGATCCATAAAATCTTTCATCTTTTCTTCTTCTCCTTCAATTATTAAACTTACAGTTCCATCATCATTATTCTGAACCCAACCACCAATATTATACTTAACAGCTAGCATTTCAGCTGCCGCTCGAAAACCAACCCCTTGAATTCTACCAAAAAATGTAATTCTTTTACCCATGTTTAAATATGATAACATCACCGTCTTGAACAATATATTCTTTTCCTTCTAACTGAATCCATCCTTTTTGTCTTGCCAAACTCCAACTTCCAGCTTCTAATAATTTTTCCCAATTTATCACTTCTGCTTTAATAAACTTCTCATCAAAATCACTGTGGATAACTCCACCAGCCTCTGGTGCTTTTGATCCTTTTTTAACAGTCCAGGCTTTAGTCTCATTGGATTCTAAGGTAAAAAAGGTGATTAATTCTAATAGTTTATAAGTTGATTGGATTAAGATATCTAATTCTGATTTTTCAGGCAGACCTAAAGAAACTCTTTCTTGTTCACTTAAATCTGCTGCTCCTAATTCTAAAGCAACATCCATGATTAAATAAGGCCATTTATTCTTATTAAAAGTTTCTAAAAGATGAGCTGGAATTTCATCTTCCTGTCCATTAAATAAATAAATTCTAGGTTTTAAGGTTAATAATTGAAAACTGTCAAGAATTTCTTTTTCTTCTTTCTCCCATACTTCTTCATAAAGAATATGCCCTTTTTGCAAGAAATCCTGAGCCTTAATTAATACTTGCTCTTCTTTTATTGACTCTTTATCTCCTGACCTAACTTCTTTTTCTAAAGAAGACAATCTTTTATTAACAGTTTCTAAATCTTTTAAAATTAATTCTG
>Ga0334900_1001499_pt1 | contig 24671 bp, 24 predicted proteins | sample GraSluR3_MG_2_FD_207231 | JGI IMG/M metagenome (GOLD analysis project Ga0334900, IMG submission 207231) | Sludge microbial communities from methane-producing bioreactor in Wageningen University, Netherlands - Granular Sludge_31_08-R3 | ecosystem: Engineered > Bioreactor > Anaerobic >...
ACACTATGCGAAAGCACGGAGTACCTCGAAGCTGATAAGTGGTGATCTGGAACCGAATGATCGAGTGGAAGAGGAGCCGGTCGGTACGAAAGCCCCTCAGCTGTCGCTTTTCGGTGAGACCTGAGCTATTTTCGCGCCCCGCTGTCGTTCGAGCTCCTCAATCCGATTCTCGTTCGCTACGGCAAGCATGAGCTTGATCCGGTTCTCCTGGTTCACTCGAGTGGCTCCAGGATCGTAGTCGACAGGTACTATATTCACCTGCTCGTCCAACTCCTTCAGCCTTCTGATCATCCCCTTACCGACGATATGGTTCGGGAGACAACCGAATGGTTGAACGCAGATGATGTTCCGATAGCCGAGTTCTGCCAGGTCTCTCATCTCGGCGGTCAGCAACCACCCTTCACCCATCTTGCAACCGAGGCTTATGACCTCCTCTGCAGATTCGATCGTCTGGTGAAATGGTACTGGAGGGGTGAAGCGTTTAATTCGATCGACTTCTCGAATCATGATATCCTCGAGCAGAATCATCTCTCTCTTGAGAAGGTACATGATGGCATAGCGGATTTTACTTCCACCATAGAGTTTGATGTCCTCGAGCTGGTTCTGCAGACCGTAGAGGAGAAATCCAAGGAGACCGGGGACCATGACCTCGCACGACTGTGAGGCAAGGAAATCCTCGAGATGGTTGTTCCCCAATGGGGCGTACTTCATATAGATCTCTCCGACGATACCCACCTTCACCACTGGGCGATTGTAGTCGGTCTCGATACGGGAAAAATCGGCTACCATGTCGTGCAGATCCTTCGCCATGGCACGTTTCGTATACCCTTTCCCTCTCCGATACTGATCGGAAAGCTTGTGGATCCATGCATCGACTAGTCGTTGCGTCTCCCCATGATGTACCTCATAGGGTTTGACCTGGTTTCTCAGGAGCATGAGCGTGTCGCCACAGAGGAGTGCTGCGATTCCCTTTCTCAGCATGCGCAGGGTGATCCTGAATCCGCTGTTTTTGTTCATTCCCTTGAGATTCAGCGAGACGATCGGAATAGCGTGGTACCCGGCGTTGTCCAGCGCCTTCCGTAATAGATGAATGTAGTTGCTTGCCCGACACCCTCCACCGGTTTGTGTGATTGCGAGAGCAGTCCGTTCAAGATCGTATTCGCCACTGTCGAGTGCATCGATCATCTGGCCTATGACCAGCAGCGCTGGATAGCAGGTATCGTTGTGGACATAGGTGAGTCCTTTCCTGACAACCTGTGGCCCCTCGTTTTCGAGTAATGTGACCGAGTATCCCTCATCTTTCAACACCTGCACGAGGATTCGGAACTGTATCGAAGCCATGTTCGGTGCCAGAATTGTGTGTGTTTCACGCATCTCACGGGTGAAGGCCGGCTCAATCATGCTCATGCGAACACTCCTGTTGTGCAATTGCTGATAGAAGACTCCTGAATCGGATTCTTACCGCACCAAGGTTGGTGATCTCGTCGATCTTTATCTGTGTGTACATCTTTCCAGCCGATTCGAGAATATCTCGAGTCTCGTCACTTGTGATCGCATCGACTCCACAACCGAACGAGACGAGCTGAACCAAGTGCATGTCACTCTGCTCGGTAACCACCTTGGCAGCCGCGTAGAGCCTCGCGTGGTAGGTCCACTGATTCAGGACATGGACGGGGAAGGGTAGGACCCGATCGGAGAGGGCATCCTCGGTGAGCACTGCTACCCCGAAACCACTGAGGAGCTTGTCGATTCCATGGCTGATTTCAGGGTCCACATGATACGGCCTTCCCGCAAGCACGATAATGAGTTTGCCCTCGGCTCTTGCGGCATCTATGACCCGCTGGCCTTGTTCTCGTGTTCTCCTCATATGCTCTTCATGCGCCGCATATGCAGCATCGGAGGCCCGTACAAGCAACTTGAGATCGATCTTTCCGAAGTGACTTTCGAGCATGCGCTGCATCTTTTTCGGAAAATCCTTCCTTCGATGGATTCCGATATGCCCATGGATGAAATCGACCTGTCTCACGTGTTCCATGTTCGCGGCGATCACCTCTGGATAGTAGGCGACCACAGGACAGTTGAAGTGATTCTGACCGAGCCCCTCATCGAGGTTGTACGTCATGCAGGGGTAGAAGATGGTCTGTACTCCTGCATCGATCAACGCTTCAATGTGCCCATGCATGAGTTTTGCCGGGAAACAGACGGTATCGCTCGGAATCGAAGCTTGACCGGAGAGGTAGAGTTTCCGGTTTGAAAGTGGTGAGATTACCACCTGCTTGCCGAGCACCGAGAAGAACGCCTTCCAGAAGTAGATGAGTTCGAACGTGTTCAACCCCAGTGGAATACCGATAGCATCCTTGGGAGTGTCTTCGTTCAGATAGATGTCGAGCTGCTCGAGCTCAGCGAGTTTCCATGCGTAGAGATTCATCTCATCGTTGGAGAGCCTGTTCGTAACCGGGCGTTCACACCTATTGCCACTGATGTACCGCTTTCCGTTGCTGAATGTGTTAATGGTAAGTCTGCAGTGATTCGTGCAGAGTCTGCAGGTGGTCACTTTCACCTTGTGTTCGAATGCTGCCAGACGGTCGGCATCGATGATGGTCGATGTACCCGATCTGCAATGTTCTCTCGCATGGAGAGCCGCACCATAGGCTCCCATGAGCCCTGCGATGCTTGGTCTTACCACCTGGGTACCCAGCTCCATCTCGAATGCACGAAGAACCGCATCGTTGTGAAATGTACCACCCTGGACCACGATATGTCTTCCCAGACTCTCTGGGGACGTCGCGCGAATCACTTTGTACAAGGCATTCTTCACCACACTCACTGAGAGTCCAGCGCTGATATCCTCAACAGGGGAGCCCTCCTTCTGTGCCTGTTTCACCGATGAATTCATGAATACCGTACATCGCGATCCGAGATCGACAGGGTGGTCTGCATAGAGTCCTAGACGAGCGAACTGCTCGACAGGATAGCCGAGAGCCTGTGCGAATGTCTGGAGAAAAGAGCCGCAGCCGGATGAGCAGGCTTCGTTCAGATAGATACTGTCCACTGCCCCGTTGCGAATCTGAAAACACTTGATGTCCTGCCCTCCGATATCGATCACGAACTCGACCTCGGGCATGAAGTGCTTCGCTGCAGTGAAGTGGGCAACAGTCTCGACCAAGCCCTCGTCAATTCCGAACGCAGCACGAATGATATCCTCGCCATACCCGGTAACGGCACTTCCCTGAATGCAGATAGTGGGATGGTCCCGGTAGAGTCGCTCCAATACCGATCGGATGATCGGAACCGGATTGCCGCTGTTGCTCTGGTACGTCGAATCGACAATGGTTCCACTCTGGTCGATGGCAACCGTCTTCACCGTAGTCGATCCGGCATCGATTCCAAGAAACAGACACGATGTGCTATCCGAGATGGTTCTGATCGGGACCGTTGCCTTGGCATGCCGTTCAGAGAATGCATCATACTCTCGGCTCGTTGCGAACAGGGGCGGCATGGAGACCACCGTATCTTTGATTCTATGGGTTTTGAGTTGATCGATCGCCTCGACGATATCTATGGTGGTTGTTGCGCAGTAGGCTGCACCGAGAGCGACATAGTACAGAGAGTTCTCGGGACAGATCCCGACGGTATTCAGCGTGGTATCGAATGCAGCACGGAGTTGGCTCATGAATGTCAGCGGACCACCAAGATAGAGGATTCTCCCCTGGATCGGACGACCCTGAGCGAGGCCTGCTATCGTCTGGTTCACCACAGCCTGGAAAATGCTCGATGCAATATCGCTCTTTCGTGCCCCCTGGTTCAGGAGAGGCTGGATATCCGATTTCGCGAACACTCCACACCGAGAAGCGACAGTATAGGTCTTCTCTGCTTGGGCGGCGAGCTCGTCCATCGTATCTGCAGATATCTGCAACAACGATGCCATCTGGTCGATGAAGGCACCGGTTCCTCCTGCGCAGGAACCATTCATCCGGACTTCCATGCCCCGAGAGAGGAACAGGATCTTTGCATCCTCCCCTCCGAGCTCTATGATCACATCGGTATCTGGAACGAGGCGTTTCGCGGCGACTCTGGTTGCATAGACCTCCTGAATGAACGGGAGCGAGCTCCGGTCTGCCATACCCATGCCTGCCGAACCGCTGATCATGAGTTTTGCCGGTTCTCCATGGAGAACCTCGTGGTGAACCCGTTCGAGTAGCTTGGCCGTCTGTGCAGTGATCTGTGACAAGTGCCGTTCGTAGTGCGAATATATGATATGCTGGTTGTCATCAAGAACAACGCATTTTATGGTAGTGGAGCCAACATCCAATCCGATAACCAACTCAATGTCCCCCTCGAAGCCTTTGTTGATTCTACCCGCGAAACGTCCCTTTGCCTAGATGAGTTGAGACAGATGTGTATCATGCACTCACCTGTTCGAACTGAGCTCGATAGAGATCTGCATAGAATCCATCAAGCTGTATCAGTTCCTCGTGAGTTCCCTGCTCTATGATATCTCCATGATCCATGACCAGTATGAGATCGGCATTTCTGATCGTCGAAAGCCGATGTGCGATTATGAAGCTAGTCCGGCCCTCCATGAGGTGATCCATCGCCTCCTGAATGAGCGTCTCGGTCCGGGTGTCGACAGAGCTCGTCGCTTCATCGAGAATCAGCATGCTTGGATTGGCCAATATGGCTCGGGCGATGGTGATCAGCTGACGCTGTCCCTGGGAGATATTGGAGAACTCCTCATTCACCACCATATCGTAGCCATCGGGCAGGGTGTGGATGAAGTGGTCTATTCGTGCAGCCTTCGCAGCCGACTCGACTTCGGAATCTGTTGCATCGGGTCTGCCGTACCGGATATTCTCCCTGATCGTCCCATTGAAAAGCCATGCGTCCTGCAGAACCATACCGAAATGGGAGCGAAGATCGCTCCTTGTCAGTTCTGCGATGTTCTGACCATCGATTCGGATACTGCCTCCATCGACTTCATAGAATCTCATGAGCAGTTTTACCATGGTTGTCTTTCCCGCTCCGGTGGGACCGACTATCGCCACCTTCATCCCTACCGAGATTCGCGCACTGAAATCCTGAATCACCGGTGTGTTCACCTCGTACCCGAACCGAACGTGATCGAACTCCACATCTCCACGCAACCTGCCCAGTGTGCATGCGCTGCTCTCCTCGGACTCCTCTTCGCCATCGAGAAATTCGAACACCCGTTCTGCCGCAGCAGCGGTGGACTGCAGCATGTTCGTCACCTGAGCCACCTGGGCAATGGGTTGTGTGAAGTTTCTAATGTATTGAATGAACGCCTGGATATCACCTACTGCGATCGTTCCACGTATCGCAAGAGCCCCTCCGAGAAGAGCTATGGCGACATATCCCAGATCCCCAAGACCATGCATGACCGGCATCATCAACCCGCTGAGGAACTGCGAACGCCAGGCGGACTCGTAGAGTCTTTCGTTTGTAGCCTCAAAGGTCTCGGTCATCTGGTGTTCGGCACAGAAAGCCTTCACCACAGTGTGCCCACTGTAGACCTCCTCCACTTGACCGTTTATCTCACCAAGTGCTTTCTGCTGAGCCATGAAGTGTTTCTGACTCACTTTCACCACTCGGGAGATAAAGAGCATGGCAAGGGGGAGGATCACCAGAGCTGTCAATGTCATGAGCCAGCTTATGGAGAACATCATGATCAGAACGCCGATCATGGTGGCCGAGGCGGTGAGTACCTGGAGGAGACCCTGGTTCAGGTTCTGACTGAGCGTGTCTATGTCATTGGTCACTCTGCTGAGTATCTCTCCGTGCGTAGTGGCATCGAAGCTCTTCATCGGCATCCTGTGGATCTTATCTGCCACCCGGGTTCTGAGACTTTTCGATATCTTCTGGGTAACGGTGCTCATGATGAACCCTTGGCCGAACATGAACAGCGAGCTGATCAGGTAGAGGAATACGAGCGTGAGCAGTATGGTTTTGACCCGTGTGAAATCTATGCTCCCCTCTCCGGCGAGTCTTCCGGTGATTCCGGCGAAAATGGTCGTTGTTGCATTCCCGAGAATCTTCGGCCCAACAATGGTGAACGTGGTACCAGCCAAGGCAAAGACCAGCACCACTATGATCAAAGCGGTGTAGGGTCTAAGCTGGGTCGCCAGACGACGTGCTGCGCGGGAGAAATTCTTAGCCTTCTCTCCAGGAATTGGTATGCCAGGCCTCCCTCCCGGGCGGCCGATCGGAACCTTGTGCTGCGTTGTGCCCTGAGGTTTACTCATACTGTGCTATCTCCTCTGGTGAGAGTTGCGATTGAGCGATCTGGCGATAGACTGTGCAATCACGCATGAGTCGCTGGTGCGTCCCCATTCCTACCAGCTGCCCCTCATCGAGAACGAGAATCGTATCCGCATGGAGAATGCTGCTGATCCGTTGAGCCACAATGATCACGGTGGAGTCGGCAAGGTCGTGTTTCAATCGGGAGCGAAGAGCGAACTCTGTGCGGTAGTCCAAGGCGGAGAGGCTGTCGTCGAACAGCACTAATTTTGGTTTTGCCGCCAAGGCTCTGGCGATCGAGAGACGCTGTCGCTGCCCTCCGGAGACATTCGCCCCTCCCTGTGCGATCGTGCTCTGGAACCGATCGACTTTATCGTCTATGAAATCTTTTGCCTGAGCTGTATCCGCAGCTTGTTCAATCGCCTCGATCGATAGCTCCTCGTTGCCGAATGCGATATTGGATCTTACGGTTCCACTGAATAGACGCCCCTGTTGGGGTACGTATCCGATCTGCTTACGAAGGTCTGCCAACGCGACTGAGCGGATATCCGTTCCATCGATTTCGATCGAGCCCTCCGTTACATCGTAGAAACGGGGGATCAGGTTCACCAGAGTCGACTTTCCACTTCCAGTGCTCCCGATGATTGCCGTGATCTTTCCAGGCTGAGCGCGAAACGAGATATCGCTTATCGCCGGAGTTTCTGCTCCGGGATAGGTGAAGCCGACATGGTTGAAGACGATTTCGCCGGCAGTCTCCTCGGGGAGGAGCACTGTGTTCTCGGGTTCCACGATACTCACGTCGGTATCGAGTATCTCTCTGATTCGTGTAGCGGAAACCGCAGCTCTGGGGAGCATGATGGTAAGCATCGTGATCATGAGGAACGACATGATGATTAGCATCGCATACTGGATGAATGCCATCATGTCTCCGGTCTGCATGGTTCCGACTTGGATATTGATTGCTCCACGCCACACGATCAGCACGGTAGTCAGATTCATGATGAGCATCATAAGCGGCATCATTGCACTCATGGCACGGTTCACAAACAGTGTGGTAGCGGTGAGGTGGTCATTCGCTTCGGCGAAACGCCGTCTCTCATGTGCTTCTGCATTGAAGGCTCGGATCACCTGTAATCCGGTGAGGGTCTCTCTCACTACGCGGTTTACCGAGTCTATGAGGATCTGCAGTTTTCTGAATCGGGGCATTGCAAGGATGAACATGGTCATAACCACGGTACTGATAGCGAGTATGGCTACTCCGATTGTCCATGACATGGAGCTGTTCGTGGTCAATACACGAAACAATCCTCCCATAGCCATAAGTGGAGCGAATATCACTACACGGAGTATCATGACGAACGACTGCTGAATCTGTTGGATATCGTTCGTGCTTCTTGTGACCAACGATGCCGTGGAGAAGCTATCCATCTCCTGTTGACCGAAGGAGACGACTTTCCTGAATACGTCGGATCTGAGCCGTTTTCCTAGGCTGGCGGCTATTCTCGAAGCGAAGAAAGCGACTGCGATCGAGGCGACCACTCCGAGTGCAGAGATGCCTATCATGCGAACCCCAGTTTCCTGTAAAAAGCGCATCTGCATCTGGTTCAGGTCTACCCCGAGCGACTCCAAGTCCGCTCGAATCTGCTGAAGAGCAGCTTGTCGCTGCATACTCTCTTGGATGGTGTCGGCCTGTGCTCCGAAGGTGATACTCGCGAGAGCCGGTACGAAGATGGTCTCCAGATCGGGCTGTTCTTCAGTGAGTCTGTAAGTCGGTTGTTCGTAGGTGGTGGTGTCAAGAGTGTATGCGCCAAGTACCACACGGCGCTCCTCTGCTTCGAGTCGGGCTATAACCGTTTCGTAGAGCGGCGCACTGAGCACTTCGGGGACAGCCGAGTCCATGCCTCCCTGCTGGATGCCGACATTCACCATACTCGCCATATAGAGAGGAAGTGTAAGGTCGGCGAACACCTTCACCAGAAGGAGAATCACCACGAATAAGAGGGCTCTCCATGAGTTTCTCAGATAGTTCAAAACCAGGGACATGGGGCTCCTTCGCTCTCTGCTGCCTTGAGTAGATTGTTTCGAATCCGGGTCGCGAACGTCGTGAATTGAGCCATCTCCTCGTCGGTAAACCCTGCGAATGTCTCCTCTTCTATACGGGTGAATCTGCTGATGGCCTCTGCGATCACCGCACTTCCTCTCTCTGTCAGGTAGATTCTCAGTATCCGTTTGTCGTTCGGGTCTCTGGATCGATGCACGAGATCGGCTTTCATGAGCCTCCCGACCATGACCGTAAGGGTGGATGGCTTTATGTAGAGCTGCGTTGCCAATTCGCTCTGACTCATCCCTCCAGCGTGTGCGACAAGGGCAAGCAGGTGATACTGACCAGGGTGTATCCCAAGTGAACCAAGCACTGCGTGGACTCGTAGGAATCGGAGTCTAGTGATCTGTGCAAAAAGCGGTATGTCGGGACACGTATGATTCTCTGTATCGACTGGCATCATAACCTCAAGTAGTTAGGTAGCTAATTAATAGCGAAAAAAAACTACCAAGTCAATAGACCTGGCAGCATCTTCGTATATCTGTTCACCGTGTATGCTGCGATATCTTCAGTGCTCCCGATACATTCGAGATCCGACTGTACCCGTTTCCGGAGCCTATCTGGTAATAGGTTCGCTGCTTATCACTTGTGACGTTCTGCATGTTGGGAAAGTCGACCGAGACCGATCCGCTTATCGTGCTCGTCTCCACCAAACCGGTGAATGTCGGTGGAAAATAGATTGTCGTAGAACCCGAGACTGTCTGAATCTCGGAATTCGGGGTGTACAATCCTTCAATAGTCGTGGAGCCAGATACCGTCTCCACAGTGACCGTCCCTGCTTGTGCAACCAGTTCGGTTACCTCAATCTTTCCGGATACACTTCCCATGGTGATCCGCGAGGCTTCGATGGAGTGTGCTCGTATCGATCCTGAGACCGACTCCACGGTCACTTCACGTTCAGCGAATAGGGAAGGGATCGAGAGAGCTCCGGAGACCGTTCCAATCTCGATGCTCTGCGCTCGAACATCTTCCTCGATCGTGATCGATCCACTGACTGCCGAAATTTCCACTTCACCGAATACTATCTGTCGGGGGACTGAGATTATCAGTTCCGTGGGAAGGATGCTGAAAAGATCGACCTCGATTGTTCGCTTTCTCTTCACTTCAACGGAGAAGCCTTCTCGGGTCTCTCTCGATGTGAACACGAATCGGTCACTCGAGGGGCCTGAGAGCCGGGCAGTCACTCGATTCTCGCTGGTGTTGGTAACGATTCTGATCGAGGGGATATCACTTTTGATCTCCATATCGGCATAGGAGCCGATGGTCCCTTCATATGAATCTGTGACCCCCGCGGCGAAGATTGGCATAAGCATCATCGCCAGCAGGCACCCGATTACGATTGACCGTCTCATTTGCTGTCTCCATGGAAACGCTGATCCCAGTCTCGCTCCTTGTCGAAGATCTCCTCTTCCATCCCCTCGACTTTCTTCTTCAGTCGTTCGAACGTAGCTCTCAGATCTTCGCGTGTTCTACCGAAACCCTCTCTGGCACGAGAGAACTCTTCTGATTCTTCGTAATGGGTTCCATAGCCGGGCTCGAGCGGCATAAACAGTGCCACGAGAGCGTAGATGATAATGCCAGGAAACACCCCGGTCACTATGATCGAGACTGCCACGATCAGTCGTAGCAGATCTACCGGGAGATCTCTCCAGTCGGCGATCCCCTGACAGACTCCGAATATCTTTCCCCTGCGGGACCTGTACAGTTTTGTGGTTGCCATATCCATCCTTCCTATTCCTTATTGTTTGTATTGTGTCTGTTGCGAAGTATGATTTCCAGATTTTCAATCCGCTTCGCCAAATCCATGATTCCCATTTCCAACTCTCGGTCGCTCATCTGACGATCCGACTCTCGTGTACTCCTGTCCTCCCGCTTTCGTTCCTTGGATCGGACACTTGTCTTGATGACCCAAGCTGCGAACAGAAAGGGAACGACAATCGCAACGATCGAAATCAATATATCTCCATGCATCATGTGTTTTCCCCCGACTCAGTTCAAATTATGATTTTCGTCTCTTTCGAAGTTGTTCAAGTTCGGCTTCGATATCATCCGAAGACTCAAGGTCGGCGAACTTGCTCTCCAAGTCCTCCTTGGGTCTGCTCATACCGGCATTCGCTTCCATGCGGTCGACCTGGTGCTCCATATGATCGAATCGGGAAAAAGCTGCAGCGTCCGTTGCCTTACGCAGAGACTCGTTCGCAGCCTGCTCCTCTCGAGCACGCGAAGCCCGCTCGACGATCGTCTGATGCTTCTGCCGAAGCGAAAGGAGCTTATCCTCGAGCTTGTTGATATCGGCCTTGCTCTGTGCGATCGTCTCATCGTAGCGCTGGGCATCTTCTGTTCTCAGCTCAAGATCGTCCTGAGCTCGTCGCTTCTCAACGAGAGCCTCTCTGGCAAGGTCGTCTCTCCCTTTCGAGATCGCCATCTCGGCACGCTCCTTCCAGCGTTTCACAAGAGCTTCGAGTTCTCTCTGCTCGCGTTCGATTCTGGTTCTCGTTGCAATCTTAGCCGCGCAGGAACTTTTGAGTTCAATGAGGGTGTCTTCCATCTCCTGCATCATCAGCTTGATCATCTTCTCTGGATCTTCGGCTTTATCGAGCAGGGAGTTGATATTTGCGTTCACTATGTCCATGAATCGTGAAAAAATTCCCATGGTGTTCTCCTCCGTTCAGTCTATGATGGAGTATCTACAATACTCTCACTCATGTATATTGCAAATATCGTGCCAACATTGGACTATCTTGCTAAATCCATTATACACGTGATTTACGCCCTATTGTACTATATGTGTCCTGGAATGTGAATCAATCTCTAGTGGTAAAATAGACCATTGCGTGGTAGAATCTGCCTATGAGTGGAGAACAGTCAGGATATTCACAAGCTCCTCTGGGGGAGTCGGAAGTTTTTCTCAATTTTCAACAGGCGCTGAGCAGAGCAGCCACCGTGAATCGGAGCGTTCTCATTGTCGGTGAGCGGGGCAGTGGTAAAGAGATCGCTGCTACGAGATTGCACTATCTCAGCCCCCGCTGGGAACAATCTTGTCACCGTGAACTGCGCTGCGCTTCCCCCGTCGCTTATTGAGACTGAGTTGTTCGGGTATGAAGCCGGAGCTTTCACGGGAGCCATGAAGACTCGTAAGGGTCGGTTCGAAGAGGCAGAGGGGGGTACGCTCTTTCTCGATGAGATCGGACTCATACCCTTGGAGGTTCAGGAGAAGATTCTTCGCGTGGTGGAGTATGGGACATTCGAACGAGTCGGATCTTCCAAGACCCATGAATCCGATGTACGAATAGTCGGGGCTACAAACGCCGATCTGCCAACACTCTGTGATGAGGGTAAGTTCAAGGAGGACCTGCTTGATCGACTCTCGTTCGAGGTTCTATTTCTCCCTCCTCTACGGGCGCGTAGGGAGGATATCATCCTCCTTGCCGAGTACTTTGCTGCAAAAATGGCACTCGAGTGCGGTAGAAGTGAACTGCCGGTGCTCACTGAGGCGTTGAAGCGGGAGCTCCTCTCGTATCCTTGGCCGGGAAATGTTCGGGAACTGAAGAATGTCATCGAGCGTGCTGTGTACCGGACAGGTGGTTCGGAGATTTCCGCGGTTCAGTTCAATCCGTTCAGTAATCCATTCGCCCCGATTCCCTCAGCCCCTACAGAGAGATACAAGGAGTCACCCCTGGTCCCCTCCGAGGCGCCACCCTTGGATAACTACGATCAAGCAAAACGGGAACTCGATCTATCGTTTCTCAAGCGTGCACTGGAAGTGGCGCAGGGTAACCAGAAAGAGGCAGCCAAGGCGCTCGCACTCACCTATGACCAGTTTCGCGGCCTCTACAGAAAGTACCGAGAAGAGCTGGACAATGGTGGGACGGATTGACTGCGTGTCGATCGAAACAACTGCTGAACCAGAAGGAACCATGTATCACAATAGGAGTTGTAGCCTTCGGACGAGGCTAAGATGTGAGATACAAAGATGGCCGTCACAACAAGTGTGACGGCCGGATGATGTATATCGGAAGAAGTACTATCGTCTCTCTGGTTTTATAATGACTGCTGCAAGAAGGTAGAGTGCTCCGACTGGCCAGAATCCACTCACCACGAACGTAATGATGGTAGCAAGGCGAAGTGGCCATGCAGGAATTCCGATCCAGTCTGCGAAGCCCTGGCAGACTCCGAGAAGTACGCCGTTTTGTGACCTCCTGAGGCCTCTATACCCAGGTTTTCCATCGTAGAAGCCGTCTTTATACCCTTTTTTATACTCATAGTCCCTATAACTGTCTCGGTAATGGTAGTCCACTTCAGCTCTCCTTCTTCTTGGTCTTCTTTGCCTTCATGCTCGCAAGTTCAGCCTCGATCGCCTCATCGTGTTCCATTTCTGAGAACTGTTTCTCGGTAGAATAGGTACCGCCTGAGAACCCTGCCATCTCGGCATCGGCCTCCATGCGTTCGATCTTCTCTTCGAGCTCGGAGAATTTCCGATAGGTCCCCTCAGCATTGATCTGTCTGAGCGTCTCGACGACCTTCTTCTTCTCCTTGGCATGGTATGCTCTCTGCACTAACATGCGTTGCTTGTCTCTGACCTCTTCACGCTTCGACTCCAGCTTTGCAATCTGTTCGTGCATCGAGTCTATGATCGACTGCATCTGAAGTAGTTCCTCCTCAAGGCCGGTCAAGCGACGGACAACCCTATTCTTTTCTGCAAGGGCCTCACGTGCCAGATCATCGCGATCTTTTTCCACTGCCATGCGTGCTCGATTCTCCCATCTCTCGAGAAGCTCTTTCGCTTGCTTGATTTCGTGTTCGATGACCGAGCGGTTCGCCAAGCGCTCTGCAGTGGTACTCTTTGCTTCGATGAGGGTCTCCTCCATCTCCGCGAGCATGAAGCGGATCATCTTTTCGGGATCTTCGATCTTGTCGAGTTTTGCATTCACATTTGCATTCACAATGTCTCTTAGTCTTTTGAAGGTTTTCATGATTTCTCCTTTGGTATCGGCTCCACCTGCGGTGTTCCGTAATTTTTCTTTTCACCATCTTTCTATGCAAATGGCGTGCCAACTTTTAAAAAATCCCGCTAGAATAGCCTGAATTGCAGTTTTTCTAAAATTCTTGGGTAAAAAATGATCCTGATATCCCGAGAATACCAAGGGGCAGTGGGATGGGATGGTATTTTTCACCATTGCCTGTGGGTCGTTTAACCGATAGAATGCGCATATGGGAAATCTCTATATGGTGGCAACACCAATCGGAAACTTGGAGGACATAACACTCCGTGCGCTGCAGACCCTGCGAGATGTCGATGTGATCGCTTGTGAGGATACGCGCCACACACAGCGTCTGCTGAATCACTACGATATCCATAAACGGCTCATAGCGTGTCATGCGCACAATGAGCGGTCATCTGCTGCTGGAATCGTGAAACTCCTCTCCGAGGGGAGTTCTGTCGCATTCGTTTCAGATGCCGGAACACCGGGAATAAGCGACCCTGGAGCACGGGTTGTGCAGGCTGTGAGGGCAGCAGGGTATTCCATAGTTCCCATACCGGGGGTCTCCGCTCTTGCGACGTTGGTCTCAGTAAGCGGCTTCACGGGAAAGACCTTCACCTTCGAGGGGTTCTTGAGTCCGAAATCGGGAAGACGGAAGAGTCGGCTGCAACAGTTGCTTGAGCGGAATGAGGCTTTCATCCTCTACGAATCTCCGTTTCGGATCGTGAAACTCCTTGCCGAACTTTCCGAACTTGCGCCCGATCGGAGCGTATTGATTGGAAGAGAGTTGACGAAAGCTTACGAGGAGCTTGTCGAAGGGAGAGCTCAAGAGGTGGCTCTCGACTTCTCGTCCAGAGATTCGATAAAAGGGGAGTTCGTCCTCTGTGTCTCTGCGAGTGATAAGGATAGGCAGTGATCACGCTTCGAAAACTCGGTTCGTTGGAACCGCGAACCCGGGTTCGCAAGAGCCTGCGGTTGTTGGAGGAGGCGGTACTGCTGCTTCGCCGCGGAGAGCCGGTGGATAGCCGTTATTATGCATCGGTATGTCGTATGGTGGAAGAATCGGAGGTGCCCACGATCTCTACCGAGACGCGAAAGGCGTGTGCTTGTACTATAACGCTTTTCGAATCCGGAATAGTCACCGATCTGCTTTGGTCGCTATCCGACACGGTGCATCTGCTCATGAATGATCTTGGCATGGAGCGAGCGGATTGGGATTTCATCGAAATCGCTGATGGATCTCTCGATGCACTGCAGCGAACCATCCTCCCCTTCACCGTAGTGCTCGATCGTATCCGCTCCCCATTCAACACAGGCTCCATGTTCAGAACAGCCGACTCGTTCGGAGTCTCCTCCGTCCTGCTCGTCGAACCTTCAGCGAGCCCCGAACATCCGAGAGCTCAAAGAAGCGGACGAGGATGCACGGAAACCGTTCTATGGCGCATGCTTGAAGCCGCTGCCGTACGATCCGAATTGGAACAAATGCCGGTATTCGCGTTGGAACTTGGAGGTATCGACTGTGCTGAATTCCCGTTTCCTCGTGAGGGAGCTGTGATAATCGGCTCAGAGGAGCTTGGCGTGAGCCCGGAGATGCTCGAGTTGGCAGATGCCTCCCTGGGAAGGGTCAGTATACCGTTGGCGGGTAGTAAAGGGTCGCTGAATGTTTCCGTCGCATTTGGTATACTCATGCATCAATGGTTCTCTCGGGTGTCCGAACAGGACACCTAGCGAGCCGGTACCACGTAATAAGAGAGATCTGCTATGGGATTGCTGACACCGAAACAGTTGAGCGCAGAAGAGAATTATGTGCGGATGACCGAGACCCCTGTCTCCCGGCTCATTGCTACGCTTGCTGTGCCAACCATAATCTCCATGCTCGTGACGACCTTCTACCATATGGCAGACACGGTATTCGTGAGCCGGCTCGGTACCCAAGCAAGCGGCGCAGTGGGTATTGTCTTCGCACTCATGTCCATCATACAGGCAATAGGTATGACACTGGGGCTGGGGTCGGGGAATTTCGTTGCCCGGTTGCTCGGAGCACGGGAGCATGATAAAGCGAATCAGGTGTTCTCCACCTCCTTCTTTACGGCAATCGGTGTAGGGACGATTCTTCTTGTTCTGGGGGTGAGCTTCCTCTCGCCATTCATGAGATTGCTGGGTTCCACCGAGACCATACTCCCTTATGCGAGAGATTATGGAGGCATCATCCTTTTCGGAGCCCCTTTCATGGCAGCCTCCTTCGTCATGAATACCACACTGAGAGCAGAAGGGAACGCGAGTCTGGGCATGCGCGGGATCGTTGTGGGCTCGTTGCTGAATGTGATTCTCGATCCCATTCTCATCTTCTGGGTCGGTCTCGGAATCAAGGGGGCTGCGATTGCCACCGTGTTCAGTCAATTGGTCTCATTTTCGATTCTCATCTCGTTCTTCCTTCGAAGAAGAAGTACATTGCGACTCTCTATCCACTGTTTCCGATTCGAACGATGGATCTATCACGAAGTGCTCACTACCGGTATGCCGGCATTCTATCGGCAGGGGATGGCCAGTATCTCCATGATCTTTCTGAACAATGTCGCTGCCCCGTTCGGAGACTCAGCGCTTGCGGCTATGACCATAGTCACCAGAACCATGCAGTTTCTCGGTTCGGCCCTTATCGGGTTCGGGCAGGGGTTTCAGCCGGTATCGGGCTTCAACTGGGGAGCGAATCGAATCGATCGTATGCGAGAGGCGTTCAAGTTCTCGTTGACCACTGGATTCGTCGGATTTCTCATACTCGGTTCGCTCGGATTCGCCTTCGCTCCAGCTATTATGAGGTTGTTCATAAAGACTGATCCGGCGGTAGTGGAGATTGGAGCGTTCGCTATGCGTATGCAGTGTCTGGTCATGCCGTTGCAGGCTGCAAACATCATGATCGCAATGTTGTTTCAGTCGATAGGGAAGGCGAAACAAGCCTCGCTGACGGCACTCTCAAGACAGGGGCTGTTCTTTATCCCGCTCATACTCACGCTTCCACAATTGTTCGGTATACGGGGCATGCAGCTCAGCCAGCCTATTTCTGACATTGCTACATTTCTTCTCTCATTGGTACTGCTCCGCATGTTCTGGAGACAACTGGAGAAGCGGTGATCGTCAGTTCTGCGGGCGTGAGATATCGTAGAGATCCCTGAGTCTATCCTCAATCTCCCTGTTGAGTGTGTCGATGGGGAAGTTCCCTTTCTGGTTCCGGATGCCGGCGGGACGGTCGGTGAGGATCTGCATCCCTTCATCGATCGTCTGCACAGGATAGATGTGAAACTGCTTCTTCTCGATCGCCTCTATGATCTCGTAGGGGAGGATAAGGCTCTTGATGTTCTGTACGGGAATGATCACGCCCGGGTGGTTCTTCAAACCCAGTTTCTTGCAGACGTGGTAGAAACCGGTGATCTTCTCGTTGATGCCACCGACAGGTTGTAGCTCTCCCATCTGGTTCACCGAACCGGTGACAGCGATGTTCTGCTTGATCGGAATATCACCGATTGCACTGAGCAGTGCATAGAGTTCGCTTGAGGAGGCTGAGTCCCCATCCACTTCCGCATACGACTGCTCGAAGCAGATGCCTGAGTAGATTGAGAGCGGGAAGTTTCTTGCGTATCGTTTTCTGAGATATCCTTCGAGTATGAGCAGTCCCTTGTCATGGATCTCTCCCGAGAGGCCGGCTTCATGCTCAATATTCACGATTCCTTCGGTTCCTGGGGCAACTGTCGCACTGATCACGGTGGGAGTACCGAACGATGCGGGTCCTCGGTCGAGTATGGCGAGGCCGTTCACGACGCCGGTCTTGTGTCCATCGAGTGAGATGATCATCTCCCCGGTTGCAATCTCGTCGAAAATTCTGCTCTCGGTGACACTCGATACATAATCACGCTCTCTCATCGATCGCAGTATCGCCTCTTGGTCGATCACCTCTGCTCCAGCGTAAAGTGCCCAGTAGTGTGCTTCGTGCAGCTGGTCTGAAAGGAGCGAGAGTTGTGTGGTCAATTCGTCTCTCGATTCGGCTGTAAGGGCACTGAATCTCAGCAACTCCACAATGGCGGACCGATCGACGGGCAATAGGTTCTCTTCAAGGGCAACCATCTGGATGAACCCGATGGTTCCAGCGATGTTCTCAGGACTCGCAGCCATGGTGTAATCGAATTCTGCCGAAATCTTGAAGAGTTTGAGGAAATCGGGATCGTGATCGCAGAATGATTCATAGGAGTCTTCACTTCCGACGAGAAGGACCTTCAAAGAGAGTGGTACCGGCTCGGGCCGTATCCCTGCCAGCAGCGAGTGGCTGGAGGTTGCATTCTGAATCACGAGGGCAGATGTGGTCAGAAATCTCTTGAAAGCCTCCCAAAGACCATCTGTGGTGAGCATCTCCTCTGCACTGATCACGATATACCCACCTGCAGCTTGCAGCAGAGAGCCTGCATGGATTGCAAGGAAGGGGAGGTACCAATCGTTCTTCGTGTCTCCCGGTGAGTCGAGTGAGCCGAAGAGGTTCGCGAATGTCGGATGGGTTTCGAAGATGAGCGGTCGGCTCTGTGTGTCGGCATGGTTGACGAGGAGATTCACCCGGTAACGTTCGAAGAACGTTTCGCTGGGCAGCTTTTGTGATCCTGCCGGTCCGAACAGATAGTGGTGTTCTGCAAGGTCGGTTGCAATGGCGTGGAGGTGGTGAAGAATCAACGGGTCGGAGAATCGCTGTGTAATATCTGCAAGGAGTTCTTTGGCTGTCGATACAAGGAGCTTGGAATCTACACTTCGGCCTGCATCGAGCACGCTGGATATCCGTTGTTTGAGCAGAACGATGAACTGCTGCATGGCAAGAGAGAAGGCCTTTCCCTCCCCCGGAGAGAATGTGACGGCAATCGGTGCATCGGGGTGTCTGAAGTTGTGAATGAATGCGATGTCGCGTAGTTTCGATGTATCTTGCAGATAGGGCTCTGTTGCCAGTCTGATGGCAGTGGACCGTCCTGTTCCCGGATCTCCGCTTACAAAGATGTTGTACCCTTTTCCCGAGATGGCCAAACCCATCTCCAGTGCACGCATTGCACGGGGTTGTCCGACGATCGACGGATGCTCGGGAATCGGTCTCACCGTGTCCACTATCGAAAGATCATATATGAATCGTGCCTCATCGGCTGTAAGCTCGCGTCTAGAGAACTGCAAATCTGCCATGAGGCTCACTATAGGTGGTGGAATAATTGATGTCAACTCTCTATAATGGGCACATGAAGATTGAAGTTCTTACAGAGTATATACGTACAAAACTCAAGCTCGACGATTTCGCAAGCGTCGATGCATCGCTGAACGGCTTGCAGGTCGGGAGACCTGGGAAAGAGGTCAACCGAATCGTCTGCGGGGTGGATGCCTCGTTGGCGACCTTCAAGAAAGCCGCAGAGGAGAAGGCTGATGCACTCTTTGTCCATCATGGTCTTTTCTGGGGAAAGCCGCTGGCAATCTCCGGTATGCACTACCAGCGTATCGAGTATCTACTGAAGCATGATATTGCATTGTTTGCCGCTCATCTTCCGCTCGATGCTCACTCCACATTGGGCAACAACGCGACTATGGCCTCACGTCTAGGTCTTATCAATGTCGAGCCTTTCGGAGCATATCATGGTGTGCATATAGGGTTTCGCGGTGAACTGACCGAGGCACTGACTGCAGAGCAGATTGCAACGAAGCTCGATTTGAGTTCCGAGACCGGGCTGCACATTCTCCCCTTCGGAAAGGACCGGTTGAAACGGATCGGTATTGTTTCTGGTGGAGCTCCCTACGAGGTTCAGGAGGCGATCGAATTGGGACTCGATGCCTACATTACTGGAGAGACGGCACACGCTATGCATCCAGTATGTCAGGAGGCTCAGATCACCATGATCAGTGGCGGGCACTATGCGACCGAGGTTTTCGGCGTACAGCAGATGGCTCGGTGGTTTAACGATGAACTAGGACTGGAAGCCTCTTTCGTTGCACTTCCGACAGCACTGTAGTAGGATAGTCCCACCATGGGTATACTGAAGCGGGAGCGCTCTACACCTTTTGTCCTCACTGCGGTGATAATCCTTGCCGACCAGCTCACCAAGGCTTGGATCGTGGCAACCATTCCTCAAGGGACGGTTCGCTATTCGTTTCTGTCCGACTTCATCTGGATTTGTCATGTACGCAATTCAGCTGTGGGTTTCAGTCTGGGCGATGGGCTACCAGATCCTGTGAAACGAGTTTTGTTCATTCTCTTTCCGCTCGTGCTCATGGTACTGCTTGTCCTCTACGTACTTCGGTCACGTGAGCTGAATGCGTTTCAGCGGTGGATGATTGCCGGTATCGTCGGCGGAGGGGTCGGCAATGTGGTCGACCGTATATTCCGACCAGATTGGGTCGTGGATTGGGTGAGTGTCCGTGTATACGGATTCCTTGGTTTCGAACGATGGCCTACCTTCAATGTGGCAGATGCCTCCATAGTCGTTACAGGGATACTGCTCATGATTCACCTGCTGTTTATCGATTCCAGACGTCTGGGGACGAGCGAAGCATCCGAGGAGGTCTCACATGAATAAGAAGATAAATACTGTGTTGTTCGTACTTGGTGCGACGTTCATCAATATGATCGTCATGGGGGTGCTGTTTGTCATCTGCATGGTGCTCATTGCCCGGTTCACCGATCCTGAGAGTCCACTTATGCCACTCTGGCTTGGACTCATGTTTCTCGTTTCGATCGGAGGGAGTTTCTATCTCTACTCACTGGGCATGCGTTGGCTGACCAATAAGTACCCACTCGAAAACTATCTGGATCCGATCTTCTTCAAGAAGCGGAACCGAAAAAGAGGACCGGATCTGGAACCATGATGAGTGCACATACACAGCCTGTGGAACAACTTGTAGAATCCTCTTGGTTCCCGTTCTCAGATGAGCCGGTGATTCAGGGATTATGGTATGTTCCCCGTCTCTCGTGTCCATCGCTTCTGTTCCCAGAAGATACTCCCGACGGCAAATGGCATCTGTTCGCACACTCCTGGTTCGGTATACAGCATTATGTCTCCGATAGTGGGATCATGTGGGAACCGCAGGGGCTCGTGCAGGTTCGTGGTAAGTATCCATTCATTTTCAAAGAGCGAGGAGCTTTCCATATCGTGTATGAGCGGCATGGAAGGCCGGTTCCTTTCGTTGAGAAGTTGACCAAACGGATGAAGAAAGCTCATGTGGTCGGTTCGCATATAGAGATGCGCAGTTCGAATGATCTTTCGGTCTGGAGTGAGCCTCGGGTTCTGCTCGAGGCAAAGGAGATCCCTTCGTCAGCAGATTATTGGAAGAATCCGGTTCTCAGTCACCCGCAGTTGTTCAATGCGGAGGGAGGATACCGACTCTATGTCGGCTCTTCGAAGGTGGGGAAGAACCCGACCTCTGCTCGTTATCTCTGTAGTGCTTTTTCCGAGCAGCTCGAAGGTCCGTTCAGTGCCGAGTCGCATATGCCGTTGCTTGAATCGGTGCCGAACGATCCGTGGAGAAATCTCGCTGTCGGCAGGGTGAGTATGTACCAGGGGTCAGACATCTTCGTAGGACTTCAGACTTCCCGCTATTGGGATGCAACACGAAAACGGGAAGCCTCTGCCATCGTCCTTCTCACCAGCAGAGACGGTGTCCAGTGGCAACGGGTGGATGAGAAGCCAATTCTCGTGCCTGCCGATCGGGGATGGGCCAGTGAGCATATCGTCAGTTGCGATGTTCGATACAAAGAGGACGAGGATTGCTGGTATTGCTACTTCACCGCGACCGGTGAGCGGAGATTCGGTCTTGTACGGGAATCGATCGGTCTGCTCATCGGAAAGGTTCCTACCTTGCGAAAGCCGGTGGACACGACCGACGTGCTCTACGCAGACTCCTAACGCTCTTCGACGCCAGCTGCAATGAAATTCTTATTGGTCTTTCTCGCTGCCTTGAGTTCCCTTCTCGCGCGTTTGCGTAACTGTTTCTTCGTAAGTAGATCGACTTGCTCCACCTGACGCCCGCCAACGAACTGCATGATGGCAGATTCGGTCTCCTCGGATCCGGGTGCGGCGGGAAATGCGAGGAAGCCGTGCACTGTATTCTTACATTCCAAATACTTCACTGGTGTATCTGCAGATCTGAGCGCCTCTGCATAGAGCTTCCCGTCGTCGAGAAGAGGATCATTGTCAGCGGTGATGATCAGAGTGGCAGGGAGCCTCGAGTGATCCTTGGAAAGCAATGGGGAGAAGTTCGGATTCAGAATGTCCTTCGGTTCGCTCTGATAGCTATTGATGAAGAACTGCATCTCCTTTCCGGTGAGGGTGGGGCTCTCTTTGAACTTGTTGAACGAAGTGGTTCTCAGTCTGCCATCGGTCACTGGATAGATAAGAACCTGTCCAGCGATGTGTGGCCCTTTTCGGTCACGTGAGAGTCTGCTCACGACTGCTGCGAGATTCCCTCCGGCACTGTCGCCCATGAGAAAGATCCTTTCCGGGTCGACCTTCCAGTATCGTGCACCTTGCGCTGCCCAGATCAGTGTGTTGTAGCAATCTTCAACTGCAGTGGGAAATTTGTATTTAGGTGCCAGTCGATAATCTACAGAGAGAACTGCGGCGCTAGTAATCGATGCAATCCGGGCACAGATAAAGCTGTACAGATCCATATTGCCCCATACCCAGCCCCCTCCATGATAGAAGATGATGAGGGGTCGGAGGCTCGTGAGTTGCTTCGGGATATTGTCTCTTCTCTGGAAGAAGTATCCGGTGACCATGCCATCTTCCACCGGTATGATGAAGGTGCTTGTCTCGATCCGTTTCGCCGGTTTTTTGAACAATCTTCGGGTGAGCCAGTTGTTTGGAATGGATCGCTGATTCACCTGGGCAATCTGCTCTTCGGACATCTGCGAGCCATCGACATCTCCGACAAGCTTCTTGTACCGTTCAAGCATCTTGTACAGTTTCTTAGGGATGGTGAATACGTGTTCTGTCTTATCGTTCTGTTCCATGAGTATTCCTTATCTGCTGCATTCTAGAGGGTGAAGGCTTCTTCCAATGCTGTACGCATGATCTTGCAATCGGCGTCTCTGCCTGTCCAGTTAGAGATTCCTACAGCACCTTGATACACCAGCATGCCCAAGCCATCGACACAGGTCGCTCCAGCGCTTTCCGCCCCTTTGAGAAACTGCGTCTCAATAGGGTTGAATACGACATCGGCTGCTATCCTTGTTCCCGAACGTTTCGGTTCCCAGGTTATGTCGAACCCCCCTTCAGGGTCGAACAGACCCACGCTGGTTGCCTGGACTACGAGGTCATATTCGGCCCCTATGGTAAGCGAACCATCGAATGGGATCCGCTCCAGTGAGGTGGGAACCTTCTTGCCGATTGTATCGAGAATATCCTGTGCTCTCTTGTCGCTACGGTTCGCAACGGTGATATGTTCTGCTCCGTGTAGTGCTAACTCGGTTATGATGGCTCTGGCTGCACCGCCGGCACCAAGAACGAGAACACGCATGCCGGCTACTGACTGAATCTCCTGGATTGCTCGGAGAAATCCCTTGCCATCGGTATTGTCTCCAATGAGTGATCCGTCATCATCTTTGATTATGCAGTTCACAGCACCACTGAGTTGTGCCGACTCGGTGAGTCTGTCGAGGTGGCGAATGACTTCCACCTTGTGTGGTGCTGTAACATTGCCCCCAGCGAATCCAAGGGCTTTCATTCCCTGAATTGCAGATTCCAGATCCTCTTTCCCTACGGTACAGGTGAGATAGCGGGCAGGGAAGAGCATGGATTCGAATGTCGCCTCCATCATGAGTTGGGTAGGGTTGCCGACCACGGGATCTCCAATGCAGCAGAAAAGTGATTCGAGCGGGCCGTGCATGACAGCCTTCTTGCACAAGGTAGCATACTGTTTATTCATAGGTATCCTCGGATATTCATAAATTGGACAGTACCATTGTATAGCATTTACTAGGACCTGTCATGCCTATTTTTTATCAGGGAAAAGGAATGGATACAAAAACGGGATCGCCTTCGACAGTGATCTCGCAGGTTGTTCCGGTTGCTTTGTTCGATATACTTTGTTGCTCCATGGAGATAGGATAGTCGGAAAGTTCCCAGTGAAGTTGTTTTGAGCTCACGGTTGATTTTCCCTGTACGATAGCGGGAAGTATGGACAGTGGTGCATGGGCCAGCGTGCGCAGTGTGAGCGAGTCCTGTACCAGATATAAGTGTTCTCGTGCCGTGATCCACTGAATTGGAGGAATGTAGTGACTGAACAGGGTATAGAGATGGAGCAAGTGATCGAAACGCCCCTCTCCTCCACCGATCAGCACATACTCGGTGATCCCTCTTTTTCGTGTATGAATGAGCATTGCCTCGGTATCGGTGATGTCCTTCTCTGCAGGTAATCGTGTATGAGAGATGCTCTCTAAAATCTCGATACCACTGATGGAGTCGAAGTCTCCTATTGCCTCGTCTATGGTGTATCCTAGGCTGATAGCCGTATCGATGCCGCTATCTGCTGCGCATACAAAGCTACAAGGGGGTATCTGACTCCGGTCGAAGTCCACCGCTGGACCTCGTCCTCCGGTGAACAGCAGTGCACGCTGAAACATGTCGCATGGTACCACGTAACAAGACCAGAGTCGATAGAGGACTCTGGTCTAGAGAATTCAACAAGAAAAGGTTTCTAGAACTTGAATTTGGCCGATACGCCGACAAATCCAGACTCCCTGACTCCCTCCTCACTGAAATAGTAGTCGGTGTTGTCGAAGAAGTGTTCAAGGTCTCCTACGAAGTAGTTGACCTCTGCCCCGACGCTCAGCCAGTCGAGAATATTGAAGTCCAATCCGCCACGGACGTTGAAACCGATTGTATCATCACCTGCGTATTCGTCTCCGTCAATAACAAGACTTTCATACAGAAAGCCGACTCCTGCGTACGGTTCGATCAGACCGAGAGGGATGCGTCCGACGGCACCTACCACATACCACATCCAGTAGCTATTAGAGTATTCTGAGGATGCAAGCAGTATAGCATCTGCAGATACTCCCAGGTAATCGTTGAGAAAGAACTCGCCACGGAGTCCGGGTAAGTATCCTTCCGAATCTCCGTCTTCAAACATCCCCAGAGTCCCGTAGTTTACGAACCCGATACTCCCTGCGCTGGCGGCGGAGACTGAGACAGTCATTGCTACCAGTAGAACCAGAACCACGAATAATGTCTTTTTATGCATTTTATTCCTCCTGAAGGTACTAATACCTGCATCGGTATTGTATGGCGCCCTTTGATATTTCACAACAAGAAACAGATGAAAATGGAAAA
>Ga0334900_1001503_pt1 | contig 24637 bp, 18 predicted proteins | sample GraSluR3_MG_2_FD_207231 | JGI IMG/M metagenome (GOLD analysis project Ga0334900, IMG submission 207231) | Sludge microbial communities from methane-producing bioreactor in Wageningen University, Netherlands - Granular Sludge_31_08-R3 | ecosystem: Engineered > Bioreactor > Anaerobic >...
GGTGAAACATTATAGCCGAGTATTTTCCTTGAGTAATAGTCAGCAACAAGTGATAAATAAACAAAACCTTCTTTTATTTTTATGTAAGTAATATCTGTTATCCATACCTCATTTGCTCTTGTTACCTTTTTATCTTTTAATAGGTTGGGATAAATAGGATTTAATGAATTCGAATTAGTTGTTACAGCATAACGACGTTTTTTTTTGACTAACAAATTGTTATTTCTTAATAGTTCAAATAGCTTATCTCGACTAAATTTATAAGGAAGTGTGTTTAAGTAATCTGACATTAGATAATATAATTTTCTGCATCCTATTTTTGATTGCTCTTCTCTTATATCTTATTCTCAATAGTTAAATATGAAACAATTTGTTCTAAATAACTGAATAGACTAAAGGCTGTTGAATAATGTTGTTGTGCGAGCATCTTTGCTTGCACTGTAAACATCTTAAACATAACAATATCAACCAATAATATACCTAAATATTGAAGACTTACAAGATAATATTTGATATTATTCAACAGCCTTGACTATTCATTTCAGCATTTAATGATTTGGGACTCTTTGGTTTATTACTCATTTGTCCTCCTTTAAAAAATGTGGATAAGTTTGTTTAGAAATTATCCACTATCCACGCCTTTTTTAGCAACAGAGTGTTTTACATTAGTCGTGGGGTGGATAGTGTTCATTTCAGAAAATTTCAAAACTTATCCATCATTATGACTCCTATTTTTTGTTTGATATCCATAAAGGATTTATTGGATTTATCCTTAATAATAGTGTCAACTTATTCAGGACTATACATTTTAAAAAAATATTAATAAATTAGCCTCTATCTGCTTTTAAGACAGCAAGAAAGGCTTCTTGCGGAATTTGGACATTACCAATTTCACGCATTTTCTTTTTACCTTCTTTTTGTTTTTCAAGAAGTTTTTTCTTACGAGTAATGTCACCTCCGTAACATTTTGCTAATACATTTTTTCGCATAGCATTAATAGTGCTTCTGGCAATAATTTTAGCACCTATTGAAGCTTGAATAGCGATTTTAAACAAATGTTTAGGGATAACCTCTTCTAAGGTTTCAGTAACACTTTTCCCCCATTCAAATGCTTTATCGGAATGGCACATAAACGACATAGCATCGACTTTTTCACCATTAATCAAAATATCAACTTTTACAATATCACTGATTCTATTTTCTTTAAAATGATAATCTAAAGAAGCATAACCCCTGCTAACAGATTTTAGTTTGTCATAAAAATCAAAAACAATTTCTATCAAGGGTAATTCATAATGTATAGCAACCCTTTTAGTATCAATATATTGGATATTTTTTTGTACACCTCTGCGTTCTTGGCATAATTTCATAATATTACCGACATATTCAGAGGGGACAATTATTTCTGCATCCATTACAGGCTCATAAATCTTATCGATTTTAATAGGATCAGGCATTTCTACAGGATTATTAATAGTAACTACAGTTTCATCTTTTAAATGTACTATAAAACTAACAGAGGGTGTTGTTGTGATAATACCCATATTATATTCTCTGTTAAGTCTTTCTTTTACAATTTCTAAATGCAGCATTCCTAAGAATCCACATCTAAAACCAAAACCCAGTGCCATAGAATTTTCCTTATCATAAATCAAGGCAGCATCATTTAATTTTAACTTAGCGATATTATCTCTCAAATCTTCATAATCTGAAGAATCTATCGGAAAGATGCCACTATAAACCATAGGTTTAGGATCTTGATATCCCGGTAATGCTTTAGTAGTACCATTTTTTGCATGAGTAAGTGTATCACCAACTCTTGCATCTGAAATTTCTTTAATATTTGCGATAATATAGCCAACTTCTCCGGCAGATAATTTTATACCCGGTTCAGGTTTTATACCAAGATATCCAATTTCTTCAATATCGTATTCTTTATTAGTTGACATAAGTTTAATTCTATCACCTTTTTTTAATATTCCGTCATAAATTCTAACTAAAATAACTACTCCTCGGAAAACATCATAAAATGAATCAAATATTAAACCTTTGGGGGGATCTTCTAAAATACCTTCAGGAGCCGGGATATGTTCTATAATTCCATCTAATAATTGTTCTACATTCAAACCTGTTTTAGCACTTACTTGATAAACTGTTTCTCTTGGGACTCCTATAACCTCTTCAATCTCGTGTAGGGTGCCTTCTATATCAGCATTAATCAAATCAATTTTATTAACCACAGGTATAATTTCTAAATTGTTTTCCATAGCTAAATACATATTACTCATCGTTTGAGCTTCGATACCTTGGGAAGCATCAACTAAGAGCAAAGCTCCTTCGCAAGAAGCTAAACTTCTTGATACTTCATAAGAAAAATCAACATGACCGGGAGTATCAATTAAATTTAAAATATATACTTTATCATTATATTTATGTGTCATACGAATAGCATGAGATTTTATTGTAATACCTTTTTCTTTTTCTAAATCCATATCATCAAGTATTTGAGCATTCATACCTTTGGCAATCACGTTAGTAGATTCTAAAAATCTATCTGCTAAGGTAGATTTACCATGATCAATATGAGCAATTATACAAAAATTTCTAATTAGTTCTTGTTTCATTATTTATCCTCCGTGTTCATTCCCCAAAAATAGCTTAAAACTGTCAATGAAAATTTAATTTTTTGTATTGTACATATAATCTATCAAGAAATATGAATTTCTTTATTGACATATCTTAGTCTTTTTTTTTTTATTCAATCAACAATATTTATGAGGTTATAAAAGTTATGAATGTTATATTTTTCGTTAATTTTTTTGGTGGTTTAGCAATGTTTCTTTTCTCAATGAAGGTTATGAGTGATAATCTTCACGCAGTAGCTGGCAATGAAATGAAAAGATTCATCAAAAAGTTAACTAATACTCCAATTAAAGGAGTTTTTGTTGGGACTGTTGTCACAGGTATCGTACAAAGTAGTAGTGCTACAACTGTAATGTTAATTGGACTTGTCAATGCAGGAATAATGTCGCTTACTCAAGCTGTTGGCGTAATTATGGGTGCAAATATTGGGACTACAGTTACGGCTCAACTAATCGCTTTTAAAATAGGACATTATGCATTCTCATTTGTAATAATTGGTGTTATTCTTTTATTTATCAAAAAAAGCAAGGTAATGGAACGTTGGAGTTTAATCATTTTATGTTTTGGACTTTTATTTATAGCTTTAAATGTAATGTCAGAATCTGTAATGCCCTTAAGACAATCTGAAGCTGTTAAACATGCACTAATTTCATTGTCTTCCAATCCATTACTCGCTATACTTGCCGGAACTATTTTTACTATGGTAATACAAAGTTCATCAGCAGCAATTGGTATAGTTATCGTCTTAGCCTCAAATGAGTTAATTCCTATTCAAGGTGCTATGTATCTTGTATTTGGAGATAATATTGGCACTACAATTACTGCATGGTTAGCAAGTATAGGAGTAAATAAAACAGCAAGAAGAGTAGCATTAGTACATTCGATGTTTAATATAATAGGTACATTAGTTTTTACCTTACTAACATATTTTGGATACTATACTCATTTCGTTAATTTTTTAACACCCGGAGATATTTTCAGTGGTGGAAATATCCCAAGATTTGTTGCCAATACTCATACATATTTTAACATCATAAATTGTATCATTTTTTTACCTTTTGCGAATACTTTAGCTTCATTAGCTTACAAAATTATCAAAAAAGATAATTCTGAAACTCTTTCAACAGGCGAACCCAAACATCTTGATTTTCATTTGATTCAAACTGCTGATCTTGCTGTAGAACAATCAATCAAAGAAATGAGAGAAATGCTTAAATTAGTTAGACGTTCTCTTGAAGTATCAATGGATTCATATTTAAATAAAAACTACAGAAAACAAGAGAAAATACATAAAATTGAAAATGCAATTGACCATTTACAAAAAGAAATAACTATGTATTTAGTTGCAGTAAACGAACAAACTAATTCACAAGACATTGCAAAAAAAATACCTTCTTTACTTCATACTATAAATGATATTGAAAAGTTAGGTGATTATGCTGAACAAATTAATGAAATACTTAACAATCAAATATTATCACAAAAAGATTCATTTTATCCCGACTTTTTATCAATCTTAGCGGATAATCATAATAAAATATTGTATATGATTGATTTAAGTTTAAAATATTTAAAAGAACTCGATCAAGAATATACATATAAAATCATTGAACTTGAAGGAAGAATTAATCAGCAACATTTTGATTTAAGAAAAAAAATATTAAGTATGATTCAAAATGCTGAATGTGATGCTGCTTCCGGGCTCAACACTATAGATTATATAGATACTATAGAATCATTGGCAGATAAAATGAAAAACATTGTCAAAGCCGGTTCTCATCAATTTATTTATTTACCAAATCTAAAACCTTCAGCAGAACGAACTGTATCTGATGAAGACAATAATGATAGTTAAGGACTAATTATGTTAAAAAGATTTTTAAAATATTATATTCCCCATAAATGGTTATTTATATTAGATATGTCTGTCGCACTCTTAAGTGCCGGCATCACAATCCTTATACCGACCCTAACAAGAAACCTATTAAAAACACATATCCCTCAACAAAATTATCAAACAATAATTACTATTCTAATAATAATGTTAGTTATAATAATGATAAAAACTCTCTTTACCAGAATCCGTATCAAATGGGGACATATCCTCGGTGTAAGAATGGAATTTGATATGAGAGAACATTTCTTTAGGCATTTACAAAAGCTTTCATTTAGTTATTTTGACAATACTAAAACCGGACATCTAATGTCAAGAATATCTAACGATTTAAATATGATTGCTGAAGTTGCTCACCATGCACCCGAAGATTTTCTAATCGCAATAGTTATGATTATTGGAGCATTTTCTGTAATGTTTACTTTTAATACAACTCTCGCACTGTTAACACTAATACCAATGCCAATCTTACTCTTTTGGGGTATAGTCTTTGGTGGGAGAATGAAACAAGGTTTTAGAAATATGCGTAAAAGCATTGCTGAAATGAATAGCAATGTTGAAAATTCTGTTCAAGGAATTAGAGAAGTAAAGTCTTTTGCTAACGAACATCTTGAGATTGAAAAATTTAACGATGTTAATACACACTTTAAACTCACAAAAGAATATATGTATGGTTTAATGGCAACGTTTCATTCCGGAATGGGTTTTTTCCAAGATTTTTACTATATATGGGTTATAGCCGGGGGGGCTTGGTTACTTGCTCAAGGTAAAATCGGGTTACCTGATCTTCTCGCATTTATAATGTTTATAACCTATATTCTTGATCCAATTCAAAGACTTGTTAATTTTATGGAACAGTTTCAACAAGGCACAGCTTCATTTGAAAGATTTATTGAAATTATGGATATCGAACCTGAAATAGAAGACAAAAAAAATGCATTATGTCCGGATATTTGTCATGGCAACATCACAATCAATAATATCTCCTTTAATTATCCGGGACATAAACCTCTCGTAATAAAAAATGTTTCTATGGAGATTAAATCAGGTAAAAAAATAGCTTTAGTTGGAGAATCAGGTGCCGGAAAATCTACCTTAATCTCCCTAATTCCCCGTTTTTATGAATGTTCTAACGGCTCAATAGAAGTTGATAATAATAATATATTAAATCTAAAACAAAAATTCTTACGTAATAATATTGGCATTGTACAACAAAATGTTTTCCTTTTTGATACAACAATTAAAGATAATATTCTTTATGGTAATCCTTATTCTACTGATGAAGAAATAATTATAGCATCTAAAAAAGCAAATATTTACGATTTTATCCAATCACTTCCTGAAAAATTTGATACATTAGTTGGAGAAAGAGGAGTTAAATTATCCGGTGGTCAAAAACAAAGAATTGCTATTGCACGTGTATTTCTTAAAAATCCTCCTATCTTGATTTTCGATGAAGCTACATCATCACTAGATAATGAATCTGAAGCTTTAATACACCAATCAATGATTGAATTAAGTAAAGATAGAACCACACTTATAATTGCTCATAGGCTTTCTACTGTTCAAAATGCAGACCTTATTTATGTAATGCAAAAAGGTGAAATAACTGAGATTGGAACTCATCAAGAATTAATTAATAATAAATCTTATTATTTCTCATTATATAATAAAAGTTTTAAATGAAAATAAAACAGCCCTAAAAAGTATATTCTCGTAATTGATTTAATATCTTTTGTGAATTTTTATATGCACAATTATCAAAAGAACTACTATCAATAGATTCTACACTCGGTAGTTCTTTTATTTCTACTAAAGAGCTGTTCGTATTAAAAAAGTTCAACTGTATTTGTTCTTTTAAATAATATACTCCAATTTCAAGATATTTACGTTCGATAATAATCTTTTTTACAACTAGTTTTAAGTTATAATCATCGGGATTATATTGCCAATCATTCTCTAATAACTTATTTTTTAATATTTCAATAGACTCGGGAATTGAATCGGAAACAATAATAAATTTTGCTTGTTCTAATTCAAAAATGTTTATCTTATAAATATTTTTACTTGATACCTTGCTTAGCAAATTTCTAATAAAAGCTTGATGAATAATCTCATTAGTTAATAAAAATGATTGAAAATCAAGTTTTAACTCAATCCATTTAACATTTAAATCATGATATCTTAAACTTAGATTAATTAAACCGTCTTGATTAGAGAAATATCTATATTTAAGTTTGTTATTTAAATATAGATTTATTGGAAAGTCAGGTAAGAAATTATCTCCTTGATATAAACTCACATTGAAGTCATAAAATCTATTTGTTTGCTTTGATTTATAAAGTAAAATCTTTTCCGGATAAATAAGTTTTACACTACAAAGAAACTCTTCTAAATCAGATATTAGCAATAATAAACCTTTTTGATGTTGAGCATTTTCATAATATGGGACTTTTAAGATTAAATCTATAACTTTAACCAATAAAAAATAATCTCGATTACTTAAATAAAAGTTCGTTAACTCTTGTATTTCATCTAGATTTTCTTGATAATAAGCTTCTAATAACTCATTATATCTGGCTTTACTTAACAAGAATTTAGTATGATGAATTTCGTTTTTATCAAGTGATACATCATAATCAGCAGAAAGAATTAAATTATTGACTAATTCTGAGTTTATATTTTGTCCGGATTTTTTCCATTCAATGTAATTCATATCCCCAAGAAGTTTATTGTAATCTTTTAGTAATTGTAATATTATAACTCGCCTAAATTCTTCTTTTGCTTGTGTAAAGGCAATTGATTCATTATGATGAGAAGAATTAGCAATTAAATCATTAATGTTTTGACAAAATGCTTGACAACTATGACAAATAAACAGAAAAACGATCAGATATAATTTCATTATTAGCAGAAATTTTTTCATAAATTTTAGAATTAGCTGTATCAATAATCTGATAGGTTGAAATAGAATTATTACTAATTTTCTTTACAACAATGTCAGCAATATTTTTTTTTGAACCGTCATTAACTTCTTTAATACTTCCATTAAAAGCATCAATATAGAATTCATTATTCTCTTCCATCCAAATAAAATCAGTATTAAATAAACTTTGAACATAATCTAAGTCATTTTTTAATAACTCACTGTCAAAAACCTTTGAAACCTTAAAAATATAAAACCCGTTTTGTTTCTTTATTAAAAAGTCAAATGCTTCAGCAATGTTAAAACTTAGAATATTTTTTAGTTCAAATTTTTCTATTTGAATATGTTCTTGATTTACATAAGTGCCATTCGTGCTTTGTAAATCTTTTAAAATTTGTTCTTTAAAATCTACTTCACAATGTGAACCGGACACCCATTCTGACTTTAATAATAAATCGTTTTGTTCATCATTTCTACCAATTTTTATAGTATCATTCAAAAAAACTACAATATTTCTTAATGAATATCTATCTAAAATTATCATTCTTGAATAATTATTTAATAATGTTTCATCCTTTGAATTATCGTTTTCAAATAATTTTAAATCATTTTCTATCTCTTGGATTTTGCAAAGATAATTTTCAACGTCACCATATTTCAACATAATCATTATTGGCATCAATTCATTAATTTCATTATATTGTTTAATAATTCTGTTTAACAAATTTGTTTTTGCAATCGTTACCGGTAACTTCTTATAATAATCAATATCATTTATTAAGCTACTCATAAGTTCAGGAATATCATTTTTAATCTTAATAACTTGTTTTTTTAATTCTTGTAAATTTGAAATTCTTGTTACATCATTTAATAGATGTAATCTTGATAAATAGTAATCAAAACTATCTTTAATGATTCTAATATTTGGATTTTCAATTAGGATATTATAAAGTTGTTTTTCAATACTATAATCAAGTATAAGCAAGAAATTCTCAACCATTTTAGATAATTCTGATTTTAATTTTAAATTACTCTTGTTTTTGCTGTGATTTAATTCAAAAATTTTATTATTAATATGATTGATAAATCTAATGATTTCATCAATTTTCTCAGGTGTTTCTTTTGCATTAATCAATTCATTTTCAACTTTATAAAAACTAATTAAAGATTCTTTCTCCCCATCATCAATTAATGATTCTAAAAAAGAAAGAATGGTTATAGGAGTTGGATCAAGCTCTTTTAACTCTTTAATCTCTGCATTAAAAACATTTAAATGTTGATTTATCTCTTTTATAACATTCATAATTTTTATTTCATCGATCTTATTTCTTGGTAGTGAATAGTATTTGTAAACAACTAACCATTCCTTATATTTAACTGTTATAATATTTTCAATATTTTTTATTTGTTCAAACTCATCTAAAAATTTATCATATTTATGTGTATTTAATATGTGTTCTAATGGCTTATATATATCAAAAAAATTACTATATATTGATGTTATACTTAAAATAGATATCAATTGCTTTGAATTAAATATGTCAAAATCTATTAAAGAATTTAAGGTATTGTTAACCTTTGAATTGCTTACCTTATTTAATTTATTAATTGAATCTATATATAAATTTTCTACCTTGTAATTAAGTAAGTCTATGATTTGTTCTTGAAGCTCAGGATACATCTTAAAATTTACATTATGAACTGAATAAAGTTTTGCTAGTTTCACAGAATCACTTTTACTAAATAAATCATTTGGTAAATCACAAATCTCATTAATTTTTTCATAAGTAACATATAAAGATTGGTATCTTACAAGCATTTGTTTATATTTTTGTCCCATAGTAGGGTTGTATTCTATTAAGACATTGACTGCTTCAGATAATCCGGTATAATTATTAAATGCTTTTTTAGAATTATGTATAAAATTTTCAATATATGCCAAACAATTATTAATATATGAAGTCTCCGCTTTTTCAATTAATTGAAATATTTCTGAATCAGTATATTGATTTTCCTTTAACACCCATTCACAAAAATATAAAATGTCTAAACTCGCTATTAAATTTTTTATCTTTTTAGTTCCTTGGTTTTGAGAAGCTAATGCTAATTTGTTTGAAGCTTTATTTACCCATTCTCTTTTTAATGGATTTACTCCGATTATTTGTTTAATTGCTTTAGTACTTTTATTTGAAGAATTAAAGCTATATGCTTTATTATAAGCGTTGGATCTTATATCACTTAATTTTATAAAAAAATTATTCATTTAAACTCCCAAAAATGAAATATCGTCATTCTTAAAACTAATTAACTCATAAATCTTGACAGGGATTGATTTACCCTTAACTATAACCTGATCAAGATATCTTACATTTACATATTCCTTCACTTGTTCAAAAGTAAATTCGCTAATAATTATGTTATTACTTGTTTGGTAATTTTTATTGAGAGCTTCAAGCCGAGCTCCTAAATTTATTGTATCGCCTATGGCAGTATAATCAAAAATTTGCTCAGAACCAAGATTACCAACAACTGCTTGACCCGTATTTATACCTATCCCAATATTAATAATTTCTTTACCTTCAGATTTCCATTTCTGTTGTAATTCTCTTAATTTATCTATCATCTGCATTGCACAGATACACGCCTTTAAAGGATGATTTTCAATGTTAACCGGAACATTAAATAACGCCATTACTTCATCACCTACAAATTTATCTAAAATTCCTTGATTATCAATTATAGTATTCACCATTTCTGTTAAATACTCTTTTAGCATTGAAACAGTTTCATGAACTTGATGCGATTCTGTATAAGTTGTAAATGATCTAATATCTGAAAATAATACAGTAAGCTCTTTTTGCTCACCACCGTATTTTAAGTTCTTAGGAGATTTTAACAATTCTTTAACTAATGTAGGTGCCATATAATGTTGGAATGTTCTTTTGATAATCTTTTTTTCTTTGTTTTCATTAATAAAATTTATAACTAACCACACAAAGTATAATAATAAAATATTTAAAGGAAAAGCTAAAATAGTTATACTTATACTATGATTTAAGAAGAAATAATAAACTAATACAAAATTAAAAACTATTAAAAACACTACTACAAACGATGAGATTATAGGATTTTTTTTTTGAAAAAAAAATGACAAAAGTAAACTTAAGCCTAACAATAAAAAATAATATAAATTAGTTGAAAATATCTTTATGAACCTATTATCTATAAACATTTGTATCAAATTAGCATGGATTTCAACTCCCGGCATTAAAATTCCTGAATGGTTAACAGGGGTTAAAAAATTATCTTTTAATTCTTCAACTGTTGCTCCTATTAAAACAATTTTGTCTTTAAACACATTATTTTCTTGCAAAAAATAAAAATCATTGATTGGAAAATACTCTTCCATTGGCAACACTAATGTACTATCATCTATTACACTAGAAAAAGAAATATGTCGAAATGTTTTTGTAGGTCCATAATAATGAATTCTTATATCATTTTGATTTGATAAGTTAACCTTTAAATCTTTAAAGTACAACAATCTTTCATCAAAAGAAATATCAGGATCTTCTTGATGTAAACATTGTAAAGTTCTTAACCCCAGGGAAAATAAATGATCATTAGATAGTAAACTTATTTTATGAAACAATGGATATCTTCTAATAAAACCATCATTATCATTTATCATATTAACTACTCCCCAAGTCGAATAATTTTTTATAATATCTTTATTCGGTGGTAAAAGTGTCATCTTCAGATAATTATTCTCATTAACTTGATAAATTTTACCTGCAAAAATTACATTGTTATATCTTTTAGCTTCAAGACCTAATTTGCTATCTATTTCATTTTTATAAGATTCTGAAAATTCAATATCGAAAACTATTAATTTTGCTCCGGCTTTATTTAAATTCTCAATTAATTTAATATAATATTCTCGCGGAAACGGCCATTGTATATCTAAAGTATGAAAACTTTCATCATCTATCGCTACAATAATTATATCTAAAGAATCAGAATTAATGTTTTTATCTAATGATAGCTTTTGAATTAAATCTCTTAAATTTATTTCTAATTGATTACCAAAGTTTGTATTACAAAAAAAATATGAAAAGAGTATTACAACCAAACTAATAGATATTGCTGTTATACTCTTTAATTTCATAACTAAAAGGTTTGTGACAAGACGATTTTTGAGAAAAGATAAGTATAACCATTATCATTAATTGTATTTTCTTCAGTAAATTGTTTATACCCAAAGTTAACATTGATAGATGTATTCTTTAAGGGTTTATATTTAGCTCCTAAGTTAATTTGATGAGAATTACTTTCGTTATCTCCTCCGGTATTATAATTTACTCTATAATCAATATAAGGAACTAACATATTTTGAAGAAAAGAATATTCATTATTTATATAAAAATTTGAAAAAGTAAGCGATTCATCAGAAATTTCTTTTCTCATATTATAGTTGATACCAAATTTTGTAGTTAAAGGTATCTCATTAAACCTAAATAATGTATTCAAACCAATATCTTTTTTATTACTATCAAACAATTTATTCTCTTGATTATCTTTATCTACACCCGTCCCATAAGTCAAATTAATACTTGAATAAGCAAAGTTTAATTTATTTGTTGAATAACCTGTTGTAAAGGACAAATACTGATTCATAAAATCAGTACGATAACTACTAATGTTGTTTGTTTCTAAATCTAAATCATCCTCATTTGACATTTGAGAAAAATTAACATTAAAATATGGATAGTTCATTGGCTGATAATTAAACGAGAAAAACATACTCTGACTATTAATTGTATAATCTTTTTGATTGACTGTATTATCTTGAGCTAATTCTAAACCGGCAGATAAAAATAATGTATTAGTAATTATAATATTGTCACTTAAACGAATATACCTTTTATCTTGAACAATTCCGGTTGTACTTAATGAATAAAAAGAAGGTCCTACCTGAGATAATACTATATTGACATTATTTTTATAATAATTAGCTCGTAAACCTAATTTTAATGCAGTATTATTAAGACCTACTATAAATGGTTCAATATTTTTATTTATTATTATTATGGATTCAAAATCTTCAGGATCAAAGGGAATATTACTGTCAATATAATCTTCAAGTTCAGGCTTTGAAAGTGTACCCGGATTTATATTACTGTTATACATACTCATTGCTACTTCTCCATAAAAGTTAAATCTTCTTGTTTTGTCAGTTATGTTAAAATCAGTACCAATAACAATATTATCCTTACCTTGAAGTGTATATACTTCATTATAATTATCAAAGTAATCTCCTTCATCTAAACTTCCAAGTTTATCCTTTGTCTTTGAAAGATTAAAAGATAATGATGTCTTGTTAAGATTTCCAAAAACGATCTTTGAAGAAACATTCATACGAGTAAAACTTCCAATATTTGAATCATTAGGTGATATTTTTCTATTTACTTCACCGGTAGATATCAAAAGTGAAAAATTATTGAATTTAATACTTGTAGATACTCCAAAAATCGATTTATTATTAACTGTAAATTCTGAGTAATTAGGGCTATAATCACCTAAATGTAAGTCAAAATTATTACTTAAAAAACCAAGATAGTACTTATTAATCTTTTGATTATTCTTATCCTCTAAAGAAGTCACATATAAATAATTTTTAACAGCGATCTTCTTATACAAAAAAGATAGGTTAAATATACCTGTTTGATCATTATCAGATACTGTATTATCTTCTTTATAATCAAAATTATTAGTGTTATTAATAAAAGTTAAATTACCATATAAATCTAATCGCTCAAAGATTGTTGGCGTTTGATATGACCTAAATAACCAACTTGGTGATGAAACAACTTGTCCATCAGTAGTTTTAGCAGTAATTTTTAAAGATCTTTTAGAATTATTTTGAGGAACAAAAAATACTAAAATTCCATCATAAAAATCTACTCTATGTGTAATGTCTTGATTATCCAATACTACTTTGATAGTATTTTGGTCAATTGACCCTTGGTCAATGAAATAAGAGATTACAATATTTTGATTATTAGAAATACTATTTAAGTCATCCGGTGAAATAATTACAAAGGGGCTGTTTGATAAAGTTTGTTTATTCTGTTTCATAAAATTAACTTGTACAGGAGACAACTCAGGATTAATAGCAGGATAAGTTACAATATCTCCTTCAATACTTTTGATTTCAAAATAATAATATAAAATTTCAAAATCTTCTTCAGATAACTCTTCTAATACTGTGTCTAAAGAAAACGTAAAAAGTGAATTTAAAGTATTTTCTTCAATGAAATTAAATGTTTTGTAATTATTATCAAGGTCAGTCTTGTAGAAAAAAGTAATTGTGGATATTTCTGATTGTGAATTATTTACTTGTATAGTTAAAGGATCTGTTATTTTTTGAATGGGAATATGAATAATATCAAATGAAGCAAACAAATTTGATAAAATCATAAAACCACTAAATAAAAGTAGGATTTTATTCTTCTTCATAAGTAATTCTCACTTTTTTAATATTTCCATCAGCATCTTGTATTTCTATATCAAAAGTTTTACTTTCGAAGGAATTCTCAGGAGTTTCATTATCAAAATCATCTTGGAAATCTTCAATTATTTGATTATCAATATCACTAATATCACCATTTTCATTTATACTATAACCTTGTCCATTCTTTGCAGTTAAGAAATCACCGGTTATCTTGTTTTCGATCTCAACTTCACCGGAATTAACAAAAATATAAGATAAAAGATTTTCATATCCTACTAAAAATTCTGTTCCTTTTACAGAAGCTACTATATTAGGTGTTTCAACAAGATATTGTCCTGAATCAACATTTACTTTAGATAAAAAACTACCTTTATTGAGTATATTACGTTTACTTAATTTTCCATCAATAAATTCGCCTTGAATTATTAATACAGAATTTGGAAATAATTTTGCTGTTGCTCCATTATCGACAAATCTTATTGAGGCAAAGCTTTCTATACCTGAGCTAACTTCGTCAGCATTATATAACAAATCACCGGTTTTAATAGTATTTTTTTCTTCATTTCTAAATACAGAAACATCACCTTTCATTCCGGCAATTACTGCTATGGGACTCTCAGAAAACAATCCAACAAACAAAAAAAGAATTATTAATAGATTCAAATATTTCATTTTAAACCTCACTCAATTATTTCAATACTTATAATTTCAGCATTGAGTAATTGTTGTAAAATACTTAATGCTTGAGGATAAGTTAAACTTATATCTTCTGAATAAAAATTCCCGGTCGGAAAAACACCTTCGTCGAAAAGTTCATTTATTAATGGATTTTGAAGATTAGTTAAAAAATCAGATATACTTTGATATTGATTTGCAGATTCTTCTGTAGTTCTTGAAAATTTGAATATATTCCAAGAACTATCATAAGTATCATTTATTCCAAATTCTGTTCTATCCGATATTTTAGGCATAGTGATTTTCCAAGCATAATAATTATCATTTATAAAAGGCAAATAATTATTAAATAGAGGACTCATTAAATCTTCTGCTTGATAAAATAAACGACCGGAATTATCTAAATTACTAATATTAATAGCTGTTTCATGAGAATACTCACGAATAATCAGAGTAAATTTATTGTTAGGATTAATTATATTTGAATTCCACAAAAATACTAATGGAGATCCGGAAACATTTGTTATTGAGGAACCTGCAGGAGTTCCAGGGCTTATTAATCTAATACTATAAATATTTGAAATTGTCATATTGAAAACAGCTTCATTACTTATAATTTGTCCATTATCATTCTTAACTATCATAGAAAAAGTATAAATACCATCAGGGAAAAGCCCTGTATCTAAAATTGAATTTTTAAATTGGTTATTATTTAAGAAATCTGAAAGTGATAACGAGGGTATAGCTGAATGTAAGTAACTACTTCCATCATTTCTTATCAAGTCTCTGTTATTAACATTTAAAGATTGTCCTTGATTCAAGATATCTAAAGAATGCTGAGTAAATTCTGCTTTACTATTATTAATAATCGAATTATTATTCCATGAAAGAGAAAAATGAATATAGGCATTATTAATTATTTCAGAACTTAACTTGTTTACAATCACATTAAAAATAATCGGTTGATTATTAGGATTGTCAACATCAATAGCAGCCGCATTTATAGAATTATAAAATCCGTTACTACTGCCTCCTAAAATTTGTAAATTTAATTCGTTTGCAAAAATATTTATTGCAAACACAATTATAAACGTCATAATTATTAATTTTTTCATTAAACCCTCCTATATCACTGATTATATATTCACAAAAATAATTTGTCAAGAAATAATATAAATAAAAATCAAACTCCTCTTTCAGTTGGATTCCAAATATATTTATGTAATTGTAATTGAAATCTAACATCTAATTTGTCTTCTAAAACTTTTTGTACTATAACTTTAGGTTCAATTTTTGAAAAAACAACTGAGAATAAGATATGTTGACCACTGAGCTTATTATTTTTTAAAAAATCTTTAGACCATACATAATCATTTAAATCACCAATAACAAATTTAATATTGTCTTTTGTAGGATTTATAAAATCTAAATTACTTTTTAAAAAACTATCGCCACAATTACTTGAAGGTGTTTTCACATCAACTATCTTACATACATAATTTGGTACTTTTTCTAAATTAATACTACCATTCGTTTCTAAAAGTATATCATAATCATTAGTGTGTAATTCTTCAAATAACTCATAAATTTCACTTTGTAAAAGAGGTTCTCCTCCTGTAACTTCAACAAGTTTACATCCTTTAAAAGTATTTACTTCATTTATTATTTCACTAATTTTTAATCGTTTACCAACATTATTAGCATAAGTAGTATCACAATACGAGCATTTAAGATTACAGCCGGAAGTTCTGATAAAAATACAAGGTAATCCACTATATGTAGATTCCCCTTGAATACTAAAAAAAATTTCTGATAAATCCATTACTTATACACAATATTAGAAAGGTAAAAATGGAAAGTTTTTATGATATCCTAAAATCTCATCAATTTGACTATTTAAAAGTTGAGGATGACCAATTATAAATTTTTCTTTATTACCAATTTTAAAAATCTCATAATCATTACTATTAAGATTAAATAGCTCAAAATAAGCTAAATTACCATATATTGGTTTTGATTGATGAATTAACAAATCAATATTATCAATTTCTTGATAAAGCAAATTCTCATATATATCATCATGCATTTGTTCAAGGATTAAAAGATTATTTTGATTATGCAAAATACTTTGATCATTTAAGAATAAAGCTTTTTCTGCATTTTTTGTAACCATTTGGTACAAAACTTGACCTGTAATTTTATTACAAGCACGTTTAGCATGCTTAAATTCATCAAATAAATGTATTCCTCCGGTCATAGTAGAGTCGGTTCCTAAACAGATATTAACCCCTTTTTCTAAAGCTGATAAGACATCTAATGTTTGACCTATCAGATACATATTTGAACTTGGACACCAACAAACCGAAGCACCTACCTCTGAAATTTTTGATAATTCATCTTTTGTTAAACAAATTCCATGAATTATTAAGGTATTCATTCTTAAAAGGTCTTTTTCTAATAAAATATTAAATTCGCTTTTAGATACATTATCAATACCTTCTGATAGATGTATTATAAAAGGAATTATTCCTTTAGAATGCTTCATTTCTTCTGCAGCAGTTGATCCACCCCACCAATTTCCTAAAATTATTGAATGACACTGAGTAAACTGTTCAATAACGTAAATATCAAACATCTTGTAATACTCAGGTTTTTGTTGTTTTATGTGATCCTGAAGAATGTGTACTCCAGAAAAAATGTTTTTATACATTCCCATTTTTACAATTAATTTAGCATTCTCATTAAGTAAATCGAAGTCTCCGTTATTTTCCCAAATCTTATTTCTTTCTAAAAAAGATTCTGAATTCTTATTTTCCTCAACCCAAATATGTGAATTTGTATAAGGTAAATGATTACCGGATCTTGGAAACCAATTACTTATTAAATGATCATGTGAATTAATAAAAGGTTTATAGGCAAATTTATTCTTATAATCAAAATCAATAACTGTATCTGATTTTTTACAATTAACTTCAACATCGATATACTTTGAAGAAGAATTCCTTAAATCTGATACTGAGTTATTAACTTTAATTTTCAGCATTATTCTTCAAGCCTTTTAATCAACTTAGGCAAGACATCAAATAAATCGGATACTACACCTAAATCTGCAACATTAAAAATAGGAGCATCAGTGTCTTTATTAATAGCGATTATATAATCAGATGATTGCATTCCTGCCATATGTTGGATAGCTCCGGAAATGCCAAAAGATAGATAAATTTTTGGTTTAATAGTCTTTCCTGTTTGTCCTACTTGATGAGGATAACCTATCCATTCTGAATCAACAGCTGCACGAGACGCCCCAACGGCACCATCCAATAATTCTGCAAGTTTATGAAGCATTTCAAAATTTTTAGCCTCTTTCATTCCACGACCACCGGACACAACAAAGTTTGCATCAGCAAGATTTACTCTATTTGAATCATCTTTAATAGTTCTAATAAATTCACATAGATTAGTTTTATTAGACAAATCTACATCTTCATTTATAATTTTGCCTTTTCTATTATCATCTTTAGGAAAAGGAACCATTACTTTATGTCTTACAGTAGCAATTTGAGGTCTATGATTTGGAGTTAAAATAGTTGCCATTATATTACCACCAAAAGCCGGACGAGTTTGCATTAAATTATTTGTTTCAGAATCTATATCTAAACTTGTACAATCTGCAGTTAAGCCTGTATGAACTTTTGTTGCAACTCTTGGAATAAATGAACGCCCAACATGAGTTGCACCTGCTAAAATAATTTCCGGTTTATATTTTTCAATTAAAGAAATCATTGTTTCTGCATAAGGTAAATCAGTAAAATCTTTCAATTCTTTTTTATCAACAACAATAACATTATCAGCACCGCATTTAATTAATTCCTCAGTTAAACAACTTATATTTTCACCTAATAAAACTGCTGTTAAATCAGTTTCTCTTTTATCTGCGAGCTCTCTACCTTTTCCTAATAGCTCAAAAACTACAGGAGAAATCACATTATTTCTTTGTTCAGCAAAAACCCATACACCTTTATAATCATCTTTATTAACAGATTTATCTGTAAATCTTCTTACGATTATGGCTTCAAAAGGACAAGCACTTACACAAGCACCACACAAAGTACATTTATCTGCATTAATTTCTGCAGTTTTATCTTTAATTTCAATTGCTTGATATGCACAAACCTTCAAACATTTTGTACAACCTGTACATTTTTGTGATATAACTTCTATCATTATTACTCCCAATAAAATTTATTTTAAAATATTATTCCTTTAAAAACAGTCAAGAACTTTTTTAAAAACTTTTATTCTCCTTATACTCAAGATAAAGATAGATGAACTCAGAAACTCCATACATAATAATTGCATAAAGCAAACCGGCAATCATATCAACAAAATAATGATAATGGCAAAACACTGTTGATATAGATAAAAAAATACTTACAATTACTAAAATCCAAGCCATTTTAGAAAAATGTCTAAAACTAATAAAGGTTATAGTAAATGCTATTGCTACGTGAGAACTTGGGAAAGCTGCACCATCATGGCTTGTGCCTCTATAAATAAATGCCATTAAATGAGTAAAAAAACCATATCGATAAGTTTCAGTAATCTCTTTTGCTCCATCAAGGGCACGACCTCCAGAGACAGGTAGTATAAAATAAAGAATATAACAAGCAACAAATACAAACATAATATTAAAAATTGCTCTTATGAAATCTTCTTTTTTCTTTAAATATAACGCTAACGGTACTCCAAAAATCATTAAATAATAAGAGAAATAAGCTGCATGAAATAATTCATTCATAAAAAAATTATCAAAACTTTTTCCCCATACTATAGCCGGTTGATAGCCAAATATCATATAATCTAAATGTTGAAAAAACGGGTCCAACTTTTCTTTAAAAATTACCATATTTACTCTTGTTGAAGCATCAAAAAAAAATCCTAAAAAAATTAAAGGATACCAATAACGTATAAACCTAACAATCTTATTATCAATAAAATAATTAGCAATAATTACTATTAAAATTGATACTAAGACACCGATATACTTCAATGATAATGCCAAAGGGTTTTCGATACTATCTGTTCCGATTATAATCCATATCAAACAAAATAAAATATAAAATATTATTAATTTATCATAGATATTAAATTTTTTTAATAAAGACACTTATATTTCCTTTTCATAAATTCTATATACTTTATGTATATGAGCACCAAGGTGTTTAGCAATTTTATTCATCATACTATTTGTTTCAAGAACCCAAGAAAACTCTCCACGATTAAATCCAAGTTTCATACCATTTTTCCATGTATGATAATAAAATAAACTATCTATACCCTTACCTTGATATTCCTTTACTACACCCATAGTAATAACCCGGAGTGAATTCACTTTATTTTTAAAATATAAATATTTTATAATTCCTAAGATAGATTTTTTCCCGTTAAGTTTCTTTAACAGCACATTATAATCAGGCAATGCAACAGAAAATCCTGCAGGTTTTCCTTCTGATTCAGCAATAAAAACAAGATTTGGATTTACAATTGGGAGTAATGTTTTTACTAAATGATTAAATTCAGTTTCAGTCATTGGTACAAATCCCCAATTCATCTCCCAAGCTTTTTGGTATATTTCAAAAACAGTTTCTATATCTTTTTTTAAATTATTTTTATTAAGGCATCTTACTGTAAATTGATTACTTTTATTTAATCTTTTACCTACGGCATCGAGAAATGGAGGCATTGTATCGGATTCAAGTAACCAAGCATACAAATCCATTGCTTTTGTTAATCCATATTTTTCCATCAATTCCTGATAATATTCAAAATTATGAGGCATCATTACAAATGGAGATGTTTCAAATCCTTCTACCAATAAACCACATTCATCGTTAGTTGTAAAATTATAAGGACCACTTACAACATCACATCCTTGTTCTTTTAACCATTTTATGGCGTTATCTAACAATAGGGTTGCTACTTCAATATTATTTATTGTTTCAAAAAAACCAAAAAATCCTTTTTTATCTTGATGAAAATTATTATGCATTTTATTAGTATGGGCTGAAATTCTACCAACAATCTTATTCCCTTTAGTAACATAAAACAATTGAGCTTTGGAATGTTCAAAGAAAGGATTTTTTTTATTAAAAAGTGCTAATTGATCACTAACTAATGGTGGCACCCATAAATTATTATCATTATACAAGTGAAAAGGAAATTTAACAAATTCCAATAACTGCTTATTATCTTTTACGTTAACTATTTTAAAATCCATCTAAATCTCTCCTAATCGTCTTGCTACAATTAGATTTAAAACACCCATTAAAAATGCAGTGATAAACATTAAAGTTAATAACTGTCGAGACTCTATCCAGAAAACACTTAAAATCGGTGGAAATAACACGATAAAAAATTGAGCAAATCTAATTTGTTTAAATAACATTATTATCACTATGGCTATTAATAAAACATAAATCATCGGTTGAAAAGCAAAAAACATCATCAAGCCTATGTAAGTAAAAATCCCTCTTCCTCCTCGAAATTTATGTGTTACCGGTAAACAATGCCCACCTATCATAAAAAATCCAAAGATAAACAAAGGGATCTGCAAAGATAATTCTTCATATCCGGCATAAATAAAAAAGAATTTAATTATGCTCAAATATAAAAACATCTTACCTGAATCTAATATTGCTGCTACAATACCAAGAGGTTTACTTATATTTGAATAAATATTTTCAGTATCAGCAAAACCTGTACCAACTTTATATATATTTAAATACTTAAAACTTTTTGCTAACACCCTGGCAGTAGAAAAACATCCTATACCATAAGAAGCTATACTAATTAAAACATAAATTATTATATTATACATTGTACCTCATTTCGTATAATTTCTGTATCCATAAATAATACTTCCTAACCTTATAATATTTGAACCTTCAGATATTGCAATCTTGAAATCATTACTCATCCCCATCGATAAATACTTCATTTCACAATTTTGATATTGTTTATTTTTATGCTCTTCAAATAATGATTTTAATAACCTAAAACATTTTCTAATTTCTTCTTCATTATTAGTTAACGCACCAATAGTCATTAAACCTTTAACTTGTATATTATCCATAAGATCAATTTTTTCTAAAAAGTTTGAAAGGTCTTCCGGATTAATCCCATTTTTGCTTTCTTCTCCGGAAGTATTTACTTCTATTAATACAGCTTGTTTTTTATTAAGCTTTTCTAATGACTTATTTAATTTTTCAGCTGTTGATAATTTATCTAATGAATGTATTAAATCCGGATTTAAACTTAATAATTTATTAATCTTATTTGATTGTAAATGTCCGATAAAATGAAACTCTTTATATAATCCGGCTAATTGAGGGATTTTAACTTCTGCTTCTTGAACCTTATTTTCTGCAATAAATTCAAAACCTTCATCCAAAGAAGCTTTTATTACTTCAACAGGATGAGTTTTAGTCACAGCTAAAAGTTTAACTTCATCTGAATGTCTTCCACTTTTTGCTGTGCATTCTTCAATTTCTAATTTAATCTTCTCTATAATTTCTTTATACATCTTTTCACCTTAATACAAAAAAAAATATTTTCATAAAATTGTCAACAACCGCTTACAAATCAATTTATTTTATCTCGTTTGTAGGATGATTTTGCTTTCATAACATATTTAAAATTGGTTAAATAACTAATTTTACTATAAAATATTTTTTCTATAAATGTATTTAAAAATAATGAAATAATTACTATAATTACTCCAATAACTTGAATGAAACTTAAGTTTTCATCTAAACATAATACTGCAAGAATTGTTGCAAATATTGGTTTTAATAAAAAAAACACTGATCCGGAAACTGTCTTTATCTTTTTTAAACCCATAAAAAAGAATACATAAGCTATACCGGTCACAAAAATACCCAAATATAACATACTGACAATGTTTTTTAAATCAGGCTTAAATATCATAACTTGATGAGAAAAAAGCCCTAATATAAATAAAACTATTGCTCCTCCAATAAAAGAAATACTGTTAAATAGCATAATATCATATTTTTGTATAATAGATTTTGATAAAACCGTATATAATCCAAATGTAATTGAAGCTAAAACTGAAAAAATTATACCTAAAATTATATTTCGTGAATCTGTGACTACTCCAAATTGACCTAAAATAACTACACTTATTCCAAAAATACCGATTATCCAACTTATTATATTAAAAATATTAAAACGCTCTTTTAATATAAATAATGCAAAAATCCCTACAAAAATTGGATTTGAACTAATAATTATCGCAGATAAATTAGCTTGTCCATAATATATTCCTAACTGCAACATATACATACTTACACAAACATTTAAAATCCCAACTAAACTCATCTCCAAAAAATCATACAATTCAACCTTTTGTTTAGTTCCTTTTATTAGATAAATTAAAAATAAAAAAAACCCACCCGTAATAAATCTATAACAAGTTATAGCTAAAGGAGATACAGAAGTGTCTAATATCTTCCCCATTAATTCTATAGTTGAAAATAAGAAAATTGCTAAAATACAATATATATAATTTTTATTCATTTATCACCTAATATTTATTTTATATGTTCATACTATCCTATAACGACATATTTTTTGTCAAGCAAAAACAATGGTAATGTATAATAACGTCAGGTTGAAATGTTCTGCGAGCATCCCTGCTTGCAGGAAAATAATCTAAATTCATAGCCTCGGATTTTAATCCGATAGATAAATGATTGCTTATCAATATCTTTCCTTATTAGCGACTTAAGTCGCTAATAAGGAAATGAATATCTTGTCTCATCTAAACCCCTATTTTTAAAAAATGGAGCTAAGAGTTTATAAAATAGGAAATTATGCCGTTCTCAACTCACATTCGCTATGCTCATTGTAAGTCAAGTCCGGCTGAAATGGATTTGAGTCTCTAATTGCGAAAATTGTAGATTGACCATCCTGGTCGAGTAAGCGAGAAGGGACTTGAAGACAAAGAGTTCTACAAGCTCCCGGCTTGTAGCAAAAAGAGTGCAAGCAAGGATGCTCGCACAACATAAACATATTTATTTACAATATTATTATTTTTATTGACAAGAGTATTTTATCCTGTTATATCTAAATTTAAGCATTATATTAAACAAAAGTTTCAACTAAATGCCAAAATGAAAGGAGGCAAGATGAAAAAGGTCATAATGCTGATATTACTTGTTTTGATAGTAGTAATATCATTAAACGCTAACTCAAATGAGGATATGCAGGAGTATAGTCGTAGATGGAACATTGAGCAAGAAAGGGCTAAAAGGTTCAAACAAGAAACCGGATTTGAAGGGAATATAGTTCAACAATTTCGAGAAAAAGAACCTATGAAATTAGGACAATTGTATGGTAACTTCAGTGATATTGTAGTTACTGCTAAAGAAGATACTGTAATTATGAAACAGATCTTTGAACAGGTAAAGGCAAAAATTATGCCCTATGTCAAGGCAGAAGAAGGACAATTGTTTGCTGAAAAAGTTAAAGCGAGTAGAACATCTACAGGTGTTATATATAATCAAAGAATCAACGGTTATTATGTTTATAGAGCAGGAATATTAAATATTAGATATAACTTCTCAACGAGTGAGTTCATAATAACCGATAATACGAGAGAAATATCCGCAGAATATGTCCCGATAAATATAACGGAGGATGAGGCTATTGAAATAGTATTAAAGCATTATGGAGCTAAAGAAAAAGTAATTCGTACACATCAATATGCCGGGTTATCATATTACACAGTAAACACCGAAACCGGATTACGTGATTATAGATTATGTTATAGAGTATATTATGGGGATTATTGTAATTATGTAAGTCCCGTAACAGGTAAAATATTATTAAAAGAAGAACCTTTGGTTAGGAATTAACACTTTCTCAATTGATGATTTTATTATCAAATAATAACATACTTATA
>Ga0334900_1001507_pt1 | contig 24594 bp, 22 predicted proteins | sample GraSluR3_MG_2_FD_207231 | JGI IMG/M metagenome (GOLD analysis project Ga0334900, IMG submission 207231) | Sludge microbial communities from methane-producing bioreactor in Wageningen University, Netherlands - Granular Sludge_31_08-R3 | ecosystem: Engineered > Bioreactor > Anaerobic >...
GCCGCTTACGGCCTGATCCGGCGTGAGGCGCGTTGTGCGGCCTTGTCCCGCCACGCAAGGGCGTACCATAAAAATCTGCCCCGTACGCCCGAACGAACTCAGCTGACCGAAAGGCCCGTGGCGCAACGGGGGATGCAAGGGGAATCTGTCCCCTTGCCCGTCGGAGACATGAAACAACCGCACATAAAGATGCCTCCGGCGGGCAGGGAGATGATCTCCCTGCACCCTCAACACGCACGCCGCGTGCGGCCTGTTCCGGCGTGAGGCGCGTTGTGCGGCCTTGTCCCGCCACGCAAGGTCACTCGTGGCAAGCCTTACCGGACAGAGGAAGGGAAAGTTCGGCTTCAGTGCCGCCCCGGGCACGGGCACGGATGTGCAGTTCGCCGTTCTGCTCGCGCATTGATTTACGCGTTGCCATCAGGCCGAAACCGGAACCGGCTGGTTTGGAAGTAAAACGGCCGTTGCGGAGCTGCCCCGCCGCCTCAGCAGGCAGGCCGGAGCCGTTGTCGCATACGATCCAGCGGACGCAGACATTGTCCTGTACCACGCGGATGCTTACAGTACCGGCACCGTGTTCCAGAGTGCCCGCGGCAACGGCTTCTTCCACCGCATCCACGGCATTGATGACGAGGTTCATCAGGCAGGCGTGCAGTGCAGAATAATCAAACAGCGCACTTCCGGATTTTTTGGCATTTTCAGATTGGTGCGACGGTTCAAGGCGCAACAGCGCTCCGGCATCCGCCGCTCTGCTTTGCAGCAGCCGGACAACATCGCGCGCCACGCCCAGAGGATCGCCGGGCTGCATATCAGGTTGTGCCGGTCTGGAAAGATGCAACAGGTTCATTGCCATGTCACGCAGTCTGCCCACATCTTTACGCAGCATCTGCCAGCCCTGCTCAAGATACTCGCGGTTATCAAGTTCCAGCCCTTTTTCCAGTACAAACATAGCCCCTTCCAGCCCTCCGGCCAGATTCTTGATGGCGTGTGCCATGGTACCGGCAGTTTCCCCCATGGCGGCAAGGCGTTCGGCTTCCAGCAACTCGCGGGTGCGCTGTTCCACCAGCGATTCCAGCTGGCTGGTATAGCGCCGCACCTGCCCCCGCAGAGCAATCCGTTCTGCGGCGCGGGCCAGCGCAAATTCCAGCACGTCGGCATTAACGGGCTTGGTCAAAAAATCACCGGCCCCCTGCCGCAGACTTTCCACTGCCAGCTGCATGTCGCCATGTCCGGTCAGCATCAGCACTTCCGTATCGGGCCAGGCTGTTTTAAAGGCGCGCAGCAGGGCCATGCCGTCCATAACGGGCATGCGCACATCGGTCAGCAACACATGGGGCGGCCGGCTGTCATGTGCCAGCTGCAGCGCGGCTTCGCCGGACTGAGCCGTAACAACCTGATACCCCATATCGGCAACAAGAGGCCCCAGTGTTGCCAGAATGCCCGGCTCATCATCTACAAGCATGACAGAAAGAGGTGCAGACTCCGCTGCCGCTGACAGATCCGGCATGGTACTGTTCCATCGCTCCGCGCAGGCGGGATAAAGATGTTATGTTGCAGCGTTCTCAGACCCGGCGGGCAGAGAGCTGGTGGAAGGAAACCGCAGAATAAAACAGGCGCCGCCTTCCGGCATATTTGCTGCCTGTATGCTGCCACCGAAATCTTTCACCAGCCCGTAGCTGATGGAAAGACCGAGTCCCGTTCCCTTGCCCACGCTTTTGGTAGTGAAAAACGGTTCGAATATCTTGTTAAGCAGCGAACGGGGAATCCCCTTGCCTGTGTCGCACACACGCACCACAACCTCTCTGTCTTCCACCGTTGTGCGCACGGTGATACGCCGCGGGGCATTAGGATCGCGCTCCGAACGCTCTTCAATGGCATCACGCGCATTGAGCAGCATGTTTGTGAACACCTGTTCAAGCCTGTTAGGCATGGCCATGACCGGCGGCAGAACTTCGGCCAGCTGCCAGTCCACTTCAATCTGCCGCAAAGAAAGCTGGCGGGCAAAAAACTCGCACGATGACTGCAGAACAGCATTGAGATTTACCGGTTCCAGCGTGATATCCGACTGGCGGCCGAAGTCGCGCATGTGATTGATAATACCGCTGGCTCTGTCCACATGGCTGTCTATTTCGCGCGCCATGGTTTCCAGCACATCGGGTGCCACTTGTTCACCGCGATGTATTTTGCGCATGATAAAACTGCTCGCGGTTTTAATGACAGTAAGCGGCTGGTTCAGTTCATGTGCCACGCCGGTTGCCATCTCACCCAGTGTAGCCATTTTTCCGGCCTGAATCAGCTTCTGTTCGGTCTCCAGCCGTTCGGTCACATCGCTGGCAGCCACCAGCAGCACTGTACGCTCATGGTATTCTGCGGGCGACAGCATGATGTCGACATACAACATGCTGCCGTCCTTGCGATGGTTGCGGGCCCGGGGAAGTACAGTAAATGCTTTCAGCTGCGATGCGTACCGCCTGCGCTCCTCTTCGGGAAACATGTCAAGAAACGACATACCGGTCAGCTGGCTGCGTTCATAACCGTACAGGGTTTCCACGGTATGGTTGCAGTCAACAATATCAAGCGTCTGCGCATCCAGTACAAACACGGCGTTGGGAATGTTATTGAAGATGGCGTGATATTTCTGTTCCGAGCGACGCAGCCTGTCTTCGGCCTTTTTCAGCGCCGAAACGTCAATGGACATTTCCATGGCTGCTGTCACCTGCCCGTTTTCATCCACAACAGGAGAGGTATGCACAAGCCAGTGTGTTCTGGAACCATCCGGATTGGTGCGGTATTCTTCGCTGCAATGCGACCTGCCCGTGGCAAATGTACGTTCCACAGGACAATTGGGACAGGGGTCTGTGCGGCCTTTATACGCCTGATAGCAGAACGCACCGGGCAACGGGTGAAAGCGCTCTGCAAATTCCCTGTTGAACTGCAACAGGCGGTATTCTCTGTCCTGCACGGTGATGCTGCACGGCACCTGCTCAAACAGCGCCTGATATTCCCGCCGCTGCCGCAACAGTTCTTCCTGCTTCTGGCGGATATCATCGGCCATGGACTGCACCGCGCCGGCCAGCTCTCCTATCTCGTCATGCTGGCCTGCATCCGTTATCAGCACCGGCTCGCCCCTGCCTATGCGTCTGGTGTTTTCCTTCAGGCGCGAAACAGGTTGCGTGATAAACCGCCGCAGCAACAGCACAATGGCCGAAGCAGAAAGCAGAAAGACCACTGCCGTGGCACCTACCATCCCCTGCTGGAAACGGGCAAAGTCCAGCTGCGCAGGACCAAGGCGCATCACCACGTCCAGCGCGCCGAGCACCTGTTTATCGGCAGAATGCACATGGCACGGCCCGCCGGAACAGCCTTCTTCATTCATGATGGGCCGCAGGCTGCCCAGCAGAGGTTCTCCGTCCGCACCGGTAAAGCGACGGGTGCTTTCAGAAAGAGCCAGCCGGGTCAGCGGCGGCTCGGTGTGGTGGCAGACATTGCAGGCTTCATCACGTATGTTTGTCACCCGTCCGACCTCGTCGGCCTGACTGGAAAACATGATGGCTCCGGCTTTATTGTAAATACGGATGGAATGGATGTCGGGCTGACGGGCCAGATCGCGTATGATCTGATCAAGCTCATGGCGGGCGTTGGTCATCATGGCATAGCGCGTGCCCAGCAGAATGGTACTACCCAGCCTGTCCGCGCCTTCGGCAAATTCGCGCATGGCATGACGCTGATGGTAGCGCATGTTAAACCAGGAAAGCGCCACAAGCCCTGTAAGCAGCGTCACACCCGTGGTCAGCACGATGCGGTACACCAGACCGAACCGGCGGGGGGATGTCTTTTTATGCATGGTATTCCCCTGCATGTGGCCGGCGCAGCAATAACACGCAGCGCGCCGCACGCACACAGCATTTGCGCGGAACATCCGCACGGCAGAACCACAAAAGCCCCGCCGGTGCAAGACATTCACACACCGGAATTCTTCCGGCGCAATACGGTACCAAATGGTACCATCAGGCGCCTTTTCTGGCACGGCTGCCCGAGGCGTGCCTGCAGTGCTCGTCTTCGATGGTCTGGCAGAAATCGCCGAACCGCACCCCCTGATCGGAGTAGGCCACAAGCTCGGCAAATGTGAAACGGTCAAGACGCTCGAACATGGCTATTCCCGCTTCTTTCCAGAGCATTCTGGTAAGACAGCCGGGCGCATGGGTGCAGCCCTCTTCATCGCGCCCGCAGCCCACGATGTCTGTGCCGCCTTCCAGCAGGCGCACCACATCGCCCACGGTAAATGTGGTTACATCACGCGCCAGCGTATGGCCCCCGTTGGGCCCGCGCTGGGCCTTTAAAAAACCGGCCTCTTTCAGCTGGCGGGCAATCTTTTCAAGATACTTCTGCGAAACCCCCAGACGCTCGGCCACGTCCCGCATCAGCACTGGCCCGTTTCTGCCGTGAACCGCCACATCAAGCAGCATGCGGGTACCATACCGGCTGTTGGTCAGAAGGCGCATTGTTTCCCCTCCGTTTTTGGTCTTACAAGGCCGCACAATATCAGCGGCCAAACACAAGCAAGGCCCTGACAGCCGCGAAGGCATCCTGCCCGATGCCGTATCTGCTGCACGTCACCGTACAGACAGCCGCAGACTGTCAGAGCGCGAGCCGGATTTGCCGCGCGCATGAAAGGCACACGCGACAGGCGACCAAGAGAACGCCGCGGCTTTCCTGCCCGTTTTCCAAAGCATACAACACCCCCCGCAAACTCTCAACAAAAGACCACAAATACGGTGGAAAATTAATATGTTCTGACAAAAGGCCCATGCATCGCATGCGCTTTTTTTCACATCCTTTTCCACAGAAAAAAACAACACGAACACAGCATGTTAGCGAACACTTACACACCAGCTTTCCTCTGCCGAAGCATTTGGCTGAATCGCCAAATACTTCTTGACACGCCCCTTCGCCGGAAGTATTTGGCGAAAAAGCCAAATGAAAAAGGAGGGCACAGTGATGGATAATCCGTTCACTGAGCGTCAGGCCGCAATTTTTAAAGCGCTGGGACATCCGGCACGATTATGCATGGTCGATGCGCTGACCGCCGGAGCACGCTGTGTGTGCGAACTGCAGGAACTGGTCGGCTCAGACATGTCCACTGTCTCCAAGCATCTTTCCGTACTTAAAAAAACCGGTATCGTGCAGGATGAGCGTCGCGGCAACAATATTTACTATTCCATTGCCCTGCCTTGCGTGACCGGTTTTCTGCAATGCACCCGTCAGGCTGTGGAGCGCGCAGGCATCAGCCCCGCACCTGAACAAACCGGCAGAACGGATGCAGCCGACTGACAAATCCGCCTTGAACGGCAAGCATGTTGAAACCCCTAAAAAGGAACACCGCGATGTCTGCACACGACCCTTTTACAGCTCCTCCCTGCTGCTGCAATAAAGACAACCCCGTCCGGAAACAGGACAATACAAAGACCCCCGGCGGCATGCGTCCTCTGCAACCTGCCGGTGGCCGCGCCATTCGCCCGCGCACCATGCTATTCTTAGCAGGCGGGCTTGTCGTATGGTTTGCCGTCTACGGGCAGCTGCTGTCTTTTGCCCGTCTTGTCACCTACGACGTGCTGGGTCTCGGGCGCGGCACACATCTGGGCGAGGCTGTTGAATTCTTTATTTACGACACGCCCAAAGTGTTGATGCTGCTTGTGCTGGTTGTCTTCGGTGTCGGCATTCTGCGGTCTTTTTTCACACCTGAGCGCACCAGAAAAATTCTGGCCGGACGCAGTGAGGCCGCCGGTAATGTGCTGGCAGCCCTGCTGGGCATTGTCACCCCGTTCTGCACATGTTCGGCGGTCCCTCTCTTTATGGGGTTTGTGGCAGCCGGTGTACCGCTCGGGGTCACACTCTCTTTCCTTATCGCCGCCCCCATGGTCAACGAAGTTGCCGTGGTACTGCTCTACGGACTGCTGGGATGGAAAGTCGCCGCCCTGTACATGGGCACCGGTCTTGCCATTGCCGTGCTGGCTGGTTGGATTATCGGCCGCTTGCGCATGGAACGTTATGTGGAAGACTGGGTTACACAGACAACACAGCCCGCAGCCGGCCTGATGCTGGAAGCCCGCATGAGCTGGGAAGGACGGATCAGCTACGCAGTTGGTGCCGTGCGCGATATCGTCGGCAAAGTGTGGCCGTATGTTGTACTGGGCATAGCCGTGGGAGCCGGAATTCATGGTTATGTGCCCGAAGGCGTTCTGGCTTCCGTCATGGGCAAAGAAGCATGGTGGTCTGTGCCTGCCGCGGTGGTGCTGGGCATTCCCATGTATTCCAATGCCGCAGGCATCATTCCTGTAGTGCAGGCACTGCTGGGCAAAGGCGCCGCGCTGGGTACCGTACTGGCCTTCATGATGGCCGTCATCGCTCTATCGCTGCCCGAAGCCGTCATACTGCGGCGCGTACTCAAAATGCCCCTTATCCTCACATTCTTCGGCGTGGTGGGCTGCGGAATCCTCATTGTCGGCTTCCTTTTCAATATGCTCATCTGACCGGCCGTCTCCGGCGGGCAAGGGGAATCATTCCCCTTGCCCGTCGGAAACATTACACAAGCACACATGAAGACGCCTCCGGCGGGCAGGGAGATGATCTCCCTGCACCCTCAATGCGCTCTTCGCATGTTCCCCGGATACGCCCGCGGCGCGCTGTACTGCTTTGCTCCGTGCCGATGATGCCGCCCTGAACGCCCCAAAGGCCATAGCTGACCGGTCCGCGCCGGGCGCATCTCGGGATGCAACGGGGGATGCAAGGGGAATCATTCCCCTTGCCCGCCGGAGGCATAGCTATTTAAAACAAAACGGACCCCGCTTCCTGCAAGAGGCGGGGTCCGTCAACAATCCCTTACGCAATGCGCGGGAATTGTATTTCTGTGTACGTTTTAGATGATACGCTTGCGTATCTGCGTGACCAGCACCTCGGCCAGTACAACCACGGCAAAAATGCAGACCAGCACCAGTGATACGCGCGTCCACTGGAACAGGTTAAGTGCCGTATCAAGCGCTACGCCGATACCGCCGGCGCCCACCAGACCGATGACCGAAGATTCACGCACGTTGATGTCCCAACGGAACAACGCGATACTCCAGAACGCGGGAGAAACCTGAGGCCAGTAAGCCTTGAGGAATATGCTCACCCACGGCGCACCTGCGGCGCGCATGGCTTCCACCGGCCCGCTATGGGCTTCTTCCAGTGCTTCGCCGAACAGTTTGCCCACAAACCCGATGGAACGCACGGCAATGGTGATAACCCCTGCCAGCGTGCCGGGACCGAACATGGCCACAAACAGCATGGCCCACACCAGCGAGTTAACCGAACGGGAAGAAACCAGAATAAAGGTTGCCAGCCAGTTGAGTGCGGGAGCACGGCACACGTTACGTGCAGCCATCACACCTACCGGCAGCGCCAGCACCAACGTCAGCAGCGTACCCAGCGTGGCGATATGCAGTGTTTCCACCAGACTGGCGTGCACCCCTTCGTAATAAAACCCGAAGTCCACAGGCCACATGCGCTGGAAAAGGTCAGAAACCTGATGCGGAGCATCCATGAGGAACTCGGGGATGACCTGCACGGTACGGAACGACCATGCCAGCAGCACGCCCACGCACAGAAACACGGTAAATCGCGCATAGCGTTCGGCACGGGTAAACCGCACCCACTCACGGTCTGCTACGTTCATCGGAACACCCCCTTCACCCGCTGGGCAAGCAGTTCGCTCACCATAACCAGAGCGATGATGCAGATAAGGATGGCACTCACGAAGTCATAGTCGTAACGCTGGAATGCAGCCGCAAGCGTACCGCCTATGCCGCCTGCACCCACAATGCCTATCATGGTCGAGTTACGCAGGTTGGCGTCTGTCTGATAGGTGGCAAACCCGATGAAGCGGTTCAGCACCTGAGGCAGCACGGCAAAAATAAGCACAGAAGGAAACGGTGCGCCCGCAGCCCGCATGGCTTCGACAGGCTTAAGCGAAATCTCTTCGATGGCTTCGGCAAAAAGTTTGCCGATAAATCCTATGGAAGCGAAAATAAGAGTCAGAATACCCGCCAACGGCCCGAACCCCACGGCCTTTACAAACAGAATAGCAAAAATCACGGGGTGAAAAGAACGGCAGATGGCAATAAAACCGCGGCTGGGCCATGTGAGCCAGTCGGGCATCAGGTTGCGCGCGGCCATAAGACCGATGGGCAGCGAGATAAGCACACCGAAAGCAGAAGAGATGATAGCAATCTGCAGTGTTTCCAGAAGGTTGTTTATAAGCAGCTGCCAGCGGGCAAAGTTGGGCGGCACCATGGCCCCCAGAAAGCGCTGGGCGTTGTCCATACCGGCGATGACGCGGTCAAAGGAAATTTCCAGCGACTGCGCCGCCCATATGCAGTACAGCACGACAAGCAGGTACCCGGAGCGCGCCCAGTAATTCGGTCTGAACGGTGCCGGGCGTTTCATGGGGCTATCACTCATTTCAGCCAGTCCTCGCCGCCGTAGATTTCCTTCAGGTGATCATTGGCCAGATCGGCCGGATCGCCGTCGAACACCACAAGCCCTTTGCTCATGCCCACCACGCGGTCGGCAAAACGGCGGCCCAGCGACACGTCGTGGATGTTGACCAGCACGGGGATGTTGTTACGGTTTGCCACCTCGTTCAGCAGCTCCATAATTTCCACCGACGTCTTGGGGTCAAGAGACGAAGTAGGCTCGTCTGCCAGCAGAATATCAGGCTGCTGCATAACGGCGCGGGCAATGCCCACACGCTGCCGCTGTCCGCCCGAAAGTTCGTCGGCGCGGGCCTGGGCAAAGTCGGAAAGACCCACAAGGTCCAGCAGGTCATAGGCACGGCTGATGTCTTCTGCAGGAAATTTACGCAGCCATGCGCGCATGGGAGAAATATACCCCAGTCTGCCGCAGAGCACGTTTTCCATAACGCTCAGACGTTCCACCAGGTTGAATTCCTGAAACACCATGCCTATGCGGCGGCGCATGGCGCGCAGGTCGCTGCCGCGCAGTGCGCACAGGTCCACCCCGCCCAGCATGATGCGGCCGGCCGTGGGTTCGATAAGCCTGTTGATACAGCGCAGCAGTGTGCTTTTACCCGTACCGGAAGGGCCTATGATGGCGGTGGTGCTGCGTCCTTCGACGGTAAGGCTGATATCCTTGAGCACCGCTTTGCCGCGGACATATTCCTTGCGCAGATGTTCAATGACCAGAGATGCTCCGGCAGACGGAGCATGTTGTGCAGTTGCCTGAGTCACTGTTGACTTTCCTTTGTGTAAAACCCTGAAAACATGGACAGTGGGCGTCGGAAACACCGACGCCCACTGTGTAAGCCGTTATCAAATGGTACTGCCGGGCAGCCCTACTGCTTGGCCTTGGCGGCCTTTTTAGCCTTGGCTTCGGCTTCTTTCTTGGCAATGGCCTCAAGACCGGCCTGATTGAAGTGTTCGCCGTTGGCATCGGCTATATCGCGGATGATTGCCCAGTCTTTCTGATACGTGACGGGGAAGAAACGGTCCGCGCCGCCGAAAGTTTTCTGCATGGCAGGGGTGAAGCGGTATTCAAGGAATGCCTCACGGATCTGCTCCACCAGTTCGGGCTTCAGGTCGTGTGCGTACCCGAAGGAGGAAGTGGGGAACTGTTCGCTCTGCCAGACGATACGGAAGTCTTCTTCGTTGATGCGACCGGCTTTGGCCATACGTTTGAACACGTCGCCTGCCACAGGGGCAGCGTCGTAGTCGCCGAAGGCCACGCCCAGAATGGACTGGTCATGCTTGCCGGAGTAGACAACGGTGTAATCTTTGTCGGGGGTGATGCCCAGCTTGGGGAACAGTGCGCGGGGAGCAAGGTTGCCGGAGTTGGACGAAGCGGAAGTGTGCGCCACACGTTTGCCCTTAAGGTCGGCCACGGATTTGATATCGCTGTCCTTGCGGGTGATCAGCAGCAGGCGGTAGCCCTGAAATTCGCCTTCATTGCCTTTGACGGCGATGGGTATGTAGCCGGCAAGGTTGACTGCGTAGCAGGTGGGACCCGTGGAAAAACCGGCGATATGCAGACGGCCGGAGCGCATGGCTTCCACTTCTGCAGCATTGGACTGCACCGTGTAGTATATGACACGCTTGCCGGTTTTCTTTTCAAGATATGCCTGAAAGTCGGCAAAGGCGTCCTGATACACTGCGGGATCTTCCACAGGGGTATAGGTGAACACCAGCGTGCTGGGGTCCTTGAATTCGGCGGGATCCTTGGGCGGATCTGCCACGAGGTCTTTGTTTTCATCGCAGTACGCTTCGTCCAGCGCGCCGCGGAATGAGCAGTCGGCGGCAAAGGCCGACGTTGCCAGACCCATGAAGGCCACGATAGCCAGCAGACAAGTCCACTTCCTCAACATAGTGCACTCCTTGAGATGATGCGATCCGTGTGGACGGTCGCCCGAATCCTCCCGGTGCGGACCGTCACCTGAAAAACCTGCAGTACGGTAAATAATAACGAACGATTCTCAAAGCGTTTTTTCATATCCACGCCGCGAAAGGCGCGTATGAGACGCTTTTTGAATTCTTTGATTTCCAGGCCGAAAAAGACAGCGCCCGGCAAAGAGGCAATGCCCGCCGGCGTATGCGGCAGACATCAGGCAAGAAACAGTTCCGCGCCTGATTCCTTTACCAGCGTTTCCCACTGCGGCGAAGGCAGCGGCCCGTTGGAGAACAGCGCCGTCAGGTCGCTCAGGCGCGCCATGCGCACCATGGCAGGCCGGCCGAACTTGGAGTTATCAGTCACCATGTACACATGGCGCGAACACTCGATGATGGTACGGGCCACAGCCACCTCGCGGTAGTCGTAATCCAGCAGATTACCGTCTTCATCTATGCCTGAAATGCCGATGATGCCGTAATCCACCCGGAATTCGCGTATGAAGCGTTCTGCGCTGGGCCCCACTATGCCGTTGTCTCTGTGGCGGACAGTACCCCCCGCCACCACAACGTCATGTGATGAATTCTGGGCAAGAATGGAAGCCACGTTAAGGCTGTTGGTCACCACCCGCAGGCCTTTATGAGCCAGCAGGGCGCGGGCCACTGCTTCCGTGGTGGTGCCTATGTTTATGCACAGCGAAGCACCTTCCGGAATATGCTGGGCCACCAGCTCTCCTATGCGCCGCTTTTCGTCCATAAACATGGATTTACGCTGATCGTACACAATGTTGCTGGAGCCCAGAGGCACCCCCGCCCCACCGTGAAAGCGCTGCAGCCGGCCTTCGGCGGCCAGCGTGTTTATATCTTTACGGATGGTCTGAGGAGTCACTCCGAAACGGACGGCCAGTTCTTCGATGGTGGCATATCCCCTCTCGGCAAGGAACTCCTGTAACGATTTGTGTCGAACCGCGCTTTTGCTCATGGGCGCACTTTAGCGTTGCCGGACGCAGAAAACAAGGGTTCCGGCACTGCGGCCGCCCGTGCTGGACAGACATACAGGCGCGGCGTATCATGCTCGGATACGCATTTTCCGGCAGAGTATTTTCATTTTCGCTCATCAACCGCAGGACCAGCGCATGAATGCCAAACGCTGCTTTGTCTTCGACCTTGACGGCACAGTCTATCTGGGAGACAAGCCCATCCGCCCCACCGTGGATTTTATCCGCAACCACTGGGATACTCTCGATTTTCACTTTCTCAGCAACAACACATCCAAGTCTCCGGAAACATACATCCGCAAACTGCGCGGCATGGGCATAGCCGCCCGCATGGAACAGATTCTTTCACCGGTCACGCCGCTGGTTGCCCATCTGCGGCATCACGGCATCCGCACGGTCTATCCGGTGGGCAACAACGACTTTGTACGCTGTCTTACCGGTGCCATGCCCGAACTGACCATAGGCGAAGAGCATTGTCAGGCGGTCATTCTGGCCTACGACACCGAGTTGACGTATCAAAAACTGGCGCGCTCGGCTTTGCTGCTGCAGAACCCCGGCGTGGCGTTCCTTGCCACGCATCCGGATCTGGTATGCCCCACTCCCGAAGGCCCCGTGCCCGACGTGGGCAGCTTTATGGCCCTGTATCACACGGCCACGGGCCGGCGCCCGCAGCACATCTTCGGCAAGCCGGAAACAGCCGTGCTTGCCCCGCTGCTTGAACGGTACGCGAAAGAAGACATGGTCATGGTGGGTGACAGGCTGTCCACAGACAAGCTGCTTGCGGAAAATGCAGGAATTGATTTTCTGCTGGTGCTCAGCGGCGAAGCCAGACGGGAAGACCTTGCGGGGCTGGCCCGCCAGCCTTCTCTTGTGCTGGAGCATCTGGGCGAACTGCAAGGCTACTGATTTCTCTCTCAAAATAAGCGTCCGGAAACTGCATGAAAAGTTTCCGGACGCTTTTCCGTTACAATGCCCCCTCACATGCCCGGCGCAGAATCCATCCGGCTTTTTTTCGCACCTGTTTCGTTTTTCCTTTTTTATTTTCGTTTGCGAAAATTATTTTGACCATTCCGAAAGCAGGGTCTATGCTGCCCCCATGGAAACGAACATTTATGATGTGCTTATTGTCGGTGGCGGCATCAACGGTGCCTCCGCGGCCCGCGATGCGGCCGGCCGGGGGCTTTCCGTTGCACTCTGCGAGGCCGAAGACATAGGCTGGGCAACGTCCTCCGCGTCGTCCAAGCTTATTCACGGCGGCCTGCGCTATCTTGAACACTATGAATTCAGACTGGTGCGCGAAGCCCTGGCGGAACGCGAGGTAATCCTCGCCAATGCGCCGCACATTTCATGGCCCATGCGCATCGTGCTCCCCCATGCTCCGTGGCTGCGACCGGCGTGGCTCATCCGCGCCGGACTGTTCCTCTATGACCACCTGAGCCCGCTGCGGCAGATTGCCGGATCAGAAAAAGTCAATCTGAAAAAGCATCTCGCCGGAAGACCGCTTTCGGACAAATTCAAAACCGGCTTTGAATATTCCGACCTCGGCGTGCTGGACACCCGTTTCTGCCTGTACAATGCCCTTGACGCGGCACTGCGCGGTGCGGCGGTGCACACGCGAACCCGCGTGGAAAAAGCCGTGCGCGAAAACGGCCTGTGGGTGGCCCGCATCCGCAACACCCGTACCGGCGAAGAAAGCGAAATCAGAGCGCGCTCCATGGTCAACACAACCGGCCCCTGGAGCAACGAATTCCTGACCAGCAGGGCTGAATCCAGCGATTCCGGCCGTATCCGCATGGTACTGGGCAGCCATATCATCGTGCCCAGACTGTACGATCATCCGTACAGCTATATTCTGCAGAACGACGACAACCGCATCGTGTTCGCCATTCCGTATGAATATGATTACACGATGATAGGCACCACTGATGTGGACTATCAGGGAGACCCCGCAAACGCTGCCTGTTCTCAGGCCGAACGTGAATACCTGTGCAAAATCACCAACAGCTACTTCCGCACGCAGATTACGCCCGAAGATATCGTCTGGGACTTTGCAGGTATCCGGCCGCTGTACTCTGACGGTAAGGATGCCACATCCGCCACACGCGATTATGTTTTCAAGGTGGAAAAAGACGCCGCCGGCAATGCCCCGCTGCTGAATGTTTTCGGCGGCAAGATAACGGCAGGCCGCGAGATAGGCGAAAAAATCGTCAACCAGCTGCTGCCGCTGCTGGGCCGCAGCGAGGCGCCCGAAACCAGCCAGTGGACAGCCACAGCTCCTCTGCCCGGCGGCGACATGCCCGAAGGCTTCGATGCCTATCTGTACGCTTTTCACCGCCGGTACCCGTGGCTGCCCGAACGCATGGCACACAGGCTGTGCCGCCACTACGGCACGCTGGCACACGATGTGCTGGCCGGTGCAACCAGCCTTGACGATCTGGGTGAACACTTCGGCGGCGGGCTGTATGAAGCCGAAGTACGCTATCAGCAGAAAAATGAATGGGCCGATGATGCCGAAAGCGTCATCTGGCGCCGTACGCGCCTTGGCCTGCATATGACTGAAGAAGAACAGGACAGGCTGCGTCGCTGGTTCGACGCATAACCTCCTTCACACGTGTTCTCCTCACTCCACTGCGGCGGTCTGCGAAAGCGGGCCGCCGTACTTTGTTGCATGCAGCAGAAAAGCCCGCACCTGTTCTGGCGCGGGCTTTTCTGCTGCGTTGCTGGCCATCTAGGTCAGTTCGCGGAACAGCGTGTCGTAAAAAACAGCTCTTGCTTCACGCTCGTGCCACGGGGTGTGGCCGCAGTGCGGCAGCACTATACAGCGGAAGTCGCCCAGAGCTCCGGCAAGAGGCCTGCGCACACCCTCCACAGGATGCGGATCGTACTCGCCGTGCAGCGCCACCACAGGGCACCGCACTGATTCGGCCAGCGCCAGCAGAGCACCGCTGCGCCGCAGCGGTTCCGCCTGCGCACTCAGGGCTTCATACTGCGCAAAGCTGCAGGGCACACAGGGCTGGCGGGGAACCACGGTTCCTTCCGCCGGATTCCACGCATCGGCCGTTGAAAGCACATGGCCGAACTGCTGCAGCAGTTCGTCGCCGTGACGGCTCATATACCGGCTGTCGCCAAAGGCCGCCTGCATCCGCAAAACCTCTTCGCGTTGTCGGGCATCCAGCCTTTCCAGCCTGACAGGCATGATGTCTGCCGCATAACGGGCCTCAAACGGCGGTGCGCCTATCATCACCAGCCGGGAAACCAGTTCGGGATGCCGCGCCGCGGTCATGAATCCCAGCAGCGCCCCCCATGAATGTCCCACAAGCACTGCGGGCAACGCGGCGTCGTAGCGCAGCACGCATGCCAGTTCAGCCACCAGCGCCTCCAGAGAATCGGCCCGCTGCCACGGTTCCAGCACGCCGAAACGGCTGGAAATATCACGCGCCAGCTGTCCCGCACTGCCGGGAGCTCCCGGCCCGCCGTGCAGCACCACCACGCGGCGCGGCGCCCTGCCGTGCTTTCTGAGGGCCCGTCGGACGTCATACATATGCGGAGTACATGATTTCGGACACATAGCGCTGCTTTACCGGTTATCAGTGAATGAAAAGGGACGCATGCTATCCTTTTTAGCACGCAAAAAAAAGGCCGCAACCCCCGGTTGCGGCCTTAGCATTACGTCTCAAACTGACGCATTCCGTTTACGGAGCACGTCACCTACAGGCCGCGTTCCCTCATGTATTCCACAAGATCGGCCACACGGCACGAATAACCCCATTCGTTATCGTACCACACATACACCTTGGCCAGATTGCCTGTCTGCACCAGAGTGAAGTCCGCCTCTACAATACCCGAATGCGGGTCACCGATGAAGTCCGAAGAAACCAGCGGCAGTTCGGAGTACCCCAGAATGCCGTTCAGGCTGCCCTGAGCCGCGTTCTTCAGCGTGGCGCGCAGTTCTTCGGTGGTGGTTTCGCGCTCCAGAATGGCCACAAAGTCCACCAGCGACACCGTGGGCGTGGGTACGCGCACGGAATACCCTTCAAAGCGTCCCTTCATTTCGGGAATGACCAGCGCCACGGCCTTGGCGGCTCCGGTGGACGTGGGAATCATGTTGCAGGCGGCAGCCCGTGCACGGCGCATATCCCTGTGCGGCTGGTCAAGGATGCGCTGGTCGTTGGTGTATGAGTGCACGGTGGTCATCACACCTTTCTGGATGCCGAAGTTTTCGTGCATGACCTTGACCACGGGAGCAAGGCAGTTTGTGGTGCACGATGCGTTGGAAATGATCCTGTGTTTTGCAGGGTCGTAATCCTGATGGTTTACACCCAGCACCACGGTGATGTCTTCTTCCTTGGCAGGGGCAGAGATGACCACTTTTTTGGCGCCTGCTTCCAGATGCATGGCGGCTTTGGGGCCGGAAGTAAAAATACCGGTGGACTCGATGACGATGTCCACGTCCATGGCTCCCCACGGAATGGCGCGGGGATCGCGCTCTGCGTAGTTTTTAATCACAAAGTCGCCGCCTACGCGCATGATGTCGCCGTCAACGGAGACTTCGGGCGCAAAGCCGCGGTAGTTGGTGTCGTGGCTCAGCAGGTGCGCGTTGGTGTTGATATCGAACAGGTCGTTCACGGCCACCACGTCCACTGTGTCTCTGTGCCGTTCCCAAATGGTTTTAAGAACCTGACGGCCGATACGGCCGAAGCCGTTGATGCCGACTCTTACCTTTTTCATATGCTATCCTCCGCGGGCAGCGCATGGCGCTGGCTGCTGTGACTGCTAGTTTTCATCAACGCGGTAGATGTATTCTTCCGCCAGCCTGTTTTCGCGCTTCAGCGCCTCGTACATACGGGCGTTTTCCAGCGCGATGCCGGAAAGATTGGCAATGCAGGCAAGAAAATCCAGCTCGTCTTCGGTAAAGGTTCTGGCTTCGCCGGAATACACCCGCAGCACGCCCATGACCTTTTCGCCGCGCGCCTTCAGGGGCATGACCATCAGCGAGACAAGGCCTTCCGCCGCGGCTTCGTCGCGGTACTGAAAGCGCTTGTCGCTGCGTACGTCTTCGATATGCACGGAATTACCACGCAGCACTTCCTGATCAAGATGGCTTTTTTCCACCTGAACAGGCCCCTTGAGGGCGTAGCGCTGGCTCAGCCCGTAACTGGCGCCGGGCAGCAGCATATCACCCTGTGCATCCAGAAGACGGATGAAGCAGCCCTTGGCACCTATGGCCTTGGTTACCTGCTCCGCGATATCCGCCAGAATTCTGGAAGGCTCAAGGCTCGAGTTGATGGATTTCGCAAGGGTGTAGATGGTTTTGTACAACCGCTGGGAACTCATGACTGAAACCTGCCTTGTTGGAGGTTGTCCGGAACCGCTGCGGCTCCGGAAGAAACCCTGCCGGCCGCGTGAGGGCGACAGCGCGGCGGCCGCATACTGCAGCGGAGCGCCGCCCCGGCCGGCAACCACGAGGACGAAAGTTTTTCTGAAAACGACACTGCATGTATACCGCAAATCAGCAGGAAAAAAACACCCGCAGGCTGTAAATATACCGCCCGCCGTAAATCCGGCCGGTTCCTGCCTTGAGCCGCCGCAGCATGCACGCCGCTTCCGATAAAATTCTTTTCGTAATCGCAACATGCATCAGCACAACAAAATATGCAAGCGGGCAGCACACTTTTTCTGATTACAAAACAATTCAGGCACCTTTGGGCCGCTCTTCCGCTAAAAACACATATGCTGCAACGGCGTATTAAAATTCATTTTCACACATAAAAGTTCAAAAACGAAACATCCGGCAATATTCATACTCCTGCTGCCGCACAGGTCATCTGCGGAAAAAATATAGCAGCAGACTGCACACCACGCTGACCACTGCCATGGATGTCAGCGGGAAAAAGAATTTCACCCGCGGAGAGTCCACACGGATGTCACCCGGCAACCTGCCGAACCACTGCAGAAGCCACGGCGCACAATGCAGCACCAGCCCCGCCGCAACCAGCAGCAGTCCCGCAGCCACAAACCACCTGCCCGGAGAATCCATGATATACCTGCCCTTTTATCGCTGCAGCGCCGCCTTTTCTTGCACGACTGCGCATGATACCTGCACAGAGGTATACATGAAAAACAGGAAGTCAGCACGCCGTGAACAAAAATGATCATAATACTCCGCCGGTATGCGCGCCCGGCGACGTGGTGGAAGCATGGGACGATGTGATTCTGTACACCGATGCCGCAGGCACCGTGACAGCAGGAAACGGCAAAGCGCTGCACTACCTGCCGCAAAGCGGACGCGCCGGGGCTCCCTTCTGGCAGACACTCAGGCTGGGTACACAGTCTCTGCAGCAGACCCTGCACCGCTTTGCCCCCATGCAGATACATGAAATATCCGGCACCCACGGCGAACGCTTCCTGTTACGCATCATACCGGTGCATCCTTCGCTTTCGTCCCGGGGCGGTTTTGTGGTTGTGGCAACAGACAACCGCCCGCTGGAAGCTCTGCACGAAACATACGAGGAGCGGCTGGGGGACAACATCTCCGCGTGGGCAGACTCCATAACCCTGTTCAATGCGCTGTTTGACACTGCCAAGGACGCGACCTTTCTCATCAACGAGCAGGGCATCATTCTGACGGCAAACCCCGCAGCAGGCACACGCCATGCGCCTTCCGGCGGCGAACTGGCGGGCAATCCCGCAGAAACGCTGGCAGGGGCAAGCTTTCGTCCGCGCCTGCACAACGCCATGCAGACATTACGCCCCCGCACCGTGTGGGCAGAAAAAATTGTCGCGCTGGACGCACAGGGTGAAGGATATCCTGCCGAAGCCATCCTGCGTAAGATGGAGTTCACCGGCTACAGCCTGTTTCAGCTCATTCTGCACGATCTTTCCGCTCAGGTGGAACTGAAAAAAGACCTGCAGGCACAGAAAGCCGAAGTGGAAAAAATGAACATCGCACTGCGTCAGGTTATCCGCACCGTGGAAGAAGAACGGCAGGAGATACGCGAACAGCTGACCAGTCAGGTGAAAAAACAGCTGCTGCCTGCACTGGAACGCATAACCAAAGCCGAAACGCCCGAAGTGCGCGAAGGCTACCGCAACGTCATTCAGGAGCAGCTGAACGGCCTTACCGATACCGCCGGTGTGGAAGATGCAGACCTGCTGCGGCTTTCCCCCCGCGAAATGGAGGTCTGCCAGCTTATCCAACTGGGTCGCAACGGACAGGAAATTGCCGCGCTGCTCAACATGTCGTTTGAAACGGTACAGACACACCGCAAAAACATCCGCCGCAAGCTGGGACTCAAAGGCCGCACCGTCTCGCTTTTCAGCTACCTGCGGCGCAAGCCCGCCCTTTCATAACGGGTATACCCGAATACCCGACACATCCCCGACGCCCCCCCTTGCCCGCAGCTTATAATAGTGTTTAGCTGCAATAATTCTGTACTGTGTCTTTTACTGTGCACTTTTTTATTATGTGCACACGCAGCAGATGCCGTATCAGCATGAAACCGGACATAAGCATATGTCTGTCTTCATGCTTTTCCGGCTGTTCACCGACGTGCCCTATATTCCGGAGTATCGCAGCATATCTGCCTGCTGCCGGAGACCTGCGTACATAAAGAGCTGTTTGCCGTTTTTATCCATACGCACAAGGGCACAACATAAACCTTACCGGAGTTTACCATGAAGATTGCATTCCGTTATTTTCCGCTGGCTGCCGTGCTTATGCTCGCCCTTCTGCTTTCCGCCTGTTCGGAAGAAAAAACCGACGCGCTCAGCCGCATCAAGGAAGCGGGCGAAATCAGCTTTGCCATGAGCGGCGGTTACCCGCCCTTCAATTTTTACAATGACAGCAACGAGCTGACAGGCTTTGACGTTGACGTTGCCAAAGAGGTGGCATCGCGCCTCGGCGTTGCCTTTGTACCCGTGACCACAGAGTGGAGCGGGATCATTGAAGGACTGCGCTCCGGCGCCTACGACGGCATTCTGGGCAGCATGGCTGTCACCCCCGAACGCCTTAAGGTGGTAAACTTTTCAAACGCCTACTACTACTCTGGCGCGCAGGTAATGGTAAAAGACAGCGCCCCTTACACCGCACCGCAGGAGCTGAAAGGCAAGGTCTTCGGCGTGGTGACCGGCACAACGTTTGCCGAAGATGCCGAAAAGCTGGGCGCCGGCGAAGTGCGTCTGTACAAAGATGACACACAGACCCTGCTTGAGCTTGATAACGGCGTGGTCGACGCCGTCATCACCGACAGGGTTGTGGGTGTGAACGCCGTCAATTCCGGCAGATTCAACATCCGCATGCTGGGCGCCCCGCTGCGCAGCGAAAATATCGCCGTCGCCTTCCGCAAAGGCGAAGACACCCTGCTTAAAGAAGTCAACACCGTGCTTGCCGCCATGCACGAAGACGGCACGCTGGCCAGTCTGAGCCGCAAATGGCTTAACGCCGACATAACCACCCGCTAGCGCGTAGAAACGCTTTTACCGCCGCACACTACCCTCAGGCAGTGTGCGGCGGCTGCCCTGCCGTACAAACAACAACACACCGGAAATATTATGTACTTCGAATTTTCTGCCATACCGAAGTACCTGCCCTATTTTTTGCCTGCCGCGTGGATGACGCTGCAGGTGACAACGCTCGGCATTCTGCTGGGCTTTGTGCTGGGGCTGGGTACCTCTTTTCTGCGCATTTCCGACAAAAAAATTCTCAACCTGCCCGCCAGGGCCTACATATATCTCATCAGAGGAACCCCGCTGCTTCTGCAGCTGCTGTTCATCTATTTCGGGCTGCGCAGTCTGGCCGGTCTGGAAGCGATAACCTCTGCAGTGCTGGCGCTCGGTATCCATAACGGCGCATACATAGCGGAAATATTCCGCGGAGCCATCAGCTCCATCTCCACCGGCCAGATGGAAGCCGCCCGCAGTCTGGGCATGTCCTACCCGCGGGCCATGGTGCGCATTATTCTGCCGCAGGCGCTCAAGCGGGCCATTCCGCCGCTGGGCAACCAGTTCATCATCGCGCTTAAAGATTCCTCACTGGCCAGTACCATCACCATCAACGAACTGCTGCTCAAGTCGCAGCAACTCGCCTCGTCCAATTTCATGATGATGGAAATGCTTGCCATCGCGGCACTGTTTTACCTGCTGTATACCGCGGTGTTCAGCTGGCTGTTCCACAGGCTTGAAGCAAAACTCGATACTGGCAGTTAAAGGAGTCAGATCCATGCAGAAAAAAAACAGACCGGTTATTGATATTGCAGGCCTGCACAAATGGTTCGGCGATCATCACGTGCTCAAAGGCATCGACCTGCAGGTAATGCCTTCCGACGTTGTGGTGGTCATCGGTGCCAGCGGTTCGGGCAAAAGCACACTGCTGCGCTGCGTAAACCTGCTGGAAGACTTTCAGGACGGAGAAATACGCGTCGGCGGTGTGGCCGTGCACAAAGAGGAACAATTCATCAACACGCTGCGCTCCCGCGTGGGCATGGTGTTTCAGCATTTTCACCTTTTTCCGCATATGACCACGCTGGGCAACGTAATGGAAGGCCCGCGGCAGGTGCGCCGCATGAACAAAAAAGAAGCCCGCGAACTGGCCGGGCACTATCTGGAAAAAGTAGGCATGGCGGACAAGGCAGATGCCTATCCGGCAACTCTTTCCGGCGGGCAGAAACAACGCGTGGCCATCGCGAGAGCGCTGGCCATGGAACCCGAAGTCATGCTTTTTGATGAACCGACATCGGCTCTGGATCCGGAACTGGTGGGTGAAGTACTCTCTGTCATGCGCACGCTGGCCGAAGACGGCATGACCATGATGGTGGTCACACACGAGATGGGCTTCGCCCGCGAAGTGGCCGACACCGTGGCTTTTATGGATGAAGGCGTCATTCTGGAAAAAGAGTCTCCGCAGACGATCTTCTCCTCGCCGCGGGAAGAACGCACACAGGCGTTTCTGGGGCAGATACTCTGACCCCGCATGCCGCTGACGCCTCCGGCGGGCAGGGAGATGATCTCCCTGCACCCTCGACGCGCGCCTCGCATGTTCCTCAGATACGCTTGCGGCGCGCTGTACTGCCTTGCTCCGCACCGGCAATGCCGCCCCGTACGCCCGCAAGCGCACAGCTGACCGAACGGCCTGTGGCGCAACCGGGGATGCAAGGGGGATCATTCCCCTTGCCCGTCGGAGGCATGAAGCAACCACACCTGAAGACGCCTCCGGCGGGCAGGGAGATGATCTCCCTGCACCCTCAACGCGCGCATCGCATGTTCCTCAGATACGCCTGCAGCGCGCTGTACTGCCTTGCTCCGTACCGGCAATGCCGCCCCGCACGCCCGCAAGCACACAGCTGACCGAACGGCCTGTGGCGCAACCGGGGATGCAAGGGGAATCAGTCCCCTTGCCCGTCGGAGACAGAAAACAATCACACAGGAAAACGCCTCCGGCGGGCAGGGTGAAATGCCATAAGAAAAACGGACAGTGGCCGAGAGATTACGCCGCCTGTTTTTGCTTGGCCTGATAAAACAATTGTTCGAATGCCTCCGGACTTTGGTAGCCAAGAAAGGCATGTCGCCTTTTCCGATTATAAAACGCTTCCAGATAAAGGAAGATGTCCTGTCGTGCGTCGTTGCGCGTCCGATACCGTTTCCCGCGCACCCACTCCCGCTTGAGCTTGCTAAAGAAACTTTCCGTGACTGCATTGTCCCAGCAGTTCCCCCGGCGACTCATACTGCATACGATTCCGTACTGATCAAGCACTGCGGAGAAGGCTCCACTGGTGTATTGGCACCCCTGGTCGCTATGATGCAGCAGTCCGAGCCCAGGTCTTCTCAGTTGGATAGCGGCCTCCAACGCTTGGCAAGCCAGGTGGGCATCTGCTCATTCAGACATGGCCCAACCCACCACACGTCTTGAGAACAGATCCAAGACGACAGCAAGGTACAGCCAGCCTTCATTTGTCCACAGATACGTTATGTCTGCCGTCCATTTCTGGTCAGGCGTTGATGCCGTAAAATCACGGGCAAGCACATTGGGGGCTGCACGAGGAATCTGTTCTATATTTGCCGGATAGCGGTGCTTACGTGTCACTTTTGAACGTAGCCCATCCGACTTCATGGCTCTTCGGACGGTCTCGCGACAGCACCGTAAGGTTGTTTCCTCTATGATGTCCTTATGGATTTTTCGGTATCCATATACGCCGCTGCTTCGCTGATGGTAAAATCGAATTGCCTTTCGCAAAGATTCGCTCCTGCTCATCAGCGCGTCTTCGGGAGCCTTTAGCCAGCTATAAAACCCACTTGGGCTGACCATTACGACTCTGCAAAGCAAACGTATGGGATACTTGTCCCTTTGGCTCCTGATCCATGCGTACTTTACAGGGACTCCTTGGCAAAGTACGCCGCTGCCTTTTTTAGGATTTAGTTCTCAAGGCGAAGGCGGGCATCCTCTTCCCGGAGTGCCTTCATATCCTGTGCAGAAACGGACGGACCACGAACGACACCCCAACTGTTCCCCTGCTTCGCGGCACGAGTATCCCAACTCCGTAACGAGCTTGACGGCGGACACTTTGAACTCTTTCGAATACTTGATCGGTCTTCCCATGGGCTTCTCCTCATGGGCGGACGATAACCTCTCGCTTCGTGTCCGTCATCTATAGGGCACTTCAAGGGCACTTCAGAAGCCTACCGCCGTGGCAAGTCCACCCTTTCCGTAAGCCTTCCCGGAAGGACGGGGCTAGCCGCAGAGGGCCGCCTAATCCTTTCCGGCTTCCGTTCCGGCGTGAATGGCGAATGGAGCATTACCCGAGTAACGCACAAGTTGAGCGCGGGCGGGTATGTGATGGATGTTGAGGGCGAGGTGCCGAAATGATCGCTTACTCGTTTTAGGATAGATTTTTGCTGGACATGAAGGGTAGTTATTTGGTTGATAGGATGTTAGATTAGCCGATGGTTACCAAATCTTGGAGGCGGGCATGAACTACGGTGTTTGGAATAACAAAGGTGGCGTTGGTAAGTCATTTCTGTCCTTTACTCTAGCGCTTGAACACGCGCATAGACACCCTGAACGGAAAATTTTGTTGGCGGATATGTGCCCACAGGCCAATCTGTCCGAAATAATTCTTGGCGGAAATGGAAAAGGAAACGCAAACCTTGAAGCTAGGCTTGCTCAAGATAAGAGAAAAACAATTGGTGGTTACTTTGATGAGCGTATCGCTTCGCCACATCAGGTAACAGGAAACGAAACTAGTTATCTCATTGCAGCGAGTGATTATAACCAAGAGTTGCCTGACAATGTATATCTTCTTTGTGGTGACCCCAGTCTTGAGTTGCAAGCGCAAGTTATTAACCAAATAGGAAGCCAAACTTTGCCTGCTGATGCATGGAAAAACGTGCACATGTGGTTAAAGGATTTGATTAATGCATGTGCGCGGCAGTTGGGTAGAGAGGGAACAAGTGTTTTTATAGATTGTAATCCTAGCTTTTCTGCGTACACAGAGTTAGCTATTGTGGCAAGCGACCGCCTTATTTTGCCCTGTTCGTGTGATGGATCTTCTGCTCGTGCTGTGCACAACGTAGAGAATCTTGTTTTTGATGGGAGTGCCTATTACGGGGATAAAAGCTTTTCAAAGATGTGTGAGCGCTTTGGAATGGCTTTGCCTGTTATACACTCTGTAGTGTTGAATCGTTCAACTCTTTATAATAAAGACGCGAGCAAAGCTTTTTCAGCAATGTTTGATGAAATCAAAAGAACTGCCAACGACTTTTATAAGCGAAGCCCTGGAAGCTTTGTGGCTGGCGGTCCCGCGTTTATGGTTATGCCGGATAATCATTCTGTGGCAATCGTCTCTTCCCATCTTGGTAAACCACTTTATGCCATTAAACCGGGGAAGTACCAAGTTTACGAGGTTAATCCCCAGATTAACCCGGAGCCTCTGAATAGATACAAAGAGGCGATTGAGGGAATGGAAGCTGTGTTACTGTAGTTCGTTGAGATCATTTTTAAGGGCCGGAACTCTGGAATGCCATAAGAAAAATGGACAGTGTCCGGGAGATTACGCCGCCTGTTTTTGCTTGGCCTGATAAAACAATTGTTCGAATGCCTCCGGACTTTGGTAGCCAAGAAAGGCATGTCGCCTTTTCCGATTATAAAACGCTTCCAGATAAAGGAAGATGTC
>Ga0334900_1001508_pt1 | contig 24592 bp, 21 predicted proteins | sample GraSluR3_MG_2_FD_207231 | JGI IMG/M metagenome (GOLD analysis project Ga0334900, IMG submission 207231) | Sludge microbial communities from methane-producing bioreactor in Wageningen University, Netherlands - Granular Sludge_31_08-R3 | ecosystem: Engineered > Bioreactor > Anaerobic >...
ATATCAGTATAAATATTACATGTCAATGAATTTTTATTTACATTTTTTTGCAAATTTAAAGCCCCGGAGCAGTCAATGCTCCGGGGCTTTATCTGGTGCGGGAGAAGGGACTTGAACCCCCACGGTAATTACCACTAGATCCTAAGTCTAGCGCGTCTGCCAATTCCGCCACTCCCGCATATCCGGTTGTTTTGGTCACGAAAGATATAATAACATATAGTTTTTGCTTTTTCAATAGCAAATTATACAAAGGCCTATCGTAACAATGGGTAGCGTATAAAACAGGAAGAAGCCCCATGTGATGGTCCCATAGCCTTTCGCTATAAGGCCAACCAGCCCGAACTGCGCAATAATAACGCCCATTATCAGAAGCCCCAGCGTGGTTCCCAGGTTAACCGACTTGGGCAGTGCTTTGCCCCTTTCCTTATACACCGATTCAATTCGTCCGACAACGGCATTTATGAACCCTGCCCCGGTTTCAATCAGCGTGCCGAACAGCGTTATCTGGAATATCATCAGCAGCGCCTTTGAACCTATCTGGGTCAGCATAAAGTTTGTGGGAACCGTTGCAGCCGTGACCTCCGGATAGTATGAAATAAGACCGAGCAGCAGCAGTACCGCAGGGGCTATTGTAATAACCGCGGCCATTATGCCGGATATTACCGATTCCTTTCTGCTTTCAAGGGTGGTCAGGCTGAACAGAAGCGCCGGCACGCAGCCCAGATTGTACCATGCATACTTGAACCCGTTCAGTGCAAAACCGCTCTTTATCTCTCCTGCGGCCAGGTTGGCCGATATTACGCCGCCAAACCTGGTAAACAGTATTATCAGGAACAATGCGTAAACCCCGTAAAGCACGAACGACCAGTAGGACAGAAATTTGGCTATTGCCCTGGAGCCGTTGAACACCAGCAGCCCCACGCCTATCAAAAGGCCCACAACCCCGAAATAGAAATGTATGCCAAATATCTCGTTCAGTATGCTGCCAGCAGCAGCTGCTATGACCCCAAGAACTATTGCCATCAGAATCAGGTAGCAGATTTCAAACAATACCCATCCCCTGCCCAGCAGTTTCTGGAACAGGGTCCTGTAGTCAAACACCTTGAAAACCCTGGCGAATTCAAAGGTTGCAGCACACACTACAGCCCATACAACCATGGACACCACTGTCCCCAGCAGTCCGCCCAGAGGCCCGTAGTTCAGAAAAAATTCCACAAGCTCACGGCCGGTACCGTATCCACCGGCAATTACAACCGATTGCAGTATGATTCCCGGCAGAAAATATTTTTTGAACACATTGGACTGAATCAAATTCATTTATATTCACTCCCTTTCAATATAATAACCGTTCGCACCCGATGACTGGCTTTCGCAGCTTAATTACCAACCCTTCGCTATACCCAGCACTTCATCGGAAATATCCCCCGAAAGATAGTCCTGAATGGATTCATCAATTATATCAATGGCTCTGTCCATATCATCCTTTGTTATCACAAGAGGCGGCTGAACACGCAGTACATTGTTGGCAAAAAAGGTTAATATAACCCCCTTCTCCCAGCACCTGTAACAGATTTTTGCCGCCGCCACCCCGTCCCTTTCGTTTGTATCCCTGTCCTTAACCAGGTCAATGCCAAACCATTTCCCGGTCCTGCCGAACCCCTGCTGCACCTCTTCGCTGACAAACAGTATGTCGTTGGCTTTGCAAATCTCATACAGCCTTTTCATGTAGCGCTGCGGCGGCACCACCAGTCCCGCATCACCGGCGATGGGCTCCATTATCACCGCCGCAATCTCTTCCGCCGGCATATAGTATTTTAGCGCAATCTCAAACTGTATGAAAGAGATTATCTTGCTTCTGCCGGTATAACACCTTGCCAGCTTAATCATGCCGTCGTTGGCATCCGAGCCGGACAGGCCGAAGGCCACTCTTTTCTTGAAATCCCCGGGGGTTATTTTTGTCAGCATTTTTGCCAGCTTTACAAGGGGCTCATGGTAGGTGTTAGACCGGTGTGTAATGTATGAAGCTTTTAACCTGTTCCTCTATCGCCCTTACGACCCTGGGATGACAGTGCCCGGTATTAAGCGCACCGGCACTGGATAGGAGGTCGATGAACCGGTTGCCGTCAATATCCTCCACCGCTGCGCCGTACGCCCTCTTTATAACCAGCGGGAAATAGGGCATCCTGGACGAAGGCGACATTACCCTGTCATCCTCCCTGATAACTGCCATGCATTTTTCACAGTTCATACGAAAACCTCCCCAAATAAAAGATAATAAAAAAAGCTGCAGAGACTGCATCCGGGTACGCGTGCAGGAATACCGCATAAAAAAGCAGAATATATACTTAAATTAAATGCAAATAATTAAGGGGTGGTACTTTTGAAACAGCCGGCAAGCATTTTCAATGATGTAATCGGCCCGGTTATGATAGGGCCGTCCAGTTCGCACACTGCGGCATCGGTACGCATCGGAAGGCTGATAAGGCAGATGGCAGGCGGAAACCCGCGGAAGGTAACCTTTGAATTTGCCGCCGGGCAGTCGCTGGCAGATACTTTTCGCAGCCAGGGAACGGATATTGGCCTTGCCGGCGGTATTCTGGGATACGACACCGACGACCCGCGCATAGTCAATGCGCTGGCTGCAGCGGAGAAAGCCGGTATTGAAATAGAATTTCGTATAAGTGAATATAAAGCGGATCATCCCAATATCTACAGGGTTACAGCGGTTGACGCCTCAAACCGCCAAATAAAGGCGGAGCTTATATCCTGCGGCGGCGGCATGATAGAACTGCGGCGGCTTCAGGGCATCCCGGTTTCAATAGACGGCGGTTTCTGTGAAACGGTGCTGCTTTTCGGGAGCTGCAGTGCGGATGCTGCTGCCGCATGCCGCGATTACATAGACGCCCGCAGCGGCTGCCATGATGCACTGCTTGTTGGTCATAACGATGCTATTGAATACCTCATCGACTGTCGGGGCCAGGATGTCATGCCTTCCGGCCTCCTTCGCGATATCAAAGACAATTTTCCCGTCCGGGATGTAATAGTCCTTACACCGGTACTGCCCGTAAGGTCCAAAACGGAGTATGCCGGCCTTTTCAATACCGCCCGGGAAATACTGGCCATTGCAAAAGAAGAAAAATTTTCGTTGGCGGATATTGCAGTCCGCTACGAATCGAGGCGAAGCGGTCTGAGCGAGGCGGCGGTTCCAGGCAGAATGGCCGATATAGTGAACATTATTAAAAAAACCATCAGGGATTCCGCTGCCGAGAAAAAGGAATACCCCGGCCGGATACTTGGACGGCAGGCGCACATGCTTTCGGCACCTGTCATGACAGGCGGCAGTGTACTGCACGAGGTAATCAGGCATATCACCCTCATGATGGAAGCCAAAAGCTCGATGAAAACAATCGTTGCCGCTCCCACCGCCGGCTCCTGCGGCACGGTACCGGGCACACTGATAGGCGCCGCAGCGGCGCTTGACTTGCCCGGCGGTAAAGTCACTGAAGCAATGCTGGCGGCGGGTATGGTCGGCGTACTGATTGCCGAGCACAGCACCTTTTCGGGAGAAGTGGGCGGATGCCAGGCGGAGTGCGGCGCCGCGTCGGGTATGGCGGCGGCGGGTGTGGTACAGCTTTTGGGCGGCACTGCGGAGCAGGCGCTGGATGCAGCTTCCATGGCGCTGCAGAACGTCTTCGGCTTAACCTGCGACCCGGTGGCAAGCCGGGTGGAAGTACCCTGCCTCGGAAAGAACATAATGGCCGGCAGCAATGCCCTGGCGATGGCGGAACTGGCACTGGCAGGGTTCGACAAGGTAATCCCGCTGGATGAAACAATAGACGCCATGTACAAGGTGGGCCTTATGCTGCCCTCCGAGCTGCGCTGCACCGGCAGGGGCGGCCTGTCGCTTACCCCCACCGCACAGAGGATACAGAAAAAAGGCTGTTCAGATGAAAAAGATACAATAGGTTGAATTCCCATGAAAATTTAATATATAATTATGTATACTTAAACTGTACCCGGGAGCTTTTTCGCAGATGGTGAAATAAAAAGGCCGGTGCCTAAAAAGAAAGCGTGACGCCTATGTCTAACCGGAAAATTAATAATTTAATTATATGGTCGAATTCCTTATTGTTTGGATGGTTATTGTCTTTCCCCTTTTACGGTCCGGTGCTGTTTGCAGCGGCTCCGCCGGAGAGCTTTAAAGGATTTCCGTTGGTAATGATTTTTGTCAGTTCCCATGCTCTGACCTTCCTTTTCGCGTGTTTTTTTCTGAAGAATGCCGGGCGGTGGTATCATCTAATGCTGGGAGGCCTTGCTGTAACTCTCCTGGTAAACTCGGTAATGCTGCTGCCTTTAGACTGGATATGGCCCTTGGGCATGGCTGTAATGGGGATTAGTTCATCCTTTTTTGTCCTGGGATGGAGCTGTATTTTTTCCCTGTCGGGACAAACGGTTGAACGTATTCAAATAATGGCAGCCGTCATGATTATAGGCAATCTTATACTGCTGTCCTACAACTACCTGCTTACAGTATTGCCTGGCAGGTTAGTCCTTGCCGCCACGGGTATACCCCTGGCCGCTGCCCTGGTTATCCTGTTGAGATTATCCGCCGGCTTCAAGCAGAATATGTTAAGCCCCTTTGTCCGGTTAACGCTGCCAAAACCTTTGTTGATTATTTTTTCCCTGTTTATTTTCAGTATATATTTAAATGGCGGCTTCATGTATCGTATTATGCTGCCCACTTTGAGTTTTGATACCCCCTTCGGTGTTTATTACCCATTTATCATTTATATTTTGGTGCTGGTGGCTGTACGCCGATACAGCAAAGCAATCAACAGACCTCTTTTGGTCTACCTGGGGGTATCCTTTTTAGGGCTGGCATTTATTTCTTTTGCCCTGTTAAGCCAGCACACTTCCGGATATATGATGACCATCGGCCTTATGGAATCATCCTTCGCATTCCTTGATATTTTCGTTTGGACCACCCTGGGCAGTCTGGCCTTCATATTCGGGGCACCCTTTCAGATTTTTGGTGCAGCCATAGCTGCCAATACAGCCAGCATCCTGTGCGGTGATATTATTGCAATGGGGCTGCTTAATACCGGTGAGACCCAATACCTTGTCACTGCACTGCTTTCTGCCACCAGCATTTTCCTGGCGGTTATTGTCATACCCTGGTTAAACAGGTCTATTGACAAAAATTTTGCCCTGGTAGGCGAAAATGAAAGCCCGCGGGAAGGGCTGCCTGAAAAAAGCCCCTATGACATATTGATGCAATACCTGCAGCCGGGTAAGTCTCTGACCGAGAGAGAAAACCAGGTTGTTGTCCTTACCCTGCAGGGTATGACAAACAAAGACATGGCCCGGCAGCTTTTCATAAGTGAGCATACGGTAAAAACCCATCTTAGGAACATCTGTGGCAAATTTGGTGTTACCAGGAAAAAAGAACTGCTGCACCTGGCCGCCAGGAAGGAAAAACCGAATCAATAGAACTGGAAATAAGCTATCTTCACCAATATCCCCCTAAAAGTGGGATGTTTTTTTTGTGTATTTAAAATATGATGTTTCCATATCCGGTTTATTATGCATGGTGTAGAAAGGGGGGACAAGCGATAATCTGCCAGTATCAACAAGGTGGTGTTTTGCTTATGGACCGTGAGACCATGAAGATTTTCTTGTTTGTTGTCTCGGCTATCCTGCTGACAATAATAGTACTGCTTTGGTTGGGGATTTGATGGGATAAAGAAGTAATTGGAAATAAAGGAGGTTAATATGAAAAATAAATCAATAAAAAGTATGCTGAGCATTGCCCTGGTTTTAATGCTGCTTATAAATGCGTCTACGGGTGCACTGGCATTCCAGGCAGACGATGTGGCTGGCCACTGGGCGGGGGAAATTATTTATGAATGGATGGAAAAGGGATTAGCCGCAGGCTATCCGGATGGGACCTTCAGGCCGGATAACTCCATTACCAGGACGGAATTTATGGCCTTAACAAACAGAGCCTTCGGGTTCGCCGAAGAAGAAACCATTGACTACAGCGATGTCTCGGAGAGTGACTGGTTTGCAGGAGAGGTAAAAAGAGCCAAGGCTGCAGGCTACATAGGCGGTTATCCTGATGGGACCATGAAACCCGATAACCCGATATCCAGACAGGAAGCGGCTGTTATTATATCAAAAATCAAAGGTCTTGCTGTAAACCCCGGTTATGCCGACGGTTTCAGCGATTTTGAAGACATTGCAGACTGGAGCATGGGAGAAGTTGGTGCGGCAGCACAGGCAGGGTATATGGGTGGATATCCCGACGGCAGCTTCAGACCGTTAAACCCGATAACCAGGGCGGAGGCCTTGGCAGTGCTGGACAGGGCGCTAAATCATGATAACTGGATAATTGACAAGGCGGGCGTGTACGGCCCGGAGGAGGGAACACAGAGCTTTGACGGGAACGTAGAGATAAGGGCAGACGGTATAGCCTTACAAAATGTTATAATTGACGGCGACCTGACTATAACCGAAGAAGTAGGCGACGGGGAAGTTACCCTTAATAACGTAACGGTGGAAGGGGACACCTACATCCGCGGCGGCGGCCCGGACAGCATCTATATAAACGGCGGGGATTATAAAAACATAATCATACAAAAAACAGGCGGCAAGCTGCGTATAGTAATGGTCCATGACAAAGGCGCCTCGGTGGTGGTGGCAGAGGAAACTGAAGACACCGAAATAATCCTTGAAGGAACCTTTGACCGAATAGATGTAAAAACCGGAGGCATTACCCTGACAGTCCAGGGAGAAACTGCCATCAAGGAAATTAAGATAGATAAGCAGGCGGAAGATGTGGCAATAAGCACATCCAAAGATACTGTGATTGAAAAGATGACGGTTAACACGTCAACATATGTCATGAATGAAGGACGGATAGTTGAAGCTGTAGGAGATGGTGCAAAGGATTCGGAATACGAGGTCAATCTTCCGGAGAATATGCAGCCAACACCGTCAAGGAGGTCAGGCGGTTCATCAAGTCAGCCGCCATCATCGGATTCTATTGCCGTCCTAATTGCTGAGGGCTGGATTCCGGTGGCCACCCCGGAAGACTTGGATGCTGTAAGAGGTGTGGCTGATGAACACACCTTTGGCGGAGATACAGGATATAGTGCAGAAAGTAAAGGCGGGCTTGATAAGCGGTATATTCAGGTTGCTGATATAGATTTGGATGTGGCACCCTGGAATGAAGGCGAAGGCTGGGAACCAATCGGTAACAGCGATTCTGCTTTTAACGGAACATATGACGGTAATGGTATGGATATTAGTAACCTTTTTATAAACAATTCTTCCGATAATATAGGGCTGTTTGGGTATATGGAAGATGCAGAGGTTAAGAATATTAACTTGGTAAATGTGGATGTCAAGGGTAGCAGGTCTGTGGGTGGACTGGCGGGATACAACTCCAAAGGTATAATTTCCGATTCGCAGGTTGAAGGAACTGTAACGGGCCAGGACTATGCTACAGGGGGCCTGGTTGGCGAAAATCGTGGGGTTTTGCAGGATATAGTATTAAACAGTATCATTGTTGAAGGAACAGCACAGGTGGGTGGCCTGGCAGGATCCAACTTACCGCACTATTCCGAGGAAACAGAATCATATGACCTGGAAACCGGATTTATAAGCAACTGCCACGTTGAGGAAAACGTTACGGTGAATGCCGGGAGCTCCACGGGAGGACTGGCGGGGGCCAATAACAACGGGATAATAGAAAAGAGCTCCTCCCGGGCAACAGTATCAGGCACATACTGGGTTGGAGGACTGGTCGGCAGTAACAACAGCACAGTAAGAGAAAGCTTTAGCTCAGGCAGCGTTAGCGGTACAGCAACCAGTAACGGCGGAACCGGCGGGTTAATCGGTTATAGTTGGGGAGAAATTGAAAACTGTTACAGCACTGCATCTGTGACAGGCCCGTTCAAAGTAGGCGGACTGGTTGGACGTAACGCAACCGGCATTACAAACAGTTACAGTACTGGAAAGGTAACCGGTACCGGTGAGGCAAGTGAAATTGGAGGCCTGGTAGGAGAATGTAATAGCGGGTCGGTGGAAAACTGTTACTGGGATACCCAAATGTCCGAACAGACCGCATCCGCAGCAGGCACAGGATACCAAACGGCTCAAATGATTAAATCGGTGAACAGTGTTACCATATACACAGACTGGGACTTCGTTTATTCATGGGATATCAAACCGGGAGAAAGTTATCCATATTTTAGGTGGCAGGGTGACGAAAATATACCTTATGCAGACATCCCTGACCTTAGCGATGAAGCCGAAATACTAACCTTTAGCTTTGATGAGGAAGCATATGAGGCAATAATAGACAGTAATGCAGGCACAATTGAGATTGAGGTGGTACACGAAACCGATGTAACAAGCTTAACGGCGGAATTTACCACATCAGCAAATATCCGGTCAATAAAGGTGGGTGAAGCTGATCAGGAAAGTGTTACAACAGTCAATAACTTTGATTCACCTGTAACTTATGTAGTTACTGCAGAAGATGGCACAACAAAGGAATGGACGGTAACAGTACTGATATCTGGCAGCGCTGATTTTCAAGGGGGGCTTGGAACAACTGAAAGGCCGTACAGGGTAGCAACAGCCCAGCAGTTGGATAACGTAAGGGGGCATATGAATATGCACTTTATTCAAGTAGAAGACATTGACTTGGACGAAGACCCATGGAACACAGGCACAGGCTGGACCCCTCTAGACAATCCTTCGGGATTTCAGGGTTCCTACGACGGAGCCGGGAAGACCATATCCAATATGATGATTAATACAACTTATACTAACACTGGACTGTTTGGAGATGTACGCCCTGGTGCAATTATAAAAAATGTAAGTATTGAAGGCGCTGATATTACCAGTACCAACAAGTTTACCGGGATTTTGGTAGGCCTTAGTCAAGGCGAGGTGATTAATTGTTCGGTTTCGGGTACGGTGGCAGGAACAGAAGAGGTTGGCGGGTTAATTGGTCACATGACAGGTCTGACCGCAAGTGTAACAGAAAGCCAGTCGGATGCAACTGTAAGTGGTGCTTTTTGCGTTGGCGGCCTAGTCGGAATAACACATAATTTTTCCAGCATTTCCGATAGTTTTGCTACCGGTAATGTTAACGGTACAGGAAGCTCCGGTATGATAGGCGGCCTTGTCGGCCAACACGAAGGTGGTAAAATAGAACGGTGCTATGCGTCAGGAACTGTTTCCGCTTCAGGGAACGACAATGTCGGAGGGTTGATAGGAAGAACATCCGGAGGCCCGATTACCGATAGCTTTTCTTCTTCCCCGGTAACCGGCAAGCAGAATGTAGGCGGCCTTATCGGTGAAGCCTTACTCGGAACCGTTGTTGACTGTTATGCCTCCGGGGATGTTACAGGAACCTCAAACGTAGGCGGTTTGGTTGGTTCGCATAATGGAGATGACACTAAAGATAGCACTATCAATGACAGTTACGCCATTGGAAACGTTACAGGAAATGGTTTTGTAGGCGGCTTGGTTGGTTATCAAGGATCGTATAGCAGTATTAATAACAGCTATGCATTAAACTCTGCTTTAATAAGCGAAGCCGTAAGCCCCTCAACCTTTAACAGGATACTCGGATACAAATGGGGAGGCAGTTTGTCGGGCAACTATGCCAATAAGGACATGGAGGGCCCTGAAGGGTTATTCACTGTAAAAACCTTTGATGGAGAAGGCGGCCGCGACCATGCCTCATGGTTTATAGATGGGGAAGGTAATATAGTGATCATCGCCATTGCAATCGATGAACAAAGCGGTACCCTGTCTGAGGGTCAGCAAGGTACTATCACCTTCCAGGTCACCTCCAACCTGCCTGATGAGGCAAACCTATTGGTTGCGCTTGTAGGTGAACCCGCAGGCCTTGGCATAACTGCAAGTCCTGTAAGCTCCGGCACGGCGACAATCACTGTAGAGGCCACTGAAGGGGTACAGGCGGGTTCATACGAATTCACCGTCAGCTATCCCGATTCTGATAAACACATGCAGACAATATCCTTTGAAGTGGAGAACGATTAACCTTACAATAAACCAACATTTTATATTAACTTATTATTATACTGCCAGATTAGTCCTGACTTGTGTATCATTCAAGAGCTAATCTGGCAGTATTTTTTAAAATTGCTGGCTGGCGGTTATTATCCTTTGCCTGAACTTGAAAAAGCTGCAGTATGAGGATTAATGATACTTAAAACCGTTCTAATGTAACCTCCCACGATGAAAGCTTGTTTTCCCCATTGAAAGCGAAACCCCTGTTTAAATACTTGTTTTCATTGATTCCAAACAAGCTTTCGGTACCGGAATATATACCGTTTTCAGAGATATAAGAAGACAAAATGGTATCCCCTATAATCATGAATTTTCCGATCAGTTTCCCTAATGCCGGATTTTCCGATGTCCATTTTGTATGATCCTTTTTATCTGACATTGGTATTATTGAATATTTATTAAATATCCTAACAGGGTTTTCTATTTTCAATTCCATAAATCCATCCAAGACCCATTCATCCTGCAAATGGTTGATTGTGGTTTCTCCATAAACACCAATTTCATTACCCTCATGATCATAATAAAGTCCTGCAGCTTTCCAGTTTCCTTCTTCAAAAATGTATGTATGCTTCATCTGCTCATCCCCTTTACGAATTTATTTAAAATACTTGCCTTTAACCTGCAACCAGGTGGAAAGCCGGTATGTCTGATAATGATTACAGTCGTCATGTGCACAGCTACAGCAGCCAGACAAGCGTAGATGTCAGACACAGTCACTTCCATCTACTTCCATTATTATTAGTATCAACTTAAATATTATTAGCTATCTGTGCGAAATTCTCCTGCAAAAAATTTGTAGAAATCCGGTAGGAATTTGGTAATACCATAAAAAATGTCCATAAAAAAAGATATACCAACGCCGCAAAGCATTGATATATCTGGGTTTATGGTGCGCCCTGAGGGATTCGAACCCCCGACCAACTGATTCGAAGTCAGCGACTCTATCCAGCTGAGCTAAGGGCTTCTATAGTCCACATTTGAATTATTCATATTTATAAAACTCCTCAAAACTCTTAAGCACATATGAATGGTCCAAAACTCCTCCCAATTCCCTGGCGGAATGCATGGCCAAAATCGGGGTGCCGATATCCACACATTTAATGCCTAGATGAGAAGATAGTATGGGACCTATAGTGCTGCCCCCCCTTTCATCGGAACGGTTAACAAAAAATTGGTACGGTATATTGGCGTTCGCACAAATTTGTGCATATACCGAAGATGAAACGCTGTCTGTAGTGTATCTCAAGTTGGAGCTTACTTTTATAACGGGTCCTTTATTGATGAGAGGCCTATTCTGAGGATCGCATCTTTCTCCCTTGTTAGGATGAACAGCATGAGCCAAATCCGCAGATATCATAAAAGACCTGGGAATGGCCGTGAAAAAATCTTCCTTGTTATCTGCCATCGACAAAGCTATCCTTTCCAAAATGCTCGAAAGCAGTTGAGAATTTGCCCCTTGTTTTGAAATGCTTCCCACCTCTTCGTTATCGAAGCATACCATCACGCAAGTATTTTGACAACTGGTCACCTTGCTGAGGGCTGTTATCCCTGCATGTACCATGGCAAGGTCATCAAGTCTTGGGGATAGTATAAATTCGTCATCCAATCCCATAACCACACCCTTTTCCGCTTCATAAAGAAACAGATCAAAATCTATTATTTCCGAAGGAATGATTTCCATTTCCTCCGCAATTACGTTTAACAGGTAATCTCCCTTTTCAAGCTTTTCATTAACAGTAGCCATCAGCGGCAGCATATCCTTCTGCTTGTTAAACTCCACTCCTGAATTTACTTCTCTGTTCATGTGGATTGCAAGACTAGGTATTACCAGAAAAGGTTTTCTTATATTAACCAACCGGATAATGGGCAAAAGTAGTTTACCACCTTTTATTACCACTCTTCCTGCTACAGAAAGTGGCCTATCCATCCATGTGCTCAATATCGGCTGTCCGTAGGTTTCAGTATTAAGCTTGACATAATGCTCCTCTGCTATCATCTCTGCTTTGGGTTTTATCCTAAATGACGGCGAATCGGTATGAGCGCAGATTATTCGAAAGCCTTCCTGTTCAACTGCACCTGTGCCCACAATAAAAGCGGCTAGGGCAGAACCGTTCCTTGCCATAAAATACTTGCCGCCTTTTTCAATTGTCCAATTTTCTCTTTCTTTAATCTCGATAAAATTATACTTATTCAATATATCCTTTGCATTTTCAACAGCATGAAATGCTGTGGGACTTTTATGAATAAACGTTAAAAGGTCCTCTGCTAGGTTTAACTCTTCCTCCATTTGCTTCCCCCGCTTCTTATAGGTTATTTATAAGAGTTTAGTATCCCTTTGCCCAATAACCTTTATTTCAAGGCTCTTCCTCTTTTTGGAGCAGGATACCGGTGGTATGATTTTGAAATCGCATTACCACCGCAACAGTTGCTCAATTATTCTGATAGTCTTTCAAGTCCAAATATTACTGTATTTGTACAATCAGAACAGCCTACCTTAACCTGACCATTCTTTTCCCAAGGTATCTTTCCTCCAAAGGCAAGCGCCCTAAGGTCAGGATAAATCGAACAGTAAGCAGAGCCACAAAAATCAGCAGGCGTAAACCTTTGAACAATCCACTCCTCTCCTTCTTTATGACCTGCACCACATACGCCTTTTACCTCAAGAACTTTTACTTTTATCCAATTGCACCCTTCCCAAGGTTTTTTCAACATTATTACCTCCTCTTCAAAAAGAGCAATATACTGCCAGCCACATCCGTATCTCCACTTTCATATTCAGCCCCACCATCAAGAGTAATTCCATTTAGCTTTACATGTTAATGGAACCTAAAGGAAATTGCGTTTAGAGCTATTTGTTATTGAATATATTGCTTATTCCCTTTTGGCTCTCTATCAGTTCATTCAGACTTATCTCCTTATTCTTTAAAGCTCTTATCATTTTCCTGTTCTCAGGGGTATTGATACAATACCACTTTTCTTTTGGCCTTTCCTTGTGAACAAGTATGGTCCCACGCTGTTCAGCCATCTTTATTGCTTTTATTATATGCTGACGTGCCAGTCCGACTCCTTTACCAATCAGATTACCTTCATCATCGCATATGCCATTAATAAAGTCATTAATACTAATTCGCTTGAATTTATTAATGTCACCGGATGTATGTTTGATTATAAAAAGTGTTACTTTTAGTTCTGCCAGGGACCTTATTTTATTAAGATGAATGTCTACCAAATCGGTCGGCACAGAAAAAACCCCATTCTCTTTTTCGTTAAGTGGGAATAACATATACATCTCTCCTAATTACACAATTAGCTTTCAATAAAGGCGATACTGTTATTAACCACATTTAGTTCATTAATTTGGCTAAAAAGTAATTCTGTATCTATCTCAGTACCTAGTATCAAATGTTCCTTGGGTATGACTATAACAAAGACTACCTGACCTTCTCTCAATTGGCTACTTCCAATAGGTAAACCATTTTCCTGGGAGATAATTATAATCAAGTCAGGAAACTGTGCAATTCGTTTCCCGTTCTTCTCCAAATACATATATTGGTTCAAAAAACCTATTGTACACCTTTCGTTTTTTTGACCGACAGTTACTAACCCATAGTCAAAACAACCTGTTGTATTCAGGTTAAACTTGTTTACTCTGCCTTTAGCTACAACATTTCCCTTTAGAAAACTGCAAATACAGTCCACAACTTCCATGCATTTCCCATTACATGCCAATACTTTTTTGCCAATATCGATGGCCTTGCTTACTCCGCCAATTGCAGCATTTTTTTTTGCATATGATGCCGATACCGGATTACGTGCAACTGCAACTGCACCACCTGCTTCGATTGCAGCCTGTCGGATTACATTTGTTGTTTTAAATAGACTCCCTCTTGTAAAAACCTCAATGAATGATCCGGTTTCTGGATTTCCACCCACTCCAACCTGAATAGAATCATATTCTGCCTGCCTATGTAACCCCATAGATCCAGGAATAGAGGTTGGAGAGTTACGGCCATTACAAGTCGCATCGACAACGGGTATGCCTAAAACGACTGATTGTAACCAGCCATTTACCGTAGAAGTGCCTCCACTGGCATTAGTAATTATAGCGTTAATTTTCAAACCGGTATAGCTTATAAACTTTTCTATTGCTCTTACATGGTATATAGGTTCAAGATATCTTTCTTTCGGAGCGGAAGCACCTACCACAGATACTCCTATAAGCCTTGCATTTTCCGACAAATTATCGATATCGATCAGATAGGGCTTCCCTAACTGGACTGCTAAATTTCCCAATCGACGACCATACTCAATACTTCCACCTTCGCCTCCGGCTAGAACAGCTCCGCCAGTGATGGCCGCTTCTACTATATTTTGGTCAATTATTACTTTTCCCTTCACTTATTCATCTCCTATTGATATCTCCATATATATAACGCTTACCAATACTTAAAGAAGCATCATCTCTTGCTATAGTTTGATATAACATTCACAGTATAAGTGTAAATACCTAAAGGCTGTATACAACACCATATTATACCTCAATTACCCATGTAATTCAAATAATCTATGTTTGTCTGCAAAAACATGTTTAACTCAAACACTTTAACAACATGTCAGGGAACAACCCCTTAAATCAGAAAAAAATATTAATATAAAATCAACAACATCTCATTATTTTGTCTGAAACCTTTTCATTGAGCCATAAAGCTTCAGAAGAACTGAATATTCATTACTGTCATAAAACTCTATTTCTTCCTTACCAAATAGCTTTGCTACCTCAATAACAAAACGTGCTGCTTTTTCTAACTCTACTATATGTGTGCTTCCTGTTGCTGACCCCGGAACGACTTCCTCAGTAGTAATAGCTACCCCTGCAACTGGAGCATCAGTAACGGTTGCAGGTTGCATTATGCTGTTTATATGTGGTAATCCGTTACCGTACGGTGTAATATCCGGAATACTTATCGGCATTACAACAGCCGGTTTGCCGGTGACCACCTGCATAATTGTTACAAGGTCTTTGCTTACCGGCAGAATATAACCTTCCTTCACTGTAGGAGTTATTGCAAATCCTAGATGGTTAATTATTCTATTCCCTTTTGTAGTGTCAATCGATACTACTGCATCCGCCTCGGTTATTCTTTCCACCAAAGACATAGTGCAAGAATCCAAAGGAGCCTCCATAAACTCAACACCATTGTTCAGCTTTGTGCTTGCATTTGAACAAAAATGTGTTGAAATAATAACGTCTCCCGTCAACCGGTCACCCTTTCGGATCATATCAGCCAGTTTCATAGCACATGTAACAGATACAATTGCACCTTCACTGTCTGAAACCAGGCCAGGAAGTCTAGGCCGAATCCCAATCCCTCCTAAACGCCCTATTATACCCAACGTAGGTGCTTTGCCACCTGATCTTTTTCCTTCTGAACCAGGTACAAGAATTCTAATAAAATCTGTACTCCTAGTCTTACCCTTAATAGTTTCCACGCTTATATTCTGCTCACCAAGGTCAATTAGAGCTTCTTTAACCGTCTCACCGGTTACCATAGCATTATCAAGCAGATCATAAGCTGCTATAGTCTGACTTATCAATTAGTTACCTCCTTATCCAAACAGTATTTGCCTTGTTCCTAATTAACAGGCCCATATACTACATGAGTTCTTACTATATTCAAACAACATAATATCTATATGCCAATACAATGTACTCATGGCATTTTGCTATACAGGCGCTGGTAAAAGGGAGTATATTTTTCATCACTGCCCAACTCTTCCCTCAACTGCCAGCCCCCGGTCTGAATAATTGCCGCCAGTTCTACAGCACGTTTCACAACAGAACGTGCAGCTTTTAAGGTAATTAACGCGTCCCGATCTCCAGCCTCAACCAATCCCTGCAGAGCATCTTGTTTGGTATTGGCACCTGTCCAACCACCTGCACCAACATAAGACTCCCAGCCGTCACCCGCTACAGGAATACATTTAGCAAGCAACTCGTGCATTGTCAAATTCATCAACGCTATTTCCTGGCCACCATATAGATGTGCTCCCTGTATTAGATTCCCCGTAATCTTAAGCGGCCTTGTAGAACGTATTCCATAATAGCCTGTCATTGTCTGTCCCAAACGGTCGATAAAGCATTTTAACTGCCCGGGAATAGAAAGGTTAAATAGCGGCACAGAATAAATGACAACATCTGCAGATAAGTATTTTTGTCGAATGTGTTCAAAATCATCTTTCAGGATGCACTCTCCATTCATCTCCCTGCATTTAAAGCAACTTATACAAGGCTGAACTTTCTTGCCACGGAAGGAGAGTATCTCAATCTTCGTATCAAAGGGTATTTTTTCTGTTACTTCAAGTGCTTTTCGCAAAAGATACTCACTGTTCCCCTTCCTGTTGCTTGCAACTATGCCCAATACATTTATATGCACCAAATAACCACCCCTTAAAAAATATATTTCCGCAATCCTATGCCAAGCTGCTTTTCCAAAGGTATATATAGATCAGGGAAGTACATCCCTGAACCCAGCTGCATGCTTTCTTTCTTTACTACCAATACAGCAACCTTCAAGCCATCTCTTAAATCGGCCGAACAAACCGGCAACCCGGTTTCTATATTGAGTAGTGCAATCATATCGGGAAAAGTAGCTAAACGCTTTCCTAAAAAATCTATGCTCATATATTCATTTAGGAAAGATATATGGTAACTGTGTTTATTATCCTGAACAGTCAGTCTTCCAATGTCTAATGCATTCTCAGTCTGCACAACAACTTCATTGACCTCACCTTTTACTATGATTTCTCCGCGCATATAATCACAAATTGAAGATATCATCTTTTGGGCTTGACCTTCCTGTGCTAGCATTACTTTGCCAATTTCAATAGCATAACTCAATCCGCCAACTGCTGCATTTTTGCTTGCATATGATAATGTAACGGGGTTGCGCGCTACTGCCACTACACCGCCTGCTATGGATGCAGCATTGCGTGACAAAGCACTGGTAGATGAAATATTGCCTTCTGAATAATACTCGAAGTATTTGCCCTGTTTTCTGTTGCCCCCTACAACAGCTTCACAGGCCAGATAACCATCAAGTTTATGCAGACCCATTGAGCCCATACAGCCAGTTGGATGAGCATGCCCGTTGCAAGGAGCATCCACCACAAATAGGCCTAGAGAAGCAGCCTGCAGCCATCCATTCACACTTGCAGCAGCGCCGTTTTCACTGCTTATAATACCTTTCACAGGCCCTTTATGCCGTCTTATAAACATCTCAGCTGCTCTTACATAATAATCATGCTCAATATATCTATCCGGAGATTTAGGGGAACCCACTGAAGATGCTGTTATGATTAAATCATCCGGTTCTAAATAGTCCAGGGAAACAATCTTAACTTTGCCTCTGGACAGTGCCAATTCTCCCCGGACTAATCCATCCTGAATTTTCCCGCCGCCGCCACATCCTAACACTGCTCCACCGTAGACGGCTGCCAGCAGAATATTTTTGTCAACATCAATTATTTTCATAATAATTATTCATCCTTCACAACTTATCTTTATAACTATTTAGTTATAAGTGCAAACGAAACAATCCATATTTATCTGTCACATACAGGATTTCATAACCCGACTGTGATTATAATGAACACATGGATATCCATCACCGGATTATTGATAAAGATGTGCTGCCTTTTTAAAGGGCAATACTCTTATAAGTTTGGTAAGCTTCGGCTTTGGCAGCATGAGTATTGCCCCGTTTCTATTAGTAAACCTGTCTGTTTGAGCGATATATATTTCTTGTAACTATTCTGTTGCTTATAAACTGTTCAGGAAATTACTGTACTTTAAGATCTTTTTCTTCCACAATCACAGCTATTGCATCATACATATTGCTAGCATATTGTTTAAATTCTTTCGGTTCTTTATATGTTATCACTACTCCCATATTTGTAAACTGCTCTTGGACTTCTTCAAGCTGCAATGCCTGCTCGCATGCATCGGCAATCTTATTTACTATCTCATCCGGTATGCCGGCAGGACCAGCAATCGCATGGTATGATGCAAAAACGGCATCCTCCCCGAACCCAAACTCCCCTAACGCAGGATAGTCCGGAAATTGATCGGTTCTTTCAACCGAACTGACTGCAAGACATCTCAGATCGCCACTTTCAAGCAACGGAGTCGCAGAGCCGGGGAAATGGGCAGCGAAATCAAGCTCTCCTCCAAGTAAAGCTGCGTTAATCTCAGCCCCGGATCCGTATGGAATCATTACTGCCTCTACTCCTGCTGCATATGACAAGAGTTCCATAGCCATATGCGATGTAACACCGGTCCCTGTTGTACCATAGGTATATTTGCCCGGTTCAGCCTTCAATCTGTCAATAAAGTCATCGAAATCCTTGATTGGAGAATCCGCAGGAACCACGAACAGTATATTCTGAGTAACAAAGTTGCAAATGTAAGTGAAATCATCAAAACCATAGCTTAGAGAACTGTCCATGTTCAATTGAGTACCGTTCATAGCAATGTTACCCATAGTGATACTATAGCCATCGGGGTCGCTTCTTACAACATGTTCGGCACATACAACGCCGGCACCGCCAGGCATATTAACCGGTATAATCGTAGTGCCTAGTATTTCACCCATTGCAGAAGCCAAAATACGGCATTGCATGTCTGCATTACCACCTGCATCATAAGGAATAAACCACTCAATATTCCCCTCAGGCCATTTGGCATACTCAGTTTCTTCCGGGCTCCCCTCTGCAGACTGTGGCGATTCATCTTGCTCGGTTGTACCAGTTCCACAAGCCGCTAATGTGAAGATTAGTATTACAGAAAGCATGATTAGTAAAAATAAGCTTTTGGGTTTCATTTTATTCCCTCCAATTCTTTTTTTGTCAGAACTAAACTGGTTCCGACATCTATGTTAAGAGGCTATTTTCTGTTGCCTCTAACATACAATAACTAACGATAATATACACGACTAACCTATACTCTCTTTCTTTTTATTAGCTGCTTTAATCTTATCCAGTATTACTGGAGCCATTAACATCAGAACCGCAATGCCTATGATTACGGAAAAAAGTGGCCGGTTGAACAGTGCTCCTATACTATTATTAGAAATCAACAAAGCACGTCTAAGGCTGATTTCCATCTGTTTAGCCAGAATAAAAGCAATCAATAAGGGTGATGCGTAAAACCCATATCGTTCCATAGCATATCCCAACAAGCCAAACAACAGCATAACAAACACATCAAACATACTGCTATTGGTTGAGTACACACCGAGAATGCACAATACTGAAATGCAAGGCCAGAGAATTGTCGACTTAACATATGCAATAAATACTGAAAGCCTTATAATCCCGGGACCTAAAAGCAGTAATAAGACCCCGCAGACAAAAATAGTAACAAATAGTACCCGCACTATAGGTCCATGGCTTATAAAGAGCATTGGACCAGGCGCCAACCCGAATAATACCATAGCTCCCAGTAACACCGCAGTAGTTGCATCACCCGGTATCCCCAAAGAAAGCATCGGTATCAGCGCTCCGCTACACACCGCATTATTGGCCGCTTCTGCTGCAATTATTGCTTCTTCACTTCCATTACCGTATTTTTCTTGTTCCTTAGAATTTTTCTTTGCAAAGCCATAGGAAACAAAAGATGCAGTAACCGGTCCGATCCCTGGCAATGCACCGATCCCGGTCCCGATCAAAGAAGAGCGTATTAGAACCTTCCATTTTCCAAAGAAATATCTAAGGGATAATCTGTCTTTAGGATCTCGCCTATAGTCAATTTTTACATCTTTGATATCCTGTTTGAAAAGCAACTGTAATTGTTTTATCGTTTCTGACACGGCAAAGATACCAATCAGCAGTGCAAACAATTCTATACCGTCTCTCATATGATACGAACCAAAACACATCCGCAAATAACCAGTAATTGGATCTGTACCTGTCAGACTAATAATGAAACCTATGGCGGCTGCAGCCAGTCCCTTTTTCTTTTCTTTTGCAGAAAGCACTGATATAACTGTCAATGCGCAAAGTATTAATGCAAATTGCTCTGGAGAATTAAATTTTAAACTCAACCTGGCTAAAGGTTCACAAGCTAAGTAAAGAATTATACTGGCAAAATAATGCCCAAACACGGAAGCCCAAAGAGCACACTGCAAAGCTTTTACCGGGAATCCCTTTTGGCGCAGCTTGTATCCTTCCAAAGCTGTCACTGCGCCGGCCGGTGTTCCGGGTGTATTGATCCATATTGCCGACAAAGAACCGCCATATATACCACCAACATATATGCCTATCATAATAATTAGTGCTAATATTTTGTCAAATTTGATTAACAAGGGCATGACAAGCGCAATAACCACTGTCGGCCCTAACCCTGGTATTGCTCCTATTACAATGCCTATTATCAGGCCAACAAGCAGACCTATTATATGCTCCAGTAGAAAAAAACTTTCAATCGCACTAGCCAGGTTTTCCAAAAGCAACACACCCTCTTTCATTTCAAGATTCTAAAAAATTTACATAGAGTGGAATGCCTACATTAACTATCAGAATAACCTCATCAACATCCTAACCAGAAGACCCTGCGGTAAGCGTATCAACATAAAAGACTGGAAGAGCATACCAAATATCAAGACCATTGTCGCTGCAATAATCGAACACTTCCAAACAGGACCTACTCCGAACCTCCACATGGTTAAAACCAAAAACAACATAGTACTGATAATGAAACCAAGCAAATACAAACTCAAGGTATAAACCAGCAGAACACCGGTTGACATAAAAAAACTGGCCCAATCCATCTTTTCTGCGTTTTTTTCGTCCATTGTCGAATATTCTACAGGATCAGTTCTACTTACCCTACGCAGTTTATTCGCATCATACAAAAAACCTATTCCTAATATCGCAAGTATTATTGTGGCAAATTTAGGAAATATATCGCTGGATATTAGTTCCCCGGGTTGCGGTTTAATTTGCCATGGAATTATTATAAAATACAATATAAACGCAAGAGTTAACAACCCAAAACCTAAGATCCAGTACTCTTTCTCTTTACCATGCATTTTCTCTTTCATTCATCATCCCCCCATAAACGGAGGAAAAATGGTTATTGAATCATTATCCTCCAGTTTTTGGTTGCTAACCACCAATGATTTGTTGATAAGAATGATATAGTTCTGGTTTTCTTTCATCTCTGGCCTTTTGTTTATCACATGCTTCATTGCTTCATCAATAAGTATACCGTTAGGGATTTCCAATACAAACTTATCACGTCCGGGTTTAACAAGATTGACCAAACGGATGCTAATTTTGACAATAATCACCTCCACAAACCTGACGAATACACTCAGTCAATCCAAACAATATTTGCATTATACTGCGGCTGCCAACCAGCAAACAATGGAGTTCTTTATTTTCTGCATTCACTTGTTATGCTGTTATGCAGCATCTATACACCAAGTCTTCCTATAACCTTTAACTGTTTGGCAACATCTTCTAATCCCAGCTCTTTAAGTGTTCTCTCGGTCGGCCACCCAGTCTCTTGGGACCAACCATGAAGGTTGTAGTAATCGTCAAGCATGCTGTCATATACTTCCTTCTCAAGTTTTTTGCCTTTGTACGGACCGCTATTTATCGGCTCATTGAAGAAACGCCACGGGGGATAGTCGTCCGACCTTTCTGCCCCTTCGCGTACATTAAATGCTTTTTCAAGGTTCATAACTCTTCTTCCAATCTTCATTAAATCTTCAGAAGAAATCTTATGTCCGGTTAGTGCATAGTACTGCTCGGCCATGACCTCCGGAGTAATCAGATAGCCATGACCCAATGTCGAGAATGTGCAAAGGCCCAGGCAGTCCGAAACCACATAACAATCTTCATGCCACCGAACTATATCAGCCTTTTTATCTGGCGATAGCACATCAGCATATTTTTCGTCGCCGCAAATCCTCTTAATCAGTTTTCTTGCTTCAGGTGTAGCTCCAAATTCCGCATATACTTGAGAATGAAGGTGGTCTGCACCCCTTGGGTTTACTGCTAATGCCAATGCATAACCCATACGGGCTCTGATTTCTGCTCGCGAATACTCAAGACCTTTAACATGCATAGCCCATTTCCATGAATCACCTTTAACCACGCGAGCTGCTGTTACTACCCCTTCCGCCAGAATATTACCCAGGTTTTTTCGTTTAGCAATCTGTTCAACCATGGACACTAGTACATCACCATTTCCCCATTCCAGAGGAATGCCGCCTGTATCTTCCAAAGAGATCAAGCCTTTTTCATAACATTCCATAGCCCATTGAATTACGCCACCTGTAGAAATGGTGTCCAAACCGTACTCATTGCATAAATGGGCTGCCTTCAATACCGCTTCAGTATCCGTAATACCACATCCCGCGCCCAATGATGCTACCGTTTCATATTCCGGGCCGCCTGACTCGGATCCTGCATATTTGCCGTCACGCAAAACCGTATAACGGTGACAGCCTGTTGCGCAAGCCGTACACCCACTCCTATGATCCAGATATCCTTTTTCTTTGATATATTGTCCGCTAATTTTATCACCGTTCTCCAGATATACTTCCTGGTAGTTTTTGGTGGGAAGTAGATGCATTTCATTTCGTATGGGCACAAGGGATGAAGTACCGTATTCAGATAGTCTTCCTCTGGAAGGGTATGTTTTTAAGTCATGAACCGCTTTCTTAACAAGGTTGTCAAACATTTTCGGGTTATAAACCTTAGTATTACCCTCTCCCTTTACAGCAATCGCTTTTAGTTTCTTGGCTCCCATAACGGCGCCCCCACCAGCACGGGCGGCAGCACAATACACAGTCATCATAATAGCAGCAAAGTTTACAAGGTTTTCTCCTGCGGGGCCTATACATGCAGTTTGTATATCTTCCGTGTTCAATTCATTTTTTATCTGTTTATCTGCTGCCGGAACATCAGTGCCCCATAGGTGTCCGGCATCCCTCAGTTCCACTCTTTCTCCATCTATCCAAAGATATACCGGTTTTGGAGAACGTCCATGAATGACTATATGATCATAACCGGCAAGCTTAAGTTCTGCTCCCCAATGTCCCCCACCGTTTGATTTTGCATACAATTCTGTAACAGGGCTTTTAAATGTTACAGTTGTTCTTCCCGAAGATGGTGCGTGAGTTCCACCCATAACCCCTGCACCAAAGATGAGTACATTATCCTCTCCCAGCGCATCAACGCCTTTTTGTGTTAAATCCCAAAGCAGCTTGGCATTAATTCCGCGGCCACCCAAATAACTCGAAATAAGAGATTCGCTCATGGTTTCTTTCCATATCCTGTTAGATGTAAGGTTGACATGAAGTATAGTGCCTGAATAACCGTAAACCATATTATCAATCACCTCCACTTATATCTTCTAAAACAAGTGCTCCGGCAATACAAGCCTCTACACATGCTGGTTTACCTTCACACAAATCACACTTTAGAGCCTTATCGACCCGGGAAGCAATCCAGATACCATTATACTCACAAGCATCAACGCACAAACCACAACCTATGCATAAGTCCCAGTCAACTTTGAGTATACCTCCTCCTATATCTTCAATTGCATTTTTAGGGCATATTTTGAAACAGTTCTTATGCTGGCATTGAATGCATACAGACAAGCTATACTCATCCTTATTTTTCTCAATCTTTAATCGTGCCTGTTTCCACGAAAAGTCTTCGTGGTGCTTAATTGAACATGCCAGCATACAGCTTTTACAGCCAACACATTTTTCTTTTATAAATGATATTTTCTTCATGCAATCACCTCCATATCTGTCTTAATGATTACTTTTAGTAACCTTTTCAAAATGATCCGTTAGCAATTTTTGCTGGTTTCATGTTAAGAAAATTATTTTTCCGCCATTTTGGTAACTATATATTAGTATTATCGATATATTCTACAAAATATATCGTATTCCTTCTTAATTTAAAAAAATATATTTATTTTTTTATACTTTTCGTTACTATCATTTCCTTAAACATATAGTTTCTCACCATGCAATAACATAACTTGTAATCAACCATATAAATTCTAATGTGAAATTAATAGAGTTTTAAAGCCTAACCAATTCCATTTATGTTTATATTTGGATGTTCTTATTTATAATTCACTGCGAGGTCATGCGAAAGTTTCTATTCAATCTTATAGTTTTTCTCATTTTTGAACAGTATGACAAACTCGAAAAATAGGAAATCTTGCAACTAGTAAGTTGCAAGATTTCCTATTGGTGCGCCCTGAGGGATTCGAACCCCCGACCAACTGATTCGAAGTCAGCGACTCTATCCAGCTGAGCTAAGGGCGCATATTTCTGCCCTTACCGGGCGGGCAGAATAACAATGGTGACCCATCCGCGACTCGAACGCGGGACACCCTGATTAAAAGTCAGGTGCTCTGCCAACTGAGCTAATGGGTCACAAGATGGCT
>Ga0334900_1001514_pt1 | contig 24503 bp, 20 predicted proteins | sample GraSluR3_MG_2_FD_207231 | JGI IMG/M metagenome (GOLD analysis project Ga0334900, IMG submission 207231) | Sludge microbial communities from methane-producing bioreactor in Wageningen University, Netherlands - Granular Sludge_31_08-R3 | ecosystem: Engineered > Bioreactor > Anaerobic >...
CACTGCGACCCTCTTTTCAACGGTACTTACCATTGAAAAAATTCCGGAAGCCCTGGCTGAGTTCATGGTGAATCTGACCACGAACAGGTACATGTTCCTGCTGATTATCAACGTCTTTCTGCTGTTCATGGGAATGATCCTCGAGACCGGGGCCAACGTAATTCTGCTGGCGCCCATCCTCCTGCCGATCGCCCAGCTCTATGGGGTCAACTCGCTGCATTTCGCACTGATCATGCTGGTTAACCTGAATATCGGATTGACGACGCCGCCCCTGGGGGTCTGTCTTTTTACTGCCGCACCCATTGCGGGTGTACGCTTCGAAAAGATTGCGAAGGCAGCCATGCCTTTTATTGCTGTAGAAATACTGGTACTTCTTATGATTACCTACTTGCCTGATATGGTACTTTTTCTGCCGCGTATTACTGGATACCTGTAGAATTACTCTTACACTGTTTCGGCGGGATACATCGGTATCCCGCTTTATTACAGGGCAAGTTTTTTTCGCAGGGTAACCCGGTCGATACCCAGCTCCCTGGCTGTTCTGGAAACATTGCGGTCATTCATTTCCCAGCGCCGACGGATAATCTCCTCTTCGATTTCCCGCAGCGTTTTCCCCTGCTTGTCAGAAATCTCTTCGACATTTCGGGTACCCTTTGGGTAATCGGTTTTCAATTCTTCAATCAGATCGTGGTAGACCTCATCCCGCTCCTCTTCCACAGAGGTCAGAACAGCGACTTTCTCGGCAAAATTATGCAGTTGACGCACATTTCCCGGCCAGGGATACTGAATCATGACGTCTAAAAGTTTCGCGGATATGCAATCCACAGACACGGAGTCTTTGTTTTTCGCCGTAGAATAGAAAGCTGCAAAGAGAGGCAGAATGTCCTCGGTTCGTTTACGAAGAGGGGGAATCTCTATGTCCAGGATTTTCAGACGGTAATAGAGGTCCTTTCTGAACCTCCCGGCTTCGGACTCCTCCAGTAGGTTTTTGTTGCTCGCGGCAATAACCCGAATGTCAATATCAAAGATCTTATTGTCTCCGATACGCATGAGCTTCTTCTCCTGGAGAACCCGAAGAAAGCGGGCCTGGACAGCATTGCTCATATCGTTTACTTCGTCCAGAAAGATTGTCCCCTGATGAGCCAGTTCAAATAGTCCCGGCTTTCCCCCTTTCCTGGCACCGGTAAAGGCTCCTTCCGCGTAGCCAAAGAGTTCGCTCTCCAGCAGGCTGTCAGGCAGGGCTGCGCAGTTTACCCCGATAAAAGGACCGTCTCTTCGGGGAGAAGCATTATGTATGCTTTGGGCAAAGATCTCTTTTCCGCAGCCGGTTTCTCCTAAAAGCAGGACCGTCGAGTCCGTCCTGCTGAAACGCCGGGCGCGTTCTACAGTTTTTACCATGATCTTGCTGCGGGCGACTATGGAATCGAAGGTGTCGTTGGCAATAAGTCCCCGGCTTGTCAGATGCTGCCGGATCATTCCCTCCATATCATGGTAGTATCCCGTACTCTGAAGAAAGAGAAGCGTCGCTTCCTGTATTCCATCCACCCGGACCGCCGAGACCTCGAGCAGAAAGTCTTTTCCATCAATCTGTATAAGACGATTACGATTCTTGCCGTGAACCGAATCAGCAATCTGTCCGGGGATTAAATCTGAAGTAATCTTTGTTCCGGTGAGCCTGGAGCGACTGACACCAAGGATTTTTTCTGCCTTCGAGTTGATAATCTCTATTTTATCTTCAGAATCGAGGTACAGTACCCCCTTGTCGGTATGTTCAAGAATCGTATGCAATCTGTTACTGCGAACGATACCTTCATGCATGTGATCATAGAATCGTGCAGCAGCTTCCACTGTTGCCCTGATGGCCTCCGGCCCGGACCGTACCAGCTCGCAGTTCAGGTTTCTGCTCTGGGCAGTTGTAATGGAGACGGTATCCCCTATAAGGATATCCGCACCCCAGTTATTTACCCGGTCCAGCACGGCATCAATCTTTTCTCTGTGCTGTATCAGAAAATAGCCCAGCTCCACCCCGAGAATCTCTGCCAGACTGCGCGCGCCGCTGACTACATTCTCGTAGCCCACAACAGCAATTTTACTCCCCCGCTTTACGTAGGGATAAACGACCCGCAGAAGATCGAAGGCGGTTACATCAATCTCGAAAACCGGGATCTGGAGGTTCTGCCGCAAAAGAGAGGCGGTCCCTCCTCGACTGACAATTACGTCCACCTGGTTTCGAACAAGTTCATCATAAGTTATCTGAAGTCCCTTCTCCAGGTCCCCCAGGAGAACCTTTACCTGATACGGGGAGTCTTTCAGGGTCTCCTCAGCTGTTTTTACCAGATCCAGATAAGGGGCGATAAAAAGAATATTCACAGGGGGATTATATCATACCTGCACATAAAAGGCCTGCCGCGACTAAAGCGGCAGGCCTTGAAAAATTGTTTTACAGCTATACTTAGAGGTTTTTGATTACAGCGAAATCTCCGCTCTTTGCGGCCTCGAGAACGGAGCCCATGTACTCATCTATCTGGTCTGCAGTCATTGGTGTAGGCATATTCTCAAGCTTCATCTTCAGCTGGGGGTTCTTCGCCGCCGTAAGACAGCGGTCGATATGATCCTGGGTAAATCCTTCAACCTCTGAGAGTTTTACAGGGAATCCGATCTTCCTTGAAAGTTCGAGCATGGCCTCGGCCACCGCTACACCAAGCTCGCGTCCTGAAAGGGAAGAAAGATCGCCCTTGAGCAGGCCGGCTTTTTCGTAAATACCGCCCACAAGTTTCAGGGGCTTTTCGATGGCCGGGGCAAAGAAGACGGTGTAGTAGGGATTCATCATCGCGCAGGCACGACCATGGCTCAGGATATCGATAAGAGAAAAGCTGGTCAGGTGAGCGCCGTTGGTACCACCCACCATGATGGCGTAACCGCCCATGTCTGTGGCGAGACAGAGGGCATCCCGGGCATCGAGGTCATCGGGGTTGTCGATAACCTTGGGAAGGTTTTCGACAACCAGCCCGATACCGGCCTCGGCGATTTTTTCAACCTTGTCGTAGTTGGGATTGCCGACTGCTCCATACAGTACCTCGAGGCAGTGCGCGATTCCATCCAGGGCGCCGTCCATGATAAGGCTCTTGGGAGCGCCGTAGGTAACGGAGAAATCAAAAACCGGAAACTGGGGAACGATAGCTTCGTCAACAACCAGTTTTTTCTGACCGGTTTTCAGGTCCGTAATGTTCGAGTACTTGGTCAGGTGTGCGCCGGAACTTGCGGCAGTCTGGATGGCAATGTGGGGGGTTAGCATTTTACCGCTTTTTTCCACCGCAGCGCTTACCTGTCCTGTTCCAAAATAGTCTTCTATGTCGCCGCCCAGGGTGCGGAGAACCTCGGCAGACTTTACTGCATCAATGGTGCTTCCTCCGCCGAAACTTACCAGAACATCGGGATCGGCGTCTACAACGGCCTTGGTAATTCTGCCAAGGTCTTCCCGGGGTGCGTTGGGTCCTGCTCCGGCTTCCTCTTTGGCAATGCTTACACCGGCATCAGCGAGGGACTTGCGGATCTTTTCGATATGCTCATCACTTCCCGGAAAATGGTCGCATACAAATACTGCTTTTTTGCCAACGGCGGCGGCAACCTTGCCGACATCTCCAAGAACATCTCTGCCATAGAGATAATTATCGCCCTTGAACTCTTTAAGCAAGCTTTCAGCTGTCTTTCGATAGTCCATACTATTATTACTCCTGTTAATTGGGTTCGTTTCAAGCTTAACAAAAAAAACAGGTTCGGAAAACCCTCCCCTGTTTTTTAAACGGGACTCCCGAATGGGAATCCCCGATTAGCCGAATTATCTGGGATTTGCGGGGTTGTTTACCGGCCAGCTCGGCTTTTTACCGCTCAGTACTTCATCGATGCCCTGGGCCGCATGGGTTGCCATCCGGATCATGCATTCGGTGGTCAGTGCGGCATTATGGGGCGTTACAACAACGTTATCCATACCGAAGAAGGGATGATCCTTCGCAGGTGGCTCTTCTGCAAAAACATCAAGTCCGGCTCCGGCGATCTCACCCTTTTCAAGAGCTTCCACAAGAGCCGGCTCGTCAACGACCTCACCCCTGGCGGCATTGATGACACAGGCGCTCTCTTTCATCAGGCCGAATTCCTTGGCACCGATGGAGTTTTTTGTCTTGGGGGTGGCGGGAATATGGATTGTCAGATAATCGGAGGACCTGAAAATCTCATCCCAGTCGTCAACCTTTGTGACCCACTGGGGAAACTCATCGGCCTTCAGGTATGGATCATATCCGATAATCTTCATGCCCAGCCCATGGTAAGCCTTTTGTGCCACCAGGCGTCCGATCTTGCCCATACCGAGAACGCCAAGGACCTTTCCTTCCAGGTCGCTTCCCTTGACCCGGTTTCTGATCTCAAAATCCCCCGCCCGGAAAGCTTTGTCACTGCGGACAATGTTGTGACCAAGGGCGATTATAAGGCCGAGGGCATGCTCGGCAACAGTGTTTGAGTTGGATTCGGGAGCGTTGGTGACCCAGATACCCATCTCTTCGGCTTTTCTTATATCAATGTTATCCACACCCACACCGTGGCGGCCAATAACCTTGAGCTTTTTACCTGCTTCCAGTACCTCCGCGGGAAAAGGAGCGGTTCTGGCAAGAATGGCATCGCAGTCTTCAACATCCCGGACAATATCTTCAACCGTGATACCGCTGCCCATTTTTATTTCATAGCCTTTTTCCCTAAGATAGGCTTTTCCTTCTTCCATTACATCCTGGGGAATTAAAACCTTGTATGCAGCCATTGTCTGCTCCTTAGCCTTTTACCTTCCTGGCAATGGCGGAAAAACCGTTGCTCAGAATGTTGATATCCAGATCATTCATGACTACATCCATATCCGGAAGCCATTTGTCAAAAAGGGCACCGCCGGCATGGAGGGCAAAGTACTTGTTATGCTTCTTGGCAGCCGCAACTACCTTGGCAATCGCAGCCTGGTTGGTCTCGCACATTGTATCGCCGGGGACTCCAAGGGAAATCGCCAGGTCGTTGGGACCGATCAGAAGAACATCGATACCGTCCACGGCAGCGATCTTGTCAATGTTCTCCACCGCTTCCTTGGTTTCGATCTGGGCAATGGCAAGGGTTGCATGGTTCTGTTCCTTCATGAAGGTAGTCACATCGGTCTTAACACCGCCGAAGGAGGTAAATTCACCGTTGCTGCCGAATCCACGGATGCCGGTAGGGGCGTAGCGGGAGTATTTTACCAGGGTTTTGGCCTCTTCCTCGGTACTCAGCATGGGGCACATGATTCCGTCGGCACCGGCATCCATAAGGCGGGATACATATCCCTTGGACAACTCCGGTATACGTACAAAAATGCCGAGCCCGATTGAGCGTGCTACCTTGGCCACATCGGAAAAGGACTCGATGGAGAGAGGGCCGTGTTCCATGTCGATCATGATGAAATCCAGCCCCGCGTGTTTAGCAATCTGTGCAACAGCAGGATTTCGAAGCATCCTGACCATTGTTCCTACAATTTTTTTTCCTTCTCGCAGTTCCTTTACTGCCATGTTCATTCCTCCTGGTATATTGTAAAGCCCCCTAGAGACATTGCGGCAAGGCTTTAATTACAGCTTTTCAATTTCCTTTTTCGGTTTTCCGTTATTCCCCCGGCCGACAAAGACCTGGGGATAGAATGTATCGAGAATCCCTCTGCAGGTCGTACGCAGATGTTCCCGCATGAGATATTCGCTTTTATCGGGGTCTCCGGAGAGTATGGCATCGATGATGGCGATATGATAATCCCGTGAGAGACTTTCGATGGAAACAGAGTGTCGGGCTATATTGCTTGTCATCTTTGCCATGTAGCTGACCTTCTGGTAGATCTCTTTTAAAAGCGCGTTGGATGACCCTTCGAGGACTGTTTCATGGAAGGTTCTGCCGGCTTTCGGCCCCTCCTGGGCCATATTGGACTCGTCAAAGCTTTCGAGCAGAGCCCGTATCTCCTTCAGTCTTTCAAAGATCTGAGCTTCTCCGCGTTGGCATGTAAGGCGGACAGCCATGCCTTCAATAGCCTCCCGGGTCTGAAAAATATCAAAAATCTGTTCCCACCCTAACTGACGTACAAAAAAACCCCGGGAAGGTTTCTGTTCCACTATGCCTTCAAGGACTAGCCTCCACAGAATCTCCCGTATCGGGGTTCTGCTGATTTCGTAGAACTCACACAACTCCCTCTCGATCAGAGATTCTCCCTGCTTGTAGGTTTCGTTTAAAATTTTCCCGCGCAGATCGTTCAGGATTTCATTCTTTGTCATTTTTCAGATTGGTCCACCTTGCACAATATTTGTATACCGTATGGATACCATAGTCAAGCCCCGGCACCCGCAGGTATAGCGCCATCCTTCCCCTGTATACTCCACCATACACTAATCAGAATCCGAACGGTCGGAGAATCCGGAAGACTCCCCGACCATTTCAATTCTGTATATCTATTCATCCACAATTTTAAGTTTCTTTCGGAATTTCATCTGGCTGTAGATGATTATTAAAAATGCAATCAGCAGTACCAGACCAAAGGGGCGCATAAACATCCCGGGTATATTACCGGAATAGGTTACCAGGGCCCGACGCAGCGATTGGTCGGCAACAGTCCCGATCATTACTCCCAGAACCATGGGAGCCAGGGGAAAGCTTCTCAGACGCATTACATATCCAACAACTCCGAAGATGAACATAACAAGAACATCAAAGGTATTAAAGCCTACGCCCCAGGCGCCGATTATTCCGAGCCCTACAGCCACCGGAAGAATGACCTCCCGCCGGACCGACAGCAGACCAATAAAGTATTTTGACAGCAGCCAGGATAGAAGTCGGAATATCACCGCGGAAACCCAGAACAGAAAGATGACCTTCGCGATGAATCCGGGGAATTCTATGATCAGCATGGGACCCGGCCGAATACCATACATGAAAAAAGCCGCGAGCATAACGGCAGTTGGTCCGCTTCCGGGAATACCAAGAACCAGCATGGGAATCAAGGCACCGCCGGATGTGGCATTGTTCGCGACCTCAGGGGCAATGATACCCTCAGGGATGCCGGTACCGAACTTGTCGCCGTTCTTGGATTTTCTCTGCGCCATATCATAGGCCAGCCATGGAGCTACAGATTCACCGACCCCGGGAACTATACCGACTCCAAGACCAATCATGATGGAGCGGAAAATTGTCCTCACATTGCCCTTTAAGTCCCTGATTTTCGCTATCATCCGACCAGGCTTTTCAGTCAACTGGTACGGAACCTTCTCCCGCAATACCCAGAAAACCTCGGTTATGCCAAAAAGACCGATCAGAACCGGCAGAAATTTCACTCCCCGCATAAGGTCCGGAGTATATCCGTAGCGGAAAACGCCCCATATTGGATCTGTTCCGATCATGACGACCAGAAAACCGGCGAAGGCTGCAATCCAGCCTTTTACCGGGTTTTTGGCACCCAGGGCTCCGGCAAGAGTAAGTCCGATCAGGGAGACAAGAAAAATCTCCCAGTCGCCGAGCTTCAAGGCTACAACCGCAATAAAGGGCAGCAGAATAAAGGTACCGAGTTCACCGCCGATCTCCCCAAAAAAGCTCGACCAGGTTGCAAGTCCTACGGCTTCCCTGGATTTTCCGTTCCTGGCCATGGCGTGTCCGTCGAGAACGGTAGCCGCGGCAGCCGGGGTTCCCGGCATATTCAACAGTATAGCTGTTATACTTCCGCCATAAATTGCCCCGGTGTAGATTCCCACCAGAAGTCCGATCCCGGCATCCACCGGCATCTTGAACACGAAACCGAGCATAAGGGTCATGGACATGACAGCGGATATTCCGGGCAGAATTCCTCCGATCATTCCCATCAGGCCACCAAGTACAAGTCCCATGAGGGTCTGCGGATTTGTAAGAACAGAGAGGGCCATGCTCGGCAGCATCGTCCACTCCTGTATAAGTATGCCCCAATCCATCTAATTATCCTCCATACGCGTACATAATGTCATATTCTTCATAACAATCTGAAATCCTGTTTACGGCAACGGCATCTGGTATACTGCCGGAACAACATAGGCGATTAAAACCGTATTCATGGCACTGTATAAAAGAACGCGCCAGATTTTTCCAACCTGCAGGTAATAGTAGATGACAAACAGAAAAACGAAGGTTATCAGGATAAAATTAACCACGCCTACCAGGACAATATAGATCCCGGTCATTATAATCAGAGCGACTGATCGCCTGACAGCTTCATCACCACGGGCGTTATTGAACCATTCGCTGATACTCAAACGCGCGGATTTATTTCTTTTTAATGTTTCAATAATCAGAATAACCGATAATACGGAAACAAATACGGACAGAAGCATCGGGGTAAAACCCGCCGACGTAATAAAGCCCATATTCGATTTGTAGGTAAACTGGGTTGCGCCGATAAACATGAGAATCGCGAACAGAAGAAAAAAACAGGCCGCCAGGATATCCGAAAGCGCGTCATTGCCTGAAGGCTTCGTCTGTTCATTCGGCTGATTATCTTTCATGATTAATGCCTCTCTCTAAATTAGGCTACAGTAAGATCAGTATCACATTTTACAGATTCAGAGGCAGCTGTACAGCTGCCTCTGATAATTATTCAGAAAATACCCTTGTATAAGGACCAGGGCCTGCCTAGTCGGCGATCTCGGTCTTATACAGCTCCTCAGCCTTGGCAGGCCAGGGGCGGATGTTGGCAGACGTTTCGTTATAGGGCCATTTCCATTCAGTTACCCTGGGAATCCCAAGAGTAGCGGGGCTGACATCCACAATACCGTAATCGTACTGCGCCCAACCGCGGCCTGCACCTACAATAGCCGCTGCTTCGTCCGCAGCGTCTCCCATTTTGGGATTTACTATGATACCTCGGGATTCGAGGGCAGCCTTGAAGCGATCCTGCTTTACAGCGTACACGAAGGCCTCGGCCATCTTTTCGATGACAGCTTCCGGAGTATCCCGTTTTACAGCTATTCCCCAGTAAGGGTTGATGGACATATAGACTTCCAGTTCAGGATAGTACTTGTTGACTGTCGGGAAGGTAACACCCCGCCATACATAATCTTTGTCGTACAGGTTGAGAACAGGTTTGATTCTCCCCTCTTCGGCCCAGTCGGAAACGTCTCCCAGGGATACGGAGATGTACTCAACATCACCGGAAAGGAGGTACCGGCCTGCCTCTCGACCGCCGTTGTAAGGAACTTCCTGTACCTTGTCGGAGATACCGGCTGACTGGGCAAATACCTCACCGAAAATGGAGCCGTTACCACCGCGACTGGTAGTACCGTACTTGACCACCTTGTTGCCGCTCTTAATGGCATCGACCAGATCTGTTACATCATCATAACCGGAATCGGTACGCACATAGATGGTCGTAGCACCCATACCTGCGGGGAAAGGATAGAACTCCTCCCATCCGACCCTGGCCTGCTTAGTAATAGGATAGGTGGCCTGGACCTGAGCACCCCCGAACCAGCGATAACCATCGCTTTCAGCCTGATACACGTTCTGATACGCAATACCGCCGTTGGCGCCTTCCATATTGGTGATCTTGATCTCGACACCCAGATACTCAGACATCTCCTGAGCTACCGCGCGGGCGGTGGTATCGGATGTTCCACCTGCAGACCAGCCAAGCATAACAGTGATGGGTCGGGTAGGCCACTCCGCGGCCGCTCCGCGCTCCTTGGACCCTTCGGCGAATACCGGCATTGCCAGGGCGAGGATAAGCACAGCACCGACCAAACCAATGAAAAACCTTTTCTCCTTCATGAGAACCTCCTAGGTTTGAAATAGATTGTGTACTTTTTGATTTTTATTGTATACCAACAATATTTTTTATTCTAAAATCAAATAATACATCTGTCAACAATAAACGTATCAGTTTACAGGATCTTTTAGCCTTGAAGAGACTTCCGACACAGCGTATAATTCCTGAACGGTATTTTAAATGAATACGATATTCATGTTTTTGTATACCAATCTTGACAATACATCAAGCAGGAGAGTATATGGATTCCATCAGCAAAATCCTTGATCCAATGCCCTTACCAAAAATGTACCGCGTGCGCCACCGTATTGAAAGTCCGTCCATTTCCGATATTCCCGGCGAAGTCCGTACGCAGCTGGCCAGCCGGAAAGCACTGGCAGGAGTGCAGAAAGGACAAAGAATAGCAATAACCGTGGGCAGCCGGGGAATCGTCAATCAGCCCCTGCTTGTAAAAACCCTGGTGGAAGAGCTCAAAAAAGCCGGTGCCGAACCATTCCTTATTCCCGCAATGGGGAGTCACGGCGGCGCCACCGCGGAAGGACAGATCGAAATTCTCCGGGATCTTGGTTTTACCGAGGAATACACTGGCGCACCCATACGGGCAAGCATGGAAACTGTACAAATCGGAGAGACCCCCTCGGGCCTTCCGGTATATATCGACAGATACGCCCACGAAGCCGACGGAATAATCCTGGTAAACCGCGTAAAGGTTCACACCTCCTTTACGGGCGAGATTGAAAGCGGACTGATCAAGATGAGCGTCATAGGGCTGGGAAAACAGAAGGGCGCGGAAATATGTCACGAGCTGGGATTTGGGCAGATGGAACCCCGCCTGCTGGAAATCTCCCGGACAATACTCGAGAAGGCTCCAATTCTGTTCGGGCTGGCCCTTCTGGAAAACGGGCAGCACGAAACAGCGGAAATTCACGTGATTCCCCGGGAAGAGATAGAAAAGAAAGAGCTCGAACTTCAAAAACGGGCCAAGGAACTCCTTGCCCGGGTACCCTTCAAGGAACTGGAGGCACTGATAATCGACCGCATAGGCAAGGAAATCAGCGGGGCGGGACTGGACCCCAACGTGGTGGGCCGCTATCATACCGGCCTCGGCAGCGGAGGCCCCTCGGTAACCCGGATAAGCATCCTTGATATTACTGAAGCCTCCCACGGTAACGGCTGCGGCCTGGGAATCGGGGATTTTACAACCCGACGGGCCTTTGAAAAGTTCGATTTTGCCGCCTCCTACCCCAACTCATTGACCTCGAATGTGACAGTTTCATCAAAAATCCCCCTGGTCATGAAGAACGATCGCCAGGCAATTCAGGCGGCAATAAAAACCTGCCTTCTGTGGGACAAAAGCAGGGCCCGGCTGGTGCGGATACACGATACCCTCTCGCTGGAAGAGTTCGAAGTCTCGGAAACCCTGCTTAAAGAGGTGAAAGAGAACCCCAACCTGGAGGTGCTGGAAGGTCCCTACGATTTCCGCTTTGACGGAAATGGTAATTTGATGTAAGCGGTTGTATAAAACCTAGTGTTCAGAATCGTGGGGATAGCTTGAATTGAAGACCGGGAACTATTGGGAAATAAGGACATCGTGCGAGTTTTTGCACTGTGCAGCGAGTAAATGTTTTCCTGATATGTCTTTGGTTATAATCCATCCCCACGATTCGGGACAGTAGCTAAAAAATTGCTTGACAGATAACCCCGACTGGGTTTATTTAAACCCTATCGGGGCTGTAGCTCAGCCGGCTAGAGCGGTTGGTTCGCAATCAACAGGTCGTGGGTTCGACTCCCATCAGCTCCAGAACGAAAAAAGGTCTGCCGGTACGGTGGACCTTTTTTCGTTAAAGGGAAAAGATGGAAGTCGAAACGAAGTGAGCGCCGAGCAGGTGCGAGGAAAAGCGCACAGGATGTGCGCGGCAGCAAACGAAGGCGGCTCGGAGACCGGCGACAGGACGTCGACGGTCGGAGAGGACTCCCATCAGCTCCAGAAAAAGCGACGCCATCAAGGGCGCCGCTTTTTGATGGGGCAATAACCATTCGAAGGCCTTAATTCTGTGCCATCTCCATGAATCTTTCGTAGAGTTCGGAATCCTGCTGCAGAGAGGCTCCAATCGTATTGAACTTTTCTATGGAGAGACCGGCGTCGGCGATCGTGTCGATCATCTTCTCTCGCATGCTGTTCTGCAGCCCGTTGATCTGGTCAACCAGACCTTCAAATTCCTTACGCTCTGTACTGCTCATGCCTGCCAGCTGCTCGGAATCCTGACGCATATGGGCCTGATACAGTTCATTAAAGGATTGCTGGCTGAAATTTGACTCCTGAACCAGACCGTTTACATCATCATTCAGTTCCTGCTGAATTTTCTGAACCCCCTGGTAGGCATCGACAAAACCCGACAATTCCCTGTCAGATACATCTACCGGGTCCTGGGGTTGAGGAGACTGTAGTGTCTGGGCAGATACGACCAGATTCATGGATAAAGCTGCAGCAACTGCAACAAGAGTAATCAAGAATTTCCTTTTCATATGGATTCTCCCTTAAAACATATTGATCCTGCGGCCTACCGCCGCAGGGGAATATCACTTACGGTGTATTCCCTCTATGCGGGATCAAGATACCAGGCTTGTGTCCGGGATTTATTGTAGGATTGTTAAGATTGTGCAAAGATGCCTTCCGGCTGGCGCAAATAGCTTGTGATTACGATTTCCAAGCGGATATAGTGTTTGCATGGGACGATACAGTGTGCCTGTTTTTCTGTTACTGGCAATAATTCTTTCATCCTTTTCATGCTTCGCAATAGAGATCGACATACCCGATAAGGCTCTTCCGCCTAATGTAAAAACCTTATCCAGATACGAGATTCTTGACGATCAAACTGGTCGAAAGCAACACCAGCTGATTGAAAGAACCATATACGACCGTCTTGGTCGTCCGCAAAGAGAGATTGTTCGACGGGACGCTTCAGCATTCTGGACTGTTCACTACGTGTACAAAAATAACCTGCTGGCAGAAAAATACGCACTTGACCGGCAGGATACGACCGTATGGTCGATAGACTATAGTTATGACCGGAAAGGCCGCCTGCTGCAGGAAACCCACTCCAACAGGTACGGACAGCCGGACTACACCGTGATACATGAATACTCAGCTGACCGGACAGAAACCATGGCATATGGTCCTGATGGCTCTGTTCAATGGAGACGCAAAACAGTAGAACTCAAAAAGGGTAAAGTTCGGGAAATTTCATACTATTATCCCGACGGGACCCGCATCAAGGGAGTCGTTGAAACATATAATGTAAGGGGAAAAATAATCAAGGAGACTCATATTGATGAAATCGGTACGGTCTATCGCCGCATAATCACAGAATATGATGAATTGGGACGGGTTACCGGCAGAACAGTGTATGATGACCGCGGAAGCATTCATCGCCAGGTATGGCTGCAGTATCTGGACAACGGCCACATCGGGACTGTTCGCCAGGTTCTGCCCCAGGAGAACAGGGTTGAATCAATGGAGTACGACTACCAGCTTGATCATCGAGGCGTCTGGACTTCCCGGCAGGAGAAAATCACTATCCGGCGTAGGGAGAGTTCTGAACCTCTTGTCCAGATAAAAGAGGAGCTGCGGGATATCGAGTATTTCAGCTCCGATGATTCCGAAGAGGCCGGGAGGAACACGGAATGAAAAGAAGTCTGTTTTCCGAGTCGTTTTCCTATATCTTCATCTCCATTCTTCTGGCCGTCGCGCTTCTTTCGGGGATATTCTTTATCAGCATACGCAGATCCGTTTCAGCCTGGAATGTCAACAGAGGCCAGCGGCTGGAAAACCTGATTCTGCCGATGCTAAATGCTGCATATCGCAGCCACGGCATTCTTGACGAGATTACCATACATCAGGAGGTGTCCCCTTTTCTGACAAGTAACGTTTTTGCCTATGTTTTTGATACAAACAGGAAACCGATTTATATCTATTCCCAGGGCGGCCGGGTTCCCCTTTACGACCGTCATGCCCTGGAGAATGCCCTGGAACGTCTGGGGGCACGCGAACGTCCACTTACAGCAGTAATAGGTGACGGCGAAATAATCGCCTATCTCGCAGCGGATACCCTGGGTTTTTCTCATGATATCGCGAACCGGCGTTTTCTTCAGAGTGTGTTTTCTTTTATCGGATGGGGAGGCGCCATTGCCGTTATAGTGGCCCTGACGGCGGCATACATTTTTTCCAAGATACTCTCCCGTCAGGCGCGGCTTCTGGTTTACGGACTTCAGCTGCTGAGCAGCGGGCACAGGGAAGTCGAATTTCCCTTTCCCCAGTCGGAAGAGATGAACGCGATTGCGGAATCCGCCAGACAGCTCCAGAAACAGCTGCAGAAGGAGGAGCAGCTGCGGCGGCAATGGGCGGAAGACATTGCTCATGATCTGCGCACCCCCGTTTCCGCCCTCATGGTCCAGCTTGAAGGTCTTACGGAGGGGGTATTCCTTCCGACACATAAGCGACTGGAAGCCCTCTACAAGGAAATTCAGCGAATCGACCTTCTGGTAAAGGATCTGCGGGAACTCAATAAGGTGGAATCTCCGGAAATTCGCCTGAAAAAAGAGCGAATCGAGCTCCACTCCTTTCTGCAGGGTTTCACAGATATTCCGGCAAGGAGGAAACTGGCGGAAGGAGAGATCCGCATACACTGCACGCTAAGCGAATGCACAGCCGACCAAAATTTCCTTTCCCGGGCAATAGACAATGGCCTGCAGAATGCTCTTGTATACAGAGAAAAGGACACCCCGGTAAATATTGACGTGTATAAACAGGATGCTGTAATCGTGTTCGATATCAGCAATCAGGGCACCATAGACCCCGAGATGACGGACCGGTTTTTTGAGCGTCTCTACAGAGGAAGCAGGTCCAGAACAGAACCCGGCTCGGGCCTTGGACTTCCAATAACCAGAGGTATCATGCGCGCCCACGGAGGCGACGCGATCATGAAACAGATCGATCAGACAACCCATCTTATTCTGACCCTGCCGGATATCTCCTGATTGATTCCCCCGGTTTCCGAGGGAAATTCAGGACAGACCTCAGGCTTTTCTAAGCCCTGCAAAGCGGTATCCGAAGCTGCGCACTGTTTCTATCCAGTCACCGCCTCCAAGCTGTGAACGGAGATTGGCAATATGGGTATCCACCGTTCGTTCCGAACCGCTGTAGAGGTACCCAAGGCACTCTCCCAGAAGGGTATCCCGGGAAACCGCCTGTTCGGGCCGTTCAGCGAGAAAAGTAAGAATATTCCATTCCGTTGCGGTCAAATTACGTTCCTCGCCGTCAGCGGAAACCTTCCGGGCACGTAAATCGATGATGAGTCTGTGCTCACCCAGCGCATACACACGGGGGTCCTCTGCTTCTTCTTCTTTCGTATCTGATGCCGTGACGCGTCTCAACAGGGCAGCCACCCTCAGCAGGAGTTCCTTGTTTGAAAAAGGTTTGACCACGTAATCGTCTCCGCCAACCTCGAAACCCATAATACGGTCAGACTCATCCTCCCGGGCGGTAAGAAAAAGGATCGGGACATCCCAGGATTCCCGTATTTCCCTGGCAAATATAAAACCGTTCCCGTCGGGAAGCATGACATCCAGGAGTATAATATCAGGCAGGCGATGAGCAAGGGCCTCCCTGATACTTTGAATATCAGGAAAGCCCGAGACCTCATACCCGTTTATCTGGAAGTATTCTGCAACACCGTTACGAATCAGATCATTGTCTTCGACTATGTAAACAAGACTCATGCGTTCACCGCAGGTTCTCAATGGTTCTGCAGCTTATTAACCTCCTCCCGCCAGTTGTGCTGCTCCCTGAACCCCAGGATTTCCCGGGCCTTTTTATTGGAAAGGGGGGCTTCATCCCCGGGTATCGGCCTGGTCAGAGGGACTCCGGGTGACCAGCGGCCGAGGAACTCTTCGGTAGGAATGTCCGCAGTTATTGTGTCGTTTACGGCATTGAAAACCTGGAATCCCAGTCCGCCTTTTTCCAGGCAGAGATGCACAATCTGCGCCAGGTCTCGGACATCCACATAACTCCAGGCATTCCGTTTGCGGGAAGGCGGGTCCGCAAGGAATCCGGGAAATCGATTGTACTCATGAGGTTCAATTACATTTCCGATTCGCAGGGCGTAGACATCCGCCTTGAACCTGGCAGCGAAAGCCCGGGCGGTCCGCTCGTTTACCACCTTGGACAGTCCGTAGCTGTCCATGGGATCCACATCGTACTCCTCGTCCAGCGGAAAACTGTGATAATCTGTGTCTCCTTCGGCAAAGCAGACACCGTAGACGGTTTCGCTTGAGGCAATTATGACCTTGCGAATCCCCAGCTTCATGGCGGTCTCGATAATATTGTAGGTGCCCATGACATTAACCCGGTAGGTCTCGTTATCCGTGTTCATGAGAATCCGTGGAACCGCCGCAAAGTGCACAACCGCATCCACAGGTCCCGGAGCGGCTCCGATTTCAAGCCCGTCAAAATCGAAATGGCTTGTCATGGCATTGAAGACCTGCCCGCTGTCGGTTACGTCCCCGATAAGAGTATGCACACCCGGAGTATCCAGGGCTTTCAGGTCGAAGTTCAACACACTGTAGCCCTTTCCCACCAGCCAGGGGATTACGTGCTTTCCTGCTTTTCCTGTTCCGCCGGTAAATAAAATTCTTTTTCCCACTACATTCTCCTTACATATAGTATTCTATAATTCCATTATAAGCCGTCCCGATTTGAAGACGCTTATCTTTCGTGTCGATTCCGATATGGCCACCGCCAGGGCGGAGCTGACCGCAGATATCCCCTGAGCAGCGGCATGCCGAGCACCGAGCCCTGAATGCATTTCTTCGGCGGTCGGCTGGCCGGACAAATAGGTCCCGGCGGATTCGATTGTGCCGTCTCCGTTGATTATAAAAGCCCCGTCAATGCGGGCAAACTCCTTAACGGTCTCTTCAATGCTTGGGTCGAGGATATTGCGGTCCTCCCGGGGATATCCGTGAAAGGGATTGGCAATCATCTGCCTCGTATATTGCATGACTCCTTCGTAATCGCCGACCACAAAAAGGGTCCCCACGGGTTTGCCCTCTCTTCCCTCCACGGCTATCTGCGTCGCCACCTGAAGAACCCGGGTAAAGGTGGAAATTTCCAGGTCCTCCGGAAATCCCTCGGTTTCAGACGAGAAGGGGATGTCCGCATCTTCAAGGCGGGTCAGCCGTATGGAATCGAGAAAACCGGAGCCCGGCCGGCCGAAGACATTGACAATAATATCAGCGGGGCTGAGTACCTTTCGACTGAGAAGATACATCAGGGTAAACTGCACATGAGCGGAACGCTTTACCCCTTTAAAGGGCATAACAATGGGACTGTTCTTGTCAAAAGACCCGGGATCAAAACGTCCCTCCCTGCTGGTAACTATAACCGCGTCCGTTCCGTCAACGAGGGATTCAATAAACTCATCATCCTCAACGGCGTCGGCATGCAGGATAAGGCGTGCCGATTCAATTGAGTCCCGGATCCTTACTGCTTCGTGAAAAATAAGCGAGGACAGGCCCAGGCGATCATAGTACAGCCGGTCAGGAGTCTCCTCCGGCTGATGCAGCAGTGACAAAAAGTCTGCGGCGCTTAAGGCGGAGACAAGACGCTTGAGAAGGTCTTCATCCTGCAGAACCGCCGCCATTTCGCTCAGAATCTTGAGATGTCTTTCCCGTCCTCCCGCAAGGAGTACCACCAGACGTACCGGATTATTCCGGTCACTGTCCCAGTCAAGTCCTCCGGGAATAACGGCCACCGCCATTCTGTTTTCTTTACTGCCGGGAATTACCGCATGGGGAACAGCCAGCAGGGGGCTCAATCTGGTAGAGAGGGATACCTCCCGTTTCTGAACCAGCACCTCTATCCGGGCTGCATCCATGCCTCCCAGATCTTCAGCCACAGCACCGCAGAGCCGTCGTATAACCAAGTCCTTGCTGACCTGTTGATCCGCCGGGTAAATAAATACCGAACCTTCCGATAGCATGCGGCTGAAAATCGTCATTACCTTCAATAATACCCCACGGAAATCCCCTGTCAAGGATTCGGCTGTAAACCTGCAGCGGCCTTATAAAAAAAGAAAACCGATTAATCCCGCTGCTGCGATTATCAGGGCGGGGTGCAGTCTGAAAAGTCTGAGAACAGCATAGGCAGCCAGGGCAATAAGGACCGGACCATACGAATCAAAGGCGACTCGGCCGATGGACCAGGCGCTGTAAAAAATCAGGGCCACAAGGGCAGGCTTCAGTCCCAGCAGGGCCCCCTGAATCCAGGGGGAATGATAAAAACGGTCCGCCACGGACCACAGTACGATCACGATAAGGATTGGTATCAACAGGACCCCTGATGTCGCAGCGATGGAACCCGGAATACCGGCCACCCTGTATCCGATAAAGGTGGCGGAGTTTATGGCGATTGGTCCCGGGGTAAGCTGGGATATGGCTATAAGGTCCGCGAAGCGATGGGGAGAGAGCCAGCCGTGCACCCGGACGACCTCGGCTTCGATGAGCGGGATAGCTACATATCCGCCGCCGAAACTGAAGGCTCCGATTTTGCTGAAAACAAGCAGCAGGGTAATAAGCTCCATCAGGCATTCCCTCTTTTTCGTCTCCTGCGCAGGAACTCCCGGAGAAGTCCGGCAACAACCGAGAGGGCGACAATCTGAAAGGGGTTTATACCGGTAAAAATAAGCAGGAAAAAGCAAATTACTGCAAGGATGATAAGAAACCGGGAGAAAGTACGCCGCGCAACCCTGACTCCGGTAAGCGCGATAAGGGCGACAACTGCAGCCCGGATACCCCGGAAGGATGATGTGACCTCTGGCAATTCAAAAAAAGCGGAGAGATGCATGGCTATAAACAGGATTATCAGGAAAGACGGAAGAGAAACCCCCAGACAGGTCGCCAGGGCACCTTTCCAACCGCGGATCTGGCGCCCAATCAGAAAGGCGGTATTAACGGCGATTGGTCCCGGCGCGGACTGGGCCACCAGCAGAACATGGTCTATTTCCGCCTTGTTGAGCAGCTTTGCAGTTGTGGAGATTTCGTGTTCGATAATCGGCACCATGGCGTAGCCCCCGCCTATGGTAAATAGACCAATACGGAAGAATTGTATAAACAGCCTGAGAATCATTGTTCGTCTCCGTTCCTGAAACGGGGACGCTCAGAAACAGCCCGCCCGTATTCATCCTCATTGAATCGTCCCCGCTCCAGCATCAGATCGAAATACCGTTTCATGTGGGCCCACCAGGAGTCAGGGACCTTTCCATCCTGGTACATACGGTAGTATCTGCGGGGAGCAGGTAGAATGGAGGCCAGCCAGACGGCTTCGGCGGCGCTGATTCGGCCGGGATCTTTTCCGAAGTAGTGTTCTGCCGCTTTGTGTATACCGATTATCCCGGGACCGAACTCCACCAGGTTTATGTAGAGTTCCAGGATCCGCTCCTTGGAGACCCGGGCGTCTCCTTCCAGAAGATAGACCAGGAAGGCCTCGTGGACTTTGCGGGCCAGCACCCTTTGGCGGTTCAGAAAGAGGTTCTTGACCAGCTGCATGGTCAGGGTACTTGCCCCCACCTCGATACCGCCGGAGCTGATATTACGCTCCACCGCGTGACGAAAGGTGAGCCAGTTTATTCCGTCATGAAAAAAGAAGTCCCCGTCTTCGCAGGTCAATACCGCCAGGGGGATCCAGCGGGACATATCCTCCAGGTAGACATAGCGATAATTTCGGTCGTTCTGTACCGGACTCAGGGTTTCTTCGGCCCCCAGGACTTCGGGCTCGGGAGCCCCCGCCCTTTCCCAGTTTCGCAGGCGGTAAATCTGTCCTTCCGTACGCTCCGAGTTTTCCAGCATCCACCGGACATCCACCCTCCTGGGTTCCGGGACTTCCAGCCCCCTGGATTTTTTCCCCTCATCCTGGGTGTGAACAAAGGATCGTTTCAGTTTATAAACATTCAGCTCCGCGGGGATTGCAGCAACGGCAAAATCATCCATGGAGACCGAAGAACGCCAGTTCATCTCCCTGATCATATCCAGAGGAACCTCCAGATCCAGATCCCAGGATATGCTTCCTGCAAGCTCCATCTTCTCGAAGGGGCCGGAAAGGCCGGAAGGCACCGCCTTGAGGATTCTATTTGCCCCGGTATCCGGTAGATGCAGACGCAGATCGAGCCTGGCCGGCATTGAAAGGCGGGGAAAGATTCCCCGGATTGCCGGCAGGAACACCAGATCAATGCCGTTAACCCTTAGATCGCCCCTTCGAAAGCGCAGCTCCCCCCAGGCGGAAGCAGGATCACGAAGATGGGACTCCTGCATGGCCGCGATGATTGCGGGATTCGACGGGGTGGCCTTGCCCAAGATACGCGGCGGAGGCAGCGGCGCCTCGGAATCAAAAACAAGATTGAAAGCATACTCAAGGTCTATCTCCGAAACTGCTTCATCCCCCAGGGCCCGGTGGGATACCGCAAGGTCCCTGCCATGTAAAATACCTTCGATTTCCACAAGCCCGGGAACAGGACTGATCAAACTCCCGTCAAGATCGACAATCCCGGAAACCTGCACAGAATCATCGGCACGGCAGTACAGGGATGACAGGTATCCGAGGTCCATGTCTGATAGTGAAAAATCCGCCTCTGCCCGCCGCTCTGCAAAATTCAGCATGGAGCTGATTTTCATCCTGTCGCCCGCCGCCTGAATCAGCAGCTGCTCAGGTGATTCTCCGCGGACAAACTGCATATCGAGATCGCCCAACGGTTCCCGGGCGCTGCCTTCACTCCAAAAATACAGAACGAGACCGTTTATAGTGAGTACATCCGGAAAGAGGCGATGTTCGATCATGTCTAAGCCCAGCTTCCAGAAGCGGTCAAAGCCGCGGGATATCCGGGCAGCGGCAGACTTACGGCTGTCCCTCCCTTCTGCGGATTCGGACACAGCCGGAACGGAACCGGAAGCATCGGTATACGGCTGGAGGGTATTCGGCGCAGGTTTATTCGGAATCCGGCCGTCTCCCGGCAGAAGAAGATTCTCCTGAAAGGTAACTTCCACATTAAAAAGGCCGACCCTGCGTACAAGCTGATCCGGCGAGTCCGTACTTTGGCCAAGATACTTGAGTATATCAATATCGATACGAGCCCTGCCGGCGGCAAACAAGGGTCCGCCGGAGCTGCCGTCAGCGGAATCAATGCGAACACCGCTAAAGCGCAATCCCCTGAAGGGCAGATAGACCGCAGTATCTACAGTCAGCTTCAAGCCTGCCCGGGATTCGAGCCGCCGGGCTGCGGAGCTTATGCTGTTCGGTATGAGCCGGACATTGATAAACAGCAGTCCGGAAACCAGGAATAGAAGGACCAGCAGGGCAAGCATAATGGAAATGATGATTCTGGCTTTCATGGGCTTTCCGCTGCAAAGTTTCGCACTATAGCAGGGACAGGGTCAATAAGGATTGACCACGGCGTAGAAAGCCTATATACCCGCAACACCCGGGACTTTGAGTCACTGGATTTGTTCAGGGTTAAAAATCCCCTTTAATAAGCTGATTCTCCCCGTTTAGTAACAAGGCCCTCTCCCGGATCAGCGGCCAGGCTTCCAGGAGCTCACCGTAAAGCCTCAGCCATTCCTGGAACTTTTCCGGCAGTCCGGCAAGGGGGTCCCGAAGGCCTGCAGTCAGGGCATCCCGGTAGGATGTCAAGGATTCGGCCCACCACCCGGGTTCAGCGTTGTAGATGTCAAGAAGCCTTTCTATGAACTCGATGCGGCTGTCTGAGTATTGTGTGTATTGTGCACGCAGGTACTCCCGAAAGGAGGCCTTACCCAGAGAAGATGTCTGGATATACTTCTGCGCCGTCTCCTGAAGTCTGCCTTCTCCGGATTCCGAGACAAACTGCCTGACAATGTCTCCCAGAATTATATGGTGCATCCTTCCCGGTCCGGGCAGCAGGTCCCGGTCTGTCCCCGACAGATCCGGTTTATCCACTTCCGGATCATGATACAGGGCCGCCGGCAGGTACAGCGTCCGTACCCTATGATTTACAGCCAATAACAGCATACCAAAAGATGAGTCCTCCTGCCGATCAAGGGGAAAGCAGGCGGGCAGTGCAAGTCTACCGTCCAGGGCAAGACTGCCTCCCTGCAGGTTCAAACCTTCCCGCAGGGTTGGAACCCGGGGGGCATGGATATTCAGACCCGACAGAACAGCTTCGGAGTAGCGACTCGTATCCAGGTACATCTCATCATCCGAAAAATATCGCTGGGCATCGATAAAAAAGCTGTCGGTAAACCAGCGGGCGCCGCAAAAACCGGTACTGACTGCGCCGATCAGGGCTTTTCCCATCTCCATGGCTCTGGCTGTTTCGGGGCTCAGGAATGTCAGATCCTCCTTTGCCCTTCCATGAATTTTCAGGGGAGCCCCCAAATGCCGCAGGATCTCTCCGGGGACGTTGTAATTCTCCAGGGGAACCGCATAGTCCCGCAGCTCCTTCAGGGAGGCAAAGAACCTCAGCTCGGAGTATCCTCCCCCCTCAAAACGCCTGCCCGCCATGGCTGCCCCGGGATGGGAGAACAAGCGGTAGTACAGGTCGTCGTCGCTGTACCAGGCCCGTCCCCCGCCGGCAACAAGCAGGGCGGTATTGCGGTTGGCCCCTGTCCGGATGAAATCAGCACCATCCTCAGGACCGTAGAGGGCAAAGTCCAGCAGCTTCGAAGAGACGCCGTCCTTCCTGCAGAGATCAACAAGAGAGTCGCGAAACAGGCGCTTTTCCTCTTCCCCGAAATAGACAAGAGGTCCGGGATACTCCCTTCCAGCGGCGGCCGTGATTTTACGGTTCCGCTTTGCATTATCCGGATATCTGCTTCCGTCAATAGCAAACAGAGGAATTCGCGGCCCCGCAAAGTCCGGATGGCCTGTCCTGGACTCAAGCCAATTTTTCAGGGTTTCAGGACGGTCCGCGGTAATTACCGCAGCAGAAAACTCCCCGCTTGTATGACCTTTGCCTCCTTTTTTCTCTGCAGAAAGAAGAGCCTCCGGCCGGAGCAGACCGGACTCGACCCATCCGCTCAGAAGTCGCCGCAGGGCATCCACTGCAAGACCGAAACGGTTGGCCTGCACCAGGGTTCCAAGGTGGGTATCCAGGGAAACACAGCCCCCGAGAAAGCGGAAAAAAGCGTACTGCGCCGTCGGCAAAATCAGTGTTTCACCGGAATTCCGGTTCCTGACCAGAACCTCCTCTCTCCCCGCAGAAAAGGCCGCACAGTCCGCGGGATAGAATCGCTCCTCCATCATGATGGCTGATCCCCGCTCAGGTTCAACTCCGCCGCCCGCTGCCATATCTCCGGCCAGGAGCAGAGGAGCTCCCCGCAGTGTGCAAGGTACTCCCGGAAGGCCTCTTCTCCCTCTCCTTCTTCCCTTGAGTTTCTGAACTCCCGGGGCAGCCAGGGCCGGGCTTCGAGGGCTTCATTTTGCAGCAGACCGATATGCAGTTCCAGATCCTCCGCCCAGAAGCGGGGTCTTCCCCTGCTCTCTTCGAGTCGTTCCCTGAAAAACCCTGTACGCCCGCCCAGGGAGGACAGGTAGAGTTCGCTCAGGATCTCCCGCCGACGCTTTATAGGTTCCCCGGCAAAGCGGGACAGACCGCTGCCCAGGGCCTTGAGAATACCGGAAGCTTCCGAGCTTCCGGGAACACCCTGCCGGATAAAATCGAGGAGTTTAAGCATAACTTCGGAGGTTCCCGGAACGATTCGGGTAAAATCCTCCTCACCAAAACGCTGTTTGATCTCCCGATCATGCTCGATAGCCACAGGAACATGACAGATTGGAGAAGACGGATACATGGCCCGGAGCAGCCAGGCCCACAGGCTGTCGGAACTGCGGATACCAGGGAAAAAAGGCGGTACAAGTTCAGAGCTGTCGCAGCTGAAACAGGTGGAAATAAAAAAGGGGGCAGTGCTGAAACTTAATTCAGGCCGGATTAAAAGTGCCCAGGGGTCCCTGCGGGCTGTATCGTACTCCTTTTTTCCGGACCAGATTTTTTTTGCCCTCCGGGACGGAACAGCGCAACAGGCATGCGGATTCAGATACCAGCGGCCGCCGTAGATACCGGTCATTACTAGCTTTACCGGTCCGGTAACATCCCCGCTCTCCGGCGGTTTTCCCAGTACTGTATCCATTCTGTCCGGGTCCCAGTCCGCCGGGACTGTCAGTTTTTCAAGACGCTTCCGGCTGCCCAGAGGAAGCAGCAGCGGCAGGCCTTCACTGCCCTCATCAAAGTTGATGCCCTCCCGCAGGCGGAGAAAGCGAAACCGGGTATCGTCGTCCAGGCTGATAAGCTTTTTGCCGGCGTAGAGCAGGAGCCCTGCATTGCGGTTGCTCCCCTGAAATCCCAAGGCATCCCTCCCCGGCAAGCCCAGGGCAAAATCGAGAACAGGGTCCGGAGCGTCAGCTTCGAGCCTCGTTGCGAAACCGGCCCGTTCCGATCTGCCGAAACAGCGCAGGCTGCCGCCGAAGTCTCCTTCCAGCTGGGCGGCAAGCGCCTGGTTCGCCTCAACCGCGGCAGGGTCAATGGAGTCGTCGAGTATGGTGATATCCGCAGGCTTAGCGCTTTTCTTTAAATACCGCATAAAAGAAACCAGCGCCTCTTTC
>Ga0334900_1001528_pt1 | contig 24288 bp, 24 predicted proteins | sample GraSluR3_MG_2_FD_207231 | JGI IMG/M metagenome (GOLD analysis project Ga0334900, IMG submission 207231) | Sludge microbial communities from methane-producing bioreactor in Wageningen University, Netherlands - Granular Sludge_31_08-R3 | ecosystem: Engineered > Bioreactor > Anaerobic >...
CTGTCAGTCGTTCGATTGATTAAAATGACAGATAATGTTTTGGAGCTTGAAAATGTGGACATGCTGGACGGCACGCCCATTCTGGACATCAAACCCTATGTGCCAGCCTTTGATGAGCAGGAAGATGTCCGGGTGGGTTGGCTTGAGAAAAACGGGGACAAAGTCCGAACAAAGCGCTCAGATAAGCGGTTCGGATGAATAGAGTGACACTGTCAAAGACAATGGTTGTTCTCTTGCAGTTTTATAAATTCACGTCTCCACAGAGGAAAACCCGCAGACCAAGCGCATGAAAAAGCGCCGCTTTAGCGGCCAGCGCGCGATCAGCGGTTTCGGCATCAGGGGCGTAGACCACGTTGATGTGGTTGGCTTTATGCTTGGCCATCATCTGATCACGAGTCACGCCATGGAGGACGGCATGCATAATCGGCCATTCTGGGTTGGTCATCGCCCAGCGGCGTTCTGTTTCCTCTCGTGGCAGCGCCGCAACCGTGCCACGGCCCAGGTCGGCCATCAGCTGGCTGTCCCTGATATAGATCCGGCTCCAGACGATTTCGCCAGGCCGGGAAACGCCGCGTAACGTACCGCCGCCGAGAGGGAAGTAATCAGGAGGCTGGCGCAGGCTGTCAGCGCCGGCGTACCCATCCACAAAATGCGCTGACGGGGCAGCACCAGAGATCAGGAATACCCACACAAAATCATCCACTTTTCCGCCGGTGTAATGTTCACCATAGCGGATATCATGAAGCGTGGTTTCAGGCGGAAGACCCATCAAACGCCAGAGCCGATTGGTCAGGAGCGCATCCAAACCCGCACTTTCATCAACTTCGTTGAAGTGCACCAGCGCGTTTCCCTCATAAAGCTCCCTGCCTGTTTCCGGGTCATAAACCGAGGGCCGGTCAACGTTATTGAGCAGCCCTTCAGCGAGGTCGGAAGCGGGTGCCATATCCTTTAATCCCTGCTGGTACTGGATACCAATACAATCGCAGCCAAAGGCATCAGCCATGCGGACCGCCGCAATATACATCTTCAACTGCTGTCGAATTTGTCCCTCTGTGAGCTCGGTTGCCTCGTCTGTGCCGGTGTGGAAGGTCATGCCTTTCTCCTCCAGCCACGAACGGATTCGATCAGCCTCCTCATCCGGAACTTTTTTCATTTCTGCAAGAAGGGCGGATTGGCTGAGTCTTTCCTTATACACGCCCAGGGGATTGAGATATTCGTCGTCAATGATGGCGTTATACATCCCCATGCAGCCTTCATCAAAAATGCCCATGATGGCTTTTTCCATCCGGAGCTGATCAGCAAGGGTTTGACCCAGCTCTTTCTCAGCCGCCGGCAGCCTGACCGGGTTCAACTCACGGACATGGTCTCTGTTGTGCACAACCCGGCCGCTTTCCAGCCACTGCCGAAGCCCCTCAAGGAAGAAATCATCCATGAAATCCTCGCTCCAGAGTGTGCTGTATTCCACACCCATTTTGGTCAGTGAGCCGTTCAAGTTGAGCAAGCCCACCAGGCCGGGCGCTGCGCCGTGCCAGTTGGCGACAGTCAGGATCGGGCCACGATGGTTTCGTAAACCCGGCAGAACATGATAGCTGTATTGCCAGATGGCAACTGCGACAACAATTGGGGCTTCTGGATGGATGGTGGTAAAAACGTCCATACCCATTCGCTGGCTGGAGATAAAGCCATGTTTTTCAACCGGATCAAAAGCATGCGCTCTGACAAGCTCCCAGCCTTCGGCTTTAAATACGCGGGTCAGGGCATTTTCCATTTCCGCCTGATAAGCCCATCCGGATTGATTCGCAGCCAGACGGAGGTCACCGCTCGCGACCAGGATGGCAGCATGATCCGGAACTGGATCAGGAGGTGTTAGTTTTGGCAGGGGATAAGCGGTCATGGGACTTCCTTTTGGGTCTTAAGGTAATCCTCCGAATTATAACCTGAGTCAACCATTACTCAGCGACATAAGTGCGGAGGAGCGTCGAGTCGACCGGGACGCTCAGCGTGAAAGCTCCCAAACCCGCAGGCAGGAGAACAAACTGGACCCCGGTGAGGGGCAAACCGGCCAGCGTGACCTCACCGGTTAGGAGCCCCCAGATTTCGAGGGTTGAACCGTCACAATGTCCTTGATAGCGTGCGCCGGCCTTCATCCGGAATCGCTCTGTGGTGAAGTAGTCGTTCCGGCAAAGACGCTCACGGATCCAGCGGTCGTTATGCTCAAGCAGGCGTGGTTCAGGAAGAGAAAAGCCGATCTGGTCATAGGTGATCACGTCCAGCGCCTGATCAACGTGCAAGGCTCGGGGTTTTCCGTCATCCCCTACCCTGTTCCAGTCAAAGACCCGATAGGTGGTATTGGAGTTTTGCTGGATCTCAGCGATGACCAATCCCTCGAGGATTGCGTGGAGAGTGCCGGCAGGGACACAAATATGATCGCCCGCTTTGACGTTAATTCGCTGAAGGTAAGGCTCCAGCTCTCCGGATTCTAACGCCCGGCGCAAATCTGAGGGAGTAGCTTCTTTTGAAAGACCGTAAATGATGGCAGCATCTGGCTGGGCTTTGAGGACAACCCACATCTCACTCTTACCCAGTTCATTGCCTTCATTCCGAAGGGCATAAGCATCATCGGGATGCACCTGAACGGAGAGTTTGCGTTCCGCATCCAGCAGCTTGACAAGCAGGGGAAACTTACCACGTTCCAGCGCCCACTGATTGCGGGTTCCGACCAGAGCTTCACCGAGACGGTTGAGGAGTTCCTGAAGGGTGAGTCCCGCATAGGATCCATTGGCAACAACGGTCATCCCATCCGGATGCGCGGCGATCTCCCAGGATTCAGCAATGTTCTGTTGATCAGGAAGTATGCGGCCAAATTCCTGAAGAGCGCGACCGCCCCAGAGATAGTTCTTATATACCGGTGTGAAACGCAGAGGATAAAGGTCCGTCATTGAAAATTTTTCTGCCTTTGCATATTATGGGCTGACCAGACGAACATCAACGCCCTGTTCTTTCAGAGCCAGGATGATGGACGGATCAGCGTCGCTGTTGGTGACAAGGATATCAATTTCGCTCAACCCCATCACCCGTGAAAGTGCACCTTTGCCAATTTTGGTTGAATCGAGTATGGCGATATGCTCCCGAGCGCTGCGGCACATCACACGCTTCATACTGTCGTAGATCGGCGAGGGATCAACCAGGCCATCCTTGAGTGTCAGCCCCGCCGCGCTGATCAGTGCCCGATCAACCCGGTAAGAGTGAAAAAAGTTCTCAGCCTGCGGGCCGATGAAAATTGCGTTGGGCTGGTTGAGTACACCTCCGCAGCAGAGGACTGTCTGAATGGTATCATAGACCTGAGCCATTGCCAGAGTATTGAGGCCGTTGGTGATGGCAGTGATATTCGGGACCTCAAGATAAGGTATTACACAGGCCACCGTGCTGCCCCCCTCAAGGATCAAATCATCACCAGCCCGGACAATCTCACGAGCAACATATTTCCCCAGGGCAATCCGGCGGGGGTCATTGAGCCCGACTGGAAACTCATAGACTGGCCCAGATCCTGGGGTGATGCCCTCCAGTCCCACCTCACCTCCCAGTTCCCAATCCGGAACAGCGAGCCCGCCATGAACGCGTTTGACAAGCCCTTGCGCTTCCAGGGTTTCAATATCCCGCCAGACCGTCATCTGGGAGACCCCAAAATGGCTCGCGACCTCCGCTGCTGAGAGAAAACCCCGGTGTTGCAGCCACTGTAATAACTGGTTCTGTCGTTCAAGTTGGATGAGCATGTTATCCTTTTATAACAATATATAACATATTATAACAGAAAAGACGGAATAATGATAATATGTGTTAATTCATCAAGCTGAATAAATCCATCTAGAGACGATATCTTATGAAAAGGAGACAAAATAATGACAAAAGCCCCCCTGACCCGACTTGAACTATCAAAGATGATAGATCATTCATTGCTCAAACCTGCATTAACCAAAGAGGACACACTAAAAGGCCTTGAAGTTGCAATGCGCGAACAGGTTGCGGCTGCGACGATCAAACAATGCTATACGAGGTTGACGGCCGAGGTTTTAAAAGGCAGCGGCGTGAAGGTGAACCCCGTGATCTGCTTCCCGATGGGATATGCAACAACTGAAACAAAGGTCTTTGCCACGCGGCAGGCGATCAATGATGGCGCGGAAGAGATTGATATGGTACTGAATCTGGGGGCGTTGTTCGGCGGTGAATACCAGTTCGTCCAGGACGACATCGCAGCAGTGGTGGAAGCCGCGCAAGGCCGCACGGTCAAGGTGATCCTCGAAACCGGATACTACGAGGACATGGACCTGATTGTCAAGGCCTGCCAGATTATTGAATCAGCCGGCGGCGATTTTGTGAAGACAAGCACAGGGTTTGCAACTTCGCCCTATAAGAATGATTTTGGCGAAACTGTAGGGTATACTTTAGACATTCTGAAACTGATGCGCAAGAGCGTCAGCGACAGCGTTGAGGTGAAGGCTGCCCAGGGTGTCCGCCGACTGCAGGATGCGCTTGAAGTGATCGAACTTGGTGTAACACGGTTTGGTGTGAGTGGGACAGAACAATTGATGAAAGAATATGACGAAGCTTATGGTTAGCCCAAGTCATTTTCCTACCCTGAATGGCCGCTGATGGACCCTATCCCCGGAAAATCTCAGGCCAGTAAGAAACCAGAGACGTCTTTATAGGCGTCTCTGGTGGGTTAAAAGTGAATGAAACAATTGAACAGGCCGTCCCGTTTTTGCCATTTGCCCTTTTCGAGTTCATTACATTATTTCGCAGAATATCAATAATCCCTGAATTCGGTTATTATATGCCTATATTTCAACAATTCACTTAGTCGCTTAACGAGTGAACACTATACCAAAGATATTGGTAATTTTCATATGAAAAAATCAAACCGTGAAAATATAACTCGGACAAGAAATGGATCTCAAGAAGCCATCTTCCGCAAGGGATCTGTGGTTTATCTACTTCTAGTGGGAATGATATTGCTGTTTACCTTAGGGTGCCGCTCGAAAAATGGCTCGATGGAATTCGCTGGACACGGTCAGGTTGAGGTGACCTCTTCTCCAGTCTTTGAAGAATATCGTAATCCCAATGATGAAAACATGGATCCGCAAGACCTCATTGAAAATGAATCCTGTGAGGAACAAGAACTGGAGCAGCAGAATTCCTATCCTGCATCCACAGATATTGTGATAGCCGAACCGGAAACTACGGAAAATGATCATTCCGCAGAAGCGACCAAAGTCTCAGATGAAGTCAATTCTCAAACCAGTGAAAATCCATCCTGTGAAAAAATCGAATTCCTTGCGGCGCATGAAATTTCGTGTGGTGACCGGGACCGACAGATCGTGATCATGACCTACGATGACGGTGGAAAGGAAGAATACATCCAGCACATCATGGCGGTCTATGAACAATTCGGATGCCGGACAACCTTTTTCCTCACTGGAGAATGGGTCGATAGAAACCACGACCTAGCCCGGGAAATGATTGATCGCGGATTTGAGATCGGCTGCCACGGCTGGGATCATACCGCAATGACAAAATTATCACATGCTGCTGTGAGAAAACAGATTGAAGATTTTCTTGCATTGATGCAGGAAATCGCGCCGGATTATGAGATTAAATTCATTCGATTCCCGTATGGATCGAGAAATCAATGCGTCAGGGAAATCGCAGCGGAATACGGCTTGCAAAGTGTGATGTGGACTCATGGCAGCGGCGGATTCGATGAAAGTACGATAGACAATATCATGAGAGAACTGGATTGGGGCTCTTTGATCCTCAGCCATTCGACACGCTGGTACGATGTGTATTCAACCGAAGAAATATTAGCTTCCCTACTTGACCAGGGGTATCAGGTGGTCACCTTAAGTGAGGGAATGGCAGACTCCGACAGATACCAGGAGTAATATGACTTGATTATTTGGTCTTCATACTTTTTTATTGATTCGGTTTTTCAGCAAGAGAAACAGCGAAAGGACATAAAACCGTTATCCGCTGATCTCCATCCCATGCTGGCGGGCTGACCAGGCCGCCATCCCCACAATGCCGGCATCGTTGCCTAGCCGGGCGGTGAGGATTTCAACCTGATCAACCGGCATCAGCAGGACGCGCTTTTTAACCTCTTCACGGATGGGGTTGAGCAAAAAGTCGCCTGCTTTGGCAACCCCGCCCCCGATCACAACCCGCTTGACGCCCACACACGTCAGGATGTTGGCAATGCCGATTCCCAGATAGCGGCCTGCCCGATTCCAGACCTCAATGGCAAACTCATCCCCCATCTCTGCCGCCTGAGTGACGATCTTTGGTGTGAGATTATTGAGATCATGGTCAATCAGATCGACAATTTTCGTGTCCCACCCCTGACGGACGCCGCGTGCCGCCTCCGCAGCGATGGCCGGGCCTGAGGCAAAGACCTCAATACAGCCATAATTGCCGCAGCCGCATTTCGGGCCGTTAAGGTCCACGGTCTGGTGTCCCAGTTCGCCGGCCGTGCCCCCGAAACCGAGGACCAGCTCATTGTGGACGACCAACCCTCCGCCCACACCAGTGCCAATTGCGAAGCACGCCATCGAGTCCACCCCCTGCCCGGCACCGAACGCCCACTCGCCATAAGTGATGGCTCGGACATCATTGAGCATGGACACGTCCAGGCCAAGAAGACCGGACATCCGCTCCCCCACGGGCACACCCCGCCATTCGGTAAAGAGATTGGGAAGGAACTCGGTTGTGTTGGACTCAAGGTCAATCACGCCGGGGGCGCTGATGCCCAGACCGCCAATCTCTGCCTTTTGAACACCGCTCTCCTCAATCAGCCTGGCGATCAGACTTGCCATATGGTCAAGAACGGCATCCGGACCTTTGCGCGATTTGGTCGGTGTCGAGTCGGAAATCAGCACCTTTCCATCTTTCACATTGACCAGACCGGCTTTGATATTCGTCCCGCCGAGATCACATCCCACAAAAACTTTCATTTTGTTCTCTCCAAACCTTGAAGTATTATTTTTTTATGATGCCTTATGCTAATGCCCTCATCCCCAGCCCTCCCTGATAAAGGGAGGGCTGATGCGAGGGTTTGTTTAATGGATATAGGGTCTGAGAACGTCACGTGAGATCAGGAAGCCCCGTTTGACAAGTTCTTCCGTGCCCTCGAATTTGCGGTCCTCATGTTCAATTGAGATCACATAATCATAGCCAAAGCGGTAGAGGGCGCTGATGAAATCAGCCCAATCCACTTCACCCAGGCCGGGCAGCCGGGGGATCTGCCAGCCCATCCCGAGGGACAGGGTGCCATTCTCATACAGCCCTTCCCGGTCAATCTCAAGGTCCTTGGCGTGGACATGGAAGATGCGGTCCTTGAACTCACGCACGACCCGCTCATAGTCAATCATCAACCAGATCAGATGCGAGGGGTCGAGGTTAAGTCCAAAGTTATCATCAGGGATGATCTCAAACATCTTCCGCCAGATGGCGGGGGAGAAGGCCAGGTTATTCCCGCCCGGCCATTCATCGTTGCTGAAGATCATGGGGCAATTCTCGATAGCGATTTTGACGCCTTTGTCCCTGGCATATTTAACGATAGGCGGCCAGATCTCTTTAAACAACTCAAAGTTTTCTTCGATGGTCTTGTCCTTATCGCGGCCAACAAAGGTGCCAACAATGGGATCATCCATCACAAGCGCAGCAGCGTCAATGACTTTCTTCAGATGGTCAATCACTACACCCCGGTGTTCGGGATCAGGATGCAGTGGGTTCGGGTAATAGCCTAGGGACGAGATCTCGAGGTCATTGTCCTTGAGGATCGCCTTAGCCTCATCCGCTTCCTTCTTCCCGAAATCGGTGACATCCAGCGTGGTCACGCCGGCATAACGGCGGGTTGCCTTGCCGACCGGCCAGCAGGCCAGCTCGAGGGTCTCAAAGCCATTGGCGCTTGCCCATTCGGCAACCTCTTTCAGGCTCTTGTCGGGAAAAGCGGCTGTCATAAATCCTAATTTCATGATTCTCTCCTTTAAACATAATTTTCTTCTCGTTGTTTTGCTGCCCTAATTATAGCTAACATCAACCCAGCGGTTCTCTCTGGCGCTTTTCAGGATCGCTTCATCCACCAGGATCGTGTTATGACCATCGCGGAAGGTCGGGAAGTCCGGCTCGGCATCAAAATTGCCGGCAGCCAGATAGCGATAGACCGCGGTCTGCAATTGCTTGAAGGTGTCCGGGAAGCCTTCGGTGTGGCCGCCAGGGTAGGAAGCCGTCCAGCGGGCGGCATCCATCATCAGCGAGGGATCCTTGATCAACAGCTGATTGGGTTCCGGGCGATGGCCGATCATCATCTGGTTGGGAACTTCAGAATCCCAGACCAGAGAGGAATCAGACCCGTTGATCTCAAAGAACAGCCGGTTCTTCCTGCCGCTTGAGACCTGAGACACCGTCATCACACCACGAGCGCCGTTCTCAAACCTGAACAGGATAGCGGCGTAGTCCTCAGTTTTGATCTCTTTCTCATCATATTCGATGTCGACTTCCATTTTTCCACCATAGGTGTCAATCTTCTTCTTCGGTTTGCGGCGGATGGGGAGGAAGGTTTCGAAGTCGGCAAAGACAGATTGGATGCGGGTGCCGGTGATGAAGGTCACCAGGTCCATCCAGTGCGAGCCGATATCAGCCACAGCGCGCAGCTCGCCGCCCAACTCTGGCTCAAGCCGCCAGTTCCAGTCGGTGTCAAGCAACAGCCAGTCCTGCAGGTAACTGCCCTGAATGATATAGATCCTGTCGCCCAGTTCGCCAGCATCAATCCGGGCTTTGGCGTCATGGACGAGGGGATAGAAACGGATATTAAAATTGACAGCATTGACCAGCTTTTTTTCCTCAGCCAGCTTCACCAGTTCTGCCGATTCCTCAGCCGTCATAGCCAGAGGTTTCTCGCAGACGACATGCTTGCCCGCCTCGAGGGCGGCTTTGGCATGTTCATAGTGCAGGAAATTTGGCGAGGCAATATGGACGACATCGATCTCGGGATCGTTGATCAGATCCTCCCAATTGCCGTAGGCTTTAGGCACCAACAGGCGCTCCGCAGCCTCATCCGCCAGCTCCTGAGTCACCTCTGAGACGGCCACGACCTCAAAACCCTGCCGCCGGAGTCCTTCCATGTGCGCGGGGCCAATGAAGCCGACACCGATCACACCAACTTTGAATTTTTTTACCATCAATGCGCTCCTTTCATTTTTCGGTTATCATGAACCGGGTCGATTATAAGATCCAAAAAGGGACAACCCTGCCCAGTAGTGACGTTTTCGTGTATTATACAGTCAAATAAGTGCTGACAGATAAAAATATCAACATTTACTAACATTTAATCACATTTGTTTTCATAATCCAGGAGGATTCATGGATCCCAGAACCCGAACCAGGACTGCTTTAGCCCATCAGGAACCCGACCGCGTCCCGCTGGCACTGTGGGGTGGTCCTTACGGCGTGGTGGACCCGCTATACTTTGACCTGGTGAAATTGCTGGATCTGGGAGAGCCGGCTACACCGATCCGGGAGGGACATACGGTCAACCACATCGATGACCGTGTGCTGGAGAAGCTGGGCACGGATACGCGCCTGATCTGGCCCGGCGCATCTCCAAGCAGCCCGACGCATGTCTCCGAGGATGGCGACCTGATCTATGACGATTTCGGCCAGCCCTGGAAGCGGACCTACCCCTATTATTCCGCGACCGATGGCCTGCTCAAGGATGCGGGGTCGCGGGCCGACATCGAAGACAAGGTCGGGTGGCCGGATGTGAGCGATCCCCGCTGGACAGCTGGTGTGGCGGCGCGGGCGGCCAGATTGAAGGACAGCGGGTTTTACGTAATCGGTCGGATGGTCGTCTCACATGGGCCATTTCAAATGGCGTGCGATCTGCGGAGCATGGAGAACTTCATGATGGACATGGTAACAGAGCCTGAGTTCGCCGGCGCACTGCTGGACCGTGTCACAGATACCATCATCGGACTGACGCGCAATTACCTGGAGGCGGCGGGAGACGCGCTGGATATGATTGAACTTCCCGGGGATGACTATGCCGCGAATGACAACCTGATCTTTTCACCCCGAGTATTCCGTCAGATGATCCGCCCGAGGCTGGAACGCCTGATCGGCGCGATCCGGGAGATGCGCCCGGAGATCTCCATCATGCTTCATTCGGACGGTGCCATTGGGAAATTGGTCCCGGATTTCATCGAGATGGGGATAAACGTTGTGCATCCCCTGGAGCCGGTGGCGGGGATGGACCCCGCCCAGGTCAAGCGGGATTACGGCGACCGGATCAGCTTCTTAGGCGGTGTGGATATCTCCCACGCCATGCCCGGGTCGGCGGCTGACGTGCGGGCGGACGTGGACCGCTGTCTGCGGGACCTGGCCCCCGGCGGCGGGTATATCCTGGCCCCCTGCAACCACCTCCAGGCGGACGTGCCGGCAGAGAACGTGGTGGCGTTGTATGCGTATGCGCTGGAATTAAGAAAGTATGTGGATTAATAGCATGTGACTAAACTATTGAAAAAGATTTACAATAGTTTAAATAACTATTAATACCCTTGAAGAGCACCAAAATTCTTTTATTGAAATCGTTCAAAATACCCGTTTTCGCGAAGAATTCTTAAGTAATCCTGCCTTGAAACTGTACAATCAAACATATCTTTAATGATTTGTAGTCTCAGTACACCCATCTCCCTGGCCATCAATTTTAATAAACTATCATCAATATCGTTATGGCTTCTCGAGGTATGAGTTGTCAAAATTTTACATCCATCCACATAAAGGGAAAATTTTTCGTGAGACCCTTCGGAACGTGTAAACTCAAATTTACTTATTAGTTTTGTATGAATATCCCTCTTTTTTAGCATCAGAGAAACCCTAAATAAGAAATTTTCTAAGGTTTGACAATTCCTTCTGTAAAAAAGGACCTAAAATGTTTTCTTCTTTATCTAGATCTAAGTAGTAATCCCGTAATAAATCCAGATAATTATTTATTGCATCTTCAACGGAGTTTCCATCACCATATATTGCAAATTCCCCAGATGTAGCAGTCCAATACCCCTGTGTAGTTTTTTGAGCAGTGATAAGTAGATATTGCGATGAAGACAAAAAGAATATTAGCACTTCTCTTTGGTCCAATTCCTGTGAAAAGAATCGATATTTACTATCTGTATCAGAGGTGTATTGAAAATCTCGGAGTTTGAGACTAGATAACTGAGGAGCATATAATGTCATTGCTCATCCTTTTTGCTTCTGTAAATACTTCTCATAGTTTTCGTTTAATGCATCAATGAATAAACCCATCTGCTCAGCTGTAATAGCCAATCTCACTTTTGGTTTGATGGTTAGCTTTTCAGGGTAACCTTCTTCAAACAGCATTCCAGGAAAAGCAAGTTCACCAAAGTAAAGGAAAAATTCTGATCCTGCATGTGTTACTCTCATATGGTTTACATATTTGGTTTTTAAATCTGTACCCCAATCCCATTCTAAAGGAATTTGAACAACTAGTGCTTCATTAGATTCATTTTCTTTTTCACTCATTCTTCCCTCTCATTTACTGCATTATTCTTGAGTGTTTACATTATAAGCCATTTAACGTACATTAACAAGAATAAAATATAATATGCAACCAACTCAAATAATTAATCTTTAGATTCACCTGTTTCATTCAAAATGGTCATCACTACAGGATTTTCCCCGCCAACAGAATCGCGCCGACCAGAACAATCTCATCCCCCAGCTCGCAGGCGGCAATCTCGTAATGGCCCTGACTGGTGATGAAGGCGCGGGCGGCGGTCCGAGCGCGGATGCGGTCAATCAGGGGCGCGCCGATCCGGGCGACACCGCCGCCGATCGCGATCCGTTCCACGCCCGTCAGGCAAAGGACGTTCGCCAGGGCGATGCCCATTGACCCGCCAATCCGGTCCAGTTCATCCATCGCAAAGGGATCGCTGGCATGCGCCGCCTCTCCCAGGTCGCGGGCTGTGAGGGAGCCGGGGTCGGCAGTGTATTTTTCAAAAAGAACCGAATCACCAGGGATATACCCCGGCGTGCGCAGGCGGGCCTCAATCGCCCAACCTGAACAAAGCCGCTCAAGCTCCTCGCCTGCACCGGGCTCTGGCGAGGTCCAGTCGGGGACAAAGGTGTGGCCAATCTCGCCAGCGCCGAGTCCCTGCCCGTCATATAGCCGCCCGTGGAAGACAAACCCGCCCCCCACCCCGCTGCCGAGGTTGGTGTAAAAGAAGTGTTGGCTGCCCCGCCCGAAGCCGCGCACATATTCTCCCCAGGCTGCCGCGTTGGAGTCGTTGACGACAACAGCCGGGTAGGAGAAGGTTTCCTCAAACCAGTCCCGGATTGGAAAATCAGCCCAGCCTTCGATCTGGACTGAACGGAGCACCCGGCCTTCAGACGTGTTCAACGGTCCGCCGAACCCCACGCCAATGGCAGCAGGACGGCCGGCAGCTTGCCCCTGTGCTTCGATAAAGGCTGGAATCTCGTCCCTGAGCCAGGCGCGGATGCCCTCGGCCCCACGTGCCGGGTCCACCTGCCCTTTACGCGTGGCGAGGATCTCGCCGTCAGGGGTGCCCAGCCCGAGCTGAAGTTTGGTCCCCCCTATCTCAACGCCCAGAATCAATTTATCCATCAATCCGTGCTCCTTCGGTCATGTTGATTCAGGAAATGTACGCTATAACCCCTGGAATTATATCAGGGATTGCCAAATATACGGATATTTAAGTGGTATTCGGGCTTGACAGGCCGGACATTTATCGCTATGATAAAGTTTGTACGTACAAATAGAACTTCCGTAACTCACCAAGATTTATCGGAGACCTTTTGGAACAGCGCGAAACCGACCATCTCAGAATCCAGCCCGTGGATGAAACCAGCCCGATCCCGCTCTATCAGCAGGTGCGGATTGACCTGTTGAACATGCTGCAATCCAAGCGGCTCAAACCCGGCGACATGCTGCCTTCCGAAAAGGACCTGGCGCTGGCTTACCACGTCAGCCGGCAGACTGTGCGGCAGGCGATTGGCGAGCTGGCGGCGGAAAGCCTGCTTGAGCGCACCCCCGGCCGGGGGACGACAGTGCTGGCGGGCAGGAACCGTCTCAAGTTCTTCCTCGATAAGAGCTTCGCCCAGCAGATGGTCGAAATGGGACTGACGCCTCACTCGGAAGTCCTGCGCAAGACTCCGATTGAAATTGATGGCGCTTCCCCGCCCAGCCTGCTCTCAGAAAAAGGCAGTCCCGCGCTGGAGCTGGTTAGGCTGCGGTTTGGGGATGACGTCCCGATCGGTGTGCAGTACACAACCATCGTGACGACCCTCTGTCCGGATCTCGCATCCTTTGATTTTGAGACCGAGTCGCTCTATAACCTCTTTCTCACCCATTATAAACTCCCCATCGCCCGGATTGACCAATCCATCAGCGCCGTGCTGGCGGATGCGTGGCATAAAAACCTTTTGAAAGTACCGGAGCAGTCCCCGCTGCTTTTGGTGATCACGACCGCTTATTTGGAAAACAGCAACCCGATTGAGACTTCCACCAGTTATTACCGGGCAGATAAATACGAATTCGACGTCAGCCAGAACTGGTAGTTCACCCGGTTCTGATAGAAAGGAAACTCTGAGATATATGACCCTCAAAATAGGCATCATCGGCGCAGGCAGCATCGTCCGGGTTCGGCATCTGCCGGAAACGAAAATGAATCCGGATGCTTCAGTTGGCGCGGTTTGCGATATCGTGGAAGCGCGCGCCAGGGAATTGGCCGCGGAATACGATTGTAAGGCTTATACCGATTATCGCGACCTGGTTCAGGATCCCGAACTTGACGCAGTCATTGTGGCCGCGACCAACACGACCCATGCGGAAATGACGATTGCCGCACTCAAAGCGGGCAAACACGTCCTCTGTGAAAAACCCATGGCAACGACCCTTGAAGACGCCCGTGGGATGATCAAGGCATCTAAGGAGTCCAGCCTGAAGCTGATGATCGCCCACAACCAGCGGCTGGAAACCGCCCATCAGAAAGCCCGGGAGATCCTCCAATCCGGCCGGCTGGGCAAAGTGCTGACCTTCACCTCGGTCTTCGGCCACCCCGGCTCGGAAGACTGGGCGATCGACGGTGCAAAGACCTGGTTCTACCGGAAAGAGGTCACGGGGCTGGGCGTCCTTGGCGACCTGGCAATCCACAAACTGGACCTGGTCCGCTGGCTTCTGGACGACGACTATCAGGAAGCAACAGCATTCATCGACACCTTGAGCAAGCGTTATCCAAACGGCGAGCTGATCGACGTTGAAGACAACGCCCTCTGCCTGCTGAAGACCGCCAAAGGCACCCTCGGTACCGTGATCGCCAGCTGGTCCTATCAAAAAGAGGATAACAGCACCACAATCTACTGTGAAGATAGTGTACTTGAGATTTACAAAAACCCGGATTTCCCACTGATCGCTCATCATGACTTTGAACACGCAGAATTTTTCAAACTTGGCAGGAAATCAACAAATGTTGAACAGGTCAAATCCGGAATCATTGATGCCTTTGTTGGTGCACTGGTAAACGACACCCCCGTTCCGATCTCTGGCGAGGATGGCTACCGGGCCCTGGAAGCAGTTATCGCCTGCCAAAAGGCAGCAGCAACCAATAAAACCGTCCGGATCAGATCTTAGAAAGAGTTGTGAATATTCATTTTGTTTGATTCCGGGTACCATGATAGTCACGAACAACGCCTGGTCCTCACCATCAATCCAATGATCAGGAAGAAGGGCCCTATAAACAATGTTTATCTTAACTTAACAATTATTAACATTATCGGAACTTGATGACTATAATAATTCCTTGGCTTCAGTTTGGCCAATGTCTGGCGCACAACCGGTTACTGACGATCTGTCAGAATCCGGTCTACCGGACAAAAAAAATTTGTTATGTACCTTTGAAAAATTTAAAAGGAGGTGAGCGGCTGACCCATACAATTACTGAGAACTACCTGACGTCAAAACCTTTCAATTTCAACAAAAGGAGATAAGAATGAAGAAATCCATCAAGTTTTTTGCGGTTTTAGCCCTTGTGGCTTTGACTGCCGGTATGCTGGCGGCCTGCCAGCCGGGTGAAGCAGAAGAAGGTGCACCCTTTACTATCGGTATTTCAAACAACTTCGTTACCAGCGAATACCGCACCCAAATGATCGACGAACTGATCGCGACCAATGCGGAATATATGGCTGAAGGCCTCACCACCGATCTGGTCATCGAAAGCTATGACACGGACGTTGCCGGTCAGATCGAACAGATCGAAAGCCTGATGAACCAGGGCGTGGACGCCATTCTGGTTAACCCCGGCGATGCTGTCGCCCTGAACCAGATCCTCGAAGAGGCTGTCGAAGCAGGTATTTTGGTGATGTCCATTGACCAGGAAATCGAAGCTGAAGGCGTGATCAACGTTGGCCATGACCAGTACGAATGGGCCAGCATCAGCGCCGAATGGTTCGCCGAGACCCTGCAAGAAGGCGATGTCGTCCTGATCGAAGGTTTCATCGGACATCCCGCAAACAACCTGCGTATGCAGGCCGTACATGACGCTTTTGAAGCCTATCCTGGCATCAACGTTCTGGCCAGCGAATCCGGCTTCTGGGACGAGGCAACCGGCCAGCAGGTGATGTCTGACTTCCTGGCTGCCTATCCGAACCTGGATGGCTACTGGACTCAGGACGGTATGGCAATTGGCGCCCTCGAAGCTGTTATCGCTGCCAACCTGGATGAACTCCCCGTGGCAGTTGGCGAAGGCCGTGTCAAATTCCTGAAACTCTGGAAGGAAATGCTCGCTGTCGATCCTGAATTCCAGACCATTGCTGTTGCAAACGCTCCTGGCGTCAACTCAACCGCTCTGCGGATTGCCGTTGAACTGCTCCAGGGCAAGGAACTCGACGAATCGAAGCTGGGCGGCCAGTTTGGCTACCAGATCGTTATCCCGATCCCGATCGTTGTGACCCCCGAAAACTTTGATGCAGTTTATGCAGAATATGTTGAAGAGGGCAACTATCCGGATTCCTATCTGCTCTCGGGCATCATGACCCGCGACGAAATCCAGCAGTTCTTCAAATAAGATTTCGTAACACGTAAATACCGGGAGGTTCTCCAAAAGACCGGGGAACCTCCCCTTTACCAAATACACCATGATCCCTGACAATCCGCTCAAATAGCGGCGCTGAATAAAAGAATATGTCCAATATGAATTCAATCTGTCTGCAAACAAATCACATCAAAAAACGTTTTGGCGGCGTCCACGCTTTGCGGGATGGCTCCATTGAGATCAGATCAGGAGAGGTCCTTGCACTGGTTGGCGCAAATGGAAGCGGCAAAAGCACCCTGACAAAGGTAATCACCGGCGTGCTGCCCAAAGATGATGGGGATGTCATTTACAGGAATGAGCTGGTTGATTACCACAACCCAATGGCCGCCCAAAAAGCCGGTATTATGGCGGTTTATCAGGAATTAAGCCTGGTCCCATCCCTGACCGTCTCACAAAATATCTGGCTGGCTAATGAAACAAGAACAAAATTCGGGTTCATTGACGACCAGACCATGAACGATAAAACCTCAGAATTATTGCAATTATTCGAAGGCACTTTTCAATCCAGCCTTCACCCTGAAGCCTATGTCAAAGACCTACCGCCTGATGAGAGACAGATTATTGAGATCCTGAAAGCCTTCAGCCGGAATCCTGATGTCCTGATCCTCGACGAAGCCACAGCGAGCCTTGACAGCAACCAGGTTAACCGCTTATTTGATCTCACCCAGCTCATGAAGGCAGAAAACAAAGGGCTGGTCTTTGTTTCGCATCGGATGGATGAAATATTCCGCTTTGCAGACCGGGCAGTCGTCCTGCGGAACGGGTCAACCGTTGGTGACGTTCTTGTCAAGGATTCCAACGAAGATGAAATTGTAAAAATGATGGTCGGAACAGAAGAAGGGCTGACCAAGGCTTATGCTGTTGATACTGTAGTCCCCAGCGGAGAGACCGTGCTGGATGCAGAAAACGTATCCAATGAAAGGCTGGATAATGTCAATTTTACAGTCCAACGCGGCGAACTCGTTGGGATTGGCGGCCTGCGTGGACAGGGACAAAGTGCACTTCTTCATGCATTGTTTGGCAACGACTATTACACCGGAAACATCTCATTGTTCGGAGAAACGCACACCTTCAATCATCCAAAAGAGGCTATGAAATATGGTGTTGCACTCATTCCCGGGGATCGGGCAGTTGAAGGGCTGTTGCTTCTGAGATCCATCTTTGAGAATTTTCACCTGCCCAACTGGCAGGCTTATGCCAGACCATTCCTGCAGATGAAAAAAGCCCAGAAGGATGCACAAAAGGTTAGCGACCAGTTGAACCTTGTCATGGAATCCCTTGAATCACCCGTCAGCAGCCTCTCCGGTGGAAACGCTCAAAAAGTTGTCATTGGAAAATGGCTGCTCCGAGAACCGAAACTGTTACTGCTTGACGACCCCACCAAAGGCGTGGACGTCGGCACCAAAGCAGAATTTTACAAACTCTTGAAAACCCTCCAGACGGGCGGTACCACCATTCTCTTCTACAGTTCAGATGAAAAAGAACTGCTGGACCTTTGTGAGCGGGTCCTGGTCATGCAGGATGGTAGTATCAAGGCTGACCTGTCGGGTGACAAGCTTACAGAAGCAAACCTGGTTTACCACAGCATGGGTGCTTCAAATAACACCAATTCTCATGAGGAACCTACGCATGTCTGAACCAAGTAAAACCAAATTCGCCCGCTGGTGGAAGAACCTCAACGTCAAGCACGCTTTGGGGCTTCCGCTGGTCTTGTTAGTCGTAACCACCATCGTTTATTTTCTTTTCCAACCAAACATCTTCAGCGGCGGTACCATCAGCCGGTTATTAACCAGCAATTTCAGGACCTGGCTGCCCGTCATCCTGGTCACGATTGGCCAGGCTATTGTCATCCTGAGTGGCGGATTGGACCTCTCCAATGGCGCTATCGTCTCCGTTGGAAACGTGATTCTCGCCCTCACAGTGACCTCGCCCGATGAACCGATGAAGAACCTCCTGATGGTGCTGGTAGTGATCGGATTTGGACTGGCAGCTGGCCTGCTGAATGGTTTTTTCACTGTCTACCTGGGCTTGCAGCCCGTCATCATCACCTTCGCATCAAGTTTCATCTATAGCGGACTGGCGTTGGTGCTCCTCCCCTCCCCGGGCGGCGCAATTCCCAGAGAATACACAAACTTTTATCGGAACACACAAATTCTTGGAATCCCCCTAGCGCTGATTATCATTGTTCTCGTTGTCCTGATCTGGGGCTTCTTCCGCAAACGGAAATATGGCCGGTTTCTGTTCGCTGTAGGTGGGAATCCCAAAGCCTCTTATACCACTGGTGTTCCGGTCACCTGGATGAAGATCTCCACCTATATCCTTTCGGGTTTTTTTGCTGCGCTCGCAGCCATCAGCTATACCTTGCTGACCGGGTCAGGTTTTTCCGGCAGCGGTGATGAAATGACCCTTGCCTCGATTACGGGATCTGTCCTGGGCGGAATCTCCATGAGCGGCGGCGCAGGTTCGGTTATTGGCGCAGTATTCGGCGGAGTCGTCCTCGGGAATATCCGCAATATCATCTCCAGTGCAAAACTCGATTCCTGGTGGCGGACACTGGTGAATGCTCTGGTGATCGTTCTGGTGCTTGCCGGTCCCGGTCTAATCAATTTGATCCGCAGGAAGAAATAACATGAACGACATCCAGATTAACGAATCCCAAACACCTGAGAAGAAAAAGAAAACTTTTCGCATCTCTCCGCCCGCAACAGCTCTGATTGTGGCATTGGCGTTATTTTTACTGAGCGGCCTGTTGCCAAATGGATTCAATGATTGGCAAACAGCCATGCGGCAGGGCTTGAATATCCTCCGATTGGCCTCCTTCATCGCCATCATCGGCGCTGGTCAAACGCTCGTCATCATCAGCGGGGGCGAAGGTATCGATCTTTCAGCCGGAGCCGTGGTTACGGTTGGCGCAATGCTGACTTACACCATCATCAACGGGAACAACAGCCTGATCCTGCCCGTCTTGCTGCTCGTGATCGTCACGGGAGCGTTGATCGGCCTGATAAACGGCCTGGGGATCATGTATCTCAAAATCTCACCCTTTGTAATGACACTGGGTATTGCAGGCGTGGTACAGGGCGCGCTGATCCTGCTCACAAAAGGCTATTACGATGGCCGGGTTGCTCCGATCATGACCCAGATCATCGCCCGGAACCTGGTTTTCAACATTCCCGGGATGATCTTCGTTCTGATCCTAATCGGTGTGCTGATGACAATCCTTTTAGAGCGGACACGTTTTGGCAAGCAGCTCTTCGCAATCGGCGTCAACCGGTTGACTGCCCGTTTATCAGGCGTCCGGGTGAACCGGATGGTCGTCCTGACGTATGTGATTGCCGGCGCAATGGCAGCCTTTGCCGGATTTCTGCTGGTCGGGTATACCCAGAATGCTGGGCCAAACATTGGCAACCAGTATCTGTTCCCTTCCATCATCGCTGTTGCGATTGGTGGGACTCAAATGTCAGGTGGAAAGGGCTCCTATTTCGGCACCATCGCAGGGGCGATTGTGATCCAGTTGATCACAAGTCTGTTAACCACAATGCAGCTTCCACAGGCACTGCAGCAGATCATCTTTGGCTCGTTATTGTTGGTCATCCTCGTCATTTATGGACGTGAAAAGGGATTACGAGAATAAGTTTTTTCACTCAGTTTTTGAACACCCTCATCGAAAGGAGAAAAGATGCACAAAATCAGTATGCTTGGTGCTGGATTTATCGGCATGTTTTACACCAAAACCATCCAGCGCAGCCGCTCAAAGGACACCGTCTCAATCATCTATAACCGCACCCCGGAAAACGCCGAACAGTTCTCAAAAGATTACAACGTTCCGCGCTGGACAGGTGATATGGATGAAGCCATCAATGACCCGGAGACGGATGTGGTCGTGGTAGCACTACCCAACTTCCAGCACAAGGAAGCCATTATCAAAGCTGCGGAAGCTGGCAAAGCCGTCCTCTGCACCAAACCGCTTGCGCGGACGGGTAAAGAAGCCAAAGAAATCCTGGACGCTGTCGAGAAGGCCGGTGTGTTCCATGGCTATCTTGAGGACCTGGTTTATACCCCCAAGACGCTCAAAGCACTGGATTACGTCCACAAGGGTGCGCTGGGAAGGATCCTTTGGGCCCGCTCTCGCGAAACGCACCCCGGCCCCCATGCACCATGGTTTTTTGATAAGGAACTGGCCGGGGGCGGCGCGCTTGTTGACATGGGCTGCCACTGTCTTGAGATTTGCCGAAGCTTCATCGGCAAGGGCGTCCGCCCAGTGGAAGCCCTGGGACATCTGGACACCCTCGTCCATCCCATTGCGGCTGAGGACTTTGCCATTGGCCTGGTCAGGTTTGAAAACGGCGCTGTCGGACAGATTGAGTCAAGCTGGACCTTCCGCGGCGGGATGGACCTGCGCGATGAGATCTCCGGCACGGAAGGGACGATCTGGCTGAACCACTGGCTTCGTACCGGCTTTGAAGTCTTCACCTCGGGCGGAACACAGGGTTATGTGGCCGAAAAAATGGAATCTGATAAAGGCTGGCTGTTCCCGGTTGGGAATGAGGAAGATGCCCTGGGTTACATCGAAATGTTCAATGATATGTTCGATTCGCTCGACAAAGATGAAAAACCCACCGAAGATTTCTATGATGGTTATGTGGTCAACTCAATCCTAGATGCCATTTATAAATCCGGTGAAACCGGGGAGTGGGAACCCATTGAGCTTGAGGATTGGCGCGGCGGAACCCATGAAAAGGTCAAAACGACCACGGATTATGACAAGGAGCATATCCTCATCAAAGATGAGATTATGCCGGATGGGAAGCATAAATTCATCATCCAGCACAAGGAAACTGGACGGGTCTCGCAGATTATCGAGTAACCCCCAAGAAACGGCATGGGGCTGTCCAAAACGACAGCCCCTTTCCTATCAAAATAAGCTGAAACGAAATCATCAGCAGAGTAACATCAATTATCAACAGGTAACCACTTCCAATGACGCAAGCAAAAACACCCTTACATAAAGACATAGAAATTATCAACCCCGGCATTGACCGTGGGAAAACTAAATTCGCCATATTCGACTTTGACGGCACAATTTCTCTCATCCGGGAAGGATGGCAGCAGATCATGATCCCCATGATGGTGGAGAGCTTGATGCAGACTCAAAAACATGAGAGCCAGGATGAGATCGAGCAGGTTGTCCGTAAATTTGTGACGGACACAACTGGAAAACAGACCATCTATCAGATGATCCGGCTGGCAGAAGAGATTACAAAACGGGGAGGCAAACCCCTTGACCCATTGGATTATAAGAATCACTACCATGACCTCCTGATGGAACGGATTATGAATCGGCTGAAGGGATTACGTGAAGGACATTTGACGCCTAAAGAAATGAGTGTTCCCGGCTCCCTGGAGGCATTGAAACTCATCAAAAAGGCTGGTGTGGCCTGTTTTCTGGCCTCAGGAACGGACGAGAAGTATGTTTTGGATGAAGCTGACCTCTTAGGTGTCACACCTTATTTTGAGAGCGTCTACGGGGCTCAGGACGATTACGAAAATTTTTCTAAACGGATGGTGATCCAGAAGATCATTCAAGAAAATAACCTGAAAGGGCCGGAATTGATCGCTTTTGGCGATGGTTATGTTGAAATCGAGGACACGAAATCTGTCGGCGGGATAGCCATTGGCCTGGCAACAGACGAGGCAAATCGTGCTGGGATAGATGCCTGGAAACGAGATCGTCTGATCGCCTCCGGAGCAGATGTCATCCTGCCTGATTTTCGACCCTTTCCTGATCTGTGGCAGTATCTGATAATGGAGAATTAACCATGCCCTACCCCACATTTGACCGCAGCCGGCTGAACTTGAAGCCGCTTGATGAACGTGAACACGACCTGACCCGGGAAGTTTTTCTTAATCTTGATGACCCGATCCCGGCCTATGACAATCCCAAATTGGCGTTTTTGGCAGACCGGATCATTGCTGCCAAAGAACGCGGTGCAACAGTGATGATCATGATGGGCGCCCATGTGATCCGCAGCGGCGTCAACCGGTTCCTGATTGATCTGATGCAAAAGGAGTATATCTCCCTGATCGGTGTCAATGGTGCCTGCGCCATCCATGATATGGAATTTGCCATGATCGGCAAAACAACCGAGAGCGTCGCCCGCTATATTCAGGAAGGACAGTTTGGCCTCTGGCAGGAGACAGGCAGGGTAAATGAGGCCGCGATTTATGCAAAAGAACACGGCTACGGATTGGGAGAGGCCATTGGCAAAATGATCCTTGAAAACCCCCTCGAATTCCCCTACCGGAAAACAAGTTTGTTCGCTGCCGGATACCAACTGGGAATCCCGATCACGGTCCATGTGGGAATCGGGCAGGATATCGTCCACGAACACCCCAATTTTGATGGCGCAGCGGTGGGCGAAACAAGTTACCGGGATTTCCTGACCCTGGCCCATTTCGTGGAAAACCTGAAAGGCGGTGTGATGCTGAATGTCGGGACCGCTGTGATGGGGCCGGAAGTGTATTTGAAAGCTCTGTCCATGGCACGGAACGTTGCCCATCAGGAAGGTCGTGAGATCAAACATTTCACAACCGCCGTATTCGATATGATTGATCTGGGAGACGATGTTCATTCGGAAGCCAACAAAACGGATGCTGTCTACTATTTCCGCCCCTATAAAACCGTGCTGGTCCGGACAGTTGCAGACGGCGGTGAAAGTGTCTATATTCGAGGTGTCCATCGGGCAACGGTGACAAACTTGCACCGATTGATTATGGAAAAAGCTGGATCACAGGGAGGTTAACAGATGGAAACTGGACGATTGGAAGCCATACTAAGCTGCTTCTCGCAGGTACGGGTGGCTGTATTGGGCGATTTCTTCCTCGATCTTTATATTGAACTTGACCGCAGCCTTTCAGAGTTATCTTTAGAAACCAATAAAGAAGCCTTTCAGGCGGTTAATCTGCGGGGACAACCGGGCGCAGCAGGTGTGGTGACCGCCAATCTGGTTGCCCTAGGTGCGCAGACCGCCGCAATCGGTGTTGTGGGCCAGGATGGGAATGGTTTCACCCTCCAGCAGGCTTTGACTTCCCAGGGTGTCCAGACCGGGTATTTGGTTGAAGTCGAAAGCCGACTAACAGCTACCTATACGAAACCCATGATGCGGGAAGTTGATGGACCAACGGTGGAACTGAACCGGATTGATATCCTCAACCACAGCCTCAATCCCAAAGGTTTGAACCAGCAGTTAGCAGATAATACCCAACAAGCGATTGATGAATTTGATGGCATTCTTATTGTAGAACAGGTAAAGGACGACGGTTTTGGGACAATGTCCCCCCTGCTGAGAGACACCTTAGCAAGAATCTCGAAAAACTACCCCCAAAAGCCCATCGTGGTCGATTCACGGCATCATGCGGCAAAGTACGCTGGAGTCTCGCTGAAGATGAACCTGGCGGAAGCTATTACAGCTGTCAAAGCACTCAGTCTCAAAGACAGTATCCCTCATTCACAAAAGAAAATTGAGATCGCTGAAGCCTGTGCCAGGAGTTTATACAGCGCAATGAATAAACCAGTCTTTATCACTTTGGGTAATGAGGGCATCGTGGGAATAGCAAAGGATGACATGTTCCACTGGCCTGGATCCAAATTTGAAGGGCCTGTTGACACCGTAGGTGCGGGTGATTCCGTACTGGCAGGGATCGGTCTGGCACTTTGCGCTGGGGCATCTCCAAAAGAAGCCGCCTATATCGGCAACCTGATCGGATCCATCATAGTGCAACAGCTCGGGACCACTGGCATCGCGACCCGACAAGGACTCCTTCAGCGCCACGTTGAATATCAAACACAAATTACTGGTTAAGGAACAGGAAAATTATGACAGACGACAGATTGACCATTGAAGAATATTTCACAGCTATGAAACAGGTGATGGACGATTTTCCAACCGCAAGGCTGGAAACATTCTTATCCGTGTTGCGAGAAGCCCGGGAACGCGAAGCCGCTGTTTTTGTTTGCGGAAACGGGGGAAGCTGGGCCACTGCCGCACACATGGTCTGCGATTTTGGCAAGAATACGCGCACGCCAGGCAGTAAAAGGATGAAAGTTATAGGT
>Ga0334900_1001537_pt1 | contig 24140 bp, 23 predicted proteins | sample GraSluR3_MG_2_FD_207231 | JGI IMG/M metagenome (GOLD analysis project Ga0334900, IMG submission 207231) | Sludge microbial communities from methane-producing bioreactor in Wageningen University, Netherlands - Granular Sludge_31_08-R3 | ecosystem: Engineered > Bioreactor > Anaerobic >...
CTCCCGAAGCAAAGGAAAAGCTGCGGGAGTTTATCCAGAAAACCCGCTCAGACCGGGAACGCTTTACCGGCGATTACCTTACCTGGGTGAACTATGAGTACGAGGGACGCCTGAGGATGAATCCCGCAGTCAGGGAAATCTTCTACCGCTACGCTCCCTTTCCTGCGGAGCATCGGAAAGAGATGGCGAGAAAACCCCTTTTTACCGATATGGAGACAAAATACCAGAACCGGGTACGAAAAGAGCTGCTTCGTCTGGAATCGCGGAGGAAACGCTTCGAAAAGGCCGGAGCAAAAATCCCTGAAGAGATTGAGAACTACATACGCTTTCTGAACAGATAGGAGAGGATCTATTCCGGTATAAAGGTGCTATCTGCCGCAGCACTTTTTATACTTTTTCCCGCTCCCGCAGGGACAGGGATCGTTGCGGCCCAGTTTTGGTTCCTCCCTGACGATGGTACTGGAAGGCTTGTGCCCATCGTGAAAATACCAGGAGTCTCCGCGCTTGATGAAGATGCTTTCCTCATGGTGCAGAACCTTTTCTCCGTTCTGCCGGTAACGGGCCTCGAACTCCACAATACCCTGCTCGTCATTTTTTCCGCCTGCTTCGACACGCAGAATCTCCAAACCCAGCCACTCGGATTCTTCAGCCCAGCGACTGGTTGCATCGAGATCCAGGGAATCCCTGGTTTCCGGGTCATGGGTCGACTCTATATAGGATGTTTGGTTCAGGGTATAGGCTGTGTAGCGGGAGCGCATCAGCGACTCGGCGGTGGGGGCCTTCTTGACACCGGTAATGTAGGGCTCACAGCAGGCGGAACAGCTTTTTCCGCTTCCGCATGGACATTGAGACATCTCGGAACTCCTGAAAAACTGGATACCAGGAAGAATACAAATTATTCGCCCTTGATGCTATAGGCTGAAGGGCCGCTTGAGGCGAAGAGACCAGGCTAAACCCTCTGCAGCGGAAAGCTCACCTGCACTATCGCACCATCCCGGGACAGGAATGAGGCTTCTCCGCCGATCTGTTCCGACAAAGTCCTGACAAGAAGCAGACCCAGATTTGTCGGATTGTCCTGTTCCCGGGGTTCTGGGAACCCCGGTCCCCGGTCCCGGACGCATAAAGACGCGGTTCCGGCCTCCGAGCTCATTGTAAGGGTTACCCGGGAAATTCCGTCGGGGGATTTTCCGTATTTGGCGCAGTTGGTAAGCAGCTCGTTCACGATCAGGGACAGAGGAACAGCTTCTTCCAGATTCAGCACCAGGCGTTCGGATTGAATATCTATCACGAGTCCGGCGTAGAGGTTTCTGGTAACGGAGCCCAACCGCTCAAGGAAGTCCTCCATTTCTATCTCCGCGATGGTCTCGGACTGGTACATCATCTCATGGACCGTGGACATTGCCATTATCCTGTTTTCCAATTGGCTGGAAAAATCTTCTATGCTGCTGCTGTTCTGCTGCTCCAGGTGCAGCAGACTCAGGATAAGCTGCATGTTGTTCTTTACCCGGTGGTGGACTTCTTTCAGAAGGGTCTCCCGTTCAGCTAGGGCCTCCGACAGAATTCGCTCTGCCTTGTCCCGTTCCAGGTTGCGCTCCTCCAGGCTGTTGGCCATATTGTCGATTGCTTCGGCGACCTGCCCTACCTCTGACTCGGAATCCATGATTCCCGTGCGCGCGGAGAGGTCTCCTTCCCGGAGAAGTTTTACCGTCCGGTTAAGGCTGTCCAGTTTCCTGCCGAGGCTGATGTGTCCAAGTACGGAGGAGATCGCGATGCTCATCAGAGCAGCCGCTGCAATCAGGACAAGATTACGGTAGAGAATTCTGCGGGATGGCCAGGTCGCCTTCTTTTCCGGTATTCCAAGGACAATGTACAGGTAGGGTGCGCTCTCCGGGGAAAGTTTGATTTTCCGATAGGCATAGAAACGCCTGATGTTGTCGGACCCGGCATCGACGAGAGTACCGGAGTCTGGTTCTGTCTGCATTCCTTCCCAAACAGACGGCTTTATCGGTCTACCCACTGGATTGGTCTCTTTCCTGGGATGAAAAAATATCCGGATTCCCTGGAAATCGGTAATACCCAGCACGGTTTCCTCAGGCAGCTCGAGACGATCCAGGATTGTCCGGTAGACACTCAGCCGGTACACCGCGGTAAGTACCCCGATGATTGCTCCGTCCCGGTTTCGTAAGGTCAGCGCAAAAGGAAAAGACTGTTCCCGGTCTACGTAGGCTATTATGAACTCTCCGGCAACGAAACCCTTTCCTTCAAGGGCCTCTTTAATATGACGTCGCGGAGAGAGGTCTACTCCCGTTTCCAGATTCGGGGAAGCGGAGGCCTGTACGATGCCCCTGGTGTTAACAGTGGAGATATTTACAAACTCGGGATTCTTCTTGAGCAGATCGGCAATGACCCTGTTCTGGGTTTCGTAATCTCCGTCGGTAAAGGAGGGCAGAATCGACAGGGTCAGGAGGGTCTGGTGTACGGTTTGAGAAATTGCCCGCTGAACCATGGCCAGGGTCTCCACCTGTCGGAAGGCCTCATCCCTTACCGATTTTTCCAGGGATGATCCATATTCAACCCCGGTCCATACAATAATCGCCAGAGCAGGCACCAGGGAGAGGGCAACGATGGCGGAGAAGAGTATTTTGAAGGATGAGAGCCGGAACTTTATAAACATAGAGCAGTATACATCGTAACCGGATTCCTGTTACGTATTTTTGTTTCCCAGGGTGAACTGCTCCGGGTCAAAGCGTTCGCCGCCGAGCCACAGATCAATTTGTGTTCCGCTGCCTGTGTCGCTGACGGTGGCTGCCTTGATCTGCCAGCCGACAAGATTGAGTCGGGCGGATCCCAGAGAATCATAACCCGCCATGGAACCGTAATATCCGGCCAGTTCGGGCCGTTCCTGATGTTCCAGGGACTTGCGGATGGATTCCAGCTCCTCCGGTTTACGGGGGCGATCATCAAATATAGCGAGATGAAGTCCGTCTTCTTCCTGGTGGAGGGAAATTACCATTCGGGATGGATCGGCATCCAGGACAAAATGGGCCACCTCGCTTATTAAATGAAGTATGAAATCAGTACGCTTGCGCTTCATCTGCTATATCTCCCTCGTTGGCTTTGTATTGGTCATTTTGGAATGACTTCTCTGCTGCTGCGATACCATTCTATTACTGCTACCATAAGAGTCGCGGTCAGTCCGCCGGCAAAACCGTTATTGTATAAATTGACCCCCAGGTGCCATGCTCCGGTACGTTCCACCATGGTCAGGTGCAGAAACCCGGCAACAATGCCTGCGATCCAGCCGAACTCCCCGGCAATGGGGGCAAGAGTCAGGCAAAAAAGGGCCGCCAGGAGAGGTCCTGGAGCCGAAAGATCCTTGCCGAACAGCAAGCATGCTGCGATTACTCCGACAACGACGGGCCAGCTGTTTTTCGGGTGTTTTCCGAAGGCTGCAAAGCCTATGGCGGTAAAGATACCCCCCAGCACCGGTCCGTTTACATCGCCGCCAACCAGGATTACATAGCCCCAGGTCAGAAAACCGATTACACCCATATTGATCAGGCTCCCCTGTATGGAGGTGGAACTCATAAAATCAGAAGGCAGACGACCGGGAAGGCTCAGAATATTCAGAAAATCCTTAACGGTTTTTTTTGCTCCCCCAAGAAGTCCGGCAATGATCAGCACTGCGGAGAGCACCGGAACAAGGTATACGAGCAGTCCGGAGGGCGCAGAGTTCCAGACCAGGGAGGAACCCGGAGCAGCGCCGGAGGCTGTTAGTATAGCGGCGCCGAACAGAGCGATGAACCCCCCTGTCAGTCCTATGTTGTAGAGACTGAACCCCTGGTGCATGCGCAGCATGATCATTGCAACCGAGGGAAGCAGAATCCCTGCCGCGATACCTCCTGCCACAGCTACAGCCATGGCCGGAAGAAAAGGAAGACCGGTTTCGAAACCCAGTGTAGTGATCAAGGGTCCCAGGGTCGTACCGAAGAGGGCCATCAGGATGTACTCCCTGAAACTCTTTCCGGCAATGCGTGCAGAGATGACCACTCCGATTACAATGGGAATAACATTGAAAATGGTTTTGCCGAAGAGGCCGAAACCGAAGATGGTAAAGACTGCCGATACCGTCGGACCGGAAAGCCTGACCTTGCTGATCCGCGTAAGAGCCAGGCCGAGGGCCGCGACAATCGCAGCGTTCACCAGGGCCGCTCCTTCGCCGCCCACAAGGGTAAAATCGTTTAAAAGGCGTGCCGGATGGATCTGTATTTTAACCAGTCCCGCACTGACTGATGCCGGACTCTGAACAAGCAACCCGGCAAGGAAGAACCCAGCCAGCAGAATGTACATAAGTCCATATAGACGCTTTTCCTCCCGTTCCAGCACGGACCTCCATTAATCAAGGATTATCGATGGTATTTTACACTATACAGGTAGATTTGCAAGCTTCTTGAAAAGGCCCGAAACGGAGCTCTCGAGCATGCCGTTCCGGGCCCTGAAAGGCTTACTTTAAAAATTTCGAGACAAAAGGAGAGGTGTCGCCCCTTCGTAGAAAGTGACCGGATGGCCCTTCACCGAGAAATTCCGAAAACCAGGATTCGTGCTCGATCTCCTCGTTCAATATCGCCAGGGCAAGATCATAGGTACGATGGTCCTTGCCGGCGGTCATGTGGCAGATTTCCGTATAGCCCCTGACCGCGCAGCGCTCTGCCTCTACCAGAACCTTGAGAATTTCTGTGGCATTGTTTGCAGCCCCGGGCAGGCTTGCCGGCGGGCAGGCGGAGATATCGTGAAACTTCTTCATGTCCCCCGGAAGCTCTCCTCCCAGCTCGTAAATCCGCGGTACCAGAGCTTCAAAGTGGTTGCGATCCTCGATGCGGGCGGTTTCTGCGATTTCCTTGATTCCCTCCCCCTCCAGCCCGATAAGATTCACCCTGAGAATCGTGTAGTAGTAGAATGTTGTCAGCTCGGCAGAAGCGTTTTTTACCAGCAGTTTGACGAGCAGATCCAGATCTACTCCCGCTTTCTTTACCATCTCTTGTGCGACCCGTGCCATATTCGGCCTCCTGAAAAAAAATTATCAATGCCTGCGCACTGATTTATAAGAATCAGAACGATTCTTACTATTGAACGAAAAAAACCTATTCCTCTTTTGCGCAGCGGTTGCAAAGACCATAAAATTCGATTTTATGCCGCAGAGCGGTGTAGGGGGTCTGTTCATTGACTCTGGAATCCAGGCCGGGATCGATGGGAAGGTCCAGATCGATGATGGACCCGCAACCATCACAGACAAAGTGGTAATGGGGCGCGACGTTTGCTTCAAAGCGGTCAAAAGTGCTTCCAAAATCGATCTTTTTTATAAGCCCCTGATCCAGAAGTATATTCAGGTTGCGATAGATCGTACCTACACTGAGGTTCGGAAACTCATCCTTCAATCTGGTGTAGAGCCAGTCGGCAGTGGGATGCTCACCGGTTTCCCGCAGCAGCTCCAGTATTCGGTCACGCTGTCTGCTGCGATTGTATTTACGGCTTTGGGCTATATTCCTCTCCTTAATAAAAATAGTAACGATTATTATATTAAGCCCAATTTAGCGAGCTGTCAAGGAAAACTTAATCCCTCCACCCCAGTCTGTGCAGCAGGCGCACGGGTAGCAGCCGGAATCTGCCGGTTCGGCTGAGAGCGCGGCGTAGTTCCTGATGCTCCTGTGCAGACAGGGGCCTTTCTCCGTAGGCCTCGTTCTCGGCATGTTTGACTATCGCGGCGACGGCATCCGCAGCAGAGGGGAATATTCCTGCAAGACGCCGGCCGTACTCCCCTGCGGTTTCGTCGCTCCTAATTTTTATTCCGGAAACACGGCCCCAGGAGAGAAGTCTCCGGAAGGCTGCGGAGCCGGCTCCCATTTTTCGCCTTCGGCGGCCCGGCAGGATACTGGGGACTTTTCTGACTGCCAGAAGAAGCTTTCCTGCTGCGGCCCTGATTTTTCCCAGGAGAATGCGAAGAAAGTCCCGGAAGCTGAGACCTTCTCCCTGGTTTTCTCCCAGAGAAGAAAGGTGGCTTGCCAGGCGCCAGAGAAGGTATCCGGCAATGAGGATGGCCAGAACACCGAGAATAGCGGCCATGCTGTAAACCAGTATCTTTTCGAGGAGCAGCAACCAGAAGCCCGGTTCCTGAGGAGGGGATGAGCTGATATCTCCTGAAGCGGGACCGGCGTTTGATGCTCCCGCTGAGACGGCGGAGCGTCTGCCGAAAAGAAAGCGAAGGAAAGCAATAAGCAGTGGTTGAAAAGGCTGTGTTCCCTTCTTTATTACAGAATAGACCTCCCCGGCCGTATTTTCCAGAACAGGATAGAGCACAACACCGGCAGTCCCAACAATAACGAATCCCGCCGCGAAAAGCAGAACGAGACCTGTGGCGGAAGAGCTGTGAATGAAAGTCCGGTCCCTGTCCCGATTACGGGCTGCATAGATCGAGATTATCCCGAAAAGCAGATATGCGCTCACCGATGAGAGGGCATCCGGGTCAACCAGGCGTAGTCCCATACGAAGAAAATATACGGCGAAAATCAGCAGTATTCCCGCGTCGAAACGGGCGACTGTCCGTGGGTAGTCCGCATCCCGAATCCCCAAATGCCTTCCCCGAAGCCAGAGCAAAAGGGTCCAGGCAAGTATCAGGGAGAAGGAAAACCATTCCCCCGGCGAGGAAATCCGCGTATAGGCATCGAGGAACCCGACAAGGCCATCCGAATCAGAGAAGGGCAGTCCGGCGTAGCCTTTCAGTATCAGGTAGAGTGATACTGAAATCCCGGCAGTGTGGGCAAGGAGCTCGGCAATGCGGCGGTGCTTCAATCTCCTCAGCAGCATTGCAAGGAACATGGCCCCTGTCAGAGCGAAGGCAGATTGAAGAAGAGGGACACTGCCGCGGTCGGGAATAATAAAAAGAAGACCTGCAGTTATATACCAGCGGCACAATTCCATTCCTGCGGTGGGAAGCAGGACAGGGAAAGACGACGGCCGTCCGGATCTACCCGACATGGACTATCTCCCCTGCGAGATAGGCAGGAAAGTCCATCCAGAATACCGGCTCGACCAGTCCGGTGGAGGAGGAAAGCTCCTCGGCCTTTTCCGGGATAAAAGAGAACACAAAAAGAAGTCGTCGGCGGCGGGGGAGAAGGTCGGAGAGATTGTCGGCGATGATATCTGATTTTCGGGCTGCGCAATACACGAGTCCAAGATCCCCCCGGTCCAGTGTTTTGAGAAGAGGCAGGATATTGTCTGTTTCCCTGTGCTCAATGCGGGCCAGAATCTCAAGAAGCTTTCCAAGGTGCTCGGGACCGCGGCCGATTGGCAGAACACCTCCTGAATCACCCGAGAGAACTGCGTTGGTAACAAGCCCAAAAGAAGCACCTGTCTCCATCAGGACGGCGGCCAGGGTTCCCACGCTGGTGACAAGATGCTCTAAGGTTTCCTCTTCCTCGAACAGTTTGAAGTCCGAGAGGTCCAGGACCAGCAGGACCTTGCGGTGAGATGTCGGTTCATAAAGCTTTTCCTGCAGTTTGCCGAGCCGGGCGCTGGCTTTCCAGTGAATGTTTCTCGCCGGCCTGTTTCCGCTGTAGTCTCGTGTCCCGGCATACCAGGCCGGATCTTCCACCGGGCCTTTGGAAGCATTGATGCCGAAGAACTCCTGGAAAGGAATGTTCAGGGGCTGAAGCTCCCCCCGCTGCGGATAGATGATAATCTCTCCTGGATGAGTTATGAGTTTTTCCCGCTTGTGAAGCCCGAGAATATCCCCTGAACTGATCCGGATGTCTCCCAGGGAGGCAAGGCCCCGCTTTTTTGCCCTCAGTTTCCATCTCCGTTCACTCTTCTCGAAGGATAGCAGCCTGGTTTCGCCTCGAAGAGTATCCTGGTTTTCGTTATCCAGAAGGGCGGGGGATTGAAACTCCAGTCCGGCAATAATCGGCAGCATCTTTCGGTTTTCGAGCTTTACCCTCAGACCAAGATCGTCCCCTGGAAAAAGACGGTCTGCGCTCATATTGATACTGATATCGAGTCTGAAGAGGGACGCACGGCTCCAGAGCCGGGTTCCGATCCCCATAATCAGCATACCCCCTGCCGGGAGGGCCAGATCAAGGTTTTTCTGCACCAGAGCTATAAACAGAACAATAAAAACAAGGCCGAGGCTGAAGCCCATGGAAAAGATGCTGGAGTAGGAAGTTGTGCTCTGATCGTTCATGGAATCCTTTACACAGGTATGGGAACCGGTACCGAGCTGAGTACTTCCTCCAGAATGGCGGCGGCGCTGGCCCCCCGGGTCCTCTCGTCATGGCGCAATATTATGCGATGCTCGAGTACCGGGCCGCTGAGTTCCTTTACGTCATCCGGCAGTGTGAAGTCCCTTCCCCGAAGCAGGGCCAGTGCCTGGGAGGCCCGCATTATGCCAATTGCTCCCCGGGGGCTGACACCGAAGCGGACCTTGGGGTGACTGCGGGTTGCGGCCACAAGGTCTGCTATATACTCCCTCACCGGAGAGGAGATGGTAACCCTGCTCCGCTCATGTTGAAGATCGATGATGCGTTCCGGATCAATAACAGGTTCCAGGTTGTCCAGGGGATCATCCTGCTGAAAGCGTTCGAGAATGAGAATTTCTTCGTCCCTGGAGGGATAACCAAGATCTATGCGCATCAGAAAACGGTCAAGCTGCGCCTCCGGCAGCGGAAAAGTCCCGTCCATTTCTATGGGGTTCTGGGTCGCGATAACAAAAAACGGCTTCGGCAGCTGCAGGGTCTTTCCGTCTACGGTTACCTGAAACTCACCCATGCTTTCCAGAAGGCTCGACTGGGTCCGGGGGATCGTACGATTGATTTCATCCGCCAGCAATACATTGCACATGATGGGACCGGGATGAAAAACGAAATCGCCGCTTTTCTGATCATACACAGAGAATCCGGTAATATCCGCGGGCAGCAGGTCCGGAGTAAACTGGATACGTCGAAAGCTGCCGTCTATACTCTTTGCCAGGGATTTTGCCATCAGGGTTTTTCCCAGGCCCGGCACATCCTCGAGAAGTACATGCCCTTCCGCTATCAAGGCTACAGTCAGCAGCTCCATGGCGCGCTGCTTGCCTACTACAACCTTTCCGGTATTCTCGGCCAGCATGGCGCACTCGCTTCGGCTCACAGGGGCTCCTTGGATTGTGATTTGGGAGTTTAGTATCGGGATTATGGGGAAAAAATTCAATCCCCGGAAAAACCGGATTTTCCGGGGATTGAAATAACAAAATTGACATAATAGATATACTCATCACATAGTATTGCTAATCTATGACGGGAAAAAACCTGCTGATTGTGGAAAACGAGTTTATTGTTGCCACGGATCTCAAGGGTACTCTGGAACGACGGGGATTTGCCGATCCCTTTATAAGACGAGGTCCGCATCGGCGATGCCCCTCAGTTACCCCGGCGAATAAAGAACCCGCCGTTTCCGGCGGGTCCAGGGGTACAGCTCTTTTAATCTATTTTGCCGCGATTTCAATTCTCCGCGGTTTCTGGGACTCCTTTACGCCAAGCTTGAGGGTCAGGACTCCATTCTTCAGGGAAGCATCGATCTTGTTGCGGTCGATGGTTTCATCAATGGTATATAGCTGATAGAAGTCGGCATCCCGGATTTCGTGTATCAGGTACTCACCCCCTTCGGGAATTCGTACATCCCGCATGCCGCGTATTTCCAGCTGGTCTCCGTCGATGTTAACCTTGAGTCCCTCTTTGGTTACGCCGGGCATCTCCAGCTTCAGGGTGATTTCCCCGTCCTTTTCCAGAACGTCGCAGCAGGCGCGAACCGTGGGCCGGGTTTCCGATCGTTTCTCCAAGTTCTTTTCTGCCATAATTCGCCTCCTTCCTATTGTACCTTGATCGAGATCTGCTTGGGTTTCGCCTCTTCCTTCTTGGGCAGGGTCAGGGTCAGTATCCCGTTTTCCAGAACAGCATCCACCTTCCTGTCAGCATCCACAGTCTGGGGCAGGGATATTGTCCGCTGGAAAGTCCCGCTCCACGACTCCTGCCGATAGACCTTCCCGGTGTTTTTGTCTTTCTCCGGGGAACGCTCTCCCTTGACGGTAAGTACGTTTCCGGTGAGGGACAGCTCTATGTCTTTCTGCTCGATGCCGGGAAGTTCACACATGACTGTGAAGCTGTCGGGACCCTCGATTACATCCAGGGCCGGGGACACATGGCGGTCGAAGAGGCCGCGGCTTCCGCTGGTCTGATCAAAATCGAAGAGATCATTAATCTCATCCCTGAGCCGTTCAAATTCCCGCCACGGGTCGATGGAATTGCGGTATCGTACAAGTGCCATATTCTACCTCCTCCTAACAGGGTTTTATCTTTCTAATAATTAATATGCAATAATCGTGCCAGGTGGCTTCATGATATGTAACTTGTTCTATTATAAGGAGATATGGACTCCATGGTTCCTGGCCGAGTCTCTGTTCATGAAAGAAATTGGGCAAAAAACGACAGTTCCCGGGAAGCAGCCGACATTGTCTGTGTCATTCTGACTCACAAACCCCCTTGACGATAGGAAATGAAAGGGTAAAATTTACCATATGACTGGGATTCCAAATCATTACGGTTCGCTTGGCCTGGGTTCCCAGGCCTCGCAGGATGAGATTCGGGATGCCTACCGGCGACGTGTCAAGAGCTGCCACCCGGACATGACCGGAAGCCCGGAAGAGACGGAAGATTTTCGGGCCGCCCGGGAGGCTTACGAGGTTCTGAGTGACCCGGAAAAGCGTCAGGAATATGATGCCCGGCGCCGGCGGGATTCCTTAAAACAACGTCCCCAAAAGCAGGGACAGACTTTTCACCGTCAGTTTGCCGAAGCGGATATAGATCTTGTGCTGAGCCCGATTGAGGCCGCCAGGGGAGGATGTTTCAGGATTCCCCTTTCCTCCGCCCGGGAAGAGGGCTGTCTCTTCTGTTCTGCCTTCCAGGGGTTTTTCCCCGGACCCTGCCCTTTCTGCGGCGCGCGTACCGGCGGGGTCTCGGAAGCTGTAATCGACCTGCCCCCCGGGGTTGCCAACGGTACACAATTCGTACTGGAAGGTACTGTAATCGTGATCCGGATAGAAAATATTATTTGAAATATACGCATCTTTCGCATATAGTAAGCTGCAAATGAGAAATCATCGAGTTTCCCGGGGAATTAGCATTCTGGCAATAGTACTGTTTCTCCTTCTCGTTTTTGATGCTGCGGTGGTTGTCTGGTATGTTCACAGAAGTCATCAGGACACATTTATCGTAAACAGACTGGGACAGGTCCGCGGGGCAATTCAGCAATATATAAACCTGGAGCTTCTGGAGGCGCCGAACGGCAGAATCAGGAACGGTATTCAGGAGAATAAAAATGAGCTTCTTCTGATAGTCAGGGAACGTTCCATCTCCTCCGATTCTATTGACTCCCTGACCTTGTTTGAAGATTTGAAAAATGATTTCGACGACCTGATCCATATGTTTGATACATCCGTAAGGCCTTTATCGGCGGAAAGCAGAAGTGAAATCCTGCACCGCAGCGAAGAGCTTTGGCGTATGTCGAATTCCCTGGTTCTCAGTGCTCAACCGCCCTACTTTTTATGAGGAATTTAAAAGACGTATTGCCGAGGCTGAGAGGTACGCACGTCCCTTCTCTCTGCTGGTGCTTGATAAAGATCATTTTAAGAAGCTGAATGATAATCTCGGCCACTCAAGCGGCGACCAGGTTATCATGAGCCTCGGTAAGCTGATTCGCCGGAAAATTGAATCCACCGATTTTGTCCCCGATTACCGGGTTACGGTTAGTATCGGTGCAGCCGGCTTCCGGCGAAACGATACAGTAAAGAGCTTATTCGAGAGGGCGGATTCCGCGCTGTATCATGCAAAAGGAAATGGACGTAATCAGGTCTCCAGGGAGGGGCCTATATCATCTCTTCGATAGTCCTGATGCGCTTGTCCAGACGCTGGGGGCTGATCTTTATCCGGGTACCCATTTCCTGGGCAAAGAGCTGGATTTTATACTCCTCCAGGGCCCAGCGGTACTCCTTCAAGGCCTGCCTCTTCGCATAGCTCATGCCGCTCCTCTCCTTCAGTTGATCCCGGGTCTCCCGGTACCAGCTGAGGTAGGGGATTAGATCGGAGGCTTTTTCGGCATCCGCCGCCGGGTTTACCGCCCCCTTTTCGATGCGGGTTTTCAGAGCCCTGAGAAAGCGGGGTATCTCTTTTAGTTCCTCTTTATCGTAGAGTCGATAGAACTCCCGGGGTACGAGATTCTCAAGCTCCTTGCGCCGAACCGACAGGAACCTTTTGACCCCTTTCCGGGAACCTTCCTTCGACTCAAGCCGGGACAGACTCTCCCGTACCTGGGCATACTCCTCCAGAACCTTCAGTACCGGCTTATACAGCTCCTTCAGTTCCGAGTAGAGTCGCGGCTTTATCCACTCGGAGAATTTCTGGTATTCAGCTCTGCTTCTGATATTTCGGCGGAAGATCCTCATGGTCAGGGAGCGCCAGACTCCCTCGTTAAAACTCTCCAGGCCGCCAAGGGGCAGTACTTTGAGCTGATACTCCTTTCCCAGCATGAACTCGTGGCGGAAGGTTTTAAGAATGTCGGCAAAGGAACGGTAGATCAGCAGGGCCACCCCGTCGGGGTGTATTCCCGCCGCCTCCTCGGCGCTCAGATAGAGCCGCAGGGCGACCTGTTTACCTTCGGGTGTAAGGGCCGGGAAGGCCGGCAGTCCGTCGTCTCCCTCCACCCGCTCGGGGATCTCATCGAAGTCCCAGACGCGAAGCTCCTCGATTTCCCAGGAACGTTTCAGCTTTTCCAGGCTGCCGGTCAGGTGCTTCGATGGTCCCGCCGAGGTAAGAACCTCCCGGTCCCGGCCCTCCGTCAGCCTCCTGCCCCGGGCATCGACCACGGTAAAACGCATCTTCAGGTGAGGGGGCAGGGATTCCTCGTCCCAGGCGGCTTCGGGAATGAGAAATCCGAACTCCTCCTGAATGTAGCGGCTCAAAGCGACGACCAGCCGTTCCCGGGTATTCCGCGGCATATTCCGTGCCACCCTCTTTGCGCTCTCCGATACCGGAGCAAGTCGGCGGCGGTACTCCTTGGGCAGCCCCTTCATGAGGCAACTGACCTTCTCTTCAAAAAGACCCGGGACCAGCCAGTCAAAGACCGGGGTCGTGAGGTCACGGCTTATACGCTCGGGAATCAGGGCGGTAACCCCGTCTTCCGGGCGCTGGGGATCGAAGACGTATTCCAGGTCTATACGGTGACCGTCTATTAATGCCTCCGAGGGAAAACGTTCCAGGATTTCGCTGTCCGGATTGTAGAGCATGATATCTTCCCGGGAGAGTTGCAGCTGCTTCATTCCTTCCGGGAGAGTCTTCAGGTACTTCTCCAGACCCTTGAAATCGTACACCTCCGGGGGAATCCTCTCCCGGTAAAAACGGAAGAGTTCCTCGTCGCCGCAGTAGATGTCCTGGCGCCGCAGCTTCTCCTCCAGTTTGAGGATTCCCTGCAGGGTGTTCCTGTTTCTTTCCAGGACGGGGAGAACACGGTGTATCCGGCGGAAGTCGTAACGTCCTTCCATGATGCCTTCCCTGATGAATATATCCGAGGCTTCCCGGGGATTGATTCTGCCGTAGGCGACGGTCCTTCCGGGATTTATCAAAAGACCGTAGAGGCGTACCTGCTCTACCGCGGTAACTTCCATCTGCTTTTCCGCCCAGACGGCCCCATGATAGCTGTAGCTGCACTGACCGGTGGCAATCTTTTCCAGCCAGGCAGGTTCAATCCCGGCGCAGGTCCGGGCAAAGAGCCTGCTGGTCCGGACCATCTCTGCGGCTACAAGCCAGGACGGACCCTTGCCGAAGAGCCCCGATCCGGGAAAAATCATTGCCTCCCGGTTCCTTGCGGCGGTATAGATGTTTTTCTCCTTTTTTTCAGCGATATTTGAGAGCAGCCCGGTCAGTATGGAGATATGCAGGGCTGTATACCACGGAGAGGGCTCGCCTTTTTTTTCCGCTGTTCTGCTCAATACGGGCGCTTTGATCTCGTATCCCTGTTCCTTCAACAGGGAGGTAACCTGAAGGTGAATGTCCCGCCACTCTTTCATTCGGCGGTAGCTCAGGTAGTTCTGGCTGCAGTATTTGCGCATTCTGCCCTGGCTGCGTACCTGTCGCCATACCTGGTGGTACTCCTCCCAGATATTCAGGAGACTGACAAAGTCCGACTCGGGGTCCAGGAATTTCCTGTGGGCGGAATCCGCCTTGTCTTCTTCTCCCTGGGGCCGGTCCCGGGGGTCCTGGATGGTCAGTACGGACACAATCACGGCGGTATCCCGCAGAATGCCCTGCTCGGCGGCTTCGATAAGCATTCTGGAAAAGCGCGGGTCCAGGGGGAGCCGGGCCATGAGACGGCCGTAGCGGGTAAGCTGAAGTCCCCCTCGTCTGTCCCGGGTAAGGGCTCCGAGTTCCCGGAGTATGCCGATTCCGTCGCTCAAGTGGCGGGTCGATGGTTTGTCGATAAAGGGAAAATCCTCCACATCTCCAAGACGCAGGGATACCATGCGCAGGATTACGTCCGCCAGATTGTCCCGGAGGATTTCCGGCTTGGTGAACTCCTCGCGGCTCTGATAGTCCTCTTCCAGATAGAGGCGTATACAGACCCCCGGGCGGACCCGTCCGGCCCGGCCCTTCCGCTGGTCCGCCGAGGAACGAGATATGGGAGAAACCGGCAGGGCAGTAGTCCGGGAGGCGGGGGAGTAGGTCGAAATACGGGCCAGTCCCGTATCTACCACGTAGACTATTCCCGGAATTGTTATGGAGGTTTCAGCGACGTTGGTTGCCACCACCACCTTGCGGCCCGGGTGGGACGTGAAGATTCTGCCCTGGGCGGCGGAGGTCAGCCTGGCAAACAGGGGCAGGACCGTCAGTGAGCTTGTTCCCAGGGCCTCGATGCCGTCGCAGGTTTCCCGGATGTCCGCCTCGGTGGGCATGAAGACAAGGATATCTCCATCGCGGCTTGTACGGCAGATGTTCTCCACCGCGGCTACAGCCTGTTCCACGTAGGAGAGCTCTTCAGCGTTTCCGGCCTCTGGCTGGTAGATCACATCCACCGGATAGGTTCTTCCGGAGACCTCGAAAATGGGAGCCTTGTCGAAGGCGGCGGAAAACTTCTCCGTGTCGATGGTTGCGGAGGTTATAATCAGCTTGAGGTCCCTGCGCTTTTTCAGGAGCTTCCGCAGGATGCCCAGGATCAGGTCGATATTCAGGCTCCGTTCATGGGCCTCGTCGATAATCAGGGTATCGTAGCGATTAAGAAAACGGTCCGACTGAGTTTCCGCCAGCAGGATTCCGTCGGTCATGAACTTTATGTAGGCATCATCGGAGCCGGACTCCTGGAAACGGATTTTACTGGAGACCCACTGTTTTTCCTTGTCACCGAGTTCCTCGGCAACCCGGCCTGCCAGACTCAGGGCGGCGATCCTCCGGGGCTGGGTGCAGCCTATCTGCCCGTCCACGCCTCTGCCTGCTTCCAGGCACATCTTGGGTATCTGGGTGGATTTTCCGGACCCGGTTTCTCCCGAGAGGATGATTACCTGATGTTCCCTGATTGCGGCGACGATCTCGTCCTTCCGCGCGGTAATGGGAAGCTCCTCCGGATAGTCCGGACTCGGCAGTCCTTCGGCTCTTCTGCGTCTCTGTTCCACGGACTCGAGTATCCTTAGTGCCGCATTCTCCAGGCGCTGGGGATCCTTCCCTGCACCGGATAGTATCCGGGAAAGCCGGTGCCGCTCCGATCCCATGGTGTGGGGGAGGAGTTTCTTCAGTTTTCCGGGGTCGGTTTGGGTTTCGGTCATGGCCAGTTACTAGATCAGGTTCGGAGGAAAGGTGTCAAGAGGAAAGCCCCTGAGGTCGCAGGTACGCCGTTCTTTCCGGCCCCTCACCGCGCGTCCACAACCGTTGGCGGCCGGTGCTGTCTCGGTTCTGTGACAGTGGAGAATATCCCCAGGCTCAGAACGGAGGCTGCCAGTGAAAACCAGAATATTACCCCCAGGCCGAAGATGGCGGAGAGGTATCCGAGAAAGATGATTACCAGTGAGGACGTTCCCACAGCAAGTCCGACAATTCCGATATAGACGGGAATTTCAAAGTCCTGGCCGAACTCGATAACTATGGCAAACTGGGAAACGTTGTTAATGCAGAGAGTCAGTGCGCCGGCGGCGATGCTGATCAGGGCCAGAGAATAGGAGCCTGCGAAGAGGGCCGCCAGGTTCCCGATAATCAGGGACAGGGCCCCGATCAGGTGGTTAAAGAGATGCCCTTTGCGGTCGGCCAGCTCTCCGAGAAGCGGATTTGCGATTATGAAGGTAGCGGCGGTAATGATGGTAAAAAGGCCCACCTCGCTTTCATGCAGGGAAAAGCGGCGAACCAGATGCACTGCAAAGTAGGAGTAGCTGGTAAAAGCCAGGGTATAGAAGACTCGCCCGAGAATATAGCGTCCGAAATCCCGGTTTTTCCGGGGAATCTGCCGGAGTCCCAGCAGGAAACTGCCCAGGGTTTCGGTTGAGAAACGTACGCGCCTGCTCGGCGGCTCGGAGTAGAAGCCCAGGGAGGGCAGATAGATCATGAGGAAGCAGAAGCCGATGATCATGAGGAGGGGAAAATTGTGGGGAAAGGGAACGGAGTTCATTATCCTGATTATGATCCCTCCGCAGGCAAGACCTATCAGGTAACTTCCCAGGTTCCGTACGGCAAAAAGACGCCCCCTCAAGGTTATGGGAATGGTCTTCGCCGTCAGATCAAAGAAAGCGGGGACGGCGATTCCGGTTGTTGCCTGGGTAATGAACAGAGCGAGCATGAGGCTGAAGATTACCAGCCCTGGAGATTCTGCCCCGAAGGCCAGGCCCATCAGGGCCGCCAGAAGCCAGGGAACCCGCTGAAAAGCCCCGGTTATCAGGATATAGGGTTTCTTGTAGCGCAGGGTCTGGATATACCGGGCCACGAAGATGGAAGGAAAAAAGACTCCCATGTTGCGCAGGACCGGAATAAGCGACAGCATGAAGGGGGATCCCCCCAGGCGTTCAATGTAGACCGGCAGGACACTTTCGGGAGATAGAAAGATCATTCCCGTAAGAAAGGAAATTCCGTCAAGGGCGTTCAGAAAAAAGTTTTTCCCCAGCTTACTGCGTGGAGCTGCATCGGTCATTTTTACTATCCCCATTATCTTATTGCGGGAACGATAACAGGAAAATTGAACATGGGGAATAGATATCCTTCGTATGTATCTCAGTTTTATTTCCCGGATGTCGCTGCTTATGATACTATGTGCCTATGAAAGCGATATCTTTTGGTGAAATCCTCTGGGATATAATCGGTGATACTGAGCATATAGGCGGGGCTTCCCTTAATTTTGCCGCCCATCTGGCAAAACTGGGGGCGGAATCGTACCTGGTTTCGGCCCTCGGACATGATGAGAGGGGAGAAAAGGGCATGACGGCCCTCAGAAAGCATGGAATCAAGCCGGTTTACATAGGCAGCGTCGGTGATGCTCCCACGGGGACTGTAACAGTGGAACTTGAGGCCGGACAGCCCTCCTATACAATTCATGAGGGGGTCGCCTGGGACTGCATTCGTCTGACGGAGGAGCAGCTCACTGCAATCGCCGGAACAGACTGGGACTGCTTTTACTTCGGGACCTTGGCGCAGCGCAGCGAGATTAACCGCCGGACCCTGCTTTCGCTTTTTTCCACCGTCCGGGCCCGGCACCGATTTTACGATATAAATCTGCGCCAGAGGTACTACTCCCGGGAAGTCATCGACAGATCCCTGGAGCAGGCTACGATTGTCAAACTGAACAATGACGAGCTTGATCTGGTGGCAGAAATGTTCGGACTGGATGGTTTCGGGAAATCCGAAGAGCATATGGCCCGGCTTGCTGAGCAGTTCGGACTGGAAACCCTGATTGTAACCCATGGAAAGGATGGAGTCTCTCTGCTTTCTGCGGGCAAATTGCGTCAGATTCCCGTGGACCCGGTGGAGGTGGCCGACGCTGTGGGGGCAGGGGACAGCTTCTCCGCCGGTTTCATGTATGCCCTGAGCTGCGGGAAAGACCCTTTCGCTGCCGCAGGCTTCGGGGCTGCTCTGGGTTCCTTCACCGCCGCCCGTTCCGGCGGGGTTCCAGACTATGACGAAAAAATACATGGTCTCTTTGCATCCCTCGGCGCCTGAAGAATGATCTGCCGAGCCGGCTGCGGTGCCTGCTGCATTGCCATATCCATCTCGTCGCCCATACCCGGAATGCCCGATGGAAAACCAGCGGGCATTCCCTGTATTAACCTGGATGAAAACTTTCGCTGCCGTATACACGGCGATCCCGACTATCCTGCCGTGTGCGCAGCCCTGCGTCCCGATTCCGAAATGTGCGGATCCGACAGGCAGGACGCCCTTGGCTTTCTGACGGAACTGGAACGCCGGACTTGTCCCCTGGGCTGAATTTCCTGAACACTAATCTTGACCTAAAGGGCCGGGGCTCCTACACTCACCGGAATGAAGGACTCACATATTCTGAATGACAAGCTTACCATGGGGGCGGGGCTTCTGGCTTTTCTGTCCGCAACCTTATGGGGCGGTAATACGGTCTCAATAAAGATCGCCTCCGGGGGGATGCCTCCGGCAGCTATTGCGGCGGTCCGCTTTTTTCTCGGGGCCCTGGCGGTCTGGCCTTATGCAAAGATCGCAGGGATTTCCCTGAAGCTCGAAAAAAAGGACCTATCATTTTTACTCGGTCTTTCCGCTCTTTTTATCGTTCAGATACTTACGTTGAATATCGGTACCTCCCTGACTCTGGCTGCCCATGCCACGGTTCTTATCTCCTCCTATCCTTTTGCCACCGCACTTTTTGCCCATCTGCTGATCCGGGGGGACCACCTGACCGGCGGCAAGCTTCTCGGTATGGCTGTTTCCTTCAGCGGTGTGGCGCTGATATTCGGAGAAGCCTTTATCGTCGGAAGCGCCGGTTCGATTGTGGGTGATCTGATCGTGTTCAGCAGCTGCATTCTCCTTGGACTCCGGCAGGTGGTTACCAAGAGAATGACCCAGGGGCTGCATCCGGTAAAGCTGGTATTCTGGCAATCGGTTTTCAGTGTTCCGGCTTTTCTGGCGGTGACGTTTATTTTTGAAGGTGCTTATGATTACCGGATAAACTCCGCAATTGTCGCCGCAATTCTTTATCAGGGACTTGTTGTAGCTGGATTCTGCTTTATTCTGCTCACCAGTCTGCTGCGGCGCTACAATGCCAGTGTAATAACCTCATTCTCCTTTTTTACCCCCCTTTTTGGTGTAATTTTAAGCGGCCTGCTTTTGGGTGAGGTCCTGTCTCCCTGGCTGATTGTGAGCGTTGTTCTTATTGCCGCCGGAATCGTGGTGGTCAGCAGATTCGGTGAACCCAGGGCCGAGGCTAAATCTTCTGCTGTTCTTTGACCTGGAATGTGATAAGTTTGATAATAAACGTATATGATTATTCTTGATCTGGTACATAATATCGCGCTTCTGGTTGCCCTGACCGTGGGCTACGAACAGATTCATATCAGACTCAAGCGGGAGAACCCCTTCTTTTTCCTTCTTACCGGTCTGCTTTTCGGATGTGTCGGGCTAGTGGGAATGATGACCCCCATGGTATTCGCCCCGGGTGTGATTTATGACGGGCGTTCCATTGTGCTGACTGCCGCAGGCTTTATCTGCGGTCCTGCAGCCGCTTCCATCGCCGCATTCATGACTTCGGTCTACCGGATATACCTGGGAGGGGCCGGTGTTCTTGCCGGGGTTCTCACCATTCTCGAATCCGCCGTATTGGGAACACTTTTCTATTTTCTGCGAAAACGGAATCCGGTCTGGCAGCGCCCTGTGAATCTCTGGTTTCTGGGTTTATCGGTTCATGCCCTGATGCTTCTCTGTCAGCTGACCCTGCCGGGATCCCTGGGGCTTTCGGTTATAGGATCCCTCGGTATCTGGATAATGCTCCTCTATCCGCCTGCCCTTGTGTTGATTCTGCTTCTCTTTCTGAAACAGCAGGAGCTGATCAGGACCAAGAGCGATCTTCGCACCAGCGAAACCTGGTACCGCAGCCTCTTCGAGGATACCTTTGCGCCGCGTTTGATTCTCAACCCCGCCGACGGGAGCATACTGGATGTAAATAAGGCGGCGGAAAACTTTTACGGCTGGAGCAGGGACGAGCTCTGCACAATGCGGGTTCCAGATATCAACACGCTTTCCGAGGAGGAAATCCTTGCAGAGATGCGGTCCGCTGAGGAGAACAGGAGAAACTACTTTGAGTTTACCCACCGGCTCAAGGACGGTTCCCTCCGGGACGTTGCCGTCTTCAGCAGTGCTGTTCAGCTTACGGATCGTACCATCCTGAACTCCGTGATTATCGATATAACCGAGCAGAAAGAGGTTGAGACCCGGCTCATGCACGCCCTGCGTCAGAAGGATTCTCTTCTGCAGGAGGTCCACCACAGGGTGAGAAACAACCTCGCGCTGATTGCCAGTCTGATTGAGCTGCAGCTGGAAGACCTTGATACTCCGGATCGCGACAGATCCGGCCTGGAGATTACAGCCAACAGGGTACATGCCCTGAGTATGATCCACAACCTCCTCTACCAGAATGAAGACCTCTCCTCGCTGAATTTTACCGTGTTTCTGAGGGTCCTCGCGGAGACCCTTCCTGCTGCATGCCGAAAGGGGGACAGCGCGAGTATTGAGGTTCACGGTCAGGATCTAATGCTGGATGTCCATTATGCAATGCCCCTTGGTTTGATGGTTCACGAAATCCTGTTCAATATTCTGGGAGAGGCAGATGCCGGACCCGGAATCCTTCGGCTGCGTATGGAGTTTAACAGGGATAGCGGAGGGGTGTATCATGTCGGGTTTTGGAATACCGGGGTGATTATCAATTCCATTCCCATGCTGAATAAAGAGAAGAGTTTGTGCCGTGAACTTGTTGAGCAGCTTGCTTCTCAAATCCATGGTGCCATTGATTTTCTACCCGAACCAGGTTTGCTTGCCATGATCCGTTTTTCCGCGTCCGGGGAATGACTATGCTACGCAGATAACAGATAGGAGGCCCGTGCATGAAGATTGAGAGTCCTGTTATCAAGGATGGGGAGTCCATCCCTGCAAGGTATACCTGTGACGGCGGCGATATTTCTCCGCCCCTCAGCTGGTCGGGAGTTCCAGGGGGTGTCCGTTCCTTTGCGCTGATCTGTGATGACCCTGACGCGCCAATGGGCACCTGGGTCCACTGGGTACTGTTCAATCTTCCCGGAGAGACCACGACTCTTTCCGAGGCGCTTCCCGGGGCGGGAGTACTCGACAGCGGCGCAGTGCAGGGGAAGAACGACTTTGGCCGCATCGGCTATGGAGGTCCCTGTCCTCCCTCGGGCAGGCACCGCTATTTCTTCAAGCTCTACGCACTGGATACCCTTCTGGCCCTTAAACAGGGGGCCTCGAAAAATGAGCTGCTTCAGGCCATGGAAGGGCACATCCGGGGGGAATGCCGTATTGTGGGGCATTACGCGCGCTGAAGGCAGCGTATAGACCGGGACTCAATCCACCCACACGGTCTTGATATTCGTAAACTCCCGTAATCCCAGAGCGCTCAGTTCACGGCCGTAACCCGAGCTTCTGATCCCCCCGAAGGGAAGTCTCGGATCAGATTTGACCATGCTGTTGATGAAGACGTTGCCCGCTTCGATTTCATTGATCAGCCGTTCAGCCTTTTCCGGGTCCCGGGTCCAGGCGCTTGCCCCGAGACCGAAGGCCGTCGAGTTCGCGATTTCTATTGCCTCGTCGAGGTCACGGGCACGGAAAACCAGTGCCACAGGCCCAAAGATCTCCTGTTTCGTTATGGGGGCTTTCTGAGTGAGTCCGGTGATTATCGTGGGAGGATAGTAATACCCCTTCCTGAGTTCCGGATCACTGTAAACCTCGAGCACTTCTGGATCCCCTCCAAAGGCAATCCTTCCGCCCTGGGTAACACACTGACCAACCTGCTCCCGTATCTCGTCCAGAGCCCGGGATGATGCCAGGGGCCCGAGATCTGTAGACTCCTCCAAAGGATTCCCTACCCGGATTTTTTCGTATTCAGCGATAAGACGGTCCAGGAAGTCATCAGCAATATCCTGGTGAAGGATAAAGCGTTTGGCCGCGATGCAGGCCTGACCATTGTTAACAAGACGCGCCAGGGTTGCAGTGGTAACAGCCTGTTCCATGTCCGCATCGGGGAGCACAATGAATGGATCGCTGCCGCCGAGTTCAAGTACGGTCTTTTTCAGGTTTCTGCCGCAGTTTGACGCAAGGCTGGCGCCCGCGGCTTCGCTGCCAGTCAGGGTGGCTGCTTGTATGCGAGGGTCGGCAGTCAGTTCAGCTATTCTCCCCGCAGGGATCAGAAGGGTCTGAAAGGCTCCTTCGGGAAAGCCAGCCTGCAGGAATATACGCTCTATCTCCAGGGCGCTTCCGGGAACATTGGATGCGTGCTTGAGAAGTCCCACATTGCCTGCCATCAGGGCTGGTGCGGCAAAACGGAAAACCTGCCAGAAAGGATAGTTCCAGGGCATTACCGCCAGAACCGCCCCGATTGGCTGGTATCGAATAAAGCTGCGCTCTGCCTCAGTTGAAACCTTCTCGTCGGCCATGAAGGCGGCGGCGTTATCCGCGTAGTATCGGCACACCCATGCTGATTTCTCGACCTCCGCCCGGGAATCCCGGATCGTCTTGCCCATTTCCGTGCTTATGAGGCGGGCGTAGTCGTCCCGATTGCCGTCAAGGAGGTCTGCTGCCGTATGCATGCAGCGTGCGCGTTCCGCGAAGCTGAGACTGCGGTATGTCCGGAAACAGCCAGACGCCAGGGAAAGTTTTGTCTCGATCTCTGATTCCGTCAGCTGGGTGAATTCCCTGATCAGTTTTCCCGTGGAAGGATTCATCGAATGTATTGCCATGCATGAGCTCCTTTTTTCAGGTCCGGAGTTTTTTGTTGTACCCGTATAAAATACTGACGCTGTGTAAAATGGGAAAGGAGCCGGGAGAAAAACTCCCTCCAGGGATTCCGCAGGGAGCTCATTCCAAACGTCTTTCCACCTGACGCGGCAAGGGGATCAAGCAATTGTGTGAGGGCTGACGGGGTAATCAGATCTCCCTGACAAGCAGGCTGTCCGCAAGAGCAGACAGAAGGCTCCGGGTCTGTCCTTCCTCGAGGGTATCTATTTCCTTCAGGGCTCGCCGGGTATAGGTTTTTGCCAGACGCCGGCTTTTTTCTATTCCGTCGCCCTTCAGAATAAGCGCGACTGCCGCATCCGTATTTCCGCGCGTATACGGCGGAGAAGCAAGCAGGTTCCGCAGCTCCCGGCCACGGGGACCGGAGAGGGTATAGATTACCGGGGCGGTAAAAATTCCGGCGGACAGGTCCCGACCAAGCGGTTTTCCCGTCCTGCTTTCCGAACCTGTAAAATCGAGCAGATCGTCAACAACCTGGAAACCCATTCCCAGGTTGTACCCGATTCGCCTGAAGCGCTGAACATCCTCCGGCGATGCTTCGCCATGTTCCGCGCCAAGTTCCATCGAGGCAGTTATAAGTACGGCGGTCTTGGCAAATATCCGTCGGAGATAGGAGCGCATGCTGATGTCCAGGGAGTAGCGTTCTGTGTCCTGGCGGATCTCTCCGTCACAGATCCGTTCAACCGCCCGGGCCGCATGAAGACCGATCTCCCTGTTCTTGAAGGAATCGAGAAGGGTAAAGCAGCGGGCAAAAAGATAGTCTCCCATCAGGATTGCCGCTTTGGCTCCGACGCTTACATGAAGTGCCGGCTTTCCCCGTCGGGTTGCCGCGTCATCGAGAACATCGTCATGGACCAGGGTGGCCATATGGAGCATCTCGACGGAAGCGGCCAGGGATCCAAGGGTTTCCTGGTTTTTCCCCCCGTACCAGCCTGCCAGAAGAACCAGGGCGGGACGCAGGAGCTTGCCGCCGGCCTGGATCATCTCTTGAAGGCTTTCCCGGATAAGGGCTGCACTTTCGGCCGCTGAATCGAGGATTATTCTGCGTACATCGTCAAG
>Ga0334900_1001542_pt1 | contig 24080 bp, 21 predicted proteins | sample GraSluR3_MG_2_FD_207231 | JGI IMG/M metagenome (GOLD analysis project Ga0334900, IMG submission 207231) | Sludge microbial communities from methane-producing bioreactor in Wageningen University, Netherlands - Granular Sludge_31_08-R3 | ecosystem: Engineered > Bioreactor > Anaerobic >...
TGAGTACATTATAGATAAAGGAATAAAGCCAATTCTATTTTGTGAGAACAAATAATACAGGAATAGCACCAGAAGAACACTGAAACAGTCATTCATGTAGGGTTTAAACTCATTGGAGTAGTATAACAGGGCCGACATAGAGGAAATAAAAGCTACACATATAATAGGATATTTTATACTAAAAGCCTTTTGCAGTAATCGGTAGGCAATAATTAACGATGCAACATAGGCAAATAGCGAATAAATTCTCAAAGTCGTTTCTGATGTGCCGAAAATTAGGGTTATCACTTTTACGATATATAAATATAAAACCGGAGCGCTCTGGTCCCATTCAAATATTTCAGCCGTCAGATCATAAAGACTTCTTTTACAAAATGAAAACGCTAACATGGCTTCATCAAGCCATAGAGCTCTGTGAGCTGAATAGAGCAGAAATATTATATAGGCCGCGACCAATATTACGGCTGATGAAATAATCCATATTGCAGTATTGGCCTTGTTTTTTAATATGGATTTTTGACCCAGCCTTTTAATTACATTCATATTTTAACCTCACATAACTGTTTGAAATAAGTTATGGTATCTTTCAGCCCTTCTTCCAAGGAAACGGAGGGCTCCCACTTCAATGTTTCCTTAGCCAGGCTAATATCCGGTTTTCTTCGGACCGGATCATCCTCAGGAAGGTCCTGAAATACAATGTCTGACTGCGAACCCGTTAATTCAATAATTTTTTCGGCCAGTTCCAATATGGTATATTCATCAGGGTTACCTATATTAACCGGGCCTGTAAAATCAATGTCTGTGTCCATAAACCTAATCATGGCATCAATTAAATCCTCTGCATAACAAAAGCTCCTGGTTTGCCTTCCGCCTCCATATATCGTTACATCCCGGTTATGTAAAGACTGGACAATAAAATTTGATACAACACGCCCGTCATTAATACTCATCCTTGGTCCATAGGCATTGAATATCCTCATAATCTTAACGGGAACACGGTACTTCCTATAATAATCCATAAAAAAAGTTTCAGCCGCCCGTTTCCCTTCGTCATAGCAAGAACGGTTTCCGATCGGGTTTACGTTTCCCCAGTAACATTCAGGCTGTGGATGGACTTGCGGGTCTCCATATACTTCGCTAGTGCTGGCCTGTAAGATCTTTGAATTTGTCCTTTCCGCCAAATCTAACATATTAACAGAACCATAGATACTGGTTTTCGCGGTTATTACCGGGTCGTGCTGATAATATTTCGGGCTTGCAGGACATGCCAGGTTATAGATTTCTTCACATTCGACGTATAAAGGAACAGTAATATCATGCTTAATAAACTCAAAGTTTTTATTACCATCCAAATGTCTTATATTCTCTATGGCACCCGTATACAGATTGTCAACACAAATTACATAATAGTTCTCTTCTATAAGCTTATCACACAGGTGAGAGCCCAGAAAACCGGCGCCTCCCGTTACCAAAACTCTTTTCCTCACATTCCCACCCCTAAATTTTGTAGATTAAAACTTTTCTTATAACGAAGTTCCAAAAAAATACGATTCCCGTTGCAATGACTTTCGAAGGCATAGCCTGTAGGCCTGCTTTATCAACAAACACATACATGAATATCAGGTTCAGTATTAACCCCATTGTACTTACTGCATATATTGCAGTAATCTCAGATGACAAGCTTATAGTTCTGTCATTCTTTATAAATACAAACCTCCTTCCCAAAAACCAGTTGCTTAAAGTAGACAGAGCAAACGAAAGTATTGCAGCGGCGATATAATGGAATGACAGAACTCCATTTAGCAAAAAGAAACCGCTCCACTCAACAATAGCTGCTGCTCCGCCAACAAAAAAATAAGAAATGAATTGTTTGAACACATCGCGGTGAACCATTCAAATTATCACTGCTTTCTGTATTTTAAAATGCAATATACTGCACGCAGACCGTCCTTAAAACGTATTTTCTTGCCCTCTTTTATTGTCCGTGGATAGTATGAAATAGGAACTTCGATTATACGGCAGTTTTTCGAAGCAATTTTAGCTGTTATTTCAGGCTCAAATCCAAAACGTTCTTCTTCTATATCAATGGATTGTATTATGTCACGCCTGAAAGCCTTATAACAGGTTTCCATATCGGTAATCTCCAATCCGGTAAAACGGTTGGAAAGAAACGTTAATAACTTGTTTGCCAATACATTCAGCCAACGGGCATTTGGGTAACAACTGTCCATAGCAAACCGTGAGCCATATACTACCTCAGCCTGTCCTTCGAAAATCGGGATTATAACCTTAGGATAATCCATAGGGTCATATTCCAAATCTGCATCCTGGACAATCACCACATCCCCCGTTGCCTCCCCAAAACCTGTCCTTAAAGCAGCACCCTTGCCTTTGTTGTGTTTATGATAGATTATTTTGTCTACAAACCGGCATATTTCGGTTTTCAATATATCCCTGGTTCCATCGGTGGAACAATCGTCAACAATTATAATTTCCTTGTTGGGAACGGGAGCTTCCAAAACCTTGATGACAATATCCCGGATATGCTCTCTTTCATTGTAGCACGGTATGACAATACTTAGTCTTTTCTCCTGCATATTCATATTTTCAGTCTCCTAACCCCTGTTATGCAGACTCCTGATATGCCCCCTATCCGCAATATCTTTTATGTTCATCCATGGCTTTCATGGTTATTTGCCAATCTACTGATGCTGTCCAGTATCTGATGATCATCCCCGTTTGCAAGTATTTCTTTAAGGTTTCCAAGCTCCTGACTGAAACCGTCCAGGTCATTGTCAATCGGCTGCCCGACAAATATCTTATCGTGACCGGTAGAATCCAGCTTTTCTTCTTCAAGAAACAGTTCTTCAAAGAGTTTTTCCCGGTCGTCGTCAAGTATTGCCACCGGTTTGGTATTAAGTTCGGGGTGGCTTCTAAGCTCCTTTATCACCATTGCTCCGGCTTCCCCGGCCCCTATTATAAGCACCTTTACAGAATGTCTGTTCCTGCTATTTTTGTTTATCGCATAAAGCCTGCCGCTTGTAAGTTCCCTTATTACCCTGTAGCCGAACCTGCTGCCGCCTATGAAGAATACGTCAAGTATGAAGGAAAGGACGTATATGCTTCTTGGAAGGTTGGCCTGCATCAAAAACAAGTAGCTTATGGCCACGGCATTGGCAGTTCCAACCGCAATAACAATCTGCAAAACGTCCAAAACCCCGGCATAGCGCCACAGGTTCTCGTAGAGCTTGAAATAGTAAAAGGTAACAATCTTTATCGCCACAAGGATAAAGGCAACTTCAACGAATGTATCAAAATTACTGACATTCAGTCTCCATTCAAACCTAATTAAAAATGCAAATATGTAGGATAAATAAATTAGTAAAATATCAATTATTATCAGTATAACCGGTCTATAGCGCCTTTTCATAAGTGTAACCCCCGCATATTACGTTCTAGTTTTCTTTCGCAGCCGCAGCTTCACCGCATTTGATGCTTTCTGTTTCTTTTTCGACAACATTTATTAGATAACTTAGAAATTCTTTTCTCAAATCTTCTCTTCGTAATGCAAATTCCACAGTTGCCTCCAAAAACCCTTGCTTATCGCCAACATCGTACCTCTTGCCCTCAAAGTTGTATGCATACATGGCTTCCCTTCCGGCGAGGACCTTTAGCGCATCGGTAAGCTGTATCTCTCCGCCTTTACCGGGCTTTGTATGCTCAAGTACCCCAAATATAGCCGGACTTATTATATACCTGCCCAGTATGGCCATATTGGAAGGCGCTTCATCAATAGATGGTTTTTCCACAAGGCTATTTACCCTGTATACTCTTTCTTCTATAAGCTTACCGTCAACTATACCGTATTTGCCGATATCCTCATCATCCACTTTCTGCACTCCAAGTATGGAGGTTTTGTACTGGTTGTACACTTCTATCATTTGCTTAAGGCATGGCTTTTCCGGGTGAAAAACTATATCATCCCCCAAAAGCACCGCAAAGGGTTCATTCCCTATAAAACTCTTGGCACAGTATATGGCGTGGCCCAATCCCTTAGGCTCTTTCTGTCGTATATAATGAATATCAACCATGTTGGATATTCTGCGCACTTCTTCAAGCAGGTCAAATTTACCCTTGGCTTCCAGCTCCAGCTCAAGCTCCACCGACTTGTCGAAATGGTCCTCTATACTTTTTTTGTTCCTGCCGGTAATAATCAAAATCTCCCGTATCCCGGACTTCACCGCTTCTTCTATTATATATTGCAGTGTTGGCTTATCCACCACCGGCAGCATTTCCTTGGGCTGCGCCTTTGTAGCCGGCAAAAAACGCGTCCCCAACCCCGCCGCCGGTATTATGGCTTTATGTATTTTCATTATTTATCCCTCCAGTTTGATAGAACCTAATCCTCACTTTACTCCGTAATACTCCACGTACCAATTGGCAAACCTCTGCAGCCCCTCTTCAATGGAGATCTTTGGCCTAAACCCTACCGCCTGCTGCAGCATGTCTATGGATGCATAGGTAGCCGGTACATCCCCCGGCTTTATTGGCTCATATATTTTGTCAAATACTACTTCTCTCCCCAGCGCATTGCCCAAAGCCTTCTCCAGGACTTCTATGAAAAACATTAGCTTTTCGGGGGAGTTGTTCCCTATGTTAAACACCCTGTGGGCGACGGCACCATCCGCCTCCTCCGGCGGGTTGTTAAGAAGCCTTACCATCCCTTCTATAACGTCGTCTATATATGTAAAGTCCCTGTACAGGTCATTCTCGAAATCACCATTGTTGAATATCCTTATCGGCTGGCCGTTAAAGTACCTGTCAGTAAAAGCAAAGTATGCCATATCAGGCCTACCCAAGGGCCCGTAAACTGTAAAAAACCGCAGCCCGGTAGCCGGTATCCTGTATAAATGGCTGTATGAATGGGCCATTAATTCATTTGATTTCTTTGTGGCCGCGTAAAGGGATACGGGGTTGTCCACAAAGTCCGTTTCGCAAAAAGGCACCTTTTTGTTCGCCCCATAAACGGAGCTTGAGGAGGCATATACCAGGTGCTCCACCGGGTGATACCGGCAGGCTTCAAGGATGTTAAAAAATCCTATAATATTGCTTTGAATGTACACGTCCGGATTTTCCAAAGAGTACCTAACCCCGGCCTGGGCAGCTAAATTTACTACCACATTAGGCTTGTACTCCCGAAAAGCCTTTATTACCATATCCTTATCTGATATATCCCCTTTGATAAAGATAAACCTTTCAAAGGGTTTTAGGTTTTCTAACCTGGCATACTTTAATTTTACATCATAATAATCATTGATATTGTCTATCCCAATAACTTTGCAGCCTTGTTCCAAAAGGTACTTTGATAAAAAGAAGCCAATAAAACCGGCTGCCCCGGTAACGAGGTATGTTCTGTCAATATCTAATTCACTATGTTTCAACTTAATACCCCCTGTAATAAAGAATTAGCCATCAATCCCTGCTAAACAGGTCCCTGGTGTACACTTTTTCTCGTACATCTTTTATCTCGTCCGTGATGCGGTTTGCTACTATGATATCACAAATGCTTTTAAATTCATCCAGGTTACGGATAACTCGGGAATTGAAAAACGCGGCTTCTTTTAGCACAGGTTCATACACCACGACTTCTATGCCTTTGGCTTTAATATGTTTCATGACACCCTGGATGGCGGACTGCCTGAAATTATCCGAATCCGTTTTCATGGTAAGGCGATAAATGCCTACCAGCTTTGGCTTGCTGCGTATAATCATGTCAGCAATATGGTCCTTGCGTGTACGATTGGCATCCACAACGGCCTTAATAAGGTTCTGAGGAACATCTGCATAATTGGCAAGCAACTGTTTAGTATCCTTAGGCAAGCAATAGCCCCCATAGCCGAAGGAAGGATTATTATAATGGTCGCCAATTCGAGGGTCCAGGCAGACTCCTTCAATAATCCCTCGGGTGTTCAAGCCCCTTATCTCCGCATATGAATCCAACTCGTTAAAATAAGCTACTCTAAGTGCCAAATATGTATTGGCAAAAAGTTTTATCGCTTCTGCCTCGGTAGAGCCAGTATACAGAATGGGAATATCCTCTTTCAGCGCCCCCTCTGCCAAGAGACTGGCAAATATTCTGGCACGCTCCGAACAATTGCCTATAACAATCCTGGACGGATAGAGGTTGTCATACAGTGCTTTACCTTCCCTTAGGAACTCCGGTGAGAAGATAATATTATCGCAATTATACTTCTCTCGCAGGGATTCTGTAAAGCCAACAGGCACCGTGGATTTAATAACGATGGTGGCGGTTGGATTGACCCGCATTACAATGCCAATTACTTCTTCCACCGATGAAGTATCAAAGTAATTGAGATTTGTGTCGTAATTAGTGGGCGTAGCAACTACAATAACTTCAGCGTTTTTATAGGCCCCTTCTTTATCCAAGGTAGCCGTCAGATTAAGCTTCCCGCCCTTGAGGTATTCTGAAATTTCCTTATCCACTATGGGCGATTTACCGGAATTTATCAGATCCACTTTCGATGGCGTTGTACTGACTGCTAACACCTCATTATGCTGCGCCAGCAATACCGCAATGGAAAGGCCAACATATCCTACTCCTGCTACAGTAATCCTCATTTTTCTATCCCCCAGTTTTAGTATATCAATATGATTCTTGCATTCGATAGAATTCAGGTGGTATCCGGTACCGTTGTTGCATCCCTACTCTACTCATCCGGCTCACGATGCCCAGTAGCATCCTCTTCCACCCAATCCTCCTCTACCCAAACCATCCCGTTCCGGCCTTCTACTTAGGCTCATTAGTGCTCGAGCTTCATATCTATTATTTTTTGTTGTTATAGTCATATTAGTGGTCGGTATTCACCTTGTTGACCATTTTCCTTTTTAGCATAGAGTGAATGTTGCTCTTTAGATATACAAAGCTATCTACCTTAAACAAAGCTGACAGGGCTACGTATACAACTCCACCCACCAATATTTGACTTAATAGCACAACTAGTTTACTGGCAACAGGTATATAACCAACAACATATACAACAGTACCCATAATAACAGATAATGCAAACGCAGATACCATGTCACTAAATTGTTCTTTTAGGCTATATTGAAGAAACCTTCCATTTATATATGCATATATCAAAGCACCAATAATATATGTGACAAGAACACTCCACGCTAGATATATGACACCCATGTTCATCGCAGTCACTATTGAAACCACGCCAATAGCCTTTTCAGCAATATTTGCATACAAATCAATATCGCTTCTTCCTATGGCATTTATGGCACTTTTGCTTATATTCTTCATCGGTTTAAAGATATATACTAAACAAAATATCTGCATATATGGTGTAGCAAAAAGCCACTTGTTCGTCAGAATAACAGATATAAATTTGTCTGCAACGACAGCAAATCCAATCATCATCGGAATTAAAACATAATTACTAGTTCTCATTGAGCGCCTTACTGCTGCTCTCAACTTAACTTGATTATCTTGGATTGTCGCGAATATCGGAAACATTACATTAGTCAATGTACCGCTAACATTGTTACCAATAAGCTGAGGAAATTGCTTACCTTTTGAGTAATAGGATAGATCAACGATAGAGTACTTCTTTGCAATTATAAGTCCTCTAAACTCCTCAAATAATTCGTTCACGAGCAAACTGGCCGTTTTTTTCCAGGCAAAAGAAAACATGCTCCTAAATCGCTCATAGGAAAAGTAGAATCTAGGTCGCCACTTTATTGACAAACCCAGAACAGCCGTGCCGATTAAGGTATTTGATAAGTATTGAGCTACTAGCGACCACACCCCATATCCATAATATGCCATAGTAATTCCGATTGCACCGGAGACAATAGTCCCTCCTAATGTTGACAAGAAGAATAATTTAAATAGAAATCGTTTTGATACATATGCATGCTGTACTGTGTTAATGGCGGCTATAAGTAATCTAAGTCCCATTACTCTTATGACACCTGTTATTAAGGGCTCCGAATAGTATTCAGCAACCAACGGTGCCATGAAATAGATAATAACATAAAGCACAATAGAAATAAGAACACCTGCCCAGAGCATCGTAGAAAAATCATCATCATCGGAATCCTTCTTTTGAATGAGTGCATTTCCCAATCCAGCAGAAACAAAAACATTGAACAACATGATAAATATTGTTACTAACGAAATAATGCCGTACTCCTCTGGAAGTAAAATTCTTGCAAGAATAATAGTCACAATAGTGCTTACCAACTGTGCAAGTATTCTTTCTCCAAAGCGATATATCAAACCTGATATTGTTGCTTTTTTCAGTAATTCATTTCCCATTTATTCATGTCTCCTAAAATACCTACCTTATACTTTGGACATTCAATGATGCTCATAGGCATAGCGTTTATTCTTGCTATCCGATGATAGATTTTATTTTGTTTTCGTGTCTTTTGAAATCACTGGAAGAACCTCCGCATATAACGTCTAATCCGATGTGGGTATTGGCGATACTTTAGTACCGCAACGATAATCATATCTCTGCATGCTGCATCTATGCCATTGTGCTTCATTATTCGGATAAAACGTTGTCTTCCCGGTAATTTCGGCAACGACTCTACCAAAGCGCGATTAGCCATAGCTGCGGCATGATTGGCAATGCCGGTGACAACTTCATCGTCGGCGAGCGACTGCACTAAAGTCTGACCTTTCTGTGTGTTTACCAAACAAATTGACACTCCATCGACGTTGTAGTCATCTCTCTCCTTGTTTGCTGCATGGAAATCTCCAATCGTCAAATCAGCCGCAGTTACACCATTCTTATATTTACAATGATAACAAGAATATCTCTTTACCATTTGAAATGCCTTCCCTAGCTCAGTTGTGGCAAATACTTGGACCTGATCGGTGCCATCATCATATATAATCCTGGAATTAACAGGCTTCCAATGAGGATTCTTATATCGACATGTATAGTTAACAACACTGGCTTCTTGCCGCTCCTCCAAATGTGAAATGTACCTATGTAAAACTTCGCTAGATGTAGGTCCATGGCACACAAGCTCACATGTGTATAAATTATCTGAATCAGTGAATCGCTTCATAGCAGCAACTTCGCAAGGCAATCCAATGAATAAGACCTTATTTCCGCTATCTAATGTTTCCTTAACAACACGATATATATTATATTTTCGAGCCTGTATGTACTTTGATCCTTTAAACCTATTGATTTTCTTAACGTTTTTTGTCAGTATGTATTGAGCCCCTTTACAATCTTCCGTGTACTCAACGCCAACAATATAGGCATCCACCGCTAAAAACTTCCTATACAAATATGTCGCCAAGCCGCCCGATGAAGACGATAAGAGCTCATCCTTATCTTTTACCCAGAAATAAAGCTCCTGCTTTCTATGCTCGAGTCTATTAGGTATGTTGTCTTTAAAAACAGGGCACTTCTTCAGACAATTCCCACAGTTTACGCATTTATCTATATCAATAATCTGCGGATAGAAAAAACCCACATCCTCACATTGCATTTGAATTAGTTCTAGTGGACATGAATTAGCACATGACTCACAGCCGCAACAATTCTCGTGATCAATTAAAGTTATATTGTTTACTTCCATAGGAATCCTCATTTCAATGCTTTATTTAGAAAAGAAGTAGAGTCTTGCCGCAACTTACTAAGCCGATCATCTACAACATTATAGTCAATTACCTTTCCAACGATTTCTTCAACACTGTTTTCCATGCTATATATATGAGCATGTAAGCTTAATCCTCCAAGCAAATCATCAATTCGAGAATTTCTGGAATTTTTATCCGTAGACTTGGTGCGATAGAATGAAACAAACGGCCTATGGTTAATGATAGAGAATACTGTGCCATGGAAAGAGTCAGTGCAAACAACGTTTGCATATCTTATGTAGTTCACAAATTCCTCTACGGATGGGCCCTCAAGAATGATATCGCCTATATCAGGTACTTCACCTGTATAAGTCTCTATGTTTCTAATAACTACCATTTTATAGGAATGGCTGGAGCAGAATTGCCGCACTTCTTCAAGGTATTCCGTATTGTCGCCCAAAAAGTAGCAAAATACATATGGCTCATTTATTAACTTCGTCTTTTCTATCAAGGAGTCCCAGTCTTTTTTGGTTAGAAGCAATGTCGGGTCTAAAACGACGACTGCTTTCTCTCCAACTAGAGAATCAACGATTCTTTTTCCACTTGGCTCTCTTACGCTCAGATAATCGATTCTGGACAGAAATTCTTTTCCTCGTTTTCTTAGATGTTTTGGGATAGATGATACGCCCAGACTTGTTGCATAAGAAATCTTTCTCACCTCATCTGGAACAAACATTAACGTACTCACATTGCCATAAAAAGCCGCTGGATTCCACCGCTGGTCACTCCCTACCATTACAGCATCATAACCTTTCGCTGCCTCACGAGCTGCGACCTCAGATGAAAATAACAATACATCATGAAATCTTTCTTTAGCAAAGATATCAGCCGTGCGTTTCCGTTCAGCTTGTGCAGCACGCAAAACAGGGTTGCTAGCGACTATTTTCTTCCTTTGTCGTTTCTTAAGGACAATCTTAAGTACCATTGGCTTCGTCAAATACTTCAGTTTCGATACATAACTACGCAGCCCCTTGCTTTTTTTAATCTTAATAATTGCAGTTCTAAGCCCAGTCTTATCTAAATAATGTTGCGTAGCATATGCCTGAAGAATCATTCCGTAGTTTACACCCACGAAATTAATAACTAGTCCGACCTTTTTCATTTGTCTCCCCCTTATTTGTTAGCCACAATCTCATTTGTGGTATGTGTATATCAACACTCATAATCTATCGCCTGGTTATAGTCAATTACAACCGATAGATTTTCTCCTATAAATAAAGTTATTAGAATTAAATATGCCGGAAACATAATTGATGTAATAATATTGACCGCCATACCTCGAACAAAAAACACCAAAAGCGGTGCATAGTTCAGAATAGATCTCTTATTCAGCTTTCTCACTCTTAACCCTGCACTGCTCAAGCTCAAATATGTTACTGTAATAAAGAACGTACCAACAAGGCCAAAACTATATACTGTCTCAATAAAAAAATTATGTGCTTCTCTCTCCAAAGAATTGAACAAACCGTTACCTAAAAACAAAACTCGAATATGCTCGGAAAAGCAATCAAAGTACATTTTGAATATTCTAAATCGCCCTGATGAGTATGAATTAATGCTTTCCAGATCTTCTACAAGGACTCTGTTAATCAGTATCTCTATATATTCGGTATCAACAAATTGCAGTACAATCAGTCCAGTCACAAAACCAATTACAATAAGTTTCACCCATCTGCCAGGATTATGTCCTAGTAAATAGGCTAAAGATATTATAACTGATGCCAGTAAACCGAAAACAAAAGATTTACTTAATGAATAAAGACCAAATAGAATCAGCAAAACCAAAAAAACTATATCAATAATTTTTGTTTTTTTCACCATCAGATACGACAGTAATGCCATACAAGCAAGATTGACCGACAGGGTATAGTGATTGGGATTATTTGTAAGTCCACTGAATCGCATCTGCCGAACACCCGCACTCACTCGGTAAGTAGTGTACGTGATATGCCTGGTAATACCCGGCAAATAATCCATCATCAAGAACACCAAAGAGCTTACGATTATCCCGAGGGAAAATACCCTTACGATTGCCCTAACATCATATTCGTGAGTATCCGAAATAGCAAGACCAGCAAAGAACACCCCAGCGACAAAAGAAAATATTTTAAGTGTTGTATCTATCCCAGAAAAAAACAACCCTAGCGTTGACACTAATATAGTTGCTAAGAAGAAAAACACAAGGCGGCTGTGCACTTTCCCTTTATCTATCCACAGCAGTCTAATGATTGCGACAATAAATAAAAAATTATACAGCGAAGCCGTACCAGAGAATTTCATAATACCCGCAAATGGAGAGAGCAACAACATTATTTCCACCACCTGTTGTTTACGACCACGCAAAATGGCATACGCAGTCAGTAAAAAGCCAACAAGTGATAATGCACTGAAAAAGGAAGCACCAATAATGTAAAGGAACATTATGACTGTATACAATAGCATATTTATTTTTCTCCTAGCGTTTGGTCTCTTAGCTACCATAATTCAGCCTCCATTAATTTCCATTTATCCATCACACATAACGTCAATAATCCTTTGTGCCCGACTGTTGATATCTAAATCCTTAGCCTTCTGTAGTGCCCAAGAGTGAGGTGATTTTCTAAGCATACTATCCGATGTAATAGAATTAAGTGCTTCAGTAATCTCCTCGATATTCTCAGGATCAACCTGAATTTAGTTTGCCTCGTCCGACACGACATAGTTAAATAATAAATTGACAGCTATTATCGGCAGTCCATCCGCCATAACTTCAATAATCGCATTAACTTATATTGCATTGTTTTTACTATTTTCTTGAATAAATTGTATTATTCTTTTTGCTCTTTCTTCTATTCGTAATGTTTTAGATTTTTCTAGCGATGTAGTTGACATTCTATTTCTTGCCTCTGGGTTGTCTTTTAAGTATTGAATAGCATTAGCTATTTCATCAACACTATAAGGATTTATTCGAATCGAATTCTCATCATCCAGTATATCGTCATTAAATGGCAGATCCGAAGAAATAATGGGCAATCCGCACGCCATCGCTTCTATTATTGCATTGCAACAGCCCTCGGCCAATGTGGGTAATACAAAAACATCCGCAGCATTTAAGTAATATACTATCTGGTCATGGGGTAACGACCCTATGAAAAGAATGCCTTCCCCTTCCGGTTTTAGTTTGCCGGAACCAATATATATAGTCTTTACATCGCCAACTCTTTTAACTGCTTCATCTAGCCTTAAAACACCCTTTCTATGTATGAAATATCCAACGAATGCTACGATAAAGTCTTCCTCATTAAATCCAAGCTTCTTTCTTGCTTTAGTTTTGTCTATCTGGTAAAACTTCTTGTTATCTATTGCATTCGGTATTACTATCATTTTATCCTTTGGTGCAAGCTTTAGATCTAAGCTTTCTTGCATGTTTTTAGTTGAGACACAGATAACGCCTTTAACATTATTGAGACCTCTATGTAACTTTTCTTTCTTGTATAAATTGTTTACCCAGATTTTGCTTTCTCCTGTAGCAACAAAAACGGGCAAACCATATTTCGTTCCTATAATACCGGCGTTTACCCCACTATGCCAAAAATGCCCATATAAAGCATCCGGCCTATTGCTAATCTTATCAAAAGTCTTAAGTATAGCATGCTGCCTAAACATACTTGAAAGGCTAGTTCCAAATACTCTAATATTTGAAAAAGAGATAAATGTTGGCTGATAAACATCTATTATACTATGCCCTCCACTAATATCCTGCCAAAAATAAGGTCTTCTCTTTTTTCTTCTTATCAGTCTTTTTGTTATACTTTGCGGTGCAATAACACTGCATTTTATCCCCATATCTGCTATGGAGCAGATTAACTGCCGGACAAAAGTATAAACAGGGTCAGTGGCTGTCGGATAACTGGGAACAATAAAACATAAGTGTCTAATATCAACCAATACGATATTCCCCTCTCTAAGGCTCTATCAAACCATCAATAGACTATTATAAATCTCTTTATATTCCTTCGATAAAATATTCCAATCGAACTTTGTAGAATTAACTATGGCCCTCTCTGATATTGCACTATAATTTTTCATAATACATATAATTTTATCAGCTATCTCTTCAGCATCAAAACAATTCACACTATAGCCTACTTCCCCATCGTCAAATTGCCCATCGAATCCCTGGCCTTTAGTATAAAGAACGGGCAATCCCTGGCTCATCGCTTCTGGATATACCAAACCGAATGTTTCAGTAATTGACGGCATAACAAATACATCGTTTTCTCTGTATATTTTGATAAGCTCTTCTTTAGATACAGGTGGTATATATTTTACATATGGTAATTTCTTTATTTGATTAAATATAGATTCATCTACCACCCTACCAACTACTGTCAATAAAACTTCATATCCTTTTTTCTTCAAAAACTCTACTGCTTTTACTGTAGTGCTTAAGTTTTTTCTTTTGCTAATAACTCCAACATGTATCAACTTTACTGTACTACCAACATGTAATTGTTTTACCGGCCCTTTATTATTAAGCCAAAAATCATCTATACCGTTAGGAATTAATACAGACTTTTTGAGTATACCATCTCTATATTGTTCTTGCACATATCTCTCTATCAGAAAATCTCTATATGTTTCTGATAGGAAAATAATTTTATCTGCTTGATTTAATATTTTCTTTCCTAGGGGTTTTAAATGAACCATATATTTAAAAAATAAATTCAAATCGGTGGCCCTCACTGCAACAATATAAGGTGTTCCGACTTCTTCCTTTATTCTCATTGCTATATATCCATTCGAAAATAGAGAATGTGCATGCATGCAGGTAAAATCCTTAAGATTTATACGTTGCTTTATATCTCCTAATATTTTGTTATGCTTTAAATGAAATATATATCTGTCAAATTCATTATAACATTCAGAAGACAGAACATGCTTCTCATCTCCATATATACACTCACTCCGGGGAACATACCCCTTTGTTAAGGGAACATAGGTAAACGTATCAACGCCATTAATTTTTAATGATTTTTGGAGTTGCCTATGTACCGATGAACTATAATAATATGAATTTATGTTTAATATTCTCATAGTCTAATCCCTCTGATATAAGTCTCGTGTATATACTTTGTCCACAACATCGATAATCTCATCGGATAGCCTATTTGCTACGATAACATCTGAAATCTTCTTGAACTCATTAAGACCCTTTATCACTCTTGAATTGTAAAACTCATCCTCGCAAAGTGTAGGTTCGTAAACAACAACCTCGATACCCTTATCCTTAATACGTGTCATAACCCCTAGAATGGCTGATTGACGAAAATTATCCGAGCCCATCTTAATGATTAGCCTATATATGCCTACAATTCTCGGCTTTCTCTTTATAATCATATCTGCAATATGGTCTTTTCGCGTTCTATTCGCATCCACAATGGCTGACATCATGTTTTGCGGCACATCAGCATAATTGGCAAGAAGCTGCTTTGTATCCTTTGGCAGGCAGTAGCCACCATAGCCGAAGGAAGGATTGTTATAATGGTCTCCTATTCTAGGATCAAGGCATACTCCTTCTATAATCTGCTTTGTATTAAGCCTCTAACCTCCGCATAGGTATCTAGTTCATTGAAGTATGCAACGCGCAATGCAAGGTATGTATTTGCAAACAGCTTAATAGCTTCTGCTTCTGTTGGGTTTGTAAAAAGCATAGGGATATCCTTCTTTACAGCACCTTTTCTAAGGAGTTCTGCAAATACCCTGGCCCTTTCGGACTGCTCTCCCACCACAATTCTTGAAGGATATAGATTGTCATAAAGAGCCTTGCCTTCCCTTAGGAACTCTGGTGAAAACATTATGTTATCAGTCTTAAAAAGTGATTTAGCTTTTTAAGTATAGCCAACAGGCACAGTTGACTTAATAACCATAATCGCATCTGGTTTTATGGATAAAACATTTGCTATGACGGTTTCGATAGAACTTGTATCAAAATAATTCTTATCTGGGTCGTAATCAGTTGGTGTAGAAATTATTACATACTCAGAATTTTTATATGCTGAATAGATATCCGTTGTCGCCACCAAATCCAATTCTTTTGTTGCAAGGTACTCTTCAATCTCTTTATCTTTAATGGGAGATCTCCTATTAATAATCATATCTACTTTTTCCTGGACAATATCCAATGCAATAACTTCATTGTGCTGTGCTAACTGAATGGCATTAGATAGTCCCACATAGCCTATCCCAACAACTGTAATCTTCATTATCTATAGCCCCCTATAAACAATTCAGGATTTTATTAACTATAATAGTATGTTATTAGCGTTACAAAAGTTCTATTATTTTCTTATAAGTCCTTTCTCTATCAAATCTCTCTTCAGCTAGTCTGCGATGGTTTGTTCCCATTTTCTTTCTCGTACCTTCATTATTTATTAATAATTCAATTTTATCTGCCATATCCTTTGCGTCGCTATTTCTTGCATTTAATCCAATATTGAAATCTTCTACCAATTTTCTGTATTCCTGACATTCCTGAGTATTCACCACAGGTAATCCAGCAGCAGCATAATCTGCATGTTTATTAATTATACTTTGGGCTGCTCCTTTAGTTATTGGGTTTAGTGCAATATCGCAACTATTAAGCCTTGGCACCATCTCACTATAGGACAACCTTCCAGCAAACTCGACATTAATCTCATACATTTTAGCATAATTTTTAAATTTCGTCTCTAGTGGACCGCTGCCCATTACTAACAGTTTTATATTATTGTGTCCACGCGTTTTTAAAATTGATAATGCATCAAAAACGGTTTCTATGTCATAACTATGCCCAAGAGTACCAACATAAGCTAGCAAAATATCACTTTTATCTATTATGTTTTCAGTGGAAGCTCTGGCAAATTCATCGAATGCTTTTAGCTCTGTTCCTAAATAGATAGTATGTGCTGACTTGACTTTTTTGTTTACTTTTAACGCACGGTTTCTATAAGTATCAGAAACTGCTATTATCTCATCGGCTGATTTGTAAACCCTGTTAGCCATTATAGTAAAGGGAAGAAAAACAATATCATTTAATATAGGTATCTTAAATACCATTTTAAATGCTTCTGGCCATAAATCTCTAACATCGATAATTAACTTAACACCATTTTTTTTCGCATATTTTCTTACAACATCTGCCACACCCAGATATGGTATAAATATATAGATAGCATCTGGTTTCTTTCTCTTCTTCAGGTACTCTTTTAACTTATTTGAAAATACTTTTTGGCTAATATATCTTCTAATTGATATATTCTTTTTATATCCTGGCACATTAATCAAAGTAACTTTGTATTGTGTTGCATCTGCTTCATTTTGAACATGCTTTTTTGCTTTATGATCAAAGTTAGAACAAACCAATTCAACTGAATATCCATTATCTATCATCAATTGCGGTATATAATTGCTTCTATTATTCGAATTTTTTGGACTCGCAAAATAGTAGGTTACTATAAGGATATCTTTCCCCATGATTTCCCTCCTTAAGAAGCTTTTATTTATTTTTAAATATAGACCTTAAATCAAAATATTTTTAACCTTATTCTATAAATCCAATTATTTATACTATTGGGTACATAACTTGCCAGCCACAACATAAATCTATACCAGTGATGTTTTGAGACCCATTCCTTGATCTTGTCTCTTGCTTTTGAACTCTTCCCTGCCAAAATTAAAGTAAAGATATAAGCTATCATTTTTTTATCATATTTTAAAGCTATTGCTTCAACCTCTTCTTTGGTTCTTTGTGGATTTTTCATTTCGCAAGAAAGTACGGACAAGTATGCCTTGGGGTAGGCTACTTTTACTCTAATTCTAGCGTTATTCTCAGCAGACCTATTGTAATCAACACATCTTTTAGTTGAGTATGCGACTCTGGGATTGTTTTGGGCAACTCTTGCAATTAAATCCAAATCTTGTCCAACTAATTCTCCTGGCGAAAAAAAACCAGCATCAATTAAAGCCTGCTTCTTTATTGTCGTTGCAGAAGTCCACACAAAGTCATATCTGTTCTTAAGAGTTTTCCAGTAACTCGATAAGCATCCATCTAACGGCTCATTTATGTTTGAAGAAAAGTTTATTCGCTTTGAAGCAAATAATATTCTATACGCAGTAACATATATATCACTCTCTGGATATTCAATAGTTAGTCTGTCTATAGTTTCAAGATAATCACTATGCCAGTAATCGTCTGCATCTAGGAAGGATATATATTTTCCGTTTGCCGCTTTTATTCCAACATTCCTAGCAACTGAAACTCCGGCATTCTTTTGTTTTATGAATCTTAATCTTGCATCAACAATATCTTTTATTTCAGAAAGACTATCATCTGTTGAACCATCATCTATTACTACTACTTCAATATCAGAGAATGTTTGATTTAATACACTGTCTAAAGCCTTTCTTATATAATTCTTTTTATTATATAGCGGTATAACTACTGTATATTTACGCACTTTAAGTCCCCCATGCTACTATGTTATAACCAATTTGTAGTTTGCCAATGTTATTATTTTTCTTTAGTAGCTGCCAATTCGTTATAAATATTTAATTCTAAATCTTTTATTACTTCTTTTGACTCTTCGTCTTTCTTTATTCCTGCCGAACTGTCTTTAATAAAAATTACTTTAAGAGTATTGAAAATAATCTTAATATCCAACATCAAAGAATAATTCTTTACGTATAACAGATCAAATTTAGCTTTGTTTTCCGGATCTGTGGAATACCTACCCAAAACCTGAGCCAAACCTGTTATACCGGCTTTGACATATACCCGAAATTTAAACGCTTCTATTTCATTGTTAAACCTTTCGACAAAAAAGGGCCTTTCCGGTCTCGGGCCTACTATACTCATATCGCCTTTCAATACGTTTAATAACTGCGGCAGTTCATCTATTCTGGTAGCCCTGAGAAACCTGCCTATAGGAGTTATCCTTATATCTTTATCAGTTGCCAGTACCGGTCCCGTATCCTTTTCAGCATCTACTATCATAGTTCTGAATTTATATAACCTGAATATTCTATTGTTTTCAGTAACCCTTTCTTGCTTATATAACACAGGTCCTCTGTCATAAAGTTTAATTGCTATTGAAACTATTAAAAGCAAAGGTGATGTGATAATAAGTGCAATTATCGATAGTACTATATCCATAGTCCTTTTTAATATTTTCTGTTCAAAAGATAGACCCAGCTGTTCAACCTTTATTGCCAGCATATCGTTTATCTGTGTGATTTTCGAATTTATCAATGCAATTTCCATAATACCAGGTATTATGTACATGCTTACATTTTTCTTTGAGCAGTATTCAATCAAATCCAACTTATCCTTATTTGCCAAGTTGCCGTCTATATAAACCTTGTCAACCTCGTCAATAAAGTAATAAGTATCTTGGTTTACAGAATTGCATATATTCTTGATACAGTCATACTTCATTCTGTTCAAAAGAAAATCCCTGTTTAAAAGATCGGATTCTTTATCCGATATAACCAAAAGAATATTGTCTTGTTTTCTATTTCGCTTTATCGAATATACAATAATAATCTTTAACAAAAATATTAGTGCAAACTGTATAGCAAAACCTATGATAAAAATACTCCTCGGAAAAGCGAACCCCCTGGTAAAAAACACTACCGCTGCTGTTATTATATCTATTAAGAACACAGAAATAGCTATTGTCAATGCGTTTTCATATAAAGAATTCTTAACTGTTGAGACAATATCGTATATATAAAATATAATGGCAGATACTATTATAATGTATGGTACATTTTGGAAGAACGGTTGTATATTAGTCAATGAAGGGTTCCTGTCAAACCTAATCAAAAAAGCCAAATAAAAGCCTAATAGAATCAAAAAAATATATATAATAAATTCCAATAATTTCAAGAGTGTGTTATCTCTTTTTCCCCACGAAAGGTTCATTCTTCTTCCCCCGATTATTTTTAATACCCGTTCGGATTATTTTTCTGCCAATTCCAGGCGTCTCTGCACATATCCTCGAGGTTTTTTCCTGCCTTCCAGCCAAGCTGTTTACTCGCTTTAGTCGGATCTGCATAGCATTTATCAATATCTCCCGATCTTCTATCAATAATTATGTACGGTATATCTTTGCCTGTAGTTTTCTCGAAGACCTTAACTATATCAAGAACACTGTATCCTATTCCTGTTCCCAAGTTATAAGCGTCTACACCCTTTGTATACATTATTCTTTCTAAAGCCTTTAGATGTCCCTTTGCCAAATCAACTACATGAATATAATCCCTCACGCCCGTACCATCATGTGTATCGTAATCATCTCCAAATATATTAAGTCTATCTCTTTTTCCTGCTGCTACTTGTGTTATAAAAGGCATCAGATTATTCGGTATGCCTTTTGGATCTTCCCCGATCTTACCACTCTCATGAGCACCTATTGGATTAAAATATCTAATTAATGCTATACTCCAATCATTATCAGAAATATATGCATCCTGCAGAATTTCTTCTATCATTAACTTGGTACGCCCATAAGGGTTAGTGGCATTAAGCGGAAAATCCTCTGCAACAGGTACACTTTCAGGGTTCCCATACACAGTAGCCGACGAGCTGAATACCATCTTTTTCACTTCATATTCCTGCATTATATCGCAAAGAGTAAGCACACCTGTAATATTGTTATGGTAGTATTTAAGAGGTATTCTTACAGATTCGCCTACCGCCTTTAATCCCGCTAAGTGAATAACCGCTTCTATGTCATTTTCAGCAAACACTTTCTCAAGTTCTTTGTTGTCTAAAAGATCTGCTTCATAGACCGCAAACTCCTTCGCCGTTATCTCTTTTACTCGTATTAATGCTTCATATTTACCATTTGAAAAATTGTCTACCACAACCACATCATAACCTTGACTTAGAAGTTCCACGCAGACATGGCTCCCGATATATCCAGCCCCACCCGTTACCAATATACTCAATTAATTTCACTCCCTGGGTACCATTCTCTTTATGTAGATGATGCGTTCTTGTGTGTACAGATGCCTTTTTCCGCTGTTGCCTAATTCTCGCCAGTCTTTTCCCAGTAATCCCTGAAAAACACCACAAACACAGAAACCATAAGCCCAAGAACTGCCGCTATGGCCACATTGAGGCTTTTCCTCGGCGATACCGGCGCAGCCGGCACCGCTGCCGGGGCTGTTATCGTAATACCGGCTTTTGCTGACGGAACAGACCGGGCTATACTTATCTCTTCATATCTATTCTGGAATGCATCGTAGGTCTCCTGTGCCAGTTCAAAGTTTCTTTTCAGAACGCTCTCCTGATACTGTTTTTCAGCCAGCTCTACCTGCAGGCCTGCAAGTCCTTCAGTATTACGCTCTATCTGTGCCCTGATGCTTCGCTTTTCGGCGGCCAGCATAGCCAGTTCGGACTTCAAGGTAGAAATCGAATTCTCCAGCGCCATATAATTCGGGTTAATCTGCTGCTCCTTAACTGTTAACCACTCTGTTTGGTCTGGGCCTTGGCCCGGCATGCTTTTTTCAATTGTCAACATTTTATCGGTTCCCGCCAGTTCCCTTTGCACAGTATCCAAAGCCGCCTTTTTTGCGTTTTCTTCTATTTCTTTCTGTGCATACTGCACCGTATAATCGGTTATAAGCGAAAGCCTGCCGTCCAGCTCCGCCTGAAGCTGCTGCGCGCCTCCCGGCTGCTCAATAAATTCGCTGTACTCTGCCAGCACCAGGTTGAGCTTTTCCTTCTGCGAATTGGTTTGTTCTTCAATATACTTATACGCCGCCAATGCCAGTTCTTCGTCCTGCGCCGAAGCATATTCCGCAAAGCTTTGCGCAAGACCGTTTGCAATATCCGCCGCCAGCTTCGGATCGCTATCGGTTACCTTTATGCGTATAAGGCCGTCGTCGGTATCCGCTTCCGCATCAATCTTTGCAGCCAGAGCTTCTTTTGTAAGTCCGCCGGAGCGGCTTCCCAGTCCGTCCAATACGCTCTGCAGCACTGCGGTATTTTTAACCTGCCGGATGTAGGTATCGGCGGTGGGTGTTTCAAAACCGGGAACAGAATCCAGTATGTCAGATACGCCTGTTGTGGAAACCTCCAGTGTGGTGGACGTCTCATAAACCGGCTCTATTACAAAAAAGCTGACCACTGCGCTTACGATAACTGCTGCAAGCGTTACAGCAAGTATTAGCTTCCACCCTTTTAGTAGTATCTCTATAATTTCACGCAGTGAAATCTCTTCCGGATATGCATTGCTTGTGTTCGAATCCAACTGTTAGCCCCCTCCCAAACACAGGTTAATCTATTCTCATCAGGGTAATTCTCTTTAGTACGACTTCATCTTCAACATCCTTAAAATACAGCCTTATATACTGGTCGCCCGCTTTAATGTCGCCGGTTGTTTCAAATTCAGCCTCGTATACACCGCTTTCCTGATTGAAAGTAAAATATCCGTCGTCATACTGCTTAGCGGTACCATTACTGCTCCTTACCATGACCCTCATTTTACCTTCCGGTGACCTGCTGTAACCTTCTACTATCAGCAGATATTCCCTGGAAGGGTCCAGGTCCATATTCATCCTTTGAATATAGAACGACGGGTTGTCCGAGGCCAGGACGAACTCGCCGGTCCCGTCCTTCTCATCCATATATCCTTCTATCGCCTTGCCATCCTGGTCGGGGATCCGCCACAAATCCGGCAGGAAATCACCGTCGCTATCAAAGGTAAAGTCTTCATACATGACCACCCTGTTGGCGATATTAAATACGTTCCGGGTATCGATATTGTCCAGTACATAGTTTGCCCTGTAATAATTGTACAAAAAACCGGGGTTTATTTCTATAGGCCTTAACAGTCCGCTGTTCCTGCTTGCTATTTCTTCTTTAACGCCGGTTAATTTCTCCAGCATACTTGCCGCACCGGCACGGTCTCCCTGACTGTGATAGTATTCCGCTGCGTTATATAGAGTGTTCATTTTTTGTATATACCCTTCGGGTGAAGCAGGGTTATACATTACTGCCTTATCCAGAAACAGCAGCGCACCGTCGTAATTTCCATGCTGGTACTCATGCCGCGCCATTTGGTTGTAGAGCTCGTAATTATACGGGTCATGCCTTATGGCGGCTTCCAGCTGTTCACTGATTAATGCGTACCTTTGTGCCGTGTCGGCATACTCAAATGCACCAATTACCGAAGCAAGGTTGCGCCTGTGTACCGAATTCAACGGGTCCAGCCTGACCGCCTTCTTTGCGCTTGCTTCAGCTTCCCGGTACTGTTTTGTGGCAGCCGCTTGAGCGGTACGCCTGTTATGATTATCGGCGGCGGCCATGCCAGCCGTCACGCCCAGCATAACAACCAATGCCACTGCAAGCACCGGTTTAATGTACGCATCGAGCCTGTTTCCCTGTATTTCACGTCCTTCAAAATGCACTGAAGTTACTGCCAGGGAAGCCCAAAGCATTATTGATACCGCCCCCAGTGCCAGGTCGAAGTCAAGTATGCTGTGGGCCAGTATACACAATGCAAAAAAGGCTGTGGCAGCAAGCTGCAGCCTGTCGCTGTCGGTATCGGTACTTAAAAAGGCCTTTACCGCACTAATTACGTAAAGAAATGCAAAACCCAATACCAGCATAAGGCCTATGGTTCCTATCTCCATCCACACCTGTATCGGGTAGCTGTGGGTCTGGGTTGTCCAGTATTCATAGGACCTGTACTTTAAGTACGCAGCCTGCCATGCTCCTCCGCCCAGGCCGAATAAAGGGTTGTCCTTTATTATCGTATAACCGTCCCGGAAGAAAGCCACCCTTCCCTGAAAGCTTCTGGCCTTTAAGTTCAGGCTTTCTATACGGGAAACCAAAGCCCTGGGTATGTACCTGTACTCCAGCTTTATATTTGCCACGCTTTTTCCGTGCTCGCCGTCCAGAACCTCGGCGCTTTTTATTGTAAATAAAGTATTATTGTAGTGATTGTAAAAACCAACGGTAATGTAATATGTATCGGGGCTTGTGGAGAACGGTATTTCCACTATACCTTCGGTTTCTTCGTCTATATAAAAGTTTTCCAGTCTGCTTGATCTGTATGACCTGTCTAATCCGTTTATTACCACCCTGCCCAGCCACTGCGCTTCTTCACTCCCCTTCGCGCTGATATCCAGCCTAAGCAGGTAGTCCCCTTCGCCTTCTATCGAATAAACGGCCTTGCTGCGGCTAATATTTCCATCCTCCGTATCATAATGCGAAAGCTCTAGGGGCCTGGTTGCGGTTAACGCAACTGTTCCCATTATAACTGCCGCGGCAAGCAGGCCCACGGCAATATATTTGTGAAGGCTTGTAATAACGAATGCCCGCCTGACCCGCCGGCCAGCATATAGCACTGCTGCG